>Ga0172369_10006134_pt1 | contig 14450 bp, 8 predicted proteins | sample LakKiv25m_FD_114539 | JGI IMG/M metagenome (GOLD analysis project Ga0172369, IMG submission 114539) | Freshwater microbial communities from Kabuno Bay, South-Kivu, Congo - kab_022012_11.25m | ecosystem: Environmental > Aquatic > Freshwater > Lake | place: Democratic Republic of the Congo...
CAGATTCCACAAGGGGTTTCCTACGAAACCTGGAGCCGGATGCAAAAAAGGTGGAATTCCTATCAGAGCAAGGTAAAGATCGAGCTAAAGGACGGTACCATCGCCGAAGGTCAGCTGATCCTGGCCGACGATCAGGGAATCCTGGTCCAGAGAAATAATGAGATCCCGGTATTCCCGCTGACGGAAGAAAATCTGACGAGATACACTTACAACAATATCCTGAAGATCAATGTTGTAAAAGGAGGACATCCCTATCAGGGACTGATCATTGGCGGATTGACCGGTATCATTCCCGGTGCCGTTACCGGGGTGATCCTGGCCCAGGGCTGGACCGTGATCCCCGGGATCGTGCTCGGAGCCCTCACCGGCGTTGGAGGAGGCTGGATCGGGTCAGCCACTCAAAAAGCGGCAGGCAAAGAGACTTTTGATCTCTCCAAGGAGAATCCGAAAATGGTTAAAACGCTGAGATCGGCGGCCATGCTGGAAACCTCCGTGCCGGATCCGGGACAATTCAAGCCACTGAACTCCATTGACATAAAAGACTTTGAGGCGCAACTGCCGTTGTCGCGCAAGTTGGAAAAAGCGTTCCCGGATAATCCCTGGAGAATCGCGGTGGAAACCGGCCTCATGACCAACGACGTCAGGAAGAAACTGCAGAACTGGTTTCTGGCGCCGGTGTGGGGACCGCCCGCAGGGTATTATGAAACGCGGATCATAATTCAGGCTGATGTATCACGACAGATCGGGAAGAGATTTGAAGGGGGATTGCTGGTGAACTTTGCACCAGGCGACATATCCTACTCCTATTTCGATAAATATGCCCCGGAGTATGGCGTATACTATTCCTATGTTCACATTTTCAAACAGACCAATGTAGCTCTCTATGGTGGTTTCAAGCTACAACCGGCTGACCGGTTTCTTTCGCACCGGTTTCAGGGATCGGTTCAGGCAGGAGCGGTTCTGTCGGACATTTTCGAACATTTCTATTTCCAGTGGAATAAGCTTGACTATTCTGCCCAGGCGGATGATCTTCTCCAGCGTAACTTTTACAAACCGGGGCTGTTTCTCAGAGCCCGGGGGGAGTATTTCCTGATTCCCGGATTCTCACTGACTTTTGGCGTTCAGACCTTTGTAATCAGTCCGGTCCTGTTTGAAGAGAGGACCGTACTCCCTCAAAGCGAATACGGTCCTAAGTATATCCCCAGGCATGAGTTGAATTTCAGTAACTTTCAGCTGACCGGGGGATTCAGCGTGCACTTGTGATCCTACCGGCTGCTGATATGAACCTTGTAGGTTCCCTTTGCATTATTTGAAACGACAGTAACTGTCCATTTTCCGACCATCTTTTCTGCATTCTCATCATCGAGGGAGATGGTCTGTTTCCATGCCACGTTGGCGAGGGGCGAGAGGGTGTATTCATTATAAGCCGTGCCATCGGGCTGCTTGATGGTGATCAAAACTTTGCCCTCGTCGATCGAACCGTTGACAGTCAGGCTGAGCTTCCCGGTTCCTGCTTTTACCTCATAAGGAAAATCGGCTGACTGGCTTTCACCGTCAAGCTTGTTCTCGAGATCCAGCACGTCTCTTTCATCATAAATTGCGAACATATTTGACTTGACATCCGGCATTTCGATTTTGAAGTTGAGTTTATCAAGGTTTTGATCCTGGATGATCCTGATCTTCTCCTGCATCTCCTTTCTGCGATCCTCCATCCTGTCGCGCTCCTCATCCATTCTGATACGTTTCTCCTCCATCTGGGCATGAAACTCGGCCATTGCCTTCTCCTGCTGGGCCATAGCCTCCTCACGGATCTTCTCTATCTCTTGCCTGTCAATCCTCGGAGCAACTACCTTAAATTGATGCATTTCCTCTCCAGTGATTTCATGTAGCTTTTGCTGTTGCCTTTCAATCTTTTTTTGAATGCGCTCTATTTTCTTCTGATTTTTATCCTGCCCGAAGCCGACAGCTGAACCTGCCAGAAATGCCACCAGCAGTAACGGAATGATAACTTTCGATTTCATATGATCAGTATTGATTAATTACTGCCGAAAGTTAAGGCACCGCGGCGGCGTTGTGGGTTAATGCCGGGTTAACGGAAAGTTAAATACTATTAACTGATTCAGGCCTGAGGATCACTGGTTTTGGGAGCTCCGGATGATAGTCCGGTACCTTTCGGAACCCGGCTTCATCATCCGCCGCTGGGTCGACCTGTCGAGGCTGTAAAGCCCGAACTGCATATCCCAGCCAAGTGACCATTCGAAATTGTCGATGAGGGTCCAGTAATAATATCCCCGGATGTCCTTGCCTTCGCTGATCGCCCTGGACACCGCATACAGGTATCTCTGGATGAACTGGTCCCTCATGGTATCCCGGGCATCTGCGACACCGTTCTCCGTGATGTAAACAGGCACTCCCAGTTCTGATACCGTATTGATGGCCCGGTAGATCCCTTCAGGATACATTGCATAATCCATATCGGTTTTGACCTCTCCCTTCAGCAGTCTTGCCTGAAACGCTTTATCCAGGTTTGCAGAAAACTTGTAATTGTAGTGCGAATAGTAGTTCAGTCCGATAAAATCGGTGGATCCCACTGCTTCCGGATTTTCGTCCTTCAAGCTGGCCATGGTGGGCATATTGAATTTGTATTTTCCCGTTTTTAGAAACTCCAGCGTTGTGGTATTGAAAACCCCATCCATCAGGTTCGCCAGGAACCAGTCGAAAGGATTCCATTTCCGGTAGGGATCCATCTGGGTCATATTTTTAACCAGCCCCACCTGTGCCTCAGATCCGCCTGGCAGACTCTTGATCTTGTGGTAAGCCTGAACATGCGCTTCCAGGATATTCCTCAGAACCACTGCGGCAAGTTTCGGATCCTTTTTTCCCGGAGGATGATTACCCTGGAAATATCCTTCCACCACATAAACCGCCGGTTCATTGATGGTGCACCAGAATTTTACCCGGTCACGCAAGGCATTATATATCACCTCGGTGAACTGGACAAAGTCGGCCACGTTCTCCTTCTTTTCAAAGGCGCCCTTTTTTTCAAACCAGATTGGATTGGTGAAATGGTGCAGGGTAACCATGGGAACGATTCCCTGGGCCAGCAATGAATCACACACATCCTGGTAATGCCTGATCGCCAGGGTATCCCATTCCCCCTCGCGTGGCTCGATCCGGCTCCACTCCACCGAGAACCGGTAGGAATTAACCCCAAGGTCCTTCATGATGCGTATATCGAGCGGATAGAAATTCCAATGATCGCATGCCCTGCCGGATTTCTGCGCCTTTAAAACCATCGGGGTTCCTGTGGAGTCAACCGTATGTTCCCATAAATACCATTGATTGTTAGTATTGTTGCCCTCAACCTGATGGGCGGCAGTGGCAACACCCCACAGGAAATTCTTCGGGAAGGAGATCTTGTCGGCGTCAATCTTGTTCCAGTTCCAGCGGGTTTGAGGACGGCCGATGTTGAAGAGAAGACAGGCTAAGAGCCAAATGGCGGCTATAGCAGAGATGGCAATGATGAGGGGGCGCAATTTCATATAGTTAAGGTATATTACAGACAGCAAATTTCTTGATCTTGAGTGTTGTGCGACATTTGTTCTGGGATTAAACCAAAGTAAATTTAAGTAATCCAAGTAGAAAATTCCCAGTCCTATGAAATTCAGATTTTTAATTCCGGTGGTTGGTTTATGGTGGATCCTGACCGGGTGCTCCGGATTGTCGGAACTGCCTATGTATTGGGGGAACAACGCAGGCTCGCCCGACATTAAGCCAACCGGTTATCACGCCGATACGAAAACAGGCTGGATGAGCTTCAACGACAGCACCAACCTCTATTTCGCATTCAGTTTCTTTGATCCCAGGGTGCAAACGCTTGTTCTGCGGAACGGAATGACCGTTTTTATTGATGAAACCCAAAAGATGAAGGAGGATTGCTACGTTAAGTTCCCCCTGATCAAACGGGAGATCCTGGCCGGCGTGCTCGATGGCCAGCAGCTTGCCCAGCAGCGCACCAGGCAGGGCAGACAGCAGAGGACTTCCACTCAGGCATTGCTTGAGCAGGCTCAGGGATTTGAACTTCAGTGGAAAAAGGGGGAAAAGGTGATTCAGGTGAATCCTGCCGCTGAGAAGACCGATTTTCACACCTTTATTGCGGTAGACACAGCCAATGTTCTGAATATCATTGTCGGAGTGCCGCTTACCTACATAAACCCGGGCGGACTGTCGGCCCTGAATGAGCTTGTCATCGGACTCAGGTTTGGCCTTTCGGCCGCGGAGCAGCAGGCCGGACCTTCGCAAAGAGAGGGCGGACAACAGATGACCATGGGCGGAACCGGAGCCGGAAGTGGCGGAGCCGGCGGCAGGGGCGGCGGCGGCAGCCGGGGTGGCGGAGGCGGTCGCGGAGGTGGCGGAGGCGGTGCTTCCATGGGTAATCCGGGCAGTCAGCAAAGTCCTGGTGGTGCCGGGAGCGGCATGATGCCAGCCTCAACAGAATTCTGGTACAAAACGCGATTGGTCAAAAAGTAAGTGGCTGCCGGCCAAACAATTTATATTTTTGATTGTTTGGCAATTGATGCAGTATCTTATTCGAACGGCTTTTTGGATCCTTCTTCTCGGATTCCCGAATTATATTGCCATGGGTTTGGGCACGGTAAGGATTATTACTCCTGCGGCGTTTACCTCAGGTGATTACCTGCCTGTAGCCATTGAATTCTATACCGAAGACGGCAGGATCGACAGTACGGTCACGGCCTCCAAAAGACTTGTGATCAGCGACGGAACCCTGAGCAAGTCCACCATCAAGGTGTTCAGGGGCATGGGATCCATCACTCCCAGGATCACATCCAGCTCCGGCCTGATATCACTGATGATTGACGGATATGAGACCATCCGGCAGGTAAACGTCCTGTCAGGATACCCTGCCGAAAACCATTCCGGAACCCTTAACAGCAGTGCAGTCTGGGGCCCCGACAAAATACACAGAATTACCGGCCTGCTCAGAGTTCCGGCCGGAGTCTCCCTGACTATCAATCCGGGAACCATTATTGAGGTATCCCAGGACATCAACATTGAAGTTTCCGGCACCCTACAGTGCCAGGGAACCGAAACAGAGCCAATTCACTGGACCTCAGCAACCTGGGGATCAAGCTGGGGAGGAATCGAGCTAAGAAGCGGCAGCACCGAATGCTTCTTCGATTATACCATGTTTACCGACGGGGGTGGCGACCAGTCGAGGATCTTCGTCCATTCCGAAAGCCAGCCGGTAGTAAAATCAGATCAGACTGTTATGACACTCAGCCATTGCTATTTCCTTGATAACAAAGGGAAGGGGATGGCTTCGAATGAATCGGATAACTTTCTGACCCACTGTCTGTTCGCCAGGTGCGATATCGGGGCTGAATTCCGGTATTCCAACACCTTCCTAAAAGATGTCTATACGATGTTCATGCCGGATGAGAATGGTGTGGCCAGTGATGTGGACAATGACGGAGTCTATTTCTGGGATATCAAGTCGACCAATCCTACCCGTTCCGTCGTTAACCATTGTGTTATCCACTCCTCGGAGGATGACGGAATGGACATGAACCGGCATGCAAAGGTTGAAGTGATCAATTCCGTGTTCAGCAGTGTGCTTGACAAGGGCATATCGGTAAGCATGGTGGCCGACCTAGTCATCAGCAACTCTTTGTTTATCAATTGCCCGGATTACGGACTTGCGCTGAAGGAGGGGGATATCGTGGTTGCCGATCACATTACCATGTTCAATAACGGCACCGGATTTAAGATTTATGGCGACGGCGATCTTACCGTCACAAATTCGATCATTTCACAATGCGCAAACGGATCTTTGACCAAAAGCTCAGATTCGAAGTCCTCAATTACATACTCGCTGTCTGATCTGCACACACTCTCAGGGACGGGAAATCTGAAAGCAAATCCCCTGTTTACCAATACTTCCGGCCTTGACTTCAGCCTCCAGGAGAACTCACCCGTGATCGACAAGGGAAGTCCGGCAAGCCCTCCTGATCCTGACGGCACCCGAACCGATATGGGAGCCTATCCCTATTATCAAAAAACAGAACCCGTCACGGGCGTGGTAATCAATGAACTGGTCGCTTACGGAGGACCAGGATCCCTCGATGAATCAGGTAATATGACGGACTGGATCGAGCTCTACAATACAAATGATTATCCGGTGAACGTGGGAGGTCTTTATTTGACGGATCACTTCTCCGACTTATTGTTTTTCAGGATCCCGGGTGGAAACTCTGCTCTTACCACCATTCCTGCCAAAGGATTCCTTGTTTTTTATGCTGATAACCGGACTAGCCTCGGTGCCCTGCACCTGGGGTTCGCTTTGACCAACTTTGGTGACGAAATCGGTCTGGCCCAAAAGATAGGGGATGAGGTCGTTATTTTGGATCAATGGTCTTTCCCGGAACTTAACCAGGATGAGGCCTATGGCAGATACCCAGACGGAATCGGGACCCAGAGAAAACTTCCGGTGGCTACACCGGGAGCTCCCAATGTGAATATAGTTCCAGTATACAAAGGAGCCTTGTTCATCAATGAATTTGTCGCCCGGTACGCCTCAGTCTATCCGGATGAACACGGTCAATATTCCGACTGGATTGAAATCTATAATGCCGGGGAAACCGATCTTAATCTTGCCGGACTGTATCTTACAGACAGCAAATCAAAGCCCACGCTCCACAGGATCAGTTCCGGTTCGGGAGATTCAACCCTGATCAAAGCCAAAGGGTTCAAGATTTTCAGGGCCGACAATTCAACCAGGTTGGGATACAATCACCTGGGATTCGAATTGGCAAGCTCCGGCGAAGAGATTGCCCTGGTGCAGATTAAAGGCGGCGACATCATATGGATCGATTCATTGACCTATGACCGCCAGGACCTGGGTGTTTCCACCGGACGTCCGGCAGATGGTCAGCCCGGATGGAGGAAGTTCTGGACCCCGACTCCGGGTCAAAGCAATCAGATCACCGCGGGTGTTGATGAGACAATCACCGGAATTGCAGAGCTGAATGTGTACCCAAATCCATTTACTGATCATTTGACCCTCGATTTTGAACTGAAAGAACCCTCCGCGGTAAGCATAAAAATCACTGATCTCAGCGGAAGAACAATCAGCGTCCCGGTTAAACCGAACCAGCTGCTGCCCGCAGGAATTCATACTCTGGAGTGGAACGGTTTATCAGACGAAGGAAATCAGGTCCCTCCTGGGATGTATATCATCTTCCTTTCTTCAGCTGCCGGACAACAGCAACATAGCATCCTGATAAAGCAATGAGAATGTCGTAAATTGGGGCTCCGGTTTATGATCATCTCTCATGAAAAAAACATTTTCCATTCTGCTGGTTATCATTGCGTTGTCAGCTTCAGCGCTTCAATCCCAGAACTCTGGTGACCTCACCCGTTATGTAAATCCGTTCGCTGGAACCTATAAAATGGGGCACACCTTCCCGGGAGCCTCCATGCCATTCGGATTCGTCCAGCTTAGTCCGGATACCGATACCGTCAGTTACGAACTAAATGGTAAATACAATGGGGAAGTATACCGCTATTGCGCAGGATATCAATATGATGATCCAACCATCGTAGGATTCAGCCACACGCACTTCAGCGGCACCGGCCACAGTGATCTGGGCGATTTTCTGATCATGCCCACACAGGGACCGCTGAAACTAAATCCCGGAACCGACGACAAGCCCGGTTCAGGCTACAGGTCGAGATTCAGCCATCAGAATGAGACTGCCGAACCGGGATATTATTCTGTTAAGCTCGATGATTACGGGATCCAGGCGGAACTGACTGCCACCACACGGGTGGGAATCCACCGGTATACCTTCCCTGAGAATGGACCTGCCCATGTGATCCTTGATCTCATGGCCGGAATTTATAACTATCCTGAAAAGAATGTCTGGACCTTTGTCAGGGTTGAAAATGACACCCTGATCACCGGCTATCGTCAGACCAACGGCTGGGCCCGGACACGCACGGTCTATTTTGCCATGGTGTTTTCAAAACCGGTAAGCCACTACGGGTTTAAGAAAATGGACCAGTCGGTTTACCGGGGATTCTGGCGCAAGTTCGATGAAACCAGGGATTTTCCCGAGATCGCCGGCAGGCAGGTAAGGGCCTGGTTTGATTTCGATGTTCAAAAAGGTGATCAGGTAATGGTCAAGTTTGCCCTCTCACCGGTGAGCACTCAGGGAGCTGTTGCCAACCTGAAGACCGAAGCTCCCGGATGGGATTTCAACGGATATCGCGAACAAGCCCGGACCGCCTGGAACCAGGAACTGGGTAAGATCCGGGTTCAAACACAGACCGAAGAGCAAAAGAGGGTTTTTTATACGGCAATGTACCACGCCTTCCTGAGTCCTGTCACCTTTATGGATATTGACGGATCTTACCGGGGTCTGGATCAGAATGACCATCAGGCAGAGGGGTTCACCAACTACACGGTTTTCTCCCTGTGGGATACCTACCGGGCCCTGCATCCGCTGTTCAATATCATCCAGCCAACCCGGAACAAGGATATGGTGAAATCCATGCTGGCCCATTATGACCAGAGTGTGCACAAAATGCTGCCGGTATGGTCGCATTATGCCAATGAGAACTGGTGCATGATCGGATATCATGCGGTTCCTGTTCTGGCCGACGCCTGGATCAAGGGCAATCTGGATGTGCCTCCGGCCAGAATTCTGGAGGCCATGTCTACCACTGCTTCGCAGGGGTATTATGACGGGCTGGAATATTACATGAAACTCGGGTATGTCCCGGAGGACAAGAACGGATCATCGGTTTCCAAGACCCTTGAATATGCGTATGACGACTGGTGTATTGCTGAGGTGGCGAGGAAATCAGGAGATCAGGATTTGTATCAGAAATTCAGCAAACGATCAGAGAATTACCATCACGTGTTTGACAGCAGGATCGGATTCATGCGACCGAAATTGATGAACGGTGGATGGAAAGCCCCATTCAGCACCATGGAAACGCACGACCAGGGATTTATCGAGGGCAATGCCTGGAATTACAGTTTGTATGTACCTCATCAGGTCGACTCCCTGATCAAAATGATGGGAGGTCCGAAAGTGTTTGTCAGGCATCTGGATTCCCTTTTCACCATGCAACTGGATGATGAATTCTTTGCCAAAACGGAGGACATCACCCGCGACGGGCTTATCGGAAACTACGTGCATGGTAACGAACCCGGCCACCATATTCCCTATTTGTACAACTGGGCCGGTGCGCCGCAAAAAACACAGGAACGCGTGAGGATGATCATGGAAACGATGTACCATGATGCCCCCGACGGATTATGCGGAAATGATGATGCCGGTCAGATGTCGGCCTGGTACATTTTCAGCGCTCTCGGATTTTATCCGGTCTGCCCCGGATCCGATCAGTATGCCATCGGCAGCCCGCTGGTTCATTCAGCCACCCTCCACCTCGAAAACGGTAATACCCTGCAAATCCAAACCCTAAACCAGTCGCCCGAACATGTGCATGTTAAAAAGGTACTGGTCAATGGCACCGAAATCAAAAGGAATTACCTAACGCACAGCGACATAACCCAAGGCGGCACCATCACCTTCGTAATGCAGAAATAGGCTCTCCATCCCCACATCCCCACATCATCAAATCCCCACATCATCAAATCCCCACATCCCCACATCATCTAATCATTATTTCATCCATAAACACCCACGAAGCTCCTCCCGCACTCGGATGCCATTTGGGGTTTTTGAGGGTACCGCTGACGCTGAATTTCACGTACCTCACCGGCTTCTTTCCCGAAATAAACTGGTATGCCCGGGTAACCGGCTCTGATTTTTGGTCAAATCCGGGTTTGATCTCCCCGATAGGTGAAAAGGTTTTGCCGTCTTCTGAGATCAGGCATTTTACTGCAGCCGGGTGGAAAATCCAGCTTTTGGGATCATAGAGCGAGCTGATCTGGATGGTATCGGGCTTGAAAACCTCGCCCAGGTCGACATTGACGGTAAAGTCCTTTGCTTCCCAACCGAGCCAGTGAACCTTGTAATCGCTTGCACCACGGACACCGTTGGTAAGGTAGGAGATATCACCTGAGGAATATTTTTCAGATGGTAATGGATCGGCAGTCACTTTTTTGTGGAAAGCCAGGTTCCCCTGGATCTTCAGGTCGATGAACCGGAGGGTTGATTCATAGTAGGCTTCAGGTGTGAGGCCTGCCTCGCTGAGAGTATTCACCCTGGCCTCCCGGCAGGTGGTAATGAAATCCTCCAGCATGTCGCGCATCGGCATGCGGAGTTCATAGGCATCCCCTTTGGAGGTGAACCATCCCCTCGAAGAGAACATCTGGTTTTTTCCAATCTCCATGGCGGCATACTGTACCGGGAGTTCATAGGTTTTCACATGCAGCAGATATTCGGGCTGATCCTTCACTGCCTCACGGGCCTGGGTAAAATACTGCAAGTAGCGGGTCACGTTGGTTTCCGAAAGGAATGTATTCTGATGAGCAGTAGGATGCCCGTAAATATCGAGCCACTCCTTGGTTTTGTAAATCTCACCCTGGAGGGTATCGAGATAGGTTCTTACAAAGGGTGCAGCCGGACCGAAATAGCCCTGCATGAAATCGGTGATCAGGGAATCCACATTTACATCAGGCTTCCAAAGGATCCTTGAAAGCAGGTAGGCTTTCAGCTCCGAGAACTCATGACCCACATCGGTGTTGCTCTGCTGGAAATGCTCAAACACATTATTGTTTACGAACATCTGAATATTGGGCTGAAGCACGTGCATGTTCGGGAACGGCGTAGTATGGTGCGAAAAGTTCACAGTATAGTCCCACAGGTAAATGTGCCTGGCGATCTTGCCCCAGTCGACGATATCCTTCATGAAAGAGGCGCTTCTCGGATCTTCGGCAATGGGCTGACTGCGGTTCAGTTCGATGGTGCAAAGCATAATCTGAACATTGTCGGCAGGCTTGGTCACCACCGGGGCCTGGCGGCTGTACTGATAGGCCAGGGTTGAGATGATCTTATCCGGAAACTCCTTTGCCACGGCATTCACAAACCTGATCACCGGTCCGGCCGGGCTCCCCTCTTCATTGATCACCTTCATGCAGTTTTCGCACTGGCAATAGGAGAAATTATCGTTCTGGCTGACCGACCAAACCATTTTATCCGGCTGGGCGGGGATATCCTCATGGAGCCTGGCCAGGGCGATCTTAAGGACCTCGGGATGGGTAAGGCAGGGCTGATCGATGATCCTTTTCCCGTTCATCAGGGCAAAATATTCAGGGTGATCCTTGAAATAGTCCTGCCAGGGAATGAGGGTGTTGAAGGTGTGGACATAATATCCCTTCCCAAACATGTCGTCGATCACATCCGTACGCTGCCAATCCTGATAAACGGAATCGGAGGTTGAGAGGCGGCCGTACACATTCCGGTAATTGTTCACAGGCTGGTCGGTTTTGGGAAGACCTGATACAATAATGCTTTTGGCCGAAGGAACCACCTCAAATCCCGGGGCATAGATACGACAGCCCAGCTGATGCTCCAGCAGATCGACCACTCCGTATATACAGCCTTTGTGGCTGCCTCCCTGGATTACCAGCTGTTTGCCGGAGCCGGTCAAGCTGAACCCGTCGGGATGCTGAACATCGCCGGAACTCCTGATAATGACTGATTTCTCAGGTGGATTTTCGAGTCCCCGGATGATTTCAAGATCGGCTCCCGAGGCTTTTTTCAGGTAGGTCTGAAGATACCAGGCGGCCTTTAATTCCTGAGCAGAAGGCTGAACAGGTATGCGGATCTGGTAATCAGATTTTCCGCCATTCACAAGTCTGATCCCGTTGTTTCCGGTACAAGCCGTGACAAGGATCATCAGAATGAAAATAAGTTGCTTCATAGGTTGGGGGGGGTCAAAAGTTTGTCTCATTTAGGTAAAAATACCGAATCTCTGTATATCCTCCTACGCTTAACTTTCGAAGTTTGGCATCCAGTTTCTAAACCTAATCAATTAGCCATGAAATCTAAAGGCCCCATCCCTGAAGGTTACATTTTCTCTAAGGGATATACCAACTATCTCTTTTCCCTTCTCTTCCTGCTTTACATGTTTGATTACATCGACAGGATGGTTGTGACCTCCCTTTTCCCGTTCATAAAAGATGAGTGGGGATTGACCGACAGGCAGCTGGGATCACTGGTTTCGGCGGTATACTGGTCGATTGTGGCCCTCACGCTCCCTGTCTCCCTGCTGGTCGACCGGTGGAGCCGCAGGAGGACCATCGGGGCTATGGCGGTCCTGTGGAGTCTGGCAACAGCTGCGGCGGCATTTACCAAAGGATTCGGACAACTATTCACCACCCGTACTTTCATCGGCATTGGTGAGGCCGGTTATGCTCCCGGAGGTTCAGCCATGATCTCTGGCTTATACCCCGAGAAAAAGCGTTCCTGGATGATGGGATTATGGAATGCAGCCATTCCTCTGGGAAGCGCCATCGGGGTTGCGCTTGGCGGGATCATCGCAGCCAATTGGGGCTGGCGGAGTGCTTTCGGAATAGTGGCAGTACCCGGATTGATTGTTGCCATGCTCTTCTTTTTCAGCAAGGACTACAAGACGGTTGAACTCATCAAGAGCAGCAGCCCCAGGGTTAAGGGGCAAAAGAGGGAAAAAACAAAAATGAGCACCCGTGACCTGATCAGGGAATTCGCCGATAAGCCTTCACTGATCATGGCCTATCTGGGGATGACGGCAACTGTGTTTGTTACAACATCTCTGCTCACCTGGCTGCCTTCCTATTTCGAACGGTTCTATGACATAGCTCCAAAGCAGGCCGGAACCAAGGCTTCACTGGTGATGCTTCTGGCCATTGTAGGAGCTCCGCTGGGCGGATACCTCACCGACCGCTGGCACCGTAAACGGCTGAATGCCCGACTGCTGTTCCCGGGGATCACCTCCATTATCGCCGCAGGATTTTGTTTTCTGGCTTTCGTGGTATTCAAGGATACTCTGCAATATGTGTTTCTTTTGCTGTTCGGGATGACGGTAACCATGTTCATTCCGGCATCCGGCGCTGCAACCCAGGACCTGGTGCATCCCGGATTGAGGGCCATCTCCTATGCATTGGCCGTGATCGTCCAGAACCTTCTCGGATCCTCCCTTGGCCCCATAGTCATCGGCGGCATCTCCGACAAAAGCGATCTGGGCACCGCCCTCGGAATTCTTCCAATATTCCTGCTTATCGCCGCTGTCTTTTTCTTTATTGGATCCCTGTTTTACAAGAAGGATCTGGATAAGGTTGAGGTGATGGAGATGGAGGCAGGAGAGTAAGGCTCAAGGCTCAAGGCGCAAGGCTCAAGGGGAAGGATAAGGTATAAGGGATAAGGGGTTGGATTAGGGTTGCTTTGTTTTTAAGGCGATAGTGGTGAGAATTTTACAAAGTTCTTCCGCTTCGGTGGTTAATCCGTTTAATCCTTCTTGCTCCGGATAAATATCTCCAAAATACCGTAACCAATTCAGAGATTCACGGGCTTCTTTTAACCCGATCCTGATTTTGTTATTAAAATCTTTTTTTGATGCAGCGGATTGAGCCTCGCTATAATTTGCGAGAATTGAAGCCGATGACCGCACTAATTGGTTTAAGTTGGAATACAATAGTCCATCCTCGCGAAGTTTAACAGATAACTGATAAGTCTGGACAGCAAAATGCCTAAGTCTTACTTGTAAGTCTTTCATGAAATATTGGTTTTTCATGAATAGACGAGATTTGCTTTGGAGAATGGAAAAAGTCCAACAAACTTTTTCCTTATTCCTTCTCCTTCTCCTTGAGCCTTGAGCCTTGCGCCTTGAGCCTTCTGTTCGCCCCCAGAAGTCCTCAATGAAGTACTAATTCATCTGCGAACAGCATTGACTCCTGCCCCCTGGAGGCATGAAACTCCGGCAGGGGACCGAAACAGACGGCAACCACTTTGAGATATCTGGCTTTAAGTCCTTTGAGGCCGGCTTTGAAGTCATGGGTGACCGGATCGGGCGAGTCGACCGGGACTGTGTGTTCAATGGTGGTGAAAAGCTCGTAATGAACTCCGTCGGGTGAAGTGTAAATTTCGACTCTCTTGGGCAGAATGACCCAGCTGAAAGTATGCTGGTAGAATCCCATGGAGAAACTGTGCAGGGTTTCAATGGTTCCCAGATCCAGCTCCACATCAATATTCTGTCCGGAAAATCCCTGCCAGCGGCCGCTGCGTATATCCTTCACGCTACCGGTCCGGCCATCGGCCAGCGCAAGCTTGCCACCCGCAGCATAGGCAGGATGGTAGGGACTCCATGTGCAGTTCAGCCGGGTAATCTTTCCAATCGCCTTATGCATGATGAGGCTGTCAATGGCCTCCGGAAAGGTTCTGCCTTCCGCAATCACACGGGCTCTGATGGTTGCATCA
>Ga0172369_10006140_pt1 | contig 14441 bp, 16 predicted proteins | sample LakKiv25m_FD_114539 | JGI IMG/M metagenome (GOLD analysis project Ga0172369, IMG submission 114539) | Freshwater microbial communities from Kabuno Bay, South-Kivu, Congo - kab_022012_11.25m | ecosystem: Environmental > Aquatic > Freshwater > Lake | place: Democratic Republic of the Congo...
CCACTTACTTATAATCCGGCAAACGAAAAGTTTTTTCTTCTTATAAGAGACATTAATAATCAAGGAGCAGCTATTTTTGAGTATTTTGATTCAAATTATACCGGTACAAGTAGTCCTATTGCCGAGCCTGTACAGGCCACGAAAGTTAGATTAGTAAGAATAAATGTTTATATAGAAAAAGATCCAAATAAATCACTCGGTCCAGTTATGGTAACAAGTCAAGTTTTTTTGCGTAATCTAAAAGATAATTTTTAATCTAGTTAGAAATTCAAAATGTTAAAATATAAAATTAAAATAAAAAATAAGGGTACGCTTTTAATACCAATAATAATATTTTCTTCTGTTGCGTTAGTAATTATGGGGGGCATCATGAAATGGGCACAAATAACTATTGAATCTAACAGACAACTTATTTTTAGAGAGAAGGCGATTCAATTGGCTGAATCAGGCATTGATTATTATAGATGGCATTTGGCCCATAGCCAGACCGATTATCAAGATGGCACTGGAGCTCCTGGTCCATATGATCATCAAGTCTTTGATAAAGATGGAAATGTTGTGGGGCAGTTTAGTTTATCAATTACCCCACCCGTCACAGGCTCGACCAAGGTAAGGATAGAGTCGACGGGGACTCCAGCGAGTTCAACTATTTCAAGAAAAATAAGAGTAGAGATGGCGATTCCGTCGCTCGCCAAATATGCAGTAGCAGCAAATGATGTGATGCGCTTCGGAGAGGGCACAGAGGTTTTTGGGCCAATACATTCGAATAAAGGCATCCGTTTTGATGGTTTGATTCACAACCTTATTACTAGCGCCCTATCTTCTTATGATGACCCAGACCATACAGGTAATAATGAATTTGCTGTCCATACTCACGTGAATGTCCCTCCAAGTACTGGTGTCAACAATACTTTTAGAGCAATTGAAGCGCCGCCCACTAACCCTGTTAGAACTCGTACAGATGTTTTTGAAGTTGGCAGACAGTTTCCGGTTCCAGCAGTAGATTTTACTGGTTTAACCAACAATTTAGCCAATATAAAATCAAGTGCTCAAACAAATGGCAGATATTTTGCCGCCTCTGGTTCTCGAGGTTATCTGATTGTCCTAAAAACCGATAATACTTTTGATATATACAAAGTTAATTCACAAACTAATCCTCCAAGTCAATGTACAAATATTGCTGGTCAGACCGGTTGGAATACTTGGAGTGTAAACAACAAACAATTTATAGCAAATTATGTTATACCGGCAAATGGAGTGATTTTTGTAGAGGATAATGTTTGGGTAGAAGGTTCAATTAATAGTTCAAGAGTGACCATCGCCATTGGGCGTTTCCCAGATAACCCTTCAACAAGACCACAGCTTACTGTAAATAATGATATTACTTATTCTAATTATGATGGCAGTGAGGTGATAGCCCTCATCTCTCAGGGCAATATAAATGTCGGTTTAATTTCTGACACCAATCTGAGGATTGATGCCGCTCTAGTTTCTCAAAACGGTAGGGTAGGAAGATATTATTATAAAAACGATTGCTCCCCTTATCATATTAGGAATTCACTTACTCTTTATGGTATGATCGCCACCAATATTCGTTATGGTTTTGCCTACACAAATGGTACCGGTTATCAAGATAGAAACATAATTTATGACGCCAATCTCTTGTATGGGCCACCTCCATTTTTCCCCTTAACATCAGATAAATATGAGATTTTGTCGTGGGAAGAGATTTAGGGTATTATAAAGAAATGAAAAAACGTAATTTAGTGGTGGCCAATTGGAAAATGAGCCCAGAAACTTTAGAGGAGGCCAAAAAAATATTTAATGGCGCAAGGCTCTCAGCTAAAGGCCTCAAAAATACTGATGTAGTCGTTTGTGCCCCTTTTCCTTTTATTTTTCCTCTTGCTAAATTAAATTCTCCCAAAAATCTTTTTTGGGGTAGTCAAAATGTTTGGAGTGAAATAAAGGGGGCTTTTACCGGAGAGGTGAGTGTGGAAATGCTTAAAAGTTTGGGAATTAAATATTGTATTATAGGTCACTCCGAAAGAAGGGCAATGGGGGAGAGTAATGAAATAGTTAGAAAAAAAATGCAAATAATTTTCGATGCTGGTTTAATACCAATATTGTGTGTTGGGGAGAAAGAAAGAGATAAAGATGGAAATTATTTAGATTTTATAAAAACTCAAATCAAAGAATGCTTGACCGGTTTATCTAAAAGAGATTTAGTGGGCATCATTATTGCTTATGAACCGATTTGGGCTATAGGCAAATCATACAAAGAGGCAATGAATGCCACTGATATCCATGAGATCTCATTATTTATAAAAAAAGTGATAAGCGAACTGTTCGGTAAAGATATTGCTGATGGAGCGAAGATTCTTTATGGCGGTTCAGTTGAAGCCGAAAATGCTTATGAAATAACTCGTATTGGTAATACTCAGGGCTTTCTTGTTGGTCACGCCTCTCTTTATCCCGAACAATTTTCTGCTATCTTAAAAGCGGTAGATATGAAGAGATAAATATTAAAAATAAATAATTTTCGTTCCCACTATTTTCAGACGGTCGTCAGTAAATAGTGGGTAATAAAATGAACTATTTAGAAATATAAACAAAAAAGATATAAATACTGCCAGAAATCGTCTAAAATGGTTGAAAAATTAATAACATATATGTTATCATATTAATATGAATATAAATAAAATAAAAATAAGTAAAAAAGATAAAGAGATAGGTTATGAAATTACTCCATTTTCAAAAATAAGATCAGAATGGATGAATGACCCTGAATTTAAAAAAGCGTATCTGGCGTCTGCTTTTGAATTTGAAATACTAAAAGCAATCATTAAAGCAAGGGCTCAAAAAAATCTCACTCAAAGAGAATTGGCGGAAAAGATTGGGGTCAAACAATCAGCTTTGGCTCGGTTCGAATCAGGGCGGACTAACCCAACTCTTGGTTTTCTTAAAAAGGTTGTCTCTGGACTTGGACTCAGTGTGACTGTAAAGTAATATATATGATTAAATCAATAGAAGAGGCGGAGATAATAGAGGGAACAAGAGTGCTTGTAAGAGTGGATTGGAATTTACCTATAAAAGACGGGGTGGTTTTGGATGATTCTCGAATAGAGGCTACTGTCAAAACTATAAATTATATTTTAAATAAAGGAGGCAAGGCTATAATACTGAGCCATTTGGGAGATGGTGCTGATTCTTTGGAAGTTGTAGTTAGAGAAGCAGAAAAGTTTTTTCCAAATACTCAAGTTAAATTTGTGAGAGATCCTTGGAATGCCTCATCGGCTGATGGAAAAATAGCTTTGGAGTATTTAGGCAATGGGGAGATAGCTATTATTGAAAATGTTAGATTTTGGATGGAAAAAGAAAATGATAAATGTTTTGCTCAAAAATTAGCAGAGTTTGGTGATATTTATGTAAATGAAGCATTTTCTGTTTCTCATCGAAAACATACTTCAGTTGTAAGATTGGCGGAATTTTTGCCTGCGTTTGCGGGATTTAATTTTTTGAATGAATATAACGAGCTTTCAAAAGCATTTGAGCCAGAACACCCCTTTCTTTTTATCCTTGGAGGAGCCAAGTTTGATACCAAATTGCCATTGGTAGAAAAATTTTTAAATATTGCTGACGATATTTTTATTGGTGGCGCCAATGCCCTGCCTGCTTCTGGTGAAAGTTTTGCTGACAACCCTAAAATAATTTTCCCCGTTGGAGAAATAGACGCTCTAGATGCTAACACTGAGACATTGGAAATGCTTAGTGAAAAAATAAAAGAAGCCAAATTTATTGTTTGGAATGGGCCACTTGGAAATTATGAGAAGGGTTTTGTTGCAGGGACGGTGGCGCTAGCAAGGATGCTCGCTGATTCAAATGCCCAACTTATGATCGGCGGGGGAGATACTCTTGCCGTTTTGAAACTAGAAGTCAAAGAAAAGCTAACTTCACATGGCTTTATTTCTACTGGCGGTGGCGCAATGCTTGATTTTCTTGCGAACGGTACCCTACCAGGCATCGAAGCTTTGAAATAAAGATTTTTATCCACAGTTGCTAAGAGTAATGTTTGGATGTATTTTCATAGCAGAGAGGAGTTCTAATGCTTTCAAATGCGCCGCATCTTCCCGATGTTTTTAAGGTTGCGATGTCGGGGCGCAACAATGGCCATAATTTGGCACCTATCCAAGAGGTGAAGGAACCTTGTCAGATGATCCTTCCGCACTCATTGTTTGAGGTAAATGGCCAGATGGTTCTCTTTTCGCAAGAAGAGGAACAAGATAAAGATCCGCCCGCTCCCGCAGGGCCCTGAATCGAAAGGTTCAGGGCCCACCCTATTTTAGTTTTTCTATGATTTTCTGAGCGTTTGTTTCAAAATCTTTAGGATCGCCTTTATTTTCTGAATCTTCTCCCGCTTTGCCTGGGTAAATCCAGATGTGAGCATGATATACATCAACCCCAACAATTTTTGAAAGTATCCAATCTGTATTAAATGCTTCCTGCTGAGCTTTTGCAATTTTTTTTACTACTTCAAAATATGCCCCCGCATTTGGAACATCCCAAACCCATCGATGATGAGTTTTAGGTATGACCAAGGTGTGTCCTGGAGATTGGGGGTTTATATCAAGAAAAGCCAAAAAATCATCGTCCTCATAAACTTTATAACTTGGTACTTCACCTTTCACTATTTTGCAAAAAATACAATTTTCCATATTTAATATGGTATCATCATTTTGATGACTCGAAAATACAAAACTAGGGATAAGGTTTCAGAGGATTTGGTAGAGCAGCTACTCTATAATAGGGGACTGAAAACAAAAGAAGAAAAAGAGGTTTTTTTAGAACCTGATTTTATAAAACATCTTCACGATCCCTTTCTTTTGCCAGATATGGAGAAAGCAGTAAAAAGAATTTTAAAGGCAATAAAAAATGACGAAAGGATATGTATTTGGAGCGATTATGATGCCGATGGTATCCCGGGAGGAGCTCTTCTTCATGATTTTTTTAAGCTCATTGGTTTTAATAATTTTATAAATTATATTCCTGACAGACACATTGAAGGCTATGGTCTCAACACCGAAGGTATAGATGAACTTGCAGACGACAAAGTAAAACTTCTGATTACTATTGATTGTGGTATTAGAGATGAAAAGCAAATTGAGCATGCTAAAAAACATGGTATAGAAGTGATTATAACCGACCATCATGAACAAGCTGATGGTTTGCCAAAAGCATATGCCATAGTTAATCCAAAATTAGAAAAATCAAAATATCCAGAAAAAATTCTCTGTGGAACGGGTGTTGTCTGGAAATTAATCGAAGGTATTTTAATGACTAGGAGGGAATTTATAAAAGATGGTCAACCCTTCGAATTACCTCAGGGTAAAGAAAAATGGCTTCTTGATTTGGTTGGTATAGCTACCCTTTCTGACATGGTGCCGCTTATAGGAGAAAATAGGGTACTTGCATATTATGGTTTGAATGTTTTGAGGAAAAGTAGACGGTTGGGACTTTTGAAATTTTTCTCAATGCTCAAAATAAATAAAAATAATTTAACAGAGGATGATATTGCTTTTATGATTACGCCACGTATTAACGCCGCTTCGCGGATGGGTCATCCGCGCGACGCTTTCAAGCTCCTTGTTGCTGAGAGTGAAGCGGAAGCAGAAAGTTATGCCAAACATTTAGACAGTATAAATAATGAGAGAAAGGGGGTAGTGGCGAGTATCGTAAAAGAAGTTAAGAAAAAAGTAAAAGAAAAATTTGAAAATGAAGGAGAGAAACCACTCATCGTTTTGGGCAACCCCGATTGGCGACCTTCACTTTTAGGATTGGTGGCCAATTCAATTACCGAAGAATTTAACAGGCCGGTATTTTTATGGGGTAGGGCAACGGACGACGAATCAGGTGTGCTCAAAGGATCGTGTCGTTCAGATGGCACGACCAATTTGGTAGCAATAATGGAAGAGGCCAAAGATTCTTTTGTAGAATTTGGCGGGCATAAACTTTCTGGTGGATTTTCTGTTTTATTTGAAAAAATTCACACATTAGAAAATGTTCTCATTGATGCTTCTACTCACGTGGTAAACAATGATATTGAAATTGATGTCGATGCGCAGTTAAGATTAGAAAATATAACAGAAAATTTTGTAGATAAAATTTTGAGTCTTGCTCCGTTTGGGGTAGGAAATGATAAACCAGTTTTTATTTTTAAAGATATTATTCCAGAAAAAATAAATAGATTTGGTAAAGCCAAAGAGCATTTATCAATCAATTTTCGTGATGGCGCTTCAACTTTGAGGGGCATTTCCTTTTTTACATCACCCGATCAATTTGGTGATTTGTTAAAAGAAGGGATTAAAACAAATTTGGTTGCCAATATAGAAAAATCAGACTTTGGCGGTCGTCGCGAAATTCGTTTGCGAATCGTGGATTTCTTTTAGATTTAAATATAAAATAATTTAATGGAGAAAATAATTATTTATACTGATGGTAGTTCAAGAGGTAATCCGGGGCCGGGAGGATGGGGGGCAATCATTATTTTTAATAATGATCGCGGAATTATGAATTATGAATCAAGAATTATGGAAATAGGTGGGAAAGAAAATCAAACCACTAACAACAGGATGGAAATGAGGGCAGCGATTGAAGCCCTTCGACTCGTTGCACTCGCTCAGGGTAAACAAGATTCAATGATAGAAATCTATGCAGATTCAGAATATTTAATAAAAGGAATAACTATTTGGATTAAAAATTGGCAAAAAAATAATTGGCGCACTAAAGATAAAAGGGAAGTGATGAACCGTGATTTGTGGGAAGAACTTTTAGAGCAAACAGAAAATAAAAATATAGAGTGGAAAAAAGTATTAGGACATTCTGGTCACGAATACAATGATCGTTGCGATGAGATCGCAACGAGTTTTGCCGATGGGTTAAAGGTGAATCTATATAATGGCTCAAAGACTGGTTATTTTTTAGTTTCATAGAAACCTCATCCCATTCCACTAAAGTGGAATTGCCCTTCCCCTAGATGCAGGGGAAGGGAGAAATAAAAAGATGAGAAAGTTGTTAATATAATAAGTGATGGTCCCCCTCTCCTTAGTCAAGGAGAGGGGTAAGGGGTGAGGTATGATGTATCAATTTACAGTTTCATTTATTCTGGGAATTGTTTTTGAATTTATTTTTGGTATGGGCCCTGGCTCTGCCTTGCTCGTTGCACTCGTTTCATTATTTATATTTTTAATTTTATTTTTTCAAAATGAAGATTCCACTGAAAGCCAAAGTCGGACTTTTGGGACCGGGGCATTTCAAAGTCCGACTTTGGCTTTTTTAATAATAGGCCTCGCATTTTCAATTGGAATTTTGAGAATGAGTTTTGGATATTTTTATCCTGACCAAAATTTATACAAACAAGTTGGTCAAAAAATATCTTTTGAAGCCACAATAATTGACGAGCCTGATGTGAGAGATAGTGGAGCTCGTTACACAGTAAAACCAAATAATTCGAAAAGCCTAATACTATTAATTGCTGAAAGGTTTCCTGAATATAAATATGGGGACCAAATAAAAATTTCTGGCAAATTGGATTTACCTAAAAACTTTGCGTCAGATAATGGTGCTGAATTTGATTACATCTCTTATTTAGCAAAAGATAAAATTCACTTTTTGATTTACCGACCACAAATAGAGAAATTAGAAGGAAATAATGGGGACAAAATAATTGCTAATCTTTATTCTCTAAAAAATATTTTTATACAAAAAATATCAAATGTGGTCCCAGAACCAAATAGTTCACTTACTGCAGGTATGATTTTTGGAGTGAAGCAAAGTCTGGGAGAAGATCTTTTAAATGATTTTAAAAAAGTTGGGCTTATACACATAGTTGTTCTTTCTGGATACAATATTACAATAATCGCGATTGGCATTTTTTATCTCACTTCATTTTTGGGCAGAAGAAAATTAGGTTTTATTGTGAGTGCCGTTTTTATTTTACTTTTTGCCATTATGGTTGGTTTGGGAGCGACGGTAATTCGTGCCTGTATTATGTCGCTCATTTCGATTTTGGCTGTTTACTTGGGTCGGCCGACTGATGCATTGCGTTTTCTTTTTATTGCGGGGCTACTTATGCTTCTTTGGAATCCACTCCTTCTTTTTTACGATCCTTCATTTCAGCTTTCATTTATGGCGACACTCGGACTCATTTTATTTTCTCCTTTTATAATTTCTTTTATATCTAAAAATAAAATTGGTAAATACATACCAGAAAAATTTGGTTTAAGAGAAATAGTCGCTTCAACTCTTGCGGTTCAATTTTTTGTTTTACCGCTACTTATTAAAATGTCCGGATTTATTTCTTTAGTTTCTTTTTTGGTCAATCCTTTGGTTTTGCCACTCGTGCCATGGGCGATGGCCTTTGGCGCATTAACTGGAGCTTTTGGAATATTTTCTCAAATGCTTTCTTGGCCGTTTGGTGTCATTTCATATTTCATTTCAGAGATAATGATTTCCATTACCGAGTTTTCAGCCAACTTACCCCTCGCTACTTTTCAAACTGGTTCTATTTCTCTCTGGTTTATTTTTGTTTGGTATTTGGGTTATGGAGTTTTGTATTGGAAATTAACCTCACCCCATTTGGCTCACGCCAAATTGCCCCTCTCCTAGATGCAGGAGAGGGGAGAAATAAATTCATTAAATATTTTTGAAATTATTTTCAATCACTTCCCAGTTTAGATTTTCAAAAAAGTCTTCGACATATTGTTTTTTGCCAGAGGGCTGATAATCGCTCACAAAAGCGTGCTCCCACATATCAAGAGCAAGTATTGGGGCGCAGTTTTGGAGTTGGCCCAAGTGTTGTTCATCAATCCAAGTGTTCAAAAGTCTTCTATCTTTCTTGTCCCAATAGAGCATCGCCCAGCCGATGCCCCTTGTCATCGCTAGAGATTTAAAATAAGTGAGCCATTTTTCAAAACTACCAAATTCTTCTGTAATAACTTTTTTTAATTCGCTACTCTCTTCTAAATTTTTTGGACCACCAGATAGCAACTCAAAATATACTTCGTGATTTCTTATACCATTGTATTCAAAACCAAACCTTCTTTGGGTTTCTGAAATTGCATAGGCGTTAACTTCTTGATTCTCACCCATCTCTTCAATTTTTTCTAAAGCCAAATTGGCATTTTTTACATATCCTGCGTAAAGCTTCAGATGCTCTTCAATATTTTTCTCTGATATACCTTTTAATTTTCCTATATTAAATTTTTTTTCTTCAAATTTTTTCATATTTGTGATTGGTTAATAGTATCAAGCTATTATATCATTTAAATAATGAACAAAAATTTTAAAATAAGATTACTCATATTAATAATTTTGCTTTTTGGGGTGATTTTCGCTCTTTATGCTGCTTTTAGAGAAGAAAGAAAGGGTATTTTAACAGTAGCTTTTTTAAATATTGGTCAAGGGGATGCCATTTTTATAGAAGCGCCAAGTGGTAATCAGGTTCTTATAGATGGGGGGCCAAGTAAAGCGATATTGCGAGAACTTTCAAAAGTTATGCCTTTTTATGACCGCAGTATTGATGTGGTACTAGCCACTCACGCCGATCAAGACCATGTTGGGGGACTGCCTGATGTTTTAAATAAATATGATGTAAATATTTTTATGGAAACTGGTGTGCCGGGGGAATCTTCGTCGTATAAAGAGCTTGAGAAAATAATCGAAGAAAAATCCCAAGGTCTCCCCTTAGGAAATTTAAAAGGGGAGACCTTAAAGAAAATATTAGCAAGAAGGGGGATGGAGGTAGATTTAGGGGAGGGAGCAATCTTGCAGGTACTTTTCCCCGATAGAGACCCTTCGGGAATGGAAACCAATACTTCTTCAATCGTGGCTCGTTTAGTCTATGGCGAGAACGAATTCCTCTTTACTGGCGACTCGCCACAAGCAATAGAAAATTATTTAGTTTCTGTTTCCCAAGGGCAACCCTTGAAAGTTGTCCCAGAAGGGTTGCCCTTAACTTCCGATGTTCTGAAGGCCGGCCATCATGGTTCTAAAACATCAAGCAGTGCGGCCTTCGTTTCGGCTGTTTCTCCAGAATATGTTGTTATTTCTGCTGGCAAAGACAACAGGTATGGCCATCCAAATCAGGAAGTTTTAGATATTATCACTAATTTTGGCGCCAAAATCCTCCGCACCGACCTTTCCGGCCGGATTGTTTTCAAAAGCGATGGGGTAAATCTGGAAGTTAAGTAGAGTGCATAAAATATGTTTAAAAATAAGGCTATTTTGTAAATTATTCAGTATTATGCAATAATACTTGACAAATGTATAGCTTTTATGCTATACTTATGTCAGATGGGGTTCTGAGAGCCCCTAGGAGAGACTGATGAAGATTCGGAAGCTTCGGAAGAATCGGCGGGTGCCACCCGCACCCAAGCCGATGAACATCTTGCTTGCCAATATCGTCCGCGACTGACGCCCTGGGCGCCGGCCGACTAACTCTCACTAGAATATGGTGAGAGTAAACGAATATGACCAACAGGCGCATCGCGCTGAAAGGGGGAAGAAATGTTGTGAATGATTTTTTTGCGACTAACCCACAGTTAAGGCGCTGTGGTTGCCACTGAAATCCTGTGGTACGTAAAAGTATGGGTAAAGCTTGGGGTCCTGCGTTAAAGAAAACGCAGGCCCTTTTTGTTCTAAATAATTTTAGCTTTTTTGAGGGTAGCGTAGGCGCCGTTTTTTTGGATTGTTTTGATACCGCGAGCAGAAATATTTAGAGTAAAAGATTTGTTGAGTTCAGGGACAAAAATTTTCTTTTTTTGAAGATTGGCAAATTTCCTTGAGTTGCCGCAAGGATTGAATTGGGTAGCACGAGTCCTGTTTGAATAGGAACCGCTTATCTGGGATGATTTTTTTGTAATTGCACAAACTTTCATAACGAAAGTATGCTAACATAATACATGTATATATACAAGTAAATTTTCAATTTCTAATTATCAATTTCTAAACAATGAATTAATTCTTAATTTAGAAATTTTTAAATTTAAACATTAAAAATTGTTTGAAAATTAGAAATTAGAAATTAAAAATTGAAGCCTATGGATTTTTTGTTTATAATTATCATCTTAATAATGTCAGTCGTAGTGCACGAAGTTTCGCACGGCTACGCTGCATTGGCTTTAGGCGACTCTACTGCTAAATATCAAGGAAGACTGACTTTAAACCCCTTTTCTCATCTTGACCCAATAGGTTCTTTTTTGGTGCCTCTCCTTGGATATTTTGCTGGGGGTTTTATTATTGGTTGGGCCAAGCCGGTGCCTTTTAATCCCTATAATTTAAGAAATCAAAAATGGGGCGAAGCGCTGGTCGCTATAGCCGGCCCTTTATCGAATATTTCTTTGGCTTTAATATTTGGGATGTTTCTCCGGCTTGCTCCTCAGTATGGCTTTATGAATCAGGCGTTTTTTGGTTTGTTAAGTTTTGTGGTGATGATAAATATTGTGCTCGCTATATTTAATTTAATTCCCATCCCACCACTTGATGGTTCTAAAATACTTTTAGCTTTTCTGCCTTATAAATGGCAAGGTTTTATGCAAAACCTAGAAAGATTTGGGCTTGTACTGGTTTTTGTTTTTGTCTTTTTGTTTTGGGAGGCATTGAGCCCGATTATAAATTTCTTTTTCACTCTTTTGGTTGGTAGTCCTTTGTCATAAAATTATTATGAGGAAGAAGCTTCTTTTGGCAGAACATCTAACTATCTCACTCGTCGTTCTCGTCATTTTGCTTGGCACTATTTTTGCATCTTTTTCTTTAATTGAAGATATTTTAACTAGACCACAAAGATATTTTAGTACTGATTTATCGGGAGAACAGATGCAGTTTGTTGTTGTTCATATAGCTTTTGTTGTAATTAGCGTTCTTGTTTCTTATATTATTTATTTGCTTTTTTCGCTCCAGACGCGTACTGAGATAGCTGTTTTCAACACTACCAAATCGTTGGGCGCATCACTAGAACAATTTGTAAAATTTTACGAAGATGCGCCTGTGCCCTATATTATTATTGATAAATCAGGAAATATTAAAAATCCAAACAAAGCCGCGTTGCGTTTTTTTGGTACAGTTTTGGAAGAGATTAAAGATAAAAATATTTTTTATTATCAGCCGGAGGAAGATAAGGATAAAATTGAAAAATTAATCAGATATTATAAAAGCAATGTTCCTATAAATAGAGAAGAAGTGAGACTAGTTACTAAAAATGGAGATATTAGGTGGGCACTTATCTCTATTTTTGAGACGAAAGACCCAGAGAGCTCGGCTCGCACTGGACTTGTCACTATATTTGACATAACTGATCAAAAAAAGTTGGATCAGGCGGAAACTGAATTTGTTTCCTTGGCTTCTCACCAATTGCGGACACCGGTGGCTACAGTTAAGTGGTATATAGAAATGTTACTTTCTGACAATATTGGTGCCCTTTCTCCAAAACAAAATGAATATTTGAAAACAGTTTTTAAAGTAAATGAAGAAATGATTGATTTGGTAGAGACACTGCTTAATGTTTCGAGAATTGAAATTGGCACCATTAAAATTGAACCGAAATCAACTGATGTTATAGAATTGACGGAAGGAATACTCATGGAACTTTCTCCTCAAATCGAAGGTAAAAATATAAATATAGAAAAGCAGTACGATAATAATTTAAAAGATGTAGAAATCGATCCAAAGTTATTGCGTATTGTAATCCAAAATTTGATTTCCAACGCTGTTAAATATACCAGAGAAAATGGCACTGTTAGCATTGTATTTAAAGAGTCTTTTGGAGAAAAAACTATAGTAGTTTCTGATAATGGCATTGGTATTCCGGAAGGTCAGCAAGATAAAATATTTACCAAAATGTTTAGGGCTGAGAATACTCATAAATTGGTTGGTGCTTCAGGTACCGGACTTGGTCTATATCTGGTAAAATCAATGATAGAGGTAATGGGTGGGTCAATAAGCTTTGTCTCAAAAGAAGATGAAGGTAGTATTTTTACGATTAAATTTTAAAAGTTATTTAAAATTATATGGAAGAAGAAAATAAAAAAAGAATATTGGTTGTTGATGATGATGATAATTTAAGAGCGGTTTTGATCGATAAATTACAGATTTCTGGTTTCAATGTGGTTGGCGCTTCTGATGGAAGAGAGGGACTAAACAAAGCATTTGAATTGCACCCCGATCTAATACTTCTTGATGTTTTGATGCCTATAATGGATGGGCAGGAAATGCTCAAAAAATTGAGAGAAGATGAGGAGTGGGGCAAAAAGGCTAAGGTTATTATGCTTACAGTAGTTGAAGATGCAGTAGTTATTGCTCAAGCAGTTCAAGATGGGAGTTTCGCTTATCTTATAAAAACGGATCAGAGTATAGATGAAATCGTGGAGAAGGTAAAAGGAATGCTTAAAAAGTAATTAATAAAGATTATTTGCTGATCACGACTTTAAATAGATGGTTGCTTTTTTACTTGCTTTGTATTAGATTAGTACTTGTCCGCTGAGGCGGATTTTAGTTATCAAAATGTCGACCATAAATCAATTAGTAAAGAAAAAAAGAAAAATTCTTCGCTCTAAGTCAAAAGCGATTGCTTTGGCGCGTGGTTTTAACACATTAAAGAATAGACCTGTCTATTATGCTTCACCTTTCAAGAGAGGAGTATGTACCAAAGTAACTACCAAAACCCCCAGAAAACCTAACTCAGCTATCAGAAAGATCGCCAGGGTGCGTTTGACTAATGGTATGGAAGTGACCGCCTACATTCCAGGTATGGGGCACAATTTACAAGAGCACTCAGTAGTTATGCTTCGTGGTGGCAGGGTTAAAGACATTGGAGTTCGTTACACTATCGTTAGAGGCAGACTTGATGCTCAAGGAGTGGCAAATAGGATGACTTCAAGATCAAGCTACGGCGTTAAGAAAGCTAAAAAAGCTAAATAAAATATGAGAGGAAAAGTAAAAAACAGAAACATAGCTAATCCGGATATAATTTTTAATTCTCAAAAAGTTGAGAAGTTTATAAATTATGTAATGCAGGAGGGTAAAAAAAATACTGCTCGAAAAATAGTTTATACAGCTTTTGATTTGATAAAAGAAAAGGCAAAGGTAGAAAGCCCAATGGAAGTTTTTGATACGGCTCTTAAAAATGCAGGACCTACTATGGAAGTAAGATCTCGCCGAATCGGTGGCGCCAACTACCAAGTGCCAAGGGAAGTAAGGCCAGAAAGACGCTCGTATCTTTCAATGAAATGGATTATTGATGCCGCCAAAGCCAAAAAAGGCAAACCAATGGCTGAAAAGCTTTCTGAAGAAATAATCCTCGCTTCTAAAAACGAAGGTGAAGCTATCAAAAAACGCGAAAATGTCCACAAAATGGCCGAATCCAACAAAGCCTTCGCCCACTTCGCTTGGTA
>Ga0172369_10006141_pt1 | contig 14439 bp, 11 predicted proteins | sample LakKiv25m_FD_114539 | JGI IMG/M metagenome (GOLD analysis project Ga0172369, IMG submission 114539) | Freshwater microbial communities from Kabuno Bay, South-Kivu, Congo - kab_022012_11.25m | ecosystem: Environmental > Aquatic > Freshwater > Lake | place: Democratic Republic of the Congo...
ATCCTTGTCATAACGCTTTTCCAAAACTTTTTGCACTTCGTCTTTTACTTCCAGCACATCACCTTTCGTCTCTGCTTTAAAATACATGCCATAATATTTTTTTTCAGGATTAAAAGCGAATGAAGCTTTGAAAGGAATATATGCGTGTGCGTCCATCTCTCCTCCACCTATTCCTCCACCTCCTGTTGATTTTAGAAGCCCAATAACCTTGTAATTTTGATTATCAATCACTACTTTATTTCCCAGTGCTAGAGAGGCATCACCGAATAATTTTTTTGCCATACCGGTGTAAAGCATGACGATTTTATTTCCTTTTTGAATATCTTTTTTTTCGATCAGACGGCCGTCTTCCAACTCTAAATTCATCACGCCAACTATCTCCTCATTTGAAGCAACCACTTCAATTACTTCAGTTTTAGTATTAGCTTCAATAAGAGCTCCACTTTTAACGTATACCGGCGCTAAATAAGTAATTTTTTTTACTCTGCGGATATTTTTTACATCGCGATCATCAAATTTTATTCCGCCGACCATTCCGCCTCCTCGCATGATGGTTTTTTTACTGCCCGGCATCACGAAAATTAAATTTGCACCCAGACTCTCAAATTGATTATTTATATACTGTTTCAGCCCTAGTCCAAAAGCCATTAATAACACCACTGACATCACCCCAATCAGTATTCCGAGCGACGTCAAGAATGTTCTTCCCTTATTGCGAATAAAATCTTCTAAAGCTGTTTTTATTAAAAAAATAAAATAAGTCATATGATTATTCTTTTACTATTTCCCCATCTCGAATAACAATCTTCCTTTCCGTCCTTTCGGCAATATGCGAATCGTGCGTAACGATCACTACGGTAATCTGTTCTTTTTGGTGCAAACCATGCAGAATTTTTAAAATATCGTCACCGGTTTTTGTATCGAGGTTACCTGTCGGTTCATCGGCGAGAATTAATCTTGGATTCATTAATAATGCCCGGGCAATCGCTACCCGCTGTTGCTGACCGCCTGATATTTTATTAGGGAATGAATTCTCTTTGCTCGATAACCCGAATTTATCTATCAGCTCCCGCGCTCTTTCTTTTGGATCAAAAGTTAACTTGGTTCGGGCATAAATCGTCGGCATAATAACATTTTCCAGTACCGTTAACTTCGGAATAAGATTAAACTGCTGAAAAATAAACCCGACGAACTCGTTTCTTAGAGTTGAAGTCTGATCATCGTTCAGCTTAGATGTGTCTTTATCCTCAATAAATATTTTTCCTTTGGAAATCGGGTCAAGCAATCCGATGATATGCATTAATGTTGATTTTCCGCTTCCCGATGGCCCGATTATTGAAGTAAACTCGCCTTTTTTTATCGTCAGATTAATGTTTTTCAAGGCAGTAAAAACCAGTTCTTTATCTAAAAAATATTCTTTCCAGACATTTTCCAGTTTAATCATAGATAATATCACCTTCGCGGAGGCCCGAAATTATTTCATAATAACTATCGATTTCGTCACCTAATGTGATGGTCGTTTTTACTTTTTTACCGTTCACTTGTTTATAGGCATATTTTTTACCATTTTCCGATTTAACATATGCGTCAGGAATTACCAAAACATTATTTCTGACCTTTGTCACAAAATCAATGTCACCGGTCATCTCAAGACGGTATTTTGATTCATCCTGGATATTTGGAATATTAACTTTTACTTCATAGGAAGTATTTGTCTCCCCTGTTTTGGGTGAGAATGAGATCTGCTTGATTGTTCCGACAACTGAGTCATCCGGATATGAGTCGAAAACAATTTTTCCTTTCATTCCCTCTTTGATTCCAACCACGTCAGTCTGATCGACTGTTGCCGAGAAAAAAATTGTTTTTGGATTGACAATTTCAAACTCCGCTTGGGCAGGTGTTATATTTACACCGGCAAATGGCGCACCAACCTTAGTCACTATTCCTTCAATTGGCGTATAAAGGTAAGAATACTCTAGTGAAATATTTTGCAATTCAACATCCAGAACCGCTTTATTAAGATCATATTGGTTTTTTTCCAAAATTCTTTTTATCGTATCTGTTACCGCCCCACTTGGATATGTCGTTTGTTTTGCTTCTTCAAAATCATTACGTTCTTTTGAATAATCATATAGGTATTTTTCGAGCGTTTTTTTTGTTTGCCGTTGGTCCAAAGAAGCAATTCCTTGGTATTTTTTTACATAATCGCCTTCTTTTACTCCCACCCAGGCCAGCTTTCCTGAAGTTTGAAACCTTATGGTTGCTTTTTCTTCTGCATCGACTTTACCAGATAAAGACAATGTCTCTTCCAGATTTTTCCGCTTTAACGTGTATTTTTTTTCATCGGCTTTTTTTGCCGGTGTAGCAATGAGTTTTTGATAGGCGATGAATCCCAACACCAATATAATCAACAAAACATACCATCTTTTTTTTAATCGCTTTAACATCCCCATAAGATTATCAGTATAGGGAATAAAAAAACGTGATTCAACCGTTCATAAAAATGGCTTCCAATTGGAAATTGGCATAACGTTGAATACGATAAAATTCCAGGCGTAGAGATAAATTGCCGTAATTAATATTGCAAATACAGTAATAAATTTTCTTGAAGTAAACAGTTTTTCAAATGCGATACAGGCAATCGGCCACATCGGTAAACTATAGCGGGGAATATCGCGATGTTGAACAAATAATATTGCAATAAAAAACACTCCACAAAAATAAAATAAACTACGGTATTTAATTTTTTTTAAAAAAACCGTTGCTAATCCGTACAAAAAAAAGTATAAAATTATTTCCTCAAGCCAGGCCGTACTCACCCATTTCGCCCGATAATTAAAGACAGAAAAAATATAAGGCATTGGCACCAATCCTCCCGTATTAAAATAGGCAAAAAAATCACCGTACTGCAGATAATACAACCCAAATACCCCCAATAACCCTAAAGGAATCAATATTATTCCTAACCAGCTCCAACTAATCTTTTTTGTTTTAATCCATTTTTCAAGAAAAACCAATCCGTATGCTACAAAGAGTAAGATTCCCGGAGTTTTCGTCATCGCCGATAATCCTCCCGTCAAACCGGCCAACAGGTATTCTTCTTTCTCAAAAAAATATAACGACAGTAGAATCAATAACATAAACAAACTCTCTGGAGCTCCAATTGAACGTACAACTAAAAATTTTGGCAAAAAAAGAAAAATACAGGCCAGTAACCAGGGTTTTTTCGTCAGTTTAAGTTTTTTTAAGAAGAAATAAAAAAATAAAGTCAATAATATTGAAAATGACAAATTAATAAAAATCATCGCCTTCAAATATCCCAAAATTCCCCCAACCGCCCTAATTAATATTGGATAAAGCGGTAAGTGAGCGGCAAAATATTTTGTTGACAATGGAACTTCCAAACCAATTTTTTCAATTGCGCTTGGGTTATATAACGTTTTTGCGGGAATGATATATAATGGACCATCAAAATTTCTATAGATATACTGCATATTAGAATTTTCGATCGTTAATCCATACCAGGAATTGGTGCGAAGTAAAAACGGCAACCAGACGATTAAAGTACTAGCGAAAACAATGAGAGTTAAGGTAAAATAAGGTAATATGCGTCTGAACATTAAAAATATTTTATCAAAAAATTGGTTTGTTTTAGTATTAATCGCGATCGGGGTTTTCTTAAGAACCTACCGATTAACAGAGTTCGTCACCTTTCTTGGAGATCAGGGACGAGACGCAATCATCATCAAAAGAATTATTACTTTTGAACATTTTCCCGCGATTGGACCAACATCCTCAGTTGGCGGTGTATTTCTTGGCCCTTTTTACTATTATTTAATGGCTCCGTTTTTAGCTCTATTTCATCTTGATCCGATCGGTTTGGCTTACGGATCGGTATTTTTTTCCATTATCGGATTTATCGCTGCATATTTTGTTGTAAGAAAAGAGTTAGATAAACCAACCGCGATTTTCTTTTCGATTTTTACGATTTTTTCCTATATTCTAGTTGAGTCAGCGCGTTTTTCGTGGAACCCGAACCTTCTGCCGTTTTTTTCGTTTTTTACGTTATATTTTGCCTATAAATTTGTTGCGGCAAAAAAAAATATCTATGCCTTGTTGACTGGTGTTTTTCTTTCTTTTTCAATCCAGCTGCATTATCTATCTTTATTACTTTTTGTCCCAATTATCTGCTTTTTTATCATTAACCATCAAAATAAAAAAAAATCCATCATCTCGCAGATTCCTTCTTTAATGGGAGCTTTTGTTTCTTTCGTGTTTTTTTCCGCCCCTTTAATTATTTTTGACTTAAAACACGACTTCCTAAATACCAAAAGTTTCATCAAGATATTCACTGATCAAAAGGTCGTTGCCTATTCATCTCCGTTAAATCGGTTGCTTGAAACAAACAGTTCTTTTTTATCTTATGTTTTTAATTTTAAAATCAACATTATTATTGCAATCGTAATTTTGATAGGAGTAGGTTTCTATTTTTACAAAAACAGTTTTTTTAAACGAAATATTTTTTTACAGCTCCATTTTTTAAATTTTATTTCATTTATCCTTTTTTTCAGCTTATTTAATAGCTTTCGATTGCCCCATTATTATATGCAGATTTATCTTAGTTTTTTTCTTATCTTGGCCTATATGTTGACTCGAATCAATAAAACCATTTGGCTAAAAATTGTTTCATTATTTATCTTAATATTCTTTGTTTTTTTTAATGCAAAAAAATATCCTTTTAACGCAAAAGAGGGTAATTTTCAGATATGGAGAGCAAAAATAATTGCCCAAAGTATTATTGACAGAGACCCCCAACTTCCATACCAGATTGTTCCTATCCCGTTTACCGAGATGGATGGGCATATTAGATATTTCCTGGAGATACTGGGAAAAACGCCGCTCAGCGAAGAAAGCAGTCTTCAACCGAAAGAACTGTATGTTTTATGCTATGAAAAAGAGTGCACTGTGCGAAATCACCCCCAATGGCAGATCGCTGCATTTAAAAATAAAGAGGTTGAAAAAACCTGGAAAATTGATAGAGTTAAGATTTACAAACTTGTTCATGGAAAATAAATTTTCAATTTCTTTGGTAATCCCTTGCTACAACGAAGTTACCAATATTCAAAAAGGAGTATTGGATAAAATCGGAAATTTTACTAAAAATAATTCTTCTTTTTCTGAGGTAATCATTGTTGACGATGGTTCTTCCGATAATACTAAAAAAATCATCAGGGACCGTTATCTCAAACAATTTCCAAAATTCATGTTGGTCGAGAGTGTTCATCAGGGAAAAGCATTTGCCATAATCAACGGTATTAAGTCAGCTCATGCCCCCTGGGTAATGTTTTCCGATATTGATCTGGCTACACCGATAGAGGAGTCAGAAAAATTAATTGCGGTTGCAAAAAAAAATATACCAATCATTATCGGATCTCGAAGCTCTCAAAGAATCGGTGCCCCGATTTTACGGAAATTGATGGCTGTGGGATTCATTATTATTAGAAACCTGTTTCTTAATCTTAAAGGAATCAAAGATACTCAATGCGGATTTAAATTATTTAAAACATCAGCGGCATTAAAAATTGTTAACAACCTAAAAGTTTTCCATAATAATCGCCAAGCATCTGGTTCGTCAGTCACAGCCGGTTTTGATCTGGAATTTTTGTTTTTAGCCTCGAAGTTGAGGTTTAAAATCGCGGAGATTCCTGTCAGTTGGCGACATGTCGAGACTAAAAACGTCAGCTTTATTAAAGATACGATAGAAACCCTTAAAGACATAATTAAAATTAAGCTGTATGATTAAAAAACACTGGCCGCTTTTTATTTTCTTATTAACTTTATTCTTCGGATTATTCTACAAAATAGTTTTTAACATAAAACCGTTTTATGACTGGGATGAATCTCTTTATGTACAGACCGGCCGAGAAATGTTTTCTAGAAATTATTTTTTATTTCCTGTCTGGCAGGGAAAAATCTGGTTCGACAAACCTCCACTTGTCCCTTTTTTATACGGTTTAGTTGCAAAAATATTCTTCTTCGTTCCGCCAGAGATATCTACCCGCCTTTTTACCGTAATCATCGCAATGGTTGTTCTGACTTTTATATATATTCTGTATTTAAAAGTTGTTAAAAATTCATTAATAACGACGCTGATAGTTGCATTAACCGCCACCACTCCAATTTTTTTGCAACGCATGCAGGTCGTCAATTTAGACGTATTTTTACTTTTTGGTTGGTTGGGATATATTATTTTTTATAATCAGTTTTGGTTGGGTCTTTTTTTCTTGTTTATAGCAGTATTCAGTAAATCACTAATTGGTTTTTATGCCCCTTTTATTTTATTTACATATTATCTTTATGTTTTTATTAGAAAAGAAATTAATCTAAAACAGTTGAAAAAAGTTCTTGCTAAAATTTCTCTCCAGTCAGTATTAATGCTGAGCTGGTTTGGGATTATGTACCTGATCTATGGCAATATATTTTGGAAGATGCAAGTTGTTGAAAGTCATTTCCGCCGGGTTACCTCCTCGATTGAATTTCATTTCGGTGAACGGCTTTTTTACGTGAACCTTATCAAAGATCAAATGGGAATATTTTTTTATTTTTCGATAATCGGCTTATTAATTATCGCTTTCCAATTTTTTAGAAATAAGCTGTCGTCAAAAACTATTTTATATAGTTTATATTTGCTTCCCTGGTTTGCTTTCTTGAACGGGACTAAAACGAAAATATTCTGGTATCTTTTTGCTGCCATTCCCCAATTTGCATTTTTGGCTTTTTATCCGTTGTCGCTATTAAAAAACAAAAAAACAATTATCAACTTTTTGATAATTGTTTTTCTAATCGCGATATTTTATCAGGCAATATATAAAAACAATTTTTTTTCTACTTTTTACGCACAATATGACGATTCATATTTTCTTGCAGCATCGGCTAAGAAAAACTGCCGTAACCTCAATATTCTGATCGATAAAAAAACCCGTAATGATTTTGCTACTCTGGATAAACTCGGACTATTAATCACCACAACCAAATGGTGGGGCAACCATCCGGCCATTTATTATTATTTTGGAAAAACAACCAACTTTATTTTTGATAAACAGCGGTTTGTTGATCAAATGAATAAATTAGGTAAACGGTCATGCGTAGCAATCTACGATGAAGATTTTGATATCAACACTCAATCTTTCAGACTAATTAAAGGATTTTCGGAAGTACATCTCTATCAAAAGATAAACTGATCAAAATCCGATTGTGGATTCGACGATGTAAGGCGGTCTTTGTTTAATCTCATCATAAATCCGTTTGATATACTCGCCCATCACCCCCATACAAAATAACTGCAAGCCACCCAAGAAAATTAACAACATAATCGTCGTCGCAAATCCCGGCACCTGATTATAGTTTGTCGTAAAAAACTTCATATATATTACCCAAATTCCTCCAAGAATGGAAAAAATCAATGCCAATAGTCCCAAATAAAACATAAATTTAAAGGGAACATAGGAAAATGAAAAAATTCCGTCAAAAGCCAATTTTAGTAACCGTTTAAAATTATATTTACTCTCCCCGGCTAAACGGGCATCTCTTTCATATTCGAATCCAACTTGTTTATATCCCACCCATGTCCGAATTCCGCGAATAAATCTGTTTCTTTCCGGAAGCAGATTTATTGCATCAACCACCCTTCTTCTCATTACGCAAAAATCGCCGCTGTCCAAAGGAATATCAATATCGGCAATTGATTTTAAAAAACGATAATATGTCGCATATGCCAATTTCATCATTGTTGATTCTTTTCTTTTTTTTCTGATCGCGAATACGACATCATAACCCTCTTCAGCCTTTTTAAAAAATTGGGGAAGAATTTCCGGCGGATCCTGAAGGTCGGCATCGATGATCGCCACCGTCGTACCTTTGGCATATTTTAAACCGGCCGATACTGCCATTTGATGACCAAAGTTTCTCGAAAAATTAATTATTTTTAACACATTATCTTTTAAGTGTTTATTGTTTAATTTTATTAATGTCGAATCGGTGGAACCGTCATTGATAAAAATCAGCTCATATTCTTGTTTAAGCGGTTTAAGCACTTTGGTCAGCCTTTCATATAAAACATCGATGTTTTTTTCTTCGTTAAACACCGGAATAATTATTGAATACTGCATACGTTTCATTATATAATACAGTCAAAACAATATGTTTGATTTTAATGACATTCTTGTCTTTTTTAAAAAAAACTTCAAACGCAGGGATTTTCTGTTTATTTTTTTAATTGTAATAACATATTTTCTTACTCGATTAATAAATCTGGGCAAATTCCCGGTTTTTTGCGACGAGGGTATATATATCCATTGGGCTAAAATTGCTTGGCACGATGCTCCCATGAGGTTTGTTTCCCTAACTGACGGTAAACAACCGCTGCAGACATGGGCGACTATTCCGTTCCTTAAATTGTTTCCTAATAACGCTCTTCTTGCAGGTCGGTTATTTTCCGTATCCATGGGCTTACTCGCCTTAACCGGTATTTTTAGTCTACTTCATTATCTTTTTGGCAAAAAAACTGCATTTATTGGCGCATTACTATACGTATTTACTCCGTTTTTTTTGTTTTATGACCGGATGGCTTTGACCGATTCTGCTGTAAATGCCGGTTTTATCTGGGTGTTATTCTTTTCAATCTTATTAATTAATACACTGCGTTTAGATATTGCATTATTATTTGGATTGATCGCAGGAATGACTTTATTGACCAAATCGTCCGCCCAAATGTTTATTGCTCTGTCTTTATTGGCGCCAATAATCATTGTCGCCTACTCCAGTATTAAAAAAAATTTCAACAAAATTATTAATTTTTTTATTTTGTATTTGCTCGTAGTCTTTATTTCTTTCGCAATATATAATATCCAAAGATTGTCCCCCTACCTTCATTATGTGACGATCAAAAACGCCACATTTCTAATGACGTTTAGTGAATTTGTTAAAAATCCTTTTTCCCAATTTTGGGGAAATTTTAAAATTGTCCCACTATATTTTTTTTGGGAATCTGGCTGGTTATTACCAATATTTGGCTTGTTCGGTCTATTTGGGTTAATTAAGAAAAAATCAGGATTGTTTCTGTATTTGTTTTCTTGGCTATTTTTTCCTTTTATCGTAATTTGCTTATTCTCAAAAGTAGTTTTCCCCCGGTACCTGGTTTTCTTTGCCAGTATTTTTGTAATCACCACCAGTTATTTAATTGCCAATTTCAAAAAAAATTATCTTTTGCTATTTTTTTCTATATTTTTAATTACTGTTTTATTTCTCGATTACCCTGTATTGTTTGATTTCAAATCGATTTCTTTCCCGCCGGTCGATCGCGGTCAGTATATTGAAGGCGTTACTGCCGGCTGGCACTTAGACGAGTTTATGGATTTTGCAAGGAAGCAATCGGCGTCAAAACCGGTTATCGTCCTGGCCGAAGGAAATTTTGGCGTGGTTGGCGACATGTTAGATGTATTCCTGAAGCCTGGAGATAAAATAGAAATCAGAGGTTATTGGCCACTGGACGAGAAAAGTCTATTAGAAAATCAAAAAGAGTTAAAAAATAAATTTGTTTATATCGTTTTCTCTCACCGGATTGAATTCCCGCCTGAATGGCCGATGCGCTTTATCAAAAAATATGATAAACCCGGCGGAAAATCAGCCGTTTATTTGTTTGAATTAATTAAAGTAAAGAGGATTTAATATCCCAGAAACTTGCGCGAATCAAGTATTAAGGAATTGGGTAAAAGATGCCTATCAGCGTCAATATCTTCGAAATAAACAAGTAAGTTTTTGTCATTATATAACAATCTTAAACCGTTCATCTCTGCGATTGCGTAGGCAACATCCTGCGACGGTGACCAGACTTTCTTTGGTTGACAAAGCGGAGCACATGTGTTGCGGAAGTAAATATTTGCGTTTATTGGCTTTTTTGGATATTTTTTTTCAAAATAATTGAAGACTGCTTTAGCGATATTAGCTTTTTTTATTGACCAATGATCTAAAAGATTAAATTGATAGGCGGCCACCGACAGTAATATGTAGGAAATGCAAATAATAATCAGCTGCTTTTTTCTAAGAGATGAAACAGCATAAGCCAACAAGAGAGAACTCCCCAGCAAGGGAACCGATAGACTATAGGGAAATTTATGAAAAGGGAAAAAAGCTACCGGCAAAAGAAAAAGAATAAAACAACTGACCGCCAATAAAACTTTTTCATTTACTTTTTTCCGGAGATCTACGACAGGCTTAAAAACCAACAAAAGGAAAAGTCCAAAAAAAATAAGAGTCGGGTTTCCCCAACTGTTGAACTGTGTAAATAATTTAGGATTAATAACCGTCGGCAATTGAAAAAATTTGACATTGACAAAAGCTTCGGGTAATCCCAAACTCCATAAACTATACCAAAAAAAATTATTTAATATTTTTTTTATACCGAAGTCGAACGCGTATGCTTCGCCGCCAGCAAAACCAAAAAAAACAATCCTGGCAAAAAGATAAAACAATAAAATAGCTAAGCAATAAAAAAATAATATAAAGTAATCCTTTTCAACTCTTCTCGTAAGAAAGATCGTCAATAACATAAAAGGAACAATCATCACCGCTGTTTCTTTTGAAGTTAGGGCAAGTATAAATAGTAATGGTGTCCAGGGACTTTTTTTTAAAAAAAGAATCAAAGTTCCAAACGTAAACACGGCCAACGACAGTTCCTGAAAGTTTGTTATCCAAAAAAGACGATAAAAATGCGAACTAGAATATGCGTAAAAAAAACTCGCTAATAAAGCCGACTTTTCATTGAATTTAATTTGTAAGGCTAATTTATAAACCAAAAAAACACTTAATAGAAAAAAGAGGAAATTAATCAAATGATAACCTTGAGGTAAAAAACCAAACATTTTATATCCGATAAGCCAGTAAAGCTGAATAGAAAAAGGCCGATACAAATAGAAGTCAACGATTGGCTTTTTGAAAAGATTGAAAGCATCCAACAACCCATATTCTTGAGCCAATTTTAAACAAAAAAAATCATCTTGAAAGAAAAAATTATTAAAACTACGCCAGTAAAAAATGATTAAGCTTACGGAAAGAATCGTTAATATAATTAATGAGTTTCTTTTTGTCATTATAGAAAAATGATAAAACTGAAAATTACCGCGATGATCGATATGATATCTCCAACCTTTCTTATCGGTGTATCCATGAATAAAAATTTTAGCTCATGCTCACCTTTTGGGACTAATACGGTGATTAACTTATACTTATTATTGGCAAGAATATTAACTTTTTTATTATCCAAGTAGCCGTTCCAACCGGGAAAATAAAATGTATTTAACTGAAAAATCGTGTCTGATTGGGCATTAATCTTAAAAACTTTTTTAGCGAATTTATCATCGAGAATCTCAATTTTAGCATTGTTGTTTTTCACTGAATATATCTGTTTTGGCAAATCTTTCTTTTCAATATCAAGAACATCTACGCCAAAATCTGTTTTTTTTGTTTTAACACCTTTGGGAACAAAGTGTAAAACAGTCTTGCTTTGTTCCCAGGCGATTTCATCATATGTCGTCAAATCCTTATCGCTCACGGAAATAAGCGTTTGAGGTTTAAAATACTGCTGATATTTTATAATCGTAATCATTATCAATATCGCAGTAAGCACAATCGGCACAAGCCTCAATAGAGAATTTCTGTTCAGAATCTTTGTAATAAAAAAAATAGAATAAGAACAAATTAACGACATGAATATTCCCGTAAAAACCATAAAACGCCAAGGGAACTGCAAGTTCCAAAGCAATTTTATCTTATCCCAAATAAATGATGAACCGCTCGTGGTCATAAAAAGACTAAAAAATAAAAGCAGTGTAAAAAAAATAAAATGACTGATTTCTGTTCTTTTTTTAATCCTTATTAGATAAACAATAAATAATATAACTGAGCCAATAAATAATGAAATAGGAATTTTTCCCAGTTGGAAAGTCATTCCATCATTTAGGCCGGGAACCGAACCTCCAAAACCCCACGGAGAATACCAAAACTGAGACCAGTCAACGTAATGCAATTTATATCCTCCCAATTCCTGATCCAAAAAAGTAAAATTTTTTTCAATAACCATCGGTATCCAGTAAAACGCTGACAGTGCTAAACCGAATGCGGAACCGATACTAAGATATTTCACTAATTTAACTTTGGCAGAAGAATTAATGAAATAAAAAAGAAAGTAAAAAAACAAAAAAAAGATCAGAGACAGTGCAATTAATTGGTGAGTAATGATAATTAAGGCTAATGTTAATCCAAAAATCAGGCTGTTTTTTAAATTGATATTTTTTGTCAGCTTGTAAAAAGTCAAGAATACCAAAGGCAGAATCGACATGGTAAAAAACTCGGCCAGCGCTCCCCTGACATACGCGTTGACCGCGTGGTAAAAAAAGTATGTATAGATCGTCGCCCCTAGAATAGCAGCTATTCTTCCCAGATATTCTTTAATTAATAGATACATCGCCACCGCCGCCAAAATAAAACCGCTGATAAACACCAATTTAATCGACCAAATAAGGGAAAAACCGATCAGATGAAAAATTTCTGCCAGATAATATACTAATGGCGGGTAGAAATTAAAAAGCGGGTCTCCAAAACCAAAAGTCAGCTTGTCTACCCAGCGGGGATAAAGGTAGCCCTGCCTAATCCCTTGATCTAATAAATAGAGTCTTACTATATGCTGATTGTCATGGATAGTAAAGTACTGGTTATTAATGATGCTAATAAAGGTGGGAATTGATATAATTAGAAGCAGCAGCAGGTCAAAGAGGAGTAATAATCTTTTATTCATGCAATAATTATATCAACTGATGAGCAAACTTGAAAATATTAAGTCAAAAACCGTTTGGAGCGCCCTAAGTCTTTTTTTTCAAAGCGGTTACTCTGCATTTCTTGGACTGGTCGCCAATCTCGTTTTAACTATTTTGCTATCCCCAAAAACTTTTGGTATATATATTACGCTTCTCTCCACCATTTCTTTTCTCAATTATTTTTCCGATATTGGTTTAGCCGCTTCATTAATCCAAAAGAAAGAAATCACTGACGACGATGTAAAATCTACCTTTACATTTCAACAGATTCTCATTATTACGTTAATTATTATCGGGTTTATATTTGGCAAATCAATAAAGAATTTTTACCAGTTGCCACTCGAAGGATTGTATCTGTATTACGCTCTTCTTATTTCTTTTTTTATTTCTTCTTTAAAAACAATTCCCTCAATTTTCCTTGAGCGGAAAATAAAATATCAAAAGATTGTTTTTGTTCAAGTTATTGAAAGTACGGTTTTTTATATCGCCGTCATCGTGTTTGCCCTAATGGGTTTCGGTTTAAAAAGTTTTATCTACTCTGTTCTGTTAAGAGCGATTACGGGACTGGTAATAATTTATTCAATCTCCCCCTGGATTCCAAAAATCGGCATTTCAAAAAAACATCTAAAACAGCTTCTCTCTTTTGGAATTCCATTTCAGGCCAGCTCTTTTTTGGCCTTATTCAAGGACGACCTTGTCATCTTGTTTTTAGGAAAAGTCGTTGGCTTTGAAGGCGTAGGATATATCGGCTGGGCAAAAAAATGGGCTGAGGCACCCATCAGGATCGTCATGGATAACGTCACTAAGGTTCTTTTTCCGGTCATTTCAAGATTGCAGGAAGATAAGAATAAGGTTGGTCAGGTGATTGAAAAAATATTTTATTACCAAACAGCTGTCCTTGCACCAGTTATGTTAATTGCTTTTTTTATCATGCCCAAGCTTGTCCTGCTTATTCCCCGTTATACCAAATGGGTTCCCGCACTCCCATATTTCTATATTTTTGTTATCTCTACTTTTTTAGTTATTTATTCATCACCGCTTATTAATGTTTTTAACGCTCTGGGTAAAGTAAAACTTTCATTTAACTTTATGCTTGCCTGGACCGTTATGATATGGATTTTGACACCAACCCTAACCAAGTTATTTGGTTACTATGGCTTTCCTCTTGCTCATCTGGCGATTTCCTTGACTTTTTTTGTTGTTGTTTTAGTGACTAAAAGAAATATTCCTTTTCAATTTTTCCGACCGATTAAAAATCTAATTATCTCCGTTATTCCAATGGTTTTAGTTCTATTATTTGTTAATTATTTAGCCATTACCAGTTTGATTTTATCAATAGTTACATCGGTTCTTTCAAGCACGCTAATCTATTTTATATTTATTAGATATATATTTAATATAAATCCCGTAAAAGAAATTAAATATTTATTTGATATTAAATGAAAGATAAACTGGCGATAATTACAGTCGTCTATGAAAGTTATTCTGCCACTGAAGATTTTTTAATATCTCTCACTAAACAAAAAAATAAAAATTTTCATCTTTATCTTGCTGATCTTTCGAAAAACAA
>Ga0172369_10006149_pt1 | contig 14432 bp, 9 predicted proteins | sample LakKiv25m_FD_114539 | JGI IMG/M metagenome (GOLD analysis project Ga0172369, IMG submission 114539) | Freshwater microbial communities from Kabuno Bay, South-Kivu, Congo - kab_022012_11.25m | ecosystem: Environmental > Aquatic > Freshwater > Lake | place: Democratic Republic of the Congo...
ACTTGCGAAGTACCGGCTCCGATTGAAGTTAAAACAACTGATTTTGAGTCTTCTGTTTCAACAAGAGTAAAGTGGACAGCCCCCACTCTTGGCTTGGTGCTATGGTATGATGTTTACAGATCCACAAAAGAATCTGAATACGGCTCAAGAATAGCAAAATCAATAAAAGGATATGAATATCTTGATACATCCGTAAAAGACGGGCAGACATATTATTACAGGGTGAGATCAGTGACAGAAAAAGGAGCTCAATCGGATTACTCCTCGCCTGTTTTTTCAAGGCCTTCAGCTCAAGTAAACGACAAAAAACCGACAAACGTGTCGGCAAAATCTTTAGAAAGAAACGGAGTGCAGATTTCTTGGAAAAAACCTGAAAAAGTTGATGTTAGTTCTTATATAGTATATAAATCAACGTCATCTTCCGGCCCGGGCGACGCGCTTGCCGAAACAGTAAAAACTTATTATTCGGAATATGAGTTGTTCCCCGGGGCTTCTTATTTTTACGCGGTTAAATCGGTTTTACCTGATGGGACGTATTCGGAGCTTACTGATTTTGTTGAGGCAAGAGTAATATCAAAAACCGAAATTCAAATCGCGCCGAAAGTTCAAAATCTAAAAGCCGAACCAACAGGCAAGTCAGGACAAATAAAGTTGACATGGACCAATCCTGATTCAAAAAGTTTTTCTTTCGTAAAAATATTCAGATCAACAGAAAGCTCTTCGGGTGGATCCATTATGGCTGACAAAGTAAAAGGTAAGTATTATACGGATTCAGGCTTGGTTGACGGAGTCACTTATTATTATAAGGTAATTTCCGTAAGCTCGGATGGCAAAGAAGGCGAAACAACCACAGAGGTTTATGTTGTCCCTTATGTTAAATCAAAAAATCAGCAGCCTCCTGACGGGGTTTTAAATTTAAAGGTCATAGACGCCAATAAGGATGGAAAATCTTTGCGACTTGAATGGAGAACTCCGATCCCGCATTTGTATTCATATATAAAAATTTACAGAAGCGAAGATCCTTCAGACATCGGCAAGACAATAGTAAACAGATTAAGAGGGACTGAATATATTGATTCATCCGGAATAACAGAAGCGCAAGGTTATTATTACACGGTAAAAACAATAAATTCTTACGGTCTTGAGTCAACTCAAAATACAACTGTGCGAGGAATATCCACTATGGCTATTCCAAACGAGGGCGGATTAAGCGATAAAGACGGGGACGGGTTGCCGGATTTATGGGAAAGAGAAAACGGATATAATCCTCATCTTAGGGATCTTGGGGAAATAGATGATGATAAAGACGGAATAGGCGTTTTAATGGAATACGAATACGGATCAAGTCCGTGGAATCAGGATTCTGACAATGACGGATATTCGGACGGAACAGAAATTTTGAACGGATACAACCCGTCAGGCGCGGGTAAAGCGGTGAGAGTTAAAAATGTTTTTGAAACGATTAAAAAAGGAAATTTTTCATACGGGAAATCAAGGCTTTCCAGTTTTGAAGAAGAGGTTTCTCTTGCTATTGAATTGAAAAATTCTATTGAATATGAAATTGGAAAATTCAAAATAGAAAATAAAAATCATTGGTACAAGCTTGTGAACGCTTACATATATGGAGGTTATAGCGTAAAAGAGATAGTTCATACGCTTAAAAAAGGTCCGGGTCTTGTTCATCCCTCGATTCCGGCGTCTTCTTGGAGGAATTCATCTGAATATAAAATAAAACAAAATAAATAAGATTAATAATAAATATGTCAAAATTCAAATCTCAAAGAGTAGGAATTTTCGTGGATGTGCAGAATATGTATTATTCCGCAAAAAATCTTTTCAATTCAAAAGTTAATTTTTTAAAACTTTTGGAACAAGCTGTTTCCGGAAGACAGCTTGTTCGCGCGATTGCTTATGTTGTTTCGGGTCCGCAATCTGATGAAGATAATTTTTTTTCAGCTCTTGAAAAAATAGGGTTTGAAGTAAAATCAAAAGATCTTCAGGTTTTTTTGGGTGGCGCAAAAAAAGGCGACTGGGATGTTGGAATATGCATGGATGCCATAAGAATGGCTCAAAAACTTGATGTTGTTGTATTGGTTTCCGGTGACGGAGACTTTGAGCCGCTTGTGAATTATCTGAAATACAGCCAAGGATGCGTTGTTGAAGTTATGGCTTTCGGGAAAACCGCTTCTTCAAAACTTAAAGAAGAAGCTGATATTTTTATAGATTTAGAAAAAGATAAGAAATTTTTAATTAAGAGGTAAAATATTATGCCAACAGAGAAAAAATATGCCGCGCAATTCGGAGGGAAAGAAATAGAGTTTTCAACAGGCAAGCTTGCATTGCAGACAAACGCTTCGGTTTTGGCAAAGCTTGGCGGAACAGAGGTTTTAGCCACAATAGTCATGCCGGAGACGCCAAGAGAAGACATTGGTTATTTCCCTTTAATGGTTGAATACGAAGAGAAATTGTATGCAGCGGGAAAAATAAAAGGATCAAGATTCATAAAACACGAAGGAAGGCCGACTGACGAAGCTATACTTTCCGCTCGATTGGTTGATAGAGCCGTAAGGCCTCTTTTCCCTTCTTGGCTTAAAAACGATGTGCAGATTATTTTGACTGTTTTGTCTTTTGACAAAGAGAATGATCCTGACATAGTCGGAATGAACGCGGCTTCCGCGGCTTTGACGATATCAAATATTCCTTGGATGGGGCCGATAGCCGGAATTCGAGTTTCTATGCTTGATGGAGCGTGGGTCGCGAATACCACTTATGAACAAAGAAAAAATTCTTCTTTGAACATAGTTGTCGCGGGAACCGACCAAAAGACACTTATGATAGAAGCTGATTCCAAAGAAGAAAAAGAGGATGTAGTGTTTGAGGGAATAGAGTTCGCGCAAAAGCAATTCGGTTCTCTTATTTCTGTTTTTGAAAAAATGAAAAAAGAGATAGGAGTTGAAAAAATACAAAAACCCGAAGAAACATCGCTTGAAGAAGATGGTTCCGGAATTGATTATATAAAAGAGGCGAATAATTTTATATCTGAAAGAATCGCGAAGGCGCTTTTTTCCGGAGGGATGGAAACAAAGATTTCTCGCAAAAAATCAGTAAAAGAGCTTTTGTCTTTGCTTGATGATCATCTTAAAGATCTGCAAGTCGGAAAAGAAAGAAGAAAGAAAGCTTTGTCATACGCGGAAAAACTCGTTGAAAAAGCTATTACAGATTCAATAATAAAAGAAGAGAAAAGAGTTGACGGAAGAGCTCTTGATGAAATAAGGCCTCTTTCTTTTGAGGTTGGCTTGCTATCCAGGACTCATGGATCAGGGCTCTTTACAAGAGGAGAAACGCAAATTCTTTCCGTTGTCACTTTGGATTCACCGGGTTCAGAACAAATTTTGGATACTCTAGAGGAAAACGATACAAAGAAGCGTTATATGCATCATTATAATTTTCCTCCTTTTTCGGTTGGAGAAGCCTCTCCTTTAAGAGGTCAAGGGAGAAGAGAAATAGGTCATGGGGCGCTTGCGGAAAAGGCTATTATGCCGGTTCTTCCGGAAAAAGAAGAATTTCCTTATACAATACGTGTTGTTTCCGAGGTTTTGGGTTCTAACGGATCTTCTTCCATGGGATCTGTTTGCGGATCCACTTTGGCTCTTTTGGATGCCGGAGTCCCGATAAAGAAAAATGTCGCCGGAATAGCGATGGGGCTAGCTTCGGACGAAGAAGGAAATTATAAGATATTGACTGATTTGCAGGACTTGGAAGACGGTCTTGGAGGAATGGATTTTAAAGTCGCGGGAACAAGAGACGGCGTGACAGCGATTCAAATGGATACAAAGACACTTGGTCTAACAAATGAAATAGTAAAAGAGACTTTATCTCGCGCCAAGGTCGGAAGGCTTGAAATACTTGATAAATTGGAAAAAGTCATATCTTCTCCAAATAATCTTTCCGAATACGCGCCAAGAATAATAAGCATTAAGATAAATCCTTCCAAAATAGGAGAGGTGATAGGCTCGGGCGGAAAAGTAATAAATGAAATAATAGAAGTTTGCGGCGTGCAGATAGACATAGAAGACGATGGAACTGTATGCATTACATCGGATTCAGAAGAAGGGTCTCAAAGGGCGAAGAAGTGGGTTGAAGATTTGACTCACGAAGTTGAAGCAGGTGAAAAATATGATGGTGTTGTTAAAAGAGTAATGGACTTTGGAGCTTTTGTTGAGATACTTCCAGGCAAAGAAGGAATGGTTCACATATCAAAGCTCGCTCAAGGCCATGTTGAAAAGGTTGAAGACGTTGTTAAGGTCGGCGATAAAATATCGGTTGAAGTTGAGGAGATAGATCAACAAGGAAGAATAAATTTAAAAGTTCAGGGAGTTGACAAGCCGGCAGGAAGACCATCGCAAGAGCGAAGAGGCGGGTTTTCTTCTTCTCGTCCGAGAGGATCGGGAAGAGGTCAGGACGACAGAAGAAGGAGATCGTTTTAGATTGCAATCTTAAACAGTCCGCCTTGGGTGGACTGTTTTTGTTTTTATAAATTTAATTTTGTTTTTTTAAAAAGTGAATTTTTGAGTAATTTTTTGATATTGTAAAATAATTTATTAAAAAATTTGGACGCCTTTATTTTTTGTTTTTTTGTGCTACAATAGCCTCATGAGAGAAAGAGATGAAAGAGATTTAAATAAAATGTTTTTGGGACTTGGCGTCAGTAAGAGCGTCACTTTTACAAAAACCAAAAATCGTTTTTGGCTTTTCTTTTCTTTTTGCGTTGTTGCTTTTGTTTTTTGTTTCGCGTTTTTTGTTTCGCGTTTTTATGTAAACGGAAAATTTTCTTTTTTGGCGGAGAGGATTACGGACCAAACAGTTTTTTATTTGATGGTTGATATTCCAAAGAAGGGGATTGGTTGGAATTTGATTTATCCGTTTTCGGAAAAATGTGTTGAACACGATTTGTGTACAGCCTATTTGGACGTTAATTTTTTGTCTTTTGAGGGTATTGATTACAAAAAAGACATAGCTCCTATTCTGACCTCTGGAATCGAGATTGCTAAATTTGAAAACGGCGATATCGCGATGGCGACAAAAATAAAAAACAAAGACGCGTGGACGTCTATTGTCGGTCAAATTGAAGATGGATCTTTTGAAAAGATCGGAGAAAATTTTTCCGGAAAAATTCCATCCAAAGCATCCGGAATATTCGGATCTCTTTTGACTGGTGAAAAAGATTTTTATTTTTGGAAGCTTTACGGAGACGTTTTGTTGATAAGCGACAACGAGTCAAAACTGGATGAAATATATTCTTTTTCGGGAAAGAGTTTAAAAAAAGATTTGAAGAAATTTCTCTCCTATTCAATGGCGGTTTTTTATTTTAAAGACACGTCTTTGTTTCCTTCTGAGTATGTTGTTTTGGCTGATTCTTTGTCCGCGTTTTCTTATCCATTGGTTTTGTCGGCCGAATATTCGGGTGGCAAAATAGCGCTTAAAACGCACTCATTAAAATATGTCGAGCCTCAAGATGAACAAAAGTCATATGAGCAAAAACTTGACAAAAAATCATCAAAAATAAAATTAATCCAAAATGATTTGAATGGTGATTTATCTTTTTTTATCAATGATTTAGGTGGTTTTTTTGAAAAAGCATCGTCTTTTGAATATATATCAAAATTCAATGATCTTTCCTCTGTGTTTTATTCTTTGGGAGGAAATTTAAATCAATATTTTAAAGAAAAATCCTCAGCAGCTCTTATTTTGTCAAAAACAGAGAACTTACAAGAGTATTATTGGTTTTTTATATCAGCTATTGATGACGTGGAGATTTTAAAAAAACTCGGCACCGCGCTTTTTGCCATTAAACACCCTGTTATTGTTGAAAAAATTTTGCCTGACGGAACCTTGATGAATGAAATGCGTTTAGATGTGGAAGGCATAGATTGGTTTGATTATTCATATTCGGGTTTTCCGGATAATTCTGTTATGTATATATTGAGAGCGAAAGGAGAAAATAGCGCTTACATAGCGGGTAGAATACCTGAGGCGGGAATCTTCTTGACAAATTCTGAGGATTTTTTAAATCGCGCAGAAATTTTTAATGTAGAAAACACGAATGAAACCACAGAAAATAAAAGCAAAATATGCGGTAATGGGTTTGATGACGGCTCAACTATGAAATTTTCATCAAAACCAATCTCAGAATACCTTGAAAAGCTTGGTTTTGGATTTAAAATGAGAGGTGCGTCTGTTTATTCGGAAGAACGTGGGGGTTTGTGTATTGTTATTGAATGATTTTTTTATTTATTTTGGTTTTAAATTGTTTAGTATAAGCGATTTATATTGCTTTTTTGTTTTAGGTGTTTGACTTTTTGTTTTAGGTGTGCTACAATGTATATATTCTCTACTTTCTTCGTACTTTTACATTGAGGACCGACCCTCAATCAAAACAAAAATAAAAATAAAAACGGTGTCTGGAAGGGAAACAAAAACAAAAATAAAGCAGGTGATCGCGTATTCAGATGCGATTACCATTAGATGGTAGAGAATTGGCATTCAAGTCGGAACGTGCCCCATAAAAGGGGTTGCTTGATATCAAAATGTTGAGCTGCACGGACTTTTGGCTTCAAATCAGTTTGTAGTCAGATGCCCGTGTAGGTCAACTGCGTTAAGCAGCCGCAGTGGGCGCAGTTGGCCTAAATATTTTTTATATAGAGGCGCACACTGCGCCCTTCTTTTTTTATAAAAAAACAATTTTATTTTTTTTAAACATAATCTGTGATACAATTCACTATCATGAAAAGCAAATCAGTTTTTATCGCGATTTCCGTAGGCTTGTTTTTTTTAGACAGAATTTTAAAATTTGTTTTTTTCAAATTTTATCCTGATGTTGTTTTTTTAAACAAAGGCTTCGCTTTTGGTTTGCCTTTCGACAACTCAAAGATATCTTTTGTGATGCTGATTGTTATTTTATTTTTGCTTTATTTGTTTTTTATAAAAAAATATTATCCTATCTTGATGATATTGTTGGGCGCGATTTCAAATTTGTTTGACAGATTTTTTTACGATGGAGTAATTGATTATATAAATATTCCTTTTGGAGGAGTGATAAACTTGGCTGACGCGATGATTTTCGCGGGAGCTGTTTTTCTTTTAAAATAAAAAAATGCTTACACGAATTTCGTCTTGCGCTGTAATAGGTCTTGACGGAGAATTAATAACAATAGAAGTTGACGTGTCAAACGGATTTCCGGCTTTTATAGTTGTCGGTCTTCCGGATAAATCCGTTGACGAATCGCGACAAAGAATTCCGGCAGCCATAAGGAACAGCGGGTTTGATTATCCTTTCTCAAAAAAAATAGTCGTGAATCTCGCGCCGGCTGACTTGAAAAAAGAAGGCGCGTCTTATGACCTGCCAATAGCTGTTGGGGTTTTGGTTTCGAGCGGACAATTAAAAGAGTATTCAATTTTAGATTCTGTTTTTATAGGAGAGCTTTCTTTGGACGGACAGGTGCGTCCTTGTCGCGGTGTTTTGGCTTCTGCGTTGTGGGCGAAAGAAGCCGGTTATAAAAATATTTTTGTTCCTTATGAAAATTCAAAAGAAGCTTCTTTCGCGCGCGGCGTAAAAATTTTGCCGGTAAAAAATCTCGCAGAATTGTGCGCGCATCTTAATGGCGTAAAAATAATAAGCTCTGCTTATGCAGAAAAATTTGAAACTAATTTGCAAGAACAAGAATACGAGATTGACATGTCTCATGTAATGGGTCAGGAAAGCGCGAAAAGAGCGCTTGAAATAGCTTCCGCCGGAAATCACAATATAGCGATGTCCGGCCCGCCAGGATCGGGCAAGACAATGTTGTCAAACGCGATGTGCTCCATACTTCCAAAGATGACTTTTGAAGAGAGTATAGAAGTTACAAAAATACACAGCATAGCGGGATGTCTTCCTTTTGGTGTTTCCATAATAAAAAATCGTCCGTTCAGGTCTCCACATCATACTGCCTCGGGTGCCGCTATTGTCGGAGGAGGCACTTTTCCAAAACCCGGAGAAATAAGCTTGGCTCACAGAGGGGTTTTGTTTCTTGATGAGTTTCCGGAATTTTCAAGATCTGTTTTGGAAAACTTAAGACAACCTTTGGAAGATGGTAAAATAGTTGTATCTCGCGCTCAAGGAAGCTTTGAGTTTCCGGCAAGATTTATCTTGGTCGCGTCTTATAACCCATGTCCTTGCGGCTACCTTGGAGACAGCGAGCGCGAGTGCGTTTGCTCTCAATATCAGATAATAAAATACAAAAATAAAATATCAGGACCAATATCCGACAGAATAGATCTAAACATAGAAGTTGGCAGGATTCCTTTTGAGAAATTTGATGAGTCAAAAAGAGAGACGTCTTTTGAAATAAGATCAAGAGTTGAGATGGCAAGAGAGATTCAGAGAAAAAGATTTTTTGGTCTTGGAATACTCACTAACTCCGAGATGACAAGTCAAATGGTTAAGCGGTTTTGTGTTTTGGATGTTCAATCAAAAGCCATTCTGCGTCAGGCTGTAAGTTTTTTGCATTTGTCAGCGAGGTCTTTTCACAGAGTTTTGAAAGTCGCCAGAACAATCGCTGATTTGTCTTGTGAAGAAAACATAAAAGAGCAACACTTGGCTGAGAGCTTGCAATACAGACAAAAAACAGATTAAGCGCTATAAGTAGTCGAGTGGGTTAACTCTGTTCCCGTTTACTCTTACTTCAAAGTGAAGGTGAGGACCGGTTGATCGTCCTGTTGATCCGGACGCAGCTATGGGATCTCCTTTTTTGACTTTGTCGCCGGCTTTCACATAGAGCTTGCTCGCGTGAGCGTAAAGAGTGCTTATTCCGTTTCCATGGTCAATTATAACGTAATACCCATACCCTCCGCTATTCCAACCGGCTGTTGTGACAACTCCGCTTTCCGCAGCATAAAGCGGGTTTCCTTTGGCAACCCCTATGTCAAGCCCTGAGTGTCTCCATCCTCTGTAATATTGTGTTATTTTCATTGAATTTGTAGGCCAGTTTAATTTTCCGGCTATTGGTTTTGCGGGCTTGAAAATGCTTCCCAAGTCAGCAAGGCCGGATGAGTATGTTTTTGCCGGAGTAGCTGCTTTTGGCGGTATTCCATCAGGAATGACTATCTTTGTGCCGACAACAAGATCTGACGCGTCTGACAACTTGTTTATTTCAAGTATGTCTTCTGCTTTTGACTTATATGTTGACGCTATCTTGTTTAGATTGTCTCCGCTTTTTATTGTGTGCGTTGTTCCTGTCACCGGAAGAATGACAAGCTCTTGACCCGGTTTTATATAATCTCTTACTCCTATGTTGTTTTCCCAAAGAATAGTGTTGGTGCTTAAGTCAAATTTTTCCGCGACTTGCGAAATCGTATCTCCTTCTTGTACAACATATGTTATTATTCCGTCTCTAAGCTTTATATTCGTGTCAGTGTAAGGTATGTTTGGTTTTACTATCGCGTCTCCGCTTGAAGCTATAAGAGTTGTTTCTTCCTCTTCTTCATATCCTCCTGTTGGCTTAATCTTGCTTTCAACTCCTATTTGAGAAAGCGCTCGTTCTTGATTTATTATTTTGGCTGTTCCTGTTTCTTCGTCTGTTAAATATCCTTGCTCTTGTATTAAGACTTCAAAATCTCCTTGGCCGGCTAAAAGCTCGTAAAGAACGGTATTTCTCCCAACTTCTTCGGGTCTTAATTCTCTTGCTTTTATATTGCTTGTGGCGGTAAAAATCGACATCAAAAAAAGAGATCCGTAAAGAACCGTGTTTCTGGAAAGGTTTTTCCCGAACTGTTCTTCCGCATACGCGCGCAGTTTTTCCGCTTTCATTTTTGCTGATTTGAATTTTGCGTAAACCGGAAGAGCAAAAAATCTTACGCTTATTTTGATTATCCATGTAATCGCGAATTTAAGCACCCATAAAATTCCTTGGATTATTTTTAACACGATAATCAACATACTGCTCAACAGAGTGAGCAGTATTATGGCGTTCTTTTTTGCCAACAATAAATTAGTTGTCTTTTTGTGGCGCATATTGCGACTTTTTTATTATAGCGTATTTTTGCCAAAAAAGCCACTATAAAATTTTAAAAATATTTGATTTTTTAGCTTATATTAAGTATGATAAAAGCGCTTTTTTATGTCAATTTACAATCATAAAGAAATAGATAAAAAGTGGCAAAAAAGATGGTCCGAAGAGGGTATTTTTAGTGTTTCCAATAAAAAATCCGAAAAACAAAAGAAATATGTTTTAGACATGTTTCCATACCCGTCCGGCGCAGGTCTTCATGTTGGACATCCGGAAGGGTATACTGCCACAGATATATATTCAAGATATTTAAGAATGAAAGGGTATGATGTTTTGCATCCAATGGGTTGGGACGCTTTTGGACTTCCTGCTGAAAATTACGCGATAAAAAACGGAATAAATCCAAATGATAGCACTCAAAAAAACATATCAACTTTCAGAAGGCAGATACAGTCGCTCGGGTTCAGCTATGATTGGTCAAGAGAAATAAACACATCTTCAAAAGATTATTATAAATGGACACAATGGCTGTTTTTGAAATTTTACAGAGCAGGGCTCGCTTATAAGGCGAAAGCGCCGGTTAATTGGTGCGAATCTTGCAGAACGGTTTTGGCAAACGAGCAAGTGGTGTCCGGAAAATGCGAAAGGTGCTCGAGCCTTGTTGTGCAGAAAGATTTGGAGCAATGGTTTTTTAAGATAACAAAATACGCCGAACCGTTACTTGCTCATCTTGAAGATTTGGATTGGCCGGAACCTATAAAAACAATGCAGAGGAATTGGATTGGGAAAAGCTCCGGCGCTAGAATTGATTTTGAGATTTTGAATTCGGAGTTGAAAATTGAAATTTTTACAACAAGGCCGGATACGATATTCGGCGCGACTTACATGGTTTTGTCTCCGGAGCATGAGCTTGTTTTAGAGCTTAAAGACAGAATAAAAAACTGGGAAGAGGTTTCTCGGTACATGGAATATTCAGCTTCCAAAAGCGCTCTTGAAAGGACTGATCTTAACAAAGACAAAACAGGCGTTGTTTTGGATGGGGTTTTTGCAATCAATCCTTTGAATAAAAAACAGGTGCAAGTATGGATAGCTGATTATGTTTTGGCTTCTTATGGAACAGGCGCGATAATGGCTGTTCCGGCTCACGATGAAAGAGATTTTGAATTTGCAACCAAATACGGAATTGAAATAGTAAGGGTTATAGAAAATTCAGAAGAGACTCCATCTAAATCGCCTGGCAATCTTATCAATTCTAGCGAGTTTGACGGGATGTCGTCAGAGGACGCCAAAAACAAGATAATTGAAAAAGCGGGCGGGAGCGAGGCTGTTCAATACAAATTGAGAGATTGGCTTATTTCAAGGCAAAGATATTGGGGCGCGCCAATTCCGATAATTTATTGCGAAGATTGCGGAGAGATTCCGGTTGCCGAAGATTGTCTGCCTGTGGAGCTTCCTAGCGATGTTGATTTTTTGCCAAACGGCGCGTCTCCTTTGGCAAATCATTCGTCTTTCAAAAATGTTTTTTGTCCCAAATGCGGTAAATCAGCAAGAAGAGAATATGACACAATGGACACATTTGTTGATTCTTCTTGGTATTTTTTGCGTTTTTGCGATCCTTTGAATGAAAAAGAATTCGCTTCTTCGGATTCTTTGAAAAAATGGATGAAGGTTGACATGTATGTTGGTGGAGCCGAACACGCGGTGTTGCATCTTTTATACGCGAGATTTTTTTGCATGGCGCTTTGTGATCTAGGGCTTTTGGATTTTGAAGAGCCTTTTTTGAGATTGAAAAATCAAGGTTTGATTTTGGGTCCTGATGGACAAAAAATGTCAAAATCAAAAGGAAATGTTATAAACCCGGATGAAGTGGTTGAAAACTTGGGCGCGGATACTGTTAGAATGTATGAGATGTTTATGGGTCCTCTTGAAGATTCAAAACCTTGGGACACGAGCGGTATAATAGGCGTAAGGAGATTTTTAGAAAGAGCTCATTTTGTGCGAGAAATAGTTTTGGAAAAATATTCGTCCAAAGATAGCGAGAACAAGATGAGAAAAGAGTTGAATAAGCTTGTAGATAAAATCGGTAAAGACATAGAGTCCTTCAGCTTCAACACTTGCGTTTCGCAGTTTATGATATTCGTTAATTTTGCAATTTCCATCGGAGAAATAAGCAAAGATCACTTTGAAACGTTTTTGAAAGTTTTAAATCCGTTCGCGCCTCATTTGACGAATGAGATTTGGGAATCTTTGGGAAACAAGGATTTGATTGAAAAGGAGAATTGGCCTGAGACTGACGTGCTTATGCTTTTGGAAGAAGATTGCGTTTACTCGGTTTCTGTTAATGGCAAAAGAAGAGCGGAAATAAAAATTTCAAAATCCGCGCCTCAAAAAGAAGTTGAAAAGGAGGCGCTTTCCATTCCATTGGTTCAAAAATATATCAGTGACAAAAAAATATCAAAAGTGATTTTTGTCTCGGGCAAGCTTATAAATTTTGTTTTGGAAAAATGATTTTTTTGTACCCAACAGATACCGCTTACGCGATAGGATGTGACTCCACGGATGAAAAATCCGTCAAAAAAATTTTTGAAATAAAAAAAAGATCAAAAACAAAGCCACTTCCTCTTATAGCCTCAAGTTTTGGAATGGTCAAAAAATGGTGCGAGATTTCCGGTGTTGCTCTTAAAATCGCGAAAGAAAATTGGCCTGGTCCAATAACATTGGTTTTAAAATTAAAAGATTCCGCGAATAAAAAAATAAACTCGTCGCGATTGAGAAAAATTTCAAAACTTGCGAGCAAAAACGGCTTTGTCGCGATAAGAGTGCCGTCTTGCGACAAGGCGAGATCTCTTTGCAGGTCGCTTGGCGCTCCAATAGTTTCAACTTCGGCGAATTTATCCGGCACTGAAAATTGCTATTCGGTAAAAAGCGCTATTTCGTCTCTTGGAGAAAGATCGTCTTTCGTGGATAAGATAATAGATTCGGGCAAACTTACAAAAAAACCTTCGTCAACAATAATCTCTTTTAAAAAAGATAAAATAAAAATACTTCGCCAAGGCGGAATTGATGTTTCAAAATATGCAAAAACAAAACAAAAAATCAGCGCAAATTCTTAAAGCTTTTTTCGCGACCAAAATAACTTATCAGGTAAGAGAGCTTTATATGTCTTCCGCCATGATAACGCTCGCGGTCGCCATGGTTGCCATATTTGAGCCTATCTATCTTTATAAGAGCGGATTTGGAATAGATAAGATACTTTATTTTTACCTTGGAGTTTATGGACTTTATCTTTTTACCATTCCTTTGGGAGCGAAATTCGCCAGAAGATTCGGTTATGAAAAGGCGATTTTGGTGAGTACGCCTTTTTTGGCTTTGTATTACATATTCCTTTATTTTGTTTCTTTTGATTGGCGATTCGCTATTCCGGCTGTTTTGGCTTTTGTAATACAAAAAACCTTTTACTGGCCCGGATATCACGCTGATTTCGCGAGATTCGGAAAAACAGGCGAGCGTGGAAGGGAGGTGAGTAATATAACGGCAATAATAACATCTGTTAGCATAGCAGGGCCTTTTTTGGGAGGCGCAATAATAGCTGTTTTCGGTTTTGAAGTTTTATTTGTTGTCACAACATTTGTGATATTGGCTTCCAATATTCCGCTTCTTTTGACTTCGGAAAAATTTGAACCGAAATCTTTCTCTTACGCAAGAGCTTATAAGAGGCTTTTGAGAAAAGAAAACAGAAGAAACTTTTTTGGGTTTTGGGGCTTTGGAGAGGAATTTGTGGCGATGATAGTTTGGCCTGTTTTTATATTTGAGGTTGTGCCGAATTTTTTTTCAATAGGAACGATAACCGCATTATCAACATTGACCACCACGGCTATACTTCTTTTTGTTGGAAAAATTGTTGATTCTGACACAAGCGAGAGAAGCCCAATCCTTAAAATAGGAGCTGTTTTTAAAGCCGCGTCTTGGTTTTTAACGATTTTGGTAAGAGGCGTTTTGGGTGTATTTTTGGTTGATTCTTTTGGCAGAACCACAAAGAACGTGATTATAGTGCCAATGCTTGCCATGACTTATGATCACGCCAATAACACAAGCGTTATGAAAACAGTCGTGTTTTTTGAAATGTCGCTCATAGTCGGAAAAATTTTCGCAATAGGCGTTTTGATATTAATAGCTAAAAATTTAAGCTTTCCTTATGTTTGGTTTTTTGCTTTGGCAGGGCTTATGAGCATGCTTTATTCGCTTGTTAAATATGATCAAACAGTTATCTCAAAAGGAAAATGATTTAAAAGATTTTTTTGAATTTTTTAAAAAAAGTCCAAATTCAGCTTTCGGACAAAATTTTCTTATTGACGACAAAGTTCTTTTTGATATAGCGAAAGCATC
>Ga0172369_10006150_pt1 | contig 14432 bp, 12 predicted proteins | sample LakKiv25m_FD_114539 | JGI IMG/M metagenome (GOLD analysis project Ga0172369, IMG submission 114539) | Freshwater microbial communities from Kabuno Bay, South-Kivu, Congo - kab_022012_11.25m | ecosystem: Environmental > Aquatic > Freshwater > Lake | place: Democratic Republic of the Congo...
AATTAAAACCGCGTCCTCAGTGGAGACAATAATCATTCTATTTAAGCCGGCAACGGCCATGGCTTTGTTAGTAAAATTATAAATTAAATTATCCGCGCTGTCTAATGCGGCCACCTTGCCTTTGATAATATTATCGGCAGTATTTTTTGCCAAAATATTTTTTACCGTCCGCCAACTGCCGATATCGGTAAATACAAAAGCTGCCGGCAAAACTATTAAATTGTCCGCTTTTTCCAAAATGCCGTATTCAATCGCCACGGGCTGCATCCGCTTAAACTCCGATGCTATCGCCACTGCTTCCTGTTTTGTTCCTAAGGCGCGGTTGATGCGGGCAAAACTAGCATACATTTCCGGCAGGTATTTTTTATATTGCGCAAGCAAAGTATCAACCCGCCAGATAAAGTAGCCGGGATTCCATAGATAGCCCCAAGTGCTGACATAGCCGCGGGCGGTTTTTTCATCCGGCTTTTCCACGAATTTTTCAATATTAAAAATTTTATTTTGTTCAAAAATCAAAAACTGGCTGTTAATCTTAATATAGCCGTAGCCGGTTTCCGGGCTAGTCGGCTGCACTCCGATCAAGCCGCCGCGTTCGGGATACTTTGTTATCAGGCGGCCGGCTGTTGTCAAAGAGTGGATATATAAATTTTCATCGTCAATAAAATGATCGGCATGGACCGTAATTATAATTTCCTGCGGATTGCGGAAATAAAAATATGTCGCCGCCAGTCCGATCGCCGCCGCGGTGTCCCGCTTATAAGGTTCGGAAAAAATATTTTCCGCCGGCAATTCCGGCAACTGTTCGCGCACAATGCCGGAATACTCATTCGCGGTCGCGACATAAATATCCGCCGCGGCAAAACCGCTCCGCAGGCGGCGGTAAGTTTTTTGCAGCATTGTATCATTATCTAAAAATGGCTGGGCCTGCTTCGGATTATTTTGGCGCGACAGCGGCCATAAACGCGTACCAGAACCGCCGGCTAAAATTATTGCTTTCATAAAATTATCTTTTTAGTTTAGCACCTTGCTTAACTAGTGGCAAGAATAGATGGCACTAATAATGCCCGAAAAATTATCATCTTAATTTTTATTAAATTTTAACTTGGCACTATTTGTTCTAAAATAAAAAAGACGCCGGATTTATGGTGCCTCCGATTTATGGTGCCTCCATAAAGAACTATTTTAAAAAAATATTTGCCAATTAATAAATCTGGGCAACTGAGCGTGATCAGCCATGCGGGAAGATGTGTGTTTCTTTTCATCTTTCATCATTAATGGCGCAAGAGAATGGAGGAACCTGAATGGGTAAGCTAGCCAGACAATAATTGAGCAGTCCCGAATACTCGGAATTAAACAGAAATTAGACAATAATTTTTTGACCCGTATTTTAATTATTATTTAATTTTTGATTAATTATTGTTTAATTATTATATTCCTCATTCGTTCAACTTTATAATTTTTTCGCTTCAGGCAGATCAGCCTTGAACCCATAACCTTTGTTTTTCCCCTTGTTTTTTTTCAAATTATATGCTATACTTAAAATAGTTGGATTTAACCGCCAGTTAAATTTAACCAAAAATAAAATTTTTTAACCAAAAATAAAATGTTTTCTAAAAAAAGAGAAAAAAAATCTGTCTTTTATTATTGCCGCCTATCTCTATTACTGTGGATAATAGGGATTTTTTTATTTCCACAAAATACATTTGCCTCCTCTCCCCTGACAGCTGATAACATAATTAGCTTAACTAACCAGGAAAGGGCAAAGTATGATTTAGAACTATTAACTTCCAACACCTTGCTCGCGCAAGCTGCCGCTAAAAAAGCCGAGGATATTTTTAACCAACAGACTTTTGCGCATAACCTAGAAGGTCTAAAATTCTCCCAATGGGTTAAAGATGCCGGCTACCAATACGCGGTGGTGGGAGAAAATTTGGCGATTAACTTTACCGATGGTGAACCATTATTCAATGCCTGGCTAGCATCTCCGGCGCATAAAAAAAATATTTTATATCCGTCTTATAAGGAAATAGGCGTGGCGGTACAATCCGGAGACTGGTTCGGCGAGCGGACAACTTTGGTCGTGGCTATTTTTGGGTCGCCGGCGGTGCTCGCGGAACAAAACGTTCCCGCTGTAATTTCCCAGCCATCGCCTTTAAGCCAACAACCTTCCCTGCCCCAATTCTTATTTTCCAATTTGTCGGAACAATATTTAAGCCACGCGGCTGCCGGCGAGCAATCATTTAACAACGCTTTTCATCTGCCGTTAAATACCCCGGAAGTTATTTTAAAAAATAATTTTAATTTTATTAATGTTAAAGGATATGCTTTAATGGCCACCCAAGCAATGCTTTGGTTTATGGCACTGATGTCTTTAGTTGTCATGGTCTATGTGTATGCCAGCACCTGCGGCCGGTTTTATAAAAAATTACAATTAATAATAAAATAAAAAAAATTATGTGATCTTTATTCTATGTAAAAATAAAAAAATAAATTACCTTGCTCTTTGCTTATGAAATCGCGGGCTTTAAACCCGGGATTTCTTTTTATTCCCATAATTTGCTATAATGATAATGAGACGGTTATTTCAATAATAATACGCTTATGTTTAACATTATCTTGTACCCGCTGATAGCGGCCGCCGGCGCGCAATTTGCCAAATTTTTTGTCCGGGGAAATAAAATGTCGCTGGATTGGAAAAGTATGGTCGCTTATTCAGGCATGCCGTCCAGCCACGCGGCAATGGTCGTGTCTCTCGCCACAATTATCGGCTTGCAGGAGGGCTTGACCTCCCCTATCTTCGGCCTGTCTTTGGTTTTTGCCTTTTTAGTTATCCGCGATGCCGTCGGCTTAAGGCAATATCTCGGCGTGCATGGATCTATTTTAAATAAATTAGTCAAAGACTTAAAGGAAGACCATTTGTTAGATGAACGTTATCCGCACTTACTGGAAAAAATCGGCCATACGCCGGCGCAGGCCCTGGCAGGAGGAATCATCGGCTTTGTAATCAGCGTTCTCGGTTATTATTTATTTTAATTATCAATAAAAAACATGGGTTAGTCTTGTCCCATGTTTTTATTTGTTTAAATTATGCTGGAATTATATCAAACTTCTGCCAGTCATTTCTTTAGGTTTTGGCAAACGCATAATTTTTAATACTGTCGGCGCCACATCCGCTAAAATTCCCTGGGGCTTGAGCAGGCTCAAATCAACACTCCCCGCTTCTCCGCCGCCCAAATTTTTTCCCTCATAATCATAGCTGATAATTACCAAAGGAACGGGATTCGTGGAATGCTCCTTGTCTATTGAACCGGTCTGCATATTAAACAACTCTTCCGCGTTGCCATGATCGGCGGTAATTAACAGCACTCCTTTTTGCGCTAAAACCAATTTAGATACTTCGCCCAGCGCCTTATCTAAATACTCTAACGCCTCAACCGTGGCGTCTATATTTCCGGTATGGCCGACCATATCGGCATTGGCGTAATTCATTAAAATAAAATCATATTCATCTTGATGAATGGCCTTATTTAAGGCGGCGGTTATTTCCGGAGCTGACATTTTTGGCTTGTCCGCGTAAGATTCCGTTCGAACTGACGGCACTATTATCCGCTCTTCCTTAGGACGAGGCTCTTCTTTACCGCCGTTAAAAAAATAAGTGACGTGCGCGTACTTTTCCGTCTCGGCTAAACGCAGTTGCTTCAAACCGCTGGCGGCAATCACATCTCCTAACGTATTAGTAATTACCTCCGGCGGAAAGGCAATTTTAACCGGCAAATTTTTTTCGTACTCGGTTAAAGTGGCAAAATATAAATTTTGTATTTTTTTTCTGTCTTTAATTTTATTAAAGCCGGGCAAAATAATCGCTTTTGTTAACTGGCGGGCCCGATCAGCGCGGAAATTAAAAAAAATAACCGCATCATTATCATTAACAGCCGCCGCCAAACCATCCCTGCCTGTGATCACCGTTGGCTTGAACTCTTCGTCATAAATCTTTTGGCTGTAATAAAAATCTACCGCTTCTAACGGATCGGCAAATGTTCTTTCGCTTCTGCCGTAAACAATGGCCGTGTAAGCGGGAGCGACGCGTTCCCAGTTATTGTCCCTGTCCATGGCGTAAAATCTCCCGGAAATAGTAGCTATTCTGCCGACTTTATATTCCGCTATGCTTTTCAGTAAATCTGCCACCAATTGCCGGCCGCTGTTATACGCCATGTCGCGCCCGTCCAAAAAAAGATGAATATAAACTGACGGCAATTTCTGCTCCGCTGTTAAAGCTAAGATAGCCAGCAGATGCTCCACTGCCGCATGGACGCCGCCGGTTGAAAGCAGTCCCATGATATGCAGGCTGGATTTATTTTTCTTCACCTGCTCAACCGCTCCCAACAAAGCGGGGTTAGAAAAAAAAGTATTATCGCTGATGGATTTATTGATGCGCGGCAAATCCTGGTAGACTATTCTCCCCGCCCCTAAATTCAAATGGCCTACTTCGCTGTTTCCCATCTCGCCCCAAGGCAAACCAACCGCCTCGCCGGATGCGCTTAAGGCAAATGTCGGATAGCAGGTTACCAGCTCATTGAAATTAGGCATTTTCGCTAAAGAAACGGCGTTACCGGCGTACGGAGGAGCGATGCCAAAGCCATCTAGCACGCATAGCACGACCGGCTTAGGGCGTAAATTTTTTTGTTTAGTAATAGTTTGTTCGGACATAAAAATTCCTAATTCTTAATTCCTAATTACTAATTAATGCCTAAATAAAAATAATGTCCCAATAAACACCAACTAGAAATTAGTTATTAGAAATTTGTCATTTCAAAAGGCTCTTTCCCGTCATCTCTTTTGGCTGAGGCAAATGAAAAAACTCTAAAATAGTCGGGGCGATGTCGCCTAAAATTCCGCTGGAGCGTAATTTATTTTTTCTGCCTTTTAAGTTTAAACTGAATAAAATAAAAGGCACCGGCACCGTTGAATGTTCAGTGTCAATTTCTCCGGTTTCCAAATTAATCATTTTTTCCAAATTACCGTGGTCGGCGGTAATCATGACGGTGGTGTTATTTTTGCAAGCCGCCGCCGCAATTTTACCGAGACAGTGGTCGGCTATTTCCGCGGCTTTAATGCCGGCTGACAAATCGCCGGTATGGGCCACCATGTCCGGACAAGCGTAATTAACAGTTATAAAATCAAAATCGCGCCGCCGTAAATGGCTTAATACCTCCGCGGTAATTTGTTTTGAGCTCATTCCCGGCGTTTGATCGTAAGATTTTACGTTTGGCGACGGAATAATGACGCGATGTTCGCCCGCCACCGGGTCAGCGTAGCCGCCGTTAAAAAAATAAGTGACATGCGCGTATTTTTCTGTTTCCGCAATATAATATTGGCGCAAACCATTCAGCTGCATCGGCAATGTCTTTTTAACATCAATGCTGGGATAAGCTGATAAAATACTGTCTAAATCCGGGCCGAAATCGGTCATCGCGACAAATACCAAATTCTTTAAAACATTTTTCCGCTTAAACGAACCTGGATTAACGGCTTCAAAATTTTGCTGGACAAAAGCTTTGGTAAGCTGGCGGGCGCGGTCAGACCTTAAATTAAAAAAAATAACCGCATCATTGCTTTTAATTGGCGGCAGTCTTCTGCTTGACTGATCGCAAATTACATAGGGTTCCATGAATTCGTCAGTTTGGTTGCGGTTATAATTTTCGGTAATGGCCTCGGTTACTGATTTAGCGGCATGCCAGGCGCACTTTTGGCAGGTTAACACGTCATAAGCTTCTTCAGTTATCGGCCAATTCTTTTTGCGGTCCATGCCGTAATAACGGCCCATAATAGTTGCAATTTTAACATTGGGAGCAAGCAACGGCTCCAACTCCTCTATTAATTTTAAAGCGGCATGCTGCGGTGAATCACGCCCGTCGGTAAAAATATGCAAGTATGCCTGCTCTAATTTTTGCTGACGGATAAACTCCAGTAAGGCTTTTAAATGCGCCGGGTCGCTGTGCGCGCTCATGTCGTTGGATAATAACCCAATTAAATGCAAGTTTGATTTATTAGCTTTAACATGCTTAACTGCCTGCAAAAAAGCCGGATTTTTAAAAAAAGTGCCGTCTTTAATGGCCTTGGTAATTCTGATTACATCCTGATCAACAACGCGGCCGGCGCCGATATTCATATGGCCGGCCTCGCTATTCCCTTCCTGTTGATCCGGCAAACCGGCACACCGGCCATGCGCGCATAATTCCGCGTGCGGATAGTCGCGCCATAGTCCATTCATAGTCGGCGTTTTCGCCAAAGTAATGGCATTGCCTTTATTCGGCGGCGCGATGCCCCAACCATCCAAGATTATTAATACCAAAGGCTTTACCGATTTTGTTATTTTATTTCTATTTATTATTATCATAAAAGCTACCATCGTAAATGACGAATGGCGAATTAAGAATGCTAAATTGCAATTTAGTCGTCATTCGTCATTTTTAATTCGTCATTGTATTAACTGTTCAATTTCCATTAACCGATTATACTTGCACACTCTCTCTCCGCGCGAAAGCGAGCCGAATTTGACATAGTCAGTGCCGACCGCTACTGCCAGATCAGCAATAAAATCATCCGTTGTTTCCCCGCTCCGATGAGAAACAAATACTTTATAATTATTTTCTTTGGCTAATTTAACACAGGCGACAGTTTCGGTCAAAGTGCCGATTTGGTTTGGTTTTATTAAAACCGTATTGGCGACTTTACGCTTAATGCCTTCACGCAAACGCTCAATGTTAGTTGCGAATAAATCATCGCCGACAAGCATTACTTTATTGCCTATTTCTTTAGTTAACTCCTCCCATCCTTCCCAGTCGTCCTGCGCCAGCCCATCTTCCAAAGAAACAACATTGTATTTTTTCAACCAATCGCGGTACAAATCAATCAACGTGGAATTAATAAAGCTAGCCTGATCAAGCTTAAAAATATATTTGCGGCTGCGCATGTCGTATAACTCTGAAGAACCGACATCAATGCCTAAACCAATATCATCTCCAACCTTATAGCCGGCGCGCACTGTAGCCGCTAAAATAAACTCCATTGCCTGCACACTGGAATAAATATCAGGCGCATACCCCCCTTCAGAACCGACATCAGTGTCAAAACCAGCTTCTTTTAAAACTTTTCCTAACTCATGAAAAATTTCTGCGCCCATCCGTATGTTTTCTACACAACTACGCTTGGCCGCCGCATTAGGCACCAACATAAATTCTTGAAAGTCCAGATTGGTATCGGCGTGTTTGCCGCCGTTAAAAATATTAAAACAAGGAATCGGCATCGCGTAACGCGCAACGCACAACGCGTAACACTGGCTTATGTAGTCATGCAACTCTTTTTTTTCTGCCATACTGCCAGCTCTGGCGCAAGCAAGAGATACGGCAAGTATAGCGTTTGCACCAAAATTCTTTTTATTTTTAGTGCCGTCCAGTTTTATCATTCTTTCATCTATCTCTTCCTGCTTGGTACAATCAGTTCCTACTAATGCCGGCGCGATTTTTTGCTCAATACTTTTGATCGCTTTCAACACGCCCAAACCGCCATACCTTTTGGCATCGCCGTCACGCAGTTCCAGCGCCTCATGCACACCGGTAGACGCGCCGGACGGCACTGACGCTTTAGCCTTCAAACCATTTTCCAATTCAATCTGACATTCTACGGTAGGATTTCCCCGTGAGTCTAAAATTTCTCTCGCAAAAATATTTTTAATTTTATTGGACATAGAAACCTCCTTAATGTTTCTGATTATTCTACTATTAAATTAAGTAGATATTTATGCTTAATATTAACAAGGACTTAATAAATTTAATATACTAAAAGACATAAAAATACACAAAAAATAGAATATAATCGACATAAAGATAAATCCCGGTATAATTTTTCTACTTACTTTCTTTGCTAATTTAAGACTAAATATAATTGATGTTATTACATAGATAACAAAAACAATAACCAATACTATTAACATAAAAATCAAAGACTCCCAAGCACCAATATTACAAAGGAATTGAAATCCTGTTATAAATGTAGAAACTAACACAACAGAAATTATACCAATAAATAATTGACAGCATAAATAATACATCCTAATGTTAAATTCATTCATATTATGAATTAATTCGCGGCTATTCGTGACTCAATAAATCTCATACTCCACGTTCGCCGTAATCGTAATTTCTTGGCTGCCGGTCGCTATTGTCGGAGCAGCTATCTCGGCGCCGCCCACACCCATACCTTTCATGGCATAACTATCGTAAGGAATAGGTCCGGAATTATCCGCGTACTCGGAAAAAGAAATCACTTTGCCTAATTTCACGCCGGCGATTTTTGCCAAACTTTCCGCTTTTTCCCGCGCGTTTTTAATGGCTAACTCACGCGCCTGCTGCTTCAAATTTTCCGGTTCGTCCACATCAAAGGTAAGCCCGCCGACCTGATTCAGTCCTGCCTGTCCGACAGCATTCAAAATATCACTGATTTTAGTCAAATCTCTGATTTTGACATTAACACTTTGGCTAATCTGATAACCGCGCAAGGTCTGCCGGTTATTGGTCCAATCATATTGCGGATAAATATTGTAATTGGCGGTCTGGATATCTTTATTGTCAATTTTAAAATCTTTTTTTAACTTATCAATCAAAGCGTTCATTTTATCAGTGTTGTCTTTTTGCGCTTTGGCAACCGACTTGTCTTCAGTCTGCAAGCCCAGCTGGATTTTGGCGATATCCGGCACCGCTACCACTTTGCCCTCGCCGGTGATATTGATGGAATGTTTTTGCTCCACGCTTTGGCCGATATAACGGTAGGTTTTTAAGCTGTTGCGAGTCAGAACACCGACCCAGACGGCCAGCAGTATAATTAACGCGCTGGCGAAGATGGTGAGATACTTATTTGGAGTCATACTTTTAGAGTTAAAGTTTATAAAATTATTCCAAAATTCAAATGTCAAATTATTCCAAACCAATACTAACAACTAAAGTTCCAATTTTTGACATTTAAATTTTAGATTTGATTTGGAATAATTTGAGCAATTTGAAATAATTTGGATTTAAAAATTTTAAATAAAAACTAATCTTTATTATTTAATAATTCTTTTTAATCCAGGCATTCTCTCGCCGGCTAGATAAGCGAGCATCGCTCCCCCGCTGGTTGACACCCAATCAATATGCTCAAACATGCCGCTTTGTTTCAAGGCGGCAACCGTTTCGCCGCCGCCGATAACCCCAAAAGCTTTTCCTGATGAAACGGCCGCGACTAAACGCGCAGTGGATAAAGTTCCGTGTTTAAAATGCTCGTTTTCAAACATGCCTAAAGGGCCGTTCCAAATTATTGTTTTAGCTGGCTTAATATATTTTGCGTATAAACGGATAGTATCCGGCCCGACATCAAATTGCAGCATATTTTTCGGCAAATTATCCGCCGGAACCACTGATATTTTACCATTTTTTACTCCGCTTGAAGAAGCAACAAAATCTATCGGCAATATTACATTACGGTATAATAATTTTTTGGCCAGTTTCACTTGCGTTTTATCCGGCTTATATTTGCCCGTGCTTAACTTTTTAGCGGCTAAAAAATCGTAGCTGATCATCCCGCCGATTAAAACAGCCTGAGCTTTTTTGCGCAAATTTTTTATCACCGGCACTTTAGTTTCCAATTTCGCTCCGCCGATTATTACGACCAGCGGCTGTTTAGGATGCAAAACTTTATTTAAGCTTAATAACTCTTTTTCCAACAAGAAACCGGCGTAAGTGGGTAAATATTTTTGAATTGCCGCAACGGAAGCGTGCGCCCGATGCGAAACCGCCATCGCGTCATTAACATAAATGTCGGCTAAACTGGCTAATGATTTAGCAAATCTCCTATTGTTAGCCTCTTCACCAGCATAAAACCTAACATTTTCCAATAAAATAACTTGCCCGTTATTCATTTTAGCAACCGCTTCTTTGGCTTTAACACCGCCGCAATCTTCTACATAAACCACTTTCTTGCCTAATAATTTTTCCAATCTCACTTTGATAACTTTTAATTTATAAGCTTTCATTTTTTTACCGCCCGGGCGGCCGAGGTGAGTCAATAAAATTACTCGCGCGCCTTGGCCGCATAAATAACGGACAGTCGGCAGGCTTTGAACGATTTTAAAATCATCCGCGATTTTATTTTTATCCATAGCCACATTCAAGTCGCAACGCACCAGCGCCTTTTTGCCGGCTAAATTTTTTATATTTCTGATGGATTTTATGGTCATAATGACTTGTGTATAGTATAGCATAAATCAACCAAGCCCATCAATTAGCTCCCAATAATTTTCCGTTGCATAAGGCCAATGTTCATTTAGGCTGTGTTTAACATGATTATAGCTAGTGTATTCTAATGATTTTCAAAATCACGGCCATTGCGGATAACGTGATCGTAATATGATTTTTGCCAACGGAACCTAGTTTCAACTCCTCAATAAATAAATCGCACAATATTCTTTCCTTAAAATAAGAAAAATTATTGTGCGTTTTGTTCACGATAAAATAAATATAATCCTGCCCATAAAATCTTTTTTGGGACTTGCGATGAAGCATTATCTTATTTCAAACTTCCTAAAATAATTTTAACCAGCTGTTCCCGCTCTTCCCGCAAAAAACTGACTTCAATTTTTTCCTCCGGCTGATAGCCGTTGATTATTTGGCTTAAATCATGCTTCGCGTCAACTTTAACGCCGTCAACTGCCGTGATTATATCTCCTTCCCGCAAACCTGCCAGCGCCGCCGGACTATTTTTTATCACCGCGACTCCCCGGGAATCAGCCGCAACTAACGCTCCGGAAACGGTTATTTTTTGCCCAACAGCGGACAAATCAATGTAATTTATCCCTAAATATGCCCGTGCCGGCGTCTTTTTATTAAGCACCGCGCTTAAAAGCTGGCTGTAATAAGTCATGGGAGCCAGTAAGCCGTCGCCCTGATAAATTCCCACTAAAGACCCGCTTAAGTTAAAAACTGGATCACCCGGCGCTGACAATGAGTCGCTAATTTTTATAAACCAAGACCAGCTATCGCTGGATTTTACCGGAGATTTCAGCAAAACACCATTAATATCTTCTATAGATGATAATACCGCCCGTCCGCCGCCGGGAATGATTACAGTTTGTCCGGCATGCAGATTATCCTTATCGGCAAATTGGACGGCTGATAAATTTTTAGCCGTTATTTTTACCAGCCGCTCATTTTGATAAACTGTTATTGATTCCAGCGGCATTACCGTCCCTTCATAATCAATGGCGATAAAATTTTCCGGACGATCAATTTTTACGCTGGTAACAATCCAGCCATCGCTCGTCAGCGCCAGCCCCTGCCCTATCTTATCTTGCTTAAAATAAAAGCTGCGTGGATTTAATTCAGATTCGTTGCCAGCCGATTTTTTAATTTGGTAAAAATCAACGAGGCTCTTGCGGGCATCGTCAATAACACTAGCAATCCGATCATCTTGCTCAACAATAACTTTTCCCGGCTGGCTGATAATTAAATTGCCGCCCCGATAAGCGCTGCTTAAATTAATATCACCCAAAAGCGGCACATTAAAAGAGGAGTTTAAAAAATAGGAACGCACTAAAATGCCGCCGATTATCCCTCCCGCCAAACTGACGATAATAATAGCCGTTAAAATTAAAATTTTACTGTTTTTATTCATATTAAAAATATTTTTAAGCGCCTTACAACCATCTGGCTGACAATAAAACCAACAGCAGGCACATGATTCCCAAAGTAACGTAATGGCGCAATATTTTTGGTTCTAATTTTTCCAGCCAATGGAGTAAAATTAAATTTATAAAAACGTAATACAAAACTGCCAAACAACAACCGCTGATAAAATGCGAGATGGGAAAAAAGGAAATCGCCCAAAAAAATTCAGCTTGCAGGACGCTAAAAATCACGGCGGAAAAAAAGCTCTGCCGTTCATTTATTTTATTGATCCAAAAAAATTGGTAGCTCAAAATAAAAGTCGCGACCATTAAGAATAAAGTCAGGTACCACGGCTTTAAATTTAAAAAATTGATAAACCCGAAAATGCTGACGCTTAACAAAAAATAAATAATAAAATTAAAATAAGAAGAAATCCTTTCCAGGCTCAAGGGAACATAATTGGTAATTTGGCGTAAAAAATAATATAAATAAGACAAAAAATAATAACAAAATACAGCCGCCGCCAGTGCCAAGAGGTGCTGCAACAAGCGCTCGCTTAAAAAAAGCGTAAAAACTGTGGCGCCAACTCCGAGTAAAAGTCCGGGAGACGACAGGAGCCAAAAATCTTTGTCCGCCAGCTTAAAATTATTCAATTTAAAAACCAGCGCGAATAAAATCAGTATCGCAAGTAAGGCAAAAACGACAAACTTGGATGGATAAAAAATAATTAATTCCCAAGCAATAAACAGGGATGAAGAAATTATCAGCGGGATAAAACGGTCAAACAACATAGAATTTTAGATTTTAGATTTATGATTTTAGATTTACCTTGTTAAATGTTAAACATTACTTCACTATTTCACAAAATGAAAGCCTTAGTTTTTTTATTTCAGCCAATCGTAACTTTTTATAATTTCCTCTAAACTTTTCTGATAGTAAGCCGTATCCTTTTCATTGAGGTTTTCTAACTTATCCAGCAATAAAACAAGCTGCGCGTGCAAATCGCGGAATTCAGCAGGCAATTTTAAATCCAGCAGGCGCTGCCGCATTTGTGCTACCGTTTCGGCAACCGGGTGCTGCAATAAATCCATATAATCAGGCAGTAGCGCGCGCAAATTATTTTCATAATCCGCCTTGAGCTGCGCCAGGTCAACTTGAGGCACAACTTGCTCGGTATTGTTATTATTTTGGTTCCCGACTTTATGCCAAATATTTTTCTGCCACCAAATAAAAATAATGATGATGGCTATACCTATCACAATAGTAAAAATAAGTATTATATTTCTTCGCATATAACGTAATGGTTAAATTGCTATATGGTTACATTGTTACGACAACGATGCAAACAGACTTTAACAGCAAGCCATGCTTACTTGCTCTCGTTGCGTAGCAATGTAGCAATATAATAATTTAATTTTTCTTAAATCCTTCCCAAGCTTTTAACACTTCGAGCGGCACGGCAAAAACTATAGTATTGGACTGGTCGGAGCTAATGTCGTTGATTGACTGTAAAGTGCGCAAATGCAGCGCCCCCGGAACCGAGCTTAGAATATTCGCGGCTTTAGCCATATTATCCGCCGCTACCACCTCACCCTCGGCTTTAATAATTACCGCGCGGCGTTCGCGTTCGGCTTCGGCCTGCTTCGCTATGGTGCGTTCCATTTCTGCCGGCAAAGACACATCTTTTAATTCCACATTCTCCACTTTTATCCCCCAAGCATCCGATACGCGGTCAACAATATCGCGGATGCGGTCCGATATTTTTTCCCGCTCCCCCAATAGTTCGTCTAAACTCACCTCGCCTACAATATTGCGCATGGTGGTTTGGGCAAGCTGCGATACCGCGTAGCGGAAATTTTCCACCTCAATAATCGCTTTACCCGCGTCCTGCACATTGTAATAAATTACCGCGTTCACGGTTACCGACACGTTATCGCGCGTAATCGCCTTTTGGTCCGGCACGTCAACCGCTTTAACGCGCATGTCAACTTTAATCATTGATTGAAACACCGGTACGACCACGCGCCAGCCCGGCTCCACGATGCGCGTAAATTTTCCGAGCGTGAACAGTACGCCGCGTTCGTACTGGTTAATTTGGCGCAAAAAAATCACTGCCAAACATATAATTGTAACTAACCAATAAAATAAATTCATAAATTTAATTTAGTTTATAAAATTTAAAATTTCTAACTTTCAACTATTATCGTCACTGGTCCATCGTTAACTAACTCAACCTCCATATACTCCTGAAATTTGCCAGTCGCCACATTAACGCCAGTTGCGCGCATTTGCTCAATAAACTTTTCGTAATACTCTTTAGCTTTCTCCGGTCGCGCCGCGGCAATAAAACTCGGCCGGTTGCCGTCCGAACAATCGCCGTACAAAGTAAACTGTGAAACTACCAAAATACCGCCATTAACATCTTGCACTGATTTATTCATTTTGCCTTGTTCATCTTCAAATACTCTTAAATTAGCAACTCTCTTTGCCAGCCAATCTATGTCTTTTGGCGTGTCATCAGTATGGACGGCTAATAAAACTAGTAAACCTTCGCCAATTTGACCAACGACTTTATTATCAACTTTTACGCTTGCGCTTTTAACGCGTTGGATTACTGCTCGCATAATTTAAAATAGCAAATAACAAATGACAAAAATCAAACAAATTCAAAATTCTAAATTCTAAACTATATGTTTTTATATTTTTATTTGATATTTAAAATTTGTTTGTTATTTG
>Ga0172369_10006152_pt1 | contig 14430 bp, 8 predicted proteins | sample LakKiv25m_FD_114539 | JGI IMG/M metagenome (GOLD analysis project Ga0172369, IMG submission 114539) | Freshwater microbial communities from Kabuno Bay, South-Kivu, Congo - kab_022012_11.25m | ecosystem: Environmental > Aquatic > Freshwater > Lake | place: Democratic Republic of the Congo...
GGATGGCGGCGACGGGCATGCGGGGCGGGCGGCGGCGGATGTGGGTGGCGATGAACTCGTCGGCGTAGGACATGGCCAGGACCGGCCAGTAGGGCAGTTTTACCCTGGGGGCCGGCAGGCCGGTGATCTCCGCCAGCAGGTGAAAGATCCGGGAGAGGCTGAGGTTCTCATGCCCCAGGATATATTTTTCTCCGATTTGGCCCTGGGCTTCGGCCAGGAGGTGTCCCCGGGCCACATCCCGGACGTGGATGAGGTTGAGTCCGGTTTCCAGGTAGGCCGGCATGCGGCGCTTAAGGAAATCCACGATCATCTGACCGGTGGGGGTGGGGCGGGAGTCCCAGGGACCCACGGGGGTGCTGGGATTGACCACCACCAGCGGCAGGCCCTGGCGGGCGAACTCCAGGGCCACCTGCTCGGCCATAAACTTGGAGCGCTTGTAGTGGCCCACCATGTCCTGCAACGTGACCGGGGTATCCTCGGCGCCGGGGGCGCCGTCTCCGGGGTTGCCCAGGGTGCCCACGGTGCTGGTATAAACTACCCGCTCCACTCCCTGGGCCGCGGCCGCGGCCAAGAGCTGCCGGGTGCCGTCTACGTTGATGGCGTACATGGCGGCCGGGTCCGGCACCCAGAGGCGGTAGTCCGCGGCCACGTGAAAGAGGCGGGTGCAGCCCGTGAGGGCGCGGTGGAGCGATTCCGGGTCCCGGAGGTCGCCTTGGGCTACCTCCACAGCCAGGCCGGCCAGGGAGGGATGCTCCGGGTTGCGGGCCAGGACCCGCACCCTTCGCCCCGCGGCCAGGAGTTCCTCCACCACCGCCCGGCCCACGAAACCGCTCCCGCCGGTCACCAAGGTTTTAGCGCCGGAAGGGTTTCCGGTTTCCGGTTTCCGGTTTTCGGTGGGGTTTAAAGTCATGGTCTGGTCAAAATATCTGTTCCAAAAAGTTCCTCTGGTGGCACAGGCTTCCAGCCTGTGCGGACCGCCTGGCGGGCAGGGACGCCCGCCCCACTAAACCTTTTCATGATCTTGAGAGAGCCGAAGGCTCATGTTCCACTGCTTGGAACCGGCTTGGTCCGCCAAGCTCCGGCCTGGCGGATGTATTTATATCCGTTACCAAAGTTTGTTGGCCATCTCTCCGGTCCAAACAGCCACGCCGGGGGGAGAGGGCTAGGGTGAGGGGGGGGCGGTAAAAACTTTTGGCAACGAGTATAAATTTGCCGGGTTGTCCAATCGCCCCAGGCTCACCCAGCAGAGCTTGGGGTGAAATCAGCGTTCCCAAGCAGGAGCTTGGGAACGAGAAAAAAACGCACCCTCCTTCTTGGCTGAAGAGGGTTCGGGAGGATTTTGCCCGATGATCGCGTCCAGGTCAGGCGCCGGGGTCGCCGCGTGCCGGAGACTGGTGCGCCTGGACATAAGTCCCCAGGGCCATCAGGGGAAAACAGTCCCGGTAGAGGTGATAGCGAATCATGAAGTGGTTGGGGAAACCGGTGCCGGTGAAGTATTTTTCGTCCCAACGGCCGTGGCTGTTCTGGGTCTTGACCAGGTAGTCGACCCCGGCCTTCACTTCTGCAGCCTTGACTTCGCCGGCGGCCAGGAGCCCCAGGAGGGCCCAGGCGGTCTGGGAGGGGGTGGACGGCCCCTGGCCCATGAGTTCCGGGTGGCGGTAAGATTCGCAGACCTCGCCCCAGCCGCCGTCGGGGTTCTGATGGCTCTTGATCCAATTCACCGCCCGTTGGACATAGGGCCGGTTCATATCCTCGCCGATGCGTTCCAGGGCCGCCAGCACCGACCAGGTGCCATAGAGATAATTCACCCCCCAACGGCCCCACCAGGGGCCCTCGGGGTGCTGGGTGCGGCGCAGGAAGGCCAGGGCCCGGACAGCCGCGGGGTGGTCCAGACCGTGGCCGAAGGCCCCCATCATCTCGAGGATGCGAGCCGTGATATCCTCGGTGGGTGGGTCCACCAGGGCCTTGAGGTCCCCGAAGGGGATGGCGTTGAGCCATTCCTTGGTATTATCCTTGTCAAAGGAGGCAAAGCCGCCATTGTTCGACTGCATGCCCAGGCACCAGTTGATGCCCCGCTGCAAGGCCGCCTGGTGCTTGGCCGTATCCTCCAGGCCATCCTTTAAGGCCACCAGGACCATGGAGCTGTCATCGACATCGGGATACCAGTCATTGTGAAACTCGAAGGCCCAGCCCCCGGGGGGCAAGTCCGGACATTTGACGCACCAGTCCCCGGGTTTGAAAATCTGTTGGGCCAGCAGCCAGGAGGTGGCCCGGGTCATGGCGGGATGCTCCGGGGGCAGGCCCGCCGCCGCCAGGGCCCGAACCGCCAGAGCGGTATCCCACACCGGGGAGATGCAGGATTGGAGCCAGGTGCGGTCACCCTCTTCCAGGGTGAAGAACTCCAGGGCCTTCAAACCCCGCTGGACGGCGTCGTGCTCCAGGGTATAACCCAGGCAGTGCAACGCCATGAGGGAGTTGACCATGGGCGGCTGGATGCCGGCCCAGTCGCCGCTGTCCTCCTGGTGCTTCAGAATCCATGCTTCCGCCTGTTTGATGGCAAAGTTGCGGGGCCAGGGGAACCGCAGCCAGGCATAAAGCTTGAGGATCCGGTCCAGGATAATAAACAGGTTTTCCAGGGGAGAAGATTCGCTCTTCCAGGCCACCCGGTGTTGGGAAAAAGGCTCGTCCGGGGACAGGAAGAGTTCCTGCACCCCTTGATCCGGCGGTAAAGGGTGAACCGGACGTTTGGCCATGATGATCATCAGGGGAACCACCGTGGCCCGGGTCCAACTGGATAATTCATAGATGCTCAGGCCGGACCAGGGGGGCAGCAGCATGAACTCCACCGGCAGCAGGGGGACGCCGTCCCAACTGACCTGGCCGAACAGGGCCAGAAAGATACGGGTAAAAACGCGGGTCTTGAGCGCCCCGCCCCGGGAGAGGACAAAGTCCCGGGCTTTGAGCAGACGGGGGTCATTGGCCGACAGGCCGGCGAGTTTCAGGGCCAGATAGGCCTCCACCGTCGTGCTGATCTCGCCGCCGTCCCCCTGCCAGATAGACCAACCGCCGTTGGGAAGCTGCTTGTCCAGGATATCCGCCACCATCCGGTCCACCTTGGTATCGTCCAGGCCCAAAAACCGGTGAAGCATGATGTATTCCGCAGTTATGGTGACGTTGGACTCCAGCTCAGCCCACCAGTAACCCGCCGGCTCCTGCATCGTGAGCATGGCAGTGGCAGCTCGCTGGACGGCGCGTTCGATGCGGTTAAGATGTATCCTGGGAAGTGCGTCAACAACCGATTGGCTGCGTGCTGAAATGGTTTTCCCCCCCACTTCTCTGCCCCCGAGTTGTTTTATTAACTCGCATACTATACCATAACCCAAAAAAAGGCCAAATATTTTGATTGCATACTAAGTCCCCATCCATGAGTTATCAAGACCCCAGAGGCCGCTGGCAAAAGTTTTTAACCTTGGTGCAAGGCCACGGGGTCGGTCTGGCCTATTTCCTGGGGTCCCAAAAAGAATTGGGGCCGGCTCTCCTCAGGGGTGAGGACCTGCGGCGCTTAAGCCTGCCTCGGCAATTGCGGCCCAGGATTAACCTGTTATCGTCATCCGCCTGTTTTTCCTTGAATCTTACCGGCGCCGACCCGAAACACCCCGGCGGGATAGTCCCGATAATTTAATACACCGGACTAAGATGCCGTCTTATCATAAAGGAGCGCCGCCCTCGCCGGTCCGGGTCTGTCTCCCCGGTGGCCGGTAATGGCTCCCAGCGCTGTGTTTAACTCCGGGGTTACCGGTTGCCCTTCATCACAATCGGTATTATGTTATTTAAAAGAGGCAGGGTTCCGGTTGACCCTCAGGGGAAATTCTGCTATGGGAGAGGCATATTGAAAATGACGGTCATCAGCCATCCCGGAATTCCACCCCGCCAGGCCACCGGCGCAGCCTCACCTATCGACTCATCCGCATCTCCCAGGAGATAACATGGCAACTACAGAAGACGAACAACATCAGATCATCATCCCCGGCGAACTGCCCATGTTGGCGGTGCGGGACGTGGTGGTTTTTCCCAATATGGTGCTGCCGCTGTTTGTGGGCCGGGAAACCTCGGTATTGGCGATTGAAGCGGCCCTGGCCCAGGACCGCCTGATCTTTCTGGCCACCCAGAAAGATCAATCCGTCGAGAACCCCGAACCCGAAGACATTTACCCCGTGGGCACGGTCAGCCTCATTTTACGCATGTTGAAACTGCCGGACGGGCGCTTGAAAATCCTGGTCCAGGGCAAATCCAAGGCCATGGTCAAGGAGTATGTCAAGGAACGCCCCTATTTCCTGGTGGCCATGGAGGTCTTGCCGGAGACGACGGTCGCCGAGATCTCCCCCGAGGCCGAGGCCCTGATGCGCAACGCCCGGGAGATGTCCGAGAAAATCCTCACCCTCAAGGGCATCATGTCACCGGATCTGCTGGCTATCCTGGAGTCCATCGAGGACCCCGGCCACCTCGCCGACCTGGTGGCGGCCAATTTGCGCCTCAAAATCGATGAGGCTCAGATGGTGCTGGAGGAAATGGACCCCATCCGCAGTCTCATCAAGGTAAATGATTTCCTGCGCAAGGAAATGGAGGTCTCGGCCATCCAGGCCAAGATCCAGAACCAGGCCCGGGAGGAAATGGACCGCACCCAGCGGGAATACTTCCTCCGGGAGCAGTTGCGGGCCATCAAGAAAGAACTGGGCGACCTGGACGAGACCAGCAAGGAGATGGAAGAGTACCGCCTCAAGATCGCCCAGGCCCGGATGCCCAAGCAGGCGGAAGAAGACGCCCTCAAACAGTTGTCCCGCCTGGAGCAGATGCATCCAGACGCCGCCGAGGCCTCCATCGTCCGCACTTACCTGGACTGGCTGGTATCCCTGCCCTGGAGCAAGAGCACCCGGGACAAGCTGGAAGTCAAAGAGGCCAAGCTTATTTTGGACGAGGACCATTTCGACCTGGAGAAGGTCAAAGACCGCGTCCTGGAGTACCTGAGCGTCCGCAAACTCAACAAGAAGATGAAGGGTCCTATCCTCTGTTTCGTAGGGCCTCCGGGGGTGGGCAAGACCTCCCTGGGCCAGTCCATTGCCCGGGCCATGGGCCGCAAGTTCGTGCGCATCTCCCTGGGGGGCATGCGGGACGAGGCCGAGATTCGCGGCCACCGCCGCACCTATATCGGCGCCCTGCCGGGGCGGATCATTCAGGGGATCAAAAATGCCGGTTCCAACAACCCGGTGTTCATCCTGGACGAAGTTGACAAGATCGGCATGGACTTTCGGGGCGACCCCGCCGCGGCGCTGCTGGAGGTGCTGGACCCGGAGCAGAACCACTCCTTCAGCGACCATTACCTCAATGTGCCCTTCGACCTGTCCCGGGTGATGTTCATCCCCACCGCCAACCTGGTGGACCCCATTCCCTCGGCCCTCAAGGACCGCATGGAAATTATCCGCCTGGCGGGCTACACCGAAGATGAGAAGCTGGCCATCGTCCTGCGCCATCTCCTGCCCCGGCAGTTGACCGAAAACGGCCTGCGCTCCCAGGATTTCAAGATTTCCACCGAGGTCATCCGGCAGGTCATCATGAATTACACCCTGGAGGCGGGTCTCCGGAACCTGGAGCGGGAAATCGGCTCCCTGTGCCGCAAGGTGGCCCGGCGTATCGCCGAGGGCGAAAAAGGCCCCTTCGCCATCACCCGGGGCAACCTCCACCTCTACCTGGGACCGCCCCGATTTCTCCCGGACGGCGAAGTGGAAAACGAAGTGGGAGTGGCTACGGGCCTGGCCTGGACCCAGGTAGGGGGCGAGACCCTGGCGGTGGAGGCCAGCCTGATGAAAGGCAAGGGCCAGCTCACCCTGACGGGCCAGTTGGGCGACGTTATGAAGGAATCGGGCCAGGCGGCCTTGAGCTACGCCCGGGCCCGGGCCGACCGCCTCAACCTGGCGCCGGACTTCTACGAAAAACTGGATATCCACATCCACGTGCCCGCCGGCGCCACCCCCAAGGACGGCCCCTCGGCCGGGGTTACCATGGCTACCGCCCTGGTTTCGGCCCTCACCCAGATCCCGGTGCGGCGGGACGTGGCCATGACCGGCGAGATCACCCTCCGGGGCAAGGTGCTGCCCATCGGCGGCCTCAAGGAGAAGTCCATCGCGGCGCTCCGGGCCCGGGTCAAAAAGGTCATCATCCCGGTGGCCAACAAGAAAGACCTGGTGGAAATCCCCAAAAACGTCAAGCGCCGCATTAAGTTCGTGGCCGTAACCGACATGGACGAGGTGCTGAACGAGGCCCTGATGCGCTCTCCCTTCAAGGAGAGCAAAAAGGCCGGAACCCCGGTGGGGCGGCTGACCACGCCGCCTTCCCGGCCGGTGGTGTGAGGGGAGACTTCACAGCCTACAAGACAGGAGTCAGTTTCTGAAGAAGGGAGCTATGCCAAATACCATTAAGGACCAAACGCAACAGAACAAGAAGGGGAAGCGAAGGCTTTCACCAATTTACTTGGACCAACAAGGTCTTTTCGAGAACGTTGTTGTTCTAAAACGCCCCACACGCCGACGTCGCCTTGTTTTCGGCTGGTATGGCGGCAAATTCAGCCACTTGGATTGGCTGCTCCCCTTGTTACCCCACGCGCACCATTATTGCGAACCCTTTGCTGGATCAGGCGCGGTTCTCTTGAACCGCGAACCGCCCTCCCCAGTGGAAACCTACAACGACATTGATGGGGACGTGGTGAATTTCTTCCGCATGTTGCGAGACCATCACGATGATCTAATTCGCTCGATTGCCCTGACCCCATTCTCGCGTGAGGAGTTCCACCGGGCTATCAGTGGTAGTATGGAGGGCATCAGCAACCTAGAGCAGGCCCGCCGCTTCTACATTCGAGCCCGTCAAGCGCGCACCGGGCTGGCTCAGACCGCCACCCTTGGCCGCTGGGCCAATTGCAAGAACACCAGCCGGGCCGGCATGTCCGGGGTTGTGTCGCGATGGCTCGGTGGCATAGAAGTTTTGGAGGAAATTACCCAGAGGCTCTTGCGGGTGCAGATTGAGAATCGGCCCGCCTTGGAAGTCATCCGCCTTTATGACAGCGCCGACACGCTCTTTTACTGTGACCCTCCATACCTTCACGAGACCCGGGGCGACAGCAAAGCCTATGGGTTCGAGATGGATTTAAACCAGCACTGCGAGTTATCCAAAGGGCTCAATAAATGCAAGGGGAAAGTCGCCCTTTCTGGATACCGCTGCGAACCTATGGATACTTGGTATAAGGGATGGCGTCGATTTGATGCTCCCATGAAGCAGTGCCACTCGATTAAGCAATTGCGACAAGAATGTCTCTGGATGAACTATTAATATGCCCGTAGATTATGAAAAAGCAGGCGCGATACTAACGGAGCTGTTTGCAGCGGCAGAGGAAGCCTTTCAAGAAAATACCACCCCCGCCGTCGAAACCGCAATACAGGACGCCGCCGACCTACTTTTTGCTTCTTCTACGCAGTCATACCGCGAGGCTTTGATAGGGTGCGGTTTGGCCCGAATCTTAGATCAGTCAATAAATATTCGACACCCCTATATGAATCAAGGCGCGGATGCCTTCAATGGGCGCACACTGGATGAAAAGGTAGTGAATCCATTTCTACAAGACAGGATGATTCCGTGCTCTAAAGGACCCTACCTTGCGAGTTTCCGGCGCAGTATCAAATTTACTTCTGCGACAGCCAGTGGTTTGAGGGACAAAGAAGGGTACAACGCTCTTCTAAACTACATCAGCGCCCTCGAAGCGGCCAATGAAAATGAAGCACGGAGGCTCGTTCTCTATCTGCTCTATCGTTTCGTTGCGTTACGTAACGCCGCTGATATCCCGCTTTCCCGAATTAGCCGACTAAGCCTGGAACAATATCAAGCTCTTGTGGGGAGGCTTCTCCAGGTACAGAGCGGCGGTCTCATTCCAGTCCTGTTATCCGTTGCGATGCTTCACACCATAAAAACCTGCTATCAGTTTCAATGGGAAATCAAGTGGCAGGGAATCAACGTGGCCGACAAAGCGTCAGGAGTGGGAGGAGACATCACCGTAACCCAAGACGGAAACGTAATCCTTGCTATCGAAGTGACCGAGCGGCCGATTGAGAAGGCTCGCGTTGTTTCCACCTTTAATACCAAAATCGTGAGAGGTGGCATCGAGGACTATCTGTTTATCTATTCAAGCGCGCTCCAACCGACGACGCCCGCCAAGCTGCCCGCACCTATTTTACCCAAGGCCACGAAATCAACTTTCTGCAAGTGGCAGAATGGCTCGTTAATATCCTTGGCACCATTGGCGCCAAGTGCAGAATTATTTTCACTCAAGAGGTTTTGGCGCTTTTGGGAACGCGCGATGTCCCGGCTGCCGTCAAAATATCCTGGAACGACATTGTTAAGGACCTCATTGGTGCTTGATTTTATGGCAAATTAACCGCGAAAAACGAACGAGATAGTCATCAAGATCAACCATAACCAAATTTCTAAGACGCAACCCTGACGCCGTGGACTCCATCCTTTCACATCCCGATCTCCTTCGCTGGCTGGCCCTGGGGGGACTGCTGGTCCTGTACATTTTTTTCGCCGCCGCCGAAACCTCCCTGTTCGCCCTGAGTCCCCTTGACCGCCTGCGGCTGAAGGAACGCAGCGCCACCCGAGGGGCGCGGGTGGAATCGCTCCTCAAACAGCCGCATCGCTTATTGATCACCCTGGTGGTAGGGGTGGAGTTCGTCACCATCCTGGCGTCGGTGCTGGCCACCTCCCTGGCCTTAAGCCTGTGGGGGGACCGGGGCAAGTGGATGGCCCTGGTGGTGATGTCGCCCACCCTGCTGCTCCTGGGAGAGGTCATTCCCAAGTCGGTGGCCCTCACCTACCCGGCGCACCTGGCGCTGCGCCTGGCGCCGCTGGTGCGCCTGGCCCTGACGGTTTTTGCGCCGGTGCGGGTCGTGCTGGTTCAGATCAGCCGGGGAATCCTGGCCACCCTGGGTTTTCGCCCCGATTTGCAGGTACCCACCGTGCTTCAGGAAGATTTTGTCCGCATGGTGGAAGAGAGCCACCGGGGCGGCATGATCGCCGCCCTGGAACGGGACTTTATTCAGAACCTGCTGGACTTCGGGGAGATCAGGGTGAGTCAGATCATGGTGCCCCGGCCCGACATGTTCACCCTGCCCACCGGCCTGCCTTTTCCGGAAATGATTCAGGCCATCAAGCGGTCCCGGTTCTCCCGGGTGCCCATCTATGAGGAGACCCATGACCAGGTGCTGGGGGTCCTCCATGCCAAGGACATTCTGGGTCTGTGCCACGGCCACCCCTGCGAGGCAGAACTGCCCCGGCCGCTTCTCCGGCCGGCCTATTACGTCCCGGAAAACAAGCGGGCCTTCGACCTGTTGTCCGAACTCCAGGCCCAGCACCAGCGTCTGGCCCTGGTGGTGGACGAATACGGCACCCTGGTGGGCCTGGTCTCGGTGGAAGACCTGTTGGAAGAGCTCTGCGGCGACATTCCTCGGGAGTTTCAACCGGAGGAAGAACCCCTGAAAGAGGTGTCCCCCGGGGTCTGGCGGGTTAAGGGGACCATGTCTCTGGTTGATTTTAACAACGCCTTGGACCTGGACCTGCCCACGGAGGAATTCGACACCATCGGCGGTCTGGTCCTGGACCTCTTCGGCTCCCTGCCCCGGGAAGGCCGGATTATAAATTATGACCACCTGACTTTTCGGGTGGCGAAGGTGAAAGGCACCCGTATCCTGGACCTGGAAGTGCGGCGGCAGAGTCAATGATTATCGGTTTTTTCTTCATCTTTGTACCGTTTCTGCTCCTGGAGGCTTTCTTCTCCGCCTCGGAGATTTCCCTCATTTCCGCCAACCGGCGGCGGTTGAGACAATGGGCCGAACAGAAGGTCCGGGGTGCGGCCCAGGCCCTGAAACTGCTGGAGCGGCCCGAACGCCTGGTGGCCACCACCCTGCTGGGCTCCAACCTGTCGGAAATCACCAATACCATCCTGGTTACCGCGTTTTTGCTGGAAACCATGGGGCCGGGGGGAGAGATTTTGGCCATGCTCCTCCTGCCGCCCTTAATCCTGATCCTGGCGGAGATTATCCCCAAATCCATCGGCCGCCAGCACCCGAATCGCCTGGCCCGGCGCCTGGGACCCATCCTCCTGGTGGTCTCCTGGGTGCTCTATCCCCTCACCTTCATCTTTGCGGGCCTCTCCCGGGTGGTGCTCTGGCTGACCGGGGCCCGCCATACCAGCCGGTTGCCCTTCATCAGCCGGGAAGATTTGCACCTGGTGGTGAAGAAAAGCGGGCCGGAAGTTGACCTGGAGACCCCTGAGCGGCGGATCATTTACCGCATCCTGCATTTTTCCCTGCGCACCGTCAAGGAAGTGATGGTGCCCCTCATCCGGGTGGCGGCCATCCCGGACACCCTGACCGTGGGCCAGGCCCTGGAAGAATTCCACACCACCCGGTTTTCCCGGCTGCCGGTCTACCATCGCCGCATCGACAATCTCATCGGGGTGCTGCATGATTTCGATCTATTGGGTGAGGGCGGCCCGGATCGTCCCATCCGCACCTTCATGCGCCCGGTCACCTATGTGCCGGAACTCAAGAAGATCGACCGGCTGCTCTCCGAAATGCAGCGTCAGGGAATCCACCTGGCGGCGGTGGTGGACGAATACGGCGGCGCCGTGGGCATTGTCACCATTGAGGACCTGCTGGAGGAGATCGTGGGGGAGATCACCGACGAATTTGACCAGGAGGTGGCGCCCGTCAAGAAGCTGGGGGAGGACCACTACCTGATCAACGCCAAGACGGAAATCAAGGCCCTGAACGAAACCCTGCACCTGGAACTGCCCACCGGGGATTACGAAACCCTGGCCGGCTTCCTCATCTCCGAACTGGGCGACCTGCCCCGGGCCGGCGAGCACCTGCAATACCGCAATCTCAGATTCACCGTGCGCCAGGCCGAGGCCCGGGCCGTAAAGGAGGTGGAACTCTTTATCGACGTCGCGCCGGAGTGAATGGCAACCCTTTCTCGATAAGTTAAAAGTTCCCTATGGTTTTTGATAAAGCGATCAAGTCTGCAATGTTTCAGCGGGAGGTCATAATTGTCGAAGTTGGCAAGCTAGAGCGCTTCAACCTTCCTTTTCTTCCCCGGACAATTCCAAAAAGGCTTTTGCTAGAGGCTCAATAAATTTATAATATAACATTATCTTGAAAACCCATAACCAGCCAAACCCGCTGGGAGGCGGAGGCGGAAGCCACGGGTCTTAAGGAAGAGACCGGGTTGCCTGCAAGCGGCAACTCGGTTTTTTCATTTTTTCTGTAAAACCTACTATTATCACGCTGCAACCCAAGATTGAGAAGAGCGTGACTACGATGCCGACTTAAAGGCACGCGCCCCACTAATCGGTTAAATCAGCTCTTGTGCCCGAGCAGAAGAGATGCTATCCGGATTTTTTACTGAGCGACAGGAGGACCTCATGTTCAAGCAAGTTATCAGAGTCTGGTTGATCGCGGTTGTATTCGCCTGTATGGCTGCGGTGCCGGCGGGGGCGGTGAACAATAGCTTGACGGCCTACTTCAATGATTTTGACACGGCTCCTCTCGTGGGGTCGGGGATCACCGCCGGCTTATCAGGCGTTACCTCGACCGAAGGAGTTCGAGGTTACTCGGGGATAGGTCCCCCGGGCAACCAGTTTAGCGGGAACTTCTTAAGAAACGCTTCTCTGGGCTCTCCTACCACCCTGACCCTCACCGGACTGCCATCCCACACTAGCGTCACGGTGAACTTTTTGTTAGCGATTATTGATTCCTGGGACGGGGAGGGGGAATGGGGACCTGATTCTTTTAACGTCCGGGTTGACGGGGTTACCGTGTTTTCCCAGGTTATCACCAACTACAGCCCTCCGTCCGGTGCGCTGCTCTCCATCGGTTCGGACCTGGGCTTCAGTAGTTGGGGTGACCGTGCCTACAATATGTATCTGGAGCCGGCTTTCCAAAATATACCCCACACCGGGAGTACCTTGACCATTAGTTGGTTTGCCTCCGGCCCTATTTGGCAGGGTGGGGATGACGAATCCTGGGCGATCGAGAATGTCCAGGTGGTCTTGAATAAAGGGTTCCTGGGGTTTCCCTTGCCGGGCTACACCCCCTACAGCGCCCCGGTGAGCACGGTAATGGACAACTCCGTGCTGGAGCGGACCCCCATTGAGTTTTACGTCCCCGGCGACGTGATCAAGGCCTTTAACGGAGAAATCGGAGAAAAACAATACGGGGTTATATATCTGGATCCCTACGGCCTCTACTGGCCGGCTTATAAAAACAGCACCGGCACCGACTTCTTCCCGCCCTCCGGTACCGGCGTGCGTCCGCTCAACTATCTCAACGGCCCATATCTTTCCTATGCCGGCAATCCCGGGTATAATTACCAGGTGCCCGAGGGAACGCCGGTATTGGCCACCGCTGACGGCAAGCTTTATCAAGCTGTAACCGATCCGGTTAATGGCGCGGGTTATAGCTATTATTATAATTCCTATATTGACCATCAAAACGGCTATTTTTCCTGGTACCTTTACGCCCCCTTGAACTCCGGCATCCTGACTCAGATAAGCCTCAACGGGTATGCCCAGGTGACCAAGGGGCAAGTCATCGGCAAGACCATCGGTGATCGCCTGCATTTTGAGGTGCGCTATAACGGCAGCGACCATCAAAACGTGGTGGACCCTTACAAGCTGAGACTCTGGCTGCCTAAAACCGGACACTTGGAAGGCTTGCTGCCGTTGTTGCTTGAAGACGGCCCCCCTACGGGCTATTAGCTGCATAGCTTCGGAGGCCCGGAAGGTATTGACTTTAAAGCCGATGTTTAATTTTAAGATGATGAAGAATATCCTATAATCTGTGGAGATCATTTCATCATCACCTTGAGATCATTCCATTAATCACCTCTCCTCTGGCAGGAAAGGGTGAGAGGGGGTAATCACTTTTTGGAAATAAATCAACGTTGGGTTTTTTTTGACTGTTTCGCCGGCATCAGCGGCGATATGACCCTGGGGGCCTTGATTGATTTGGGGCTGCCGGTGGCGGAGCTGCAAGGGTTGCTCCCGGCCCTGGGGCTGGCCGGGGTCTCCCTCACGGCCCGCCCGGTGACCAAACAGCATCTTACCGGCGTCAAGGTGGAGATTGAGGCCGGGGAGAGGCAGCCGGCCCGCACCTACGCTGAGATTTGCGCCCTGATCGAGTCGGCGGGTCTATCCGAAACGGTCAAGGCCCGGAGCCTGACCGCCTTCCGGCTCCTGGGGGAGGTGGAGGCTAGGATTCACGGCCAACCCCTGGAAACGGTCCACTTCCACGAACTGGGGGCGTTGGACACCATCGTGGATGTGGTGGGAGTGGCCCACGGCCTGGAGTACCTGGGCGTCTCCCGCATCTTTTGCAGCCCCTTGCCCATGGGTTGGGGCATGATCGCCGCCGGCCACGGGCGGCTGCCCAACCCGGCCCCCGCCACCCTGGAGATTTTACAAGGCCTGCCGGTTTACGGCACCGACTTGGCCGGCGAGCTGGTCACTCCCACCGGGGCGGTGATCCTCAAGGCCTGGGAGGCGCAGTGCGAGCCCTGTCCGCCCATGACCCTGGCCGCGGTGGGCTACGGCGCCGGCACCCGGGACCTGCCGGGCCACCCCAATCTCCTGCGCCTCTACCTGGGGACGCCCATCGCTCCCGCCCCGGGCCTCCGGGAGACGGTTCTGGTCCTGGAAACCCACCTGGACGACATGAACCCGGAGTGGTACGAGCCCCTCATTAACGGCCTCTTTGCCGCCGGGGCCCTGGACGTGGCCCTGGCCCCCATCCAGATGAAGAAACACCGCCCCGCCGTCGCCCTCACGGTCATCGCCCCCCTGGCGGCCAGGGAAGGGCTGCTGGCCCGGCTGTTCGCCGATTCCACCACCCTGGGGGTGAGGTGCACGGAAGTGGAGCGGGTCACGGCCCGGCGCTGGTTCGAGACCATCGACACCCCTTACGGCCCGCTCACGGTGAAGGTGATGGAGTACGGTGGCCGCCGCCGGCTGCTGCCGGAGTACGAGGCCTGCCGCCGCCTGGCCGAGGCCCGGGGCCTGCCCCTGATCGAGGTCTACCGCCTGGTCCCCCGGGAGTAAGCCGGGGCAAAAAGATATAGTGTTTGCCAACAGTTTTTTCCGCCCTCCCCCACACTATCCCTATTCCCTCCGTTGGCAGGAGAGGGGAAAATACCAAGGTGCGTTCATAGAAGTAAGAGTAGCCTCTGGCGCGTAGGGGCGCACCTGCGTGTGCGCCCTGGGGAGGGCGGACATTTATAGGGTTTGCCAAAAGTATTTTCCAATGGCGGCATCACTCAAATCCCCCCTACCCCCCC
>Ga0172369_10006155_pt1 | contig 14428 bp, 11 predicted proteins | sample LakKiv25m_FD_114539 | JGI IMG/M metagenome (GOLD analysis project Ga0172369, IMG submission 114539) | Freshwater microbial communities from Kabuno Bay, South-Kivu, Congo - kab_022012_11.25m | ecosystem: Environmental > Aquatic > Freshwater > Lake | place: Democratic Republic of the Congo...
AGCGTCCGAGCGCTGGAATGATGCTCTCCACGCTGTGGTGCATGTTGAAGTTGTAGCTGAAGAGCTCTATGTCCGTGGCTCCTGTCGATTTCTTGAGGGCGCGCGCGGAGGATTCAATGTCGGCGAGCGCCTGTTCGCGGAACGGCCGCCGGTCCCAACCCTCGAGACAGAAGGCGCAGTGGCCGACGCACCCCGCGGTGATGGCGAGCTTTGTGTGGTCAGCGTGCTCGCCATTCAGCGCGAGAGGAGAGAGGAGCAACGAGGGGCGTTTTGCCGCGAGCGAGCGCTGGGCGAACCGGTCGGTTTCGCAGGGCCAGAATCCCGCCACGCGCGCCGCGATTGCATCGAGAATGGCTCTTTGAGAGGCTGACCGCGCCGCTCCCTCGGCCGCGATTTGTACCAGTTCGGAGATCGAGCCTTCGCCCTCGCCGAAAAAGATTCCGTCGACAAGACTGTCCACAATCCGATCGCCCTCGGTGCAAAGGAGGGCGCCCGAGGTCACGGCGCTCGAGCCTCCGAGAATGAGAAGTGGTGTACCCGGCCTTTTCCGTCGCTCGGCGCGCGAAAATGGTATGCCAGACTGCGCGGCGAGCCAGGGCACATTGACGAGTTCGAGGGTAAACGCGCACGAGATGAGGATGAGATTGAATTCCGAGGACGCTCTTCCCGACGCCCTTCCGTAGAACCACGGGCGCCCTTGCTCCGAGAGCTCCTTCCTGTCGGGTGCGAGCGGCAAAAAGGCGAAATCGATGAACGCCCCGGGTAGCGCCCTCCGCGCCTCGTCGAAGAGCACGAGGTGAGAGTACGACACCTCGATATCGCGAAAGGGAGAGAGCCTGACGATCAGTATCCTGTAGCCGCTCGCGTCGAATTGAGGGTTGGCCATATCGGCGGCCACCGCTGCCGATATGATCTTGCCTTCACGCATTGTTGATTCGCTCGATGAAGTCCTCGACGCTGGGCTCGATGACCTGCCCATACTCGAGCCACTTGGTGCGGAACACGAAGCTGTGCTTTACGGCGACCTTCGAGGCCCGCTCAAGCTCGATGCTGTCGGCGATGACGATGCTGATGCCGTGTTTGCCCGCTCTGCCCGTGCGGCCTGCCCTGTGGACGTAGGCCTCCGGGTCTTCCTGCATATCGAGGCTGATGACGTGCGTAATGTTGGCGATGTCGAGCCCGCGCGCCGCCAGGTCGGTCGTGACGAGAAACTGCGCGCTGCCCTGACGAAATTGTTCGATCGCCGAATATCGCGACTGTTTCTCCATGCGTGAGACAATGCTCGCGCACTTCAATCCCGATTCGATGAGCCGTTCAGCGACGCGCTGGACTCTGTAGGTCTCGGAGGCGAAGATGAGGCAGCGCTTCGGTTTCGCGGCGCTGATGATTTTCTTTAGGAGCTCGATTTTTTTTCTGTGCTCGGCGTAGAACACCCAGTGCTCGATCGCCTCCGAGAGAATGCCCTCGTTGCGGACCTCGACGATTTCGGGGTGGGGGAGCCACTCCATCGCCTTTTTTCTCGTCTTGTCGGCGATCGTCGCGGAGGCCATGACGCGCACGCAATGGCGCGGTGTTTTTGAGAGGAGGAATTCGAGCGGATCCGCATACTCTTTCGAGAAGAGCCTGTCGGCTTCGTCGAGCACCGTGTAGCGAGTGTGGCGGATATCGATGTAGCGAAGGTTGACGAGATCCGCGAGCCTGCCAGGCGTGCCTGTGAGGATGTGAGGGTGCGCCTTGAGCGCGTCCCGCTGGTGCGAGAAGTGGGTTCCGCCGAGCATGGCGAGACACTGAATTCGCGCGTCGCCGAGGGCTTGTGTGGCCGCGAGCGAACTCGCCTGCCGCGCGACCTGCACCGCGAGTTCCTGCGTGGGGCAAAGGATGAGCGCGAGCGGCCAGATTCTGTCTGCCTGATTCTCGTCTTCACGCAGGATGGCCTGAAACACGGGGATGAGGTAGGCGAGAGTCTTGCCCGTTCCAGTCTCCGACTGGATTGTGGTGTCGCGCCCCTTGAGGAGGAGCGGGATCGATTCAGTCTGTACTTCCGTTGGAGAAATGAAACCCAGCTCCGCGATCGCCGCCACGATCCTCGATTCAAGGCCCAGCGATGAAAAGTCACTCATGAAAATCACGCTATACGAAAGCACCCTCTTTTGCAATGACGTCGGATGGCGGCGTCGCGGGCGTGACATTCGCGGTGCTTTTCGATATAGTCATCCGCGATGAATCTTGAAGCTTTTGTGCTCGGTTCCGGCGGCATGATGCCGCTGCCGTACAGGCAGCTCACCAGCATGCTCGTGCGCCGCGAAGGCGAGCTTTTTCTCTTTGACGCAGGGGAGGGCACGCAGGTCTCGATCCGCAGGCTCAACCTTCGGTGGAAGAAGATCACCGCGATCTTCATATCTCACATGCACGCCGATCACGTCACCGGGCTGCCGGGCATCCTGATGCTTTCCAGCCAGGTCGATCGCGAAGATCCTCTCTACATCTTCGGTCCGCCCAAGATCGCGGATTACATCGAGCAGAACAGACGCCTTCTCGACATGTACATCAACTACGAGATCATCGTGAAGGAAATCTCGGAGCGGGGAACGGTGTGGGAGACGGATGGCTACTCGATCCGCGCCTTTCCCCTGCGGCACACGAAAATGTGCTTTGGCTACACGCTCGAAGAGGCCCAGAGGCCTGGCATTTTTTACCCCGAGAAGGCGCAGGCGCTCGGTGTTCCCCGAGGCCCAATGTGGTCCGCGCTCCAATCCGGAACCTCGGTCCAGCTTCCGGGAGGCGGCGAAGTGCGGCCCTCCGAGGTGCTGGGCGACGCGCGCAACGGCAGAAAGTTCAGCTATGTGACCGACAGCCTCTATTTCCCGGAGATCGCCTCCGAAGTCGCTGGCTCAGATCTCCTGGTCTGCGAGGGTATGTTCGAGCACGGACTCCTGGAGAGCGCGGTAGAAAAGAAGCACATGACAGCCCGCCAGGCGGCGCAGATCGCCAGGGACGCCGGCGGAGTGCGCCAGCTCGGACTCATTCACTACAGCCCGAGATACGCCGACCGTGAGCTCAAGGTGCTCCTCGAAGAGGCGCGCGGCATATTTCCCAACACGGTACTCACTAAAGACAGGATGAGTTTTCCCATCGAATTCATCGACTGAGGGTTTTCGCTTCCAACCTCAGCTCGCCGGGTTGGCCGGCTTGAACGCGAGAATGCGCGAGCCGCTCTCATGCGCGTGCTTGAGCGCGGCATAGGCTTCCTTGTAAAGACGCTCAGGCTCGATTGCGCGGTCGTATCTTCCGCTTATGCCGAAATAGAAGGGTGGCTCCTCCGCGAGATCCTTGTAGAGGCTCGCGGTAGTGGTCAGCACATCGTCCAAATCCACTGCCAGTTTGAGGCTCGACCCAGCGTCCGAACCGGGGAGGAGCGCCGCGTAGCAGCCTCTGCCGAGCTCGAACACGAGAGAATCCGTCGCGAAATAATCTCGGATGGTGACGCCGAGCGCGAGCGCGCTTGGGTCGCTGTCTCCCGATAGCTCGCAGAGAATGAGCATGAGGGCGAGGTCTTGATTGCGCGAGAGTTCCGCCGCGAGCGACTGCTCGAGCGCGTGGGAATGTATCGTTGGAGGGAAGAGCTCCGGCGGCTGGCTCTTCGGCGCCTCCTGAGGCGGTGGCGTTACAAATTCACCCTCTTCTTCAATCTCTTCGGGTGGGGCGACTTTCTGGGTTTCACGCGCCGCGCGGGCTTCTAGGGGAGGTTCCGGTTCCACCGGCTCCACGACTTCCTGGGCTTCGGTCGCGCGCCACGCTCGGGACGCTTCAGGCTTCAAGGCAGATTCAGGCACGGCTTCGGGTTGAACTCGAGGCTCTGGTTCGGGTTCGGGCTCTGGCGACAGAGGGACGGGTTCCTCTTCTATGGCCAGCTCTTCCTCGGATTCGGGAGTGCTTTCGTGAGAATTATCAAGCGCAGGCTCTTCATCCAGATACGCTTTCTCATTCGGTTCGAAGAGCGGTTCCTCGTCCTGAGAGGCTTCCATCTCCTGCGCGGACGCCTCTTCGGTGGCTTCTTCTTCTGAGATTGCCTGCGGCTCCTGCGAGGTGAACGATTGTCCAGCAAACACTTGTTCCGGGCGAGGCTCTTCAAGGCTCGCTTCTTGCTCAGAGGGCTCCTCGACATTCGACGCTTCCGCGAGGCTCTCGGCGCCGGCTTTGGCCATGAGTGGTTTTGGCTCAGGTTTTTCTTTGAGTGTAAGCTGCAGCACCACAAGGAGAATGATCCAGAGTGCCAGGATAATGATGGGCAGGAGGAGAATGCGAGAGATGTCGGCCTGGGTGAGCGTCGCGTAGAGCGCCATGAGCTTCATTCCGTCGGGGAGCGGCGTCATGTAGATCACCGTGGACATTCCGGGTGCGCGAAACACGCTGCCGGGATTGCTCGCGGGGGACGCGAAGTAGGGCGAATCATCGGGCATCTTCCACAGGACAAGTCCATTCCGATCGAGAACCTGCACCGCGAGGAGATGCGCGCTCGCACTGTAGAGCGACTTCAGCCTGTCGCGGACGAACTGGTCTCCGAGTTCCTGCTCGCTCGTGATTGGAGAGACCGCGTTCCTCAGAATAGCGTACTCAGCCGAAGCGCCCTGTTCGCCGGATAATCGGTCTTGCCCGATCTTTATGGCGATGAATCCGATGAGGGCAAGGATAAGCACGAAAGTGCCAATAAAGAGAATCAGCTTTAAAGTTCGTTTCATTTTTCCGTCCCCGCAGTATATACTATTATTATCGGCAAAAGCCCGCTCGACCAGAGTGGATTCTCATTTTCGAGACGCTTGAGTCGAAGTTCACGCCGATACGAGGACGCGTACCATGGCAGTGGATGAGAAAGTAAGGAAACGGTATCTCGCTGGCGGCTGGTACCCGGACGACGCGAAGGAAATTCGGAGGCTTGTCTCGGGCTGGACAGCAAAGCAGCAAAATCTCGGCGCGAGGGCTGTCGTGGCGCCGCACGCGGGGTGGTATTTTTCTGGAGAACTTGCCGCGCGGGCAGTGTGGTCGCTCGGCGAGTGCGATACTGTGGCGATACTTGGCGGGCATCTCGGCAGGGGAGATCCTGTGCTCTACGTGGATGACGCAAGCTTCAACTGCACGGTGCGCGGCGCCGAAAACGATCTCGAACTGCTGAAGCTTCTCGCGCATGAACTCAGAGAGGTGGGCATCCAGGAGTTCGCGCTCGATCGAGATGTCGACAACTCTGTGGAGATACTCCTGCCGTTCGCGGCAGCGCGCTTTCCGGCCGCCAAGATCGTCTGGCTCCGCGTTCCTCCTGACTACAAGGCGCGCGAACTGGGTTCCGCGCTGATGCGCGCCGCCGCCGCGCGCGGGAAAAAGCTGGGCGTCATCGCGTCGACCGATCTGACGCACTACGGGCACAACTATGGCTTTACCCCGCACGGCGTGGGCGAGGCGGCGGCAACCTGGGTGCGGGAAGAGAATGACAAGGGCTTTATCCACGCGGTGCTCGATATGGACGCGGATCGAGCGCTCAATCACGCCAGGGAGCGGTTCTCCGCGTGCTCAGCGGGGGCGGTTGCGGCAGCGATCTCCTTTGCGCTCGGCGTAGGCTCGAGGCGAGCGGTGCTTCTTGGCCACACACTGAGCTACGATACGCAGCCTGACAGCTCCTTTGTCGGGTATGCGGCGATCGCGTTTGTGCAATAAAATATACTTCTTAAAGTCGACCGAGCTCGCAGACCTCGCGCTTGAAAGCATCCCCTCGCTCGAACTCGTGCAAGAACATCCCGAAACTCGCGCATCCCGGCGAGAGGAGCACCACATCGCCAATCGCGGCGCTGGCAGCCGCCGATCTTACGGCAGCTCCCATCGAGTTGAAGGGCCCACGATACGCGACGCGATTTGCGTCGAGAAGGGGAAGCATGCGGTCAGTACCGCTTCCCGCGAGGAGTACCAGGGCTTTGAGTTCTTTGCAGGAGGCGGCGAAGGCAGCGAAATCGCTCAGCTTGTCGCTGCCGCCAGCGATGAGCACGACAGGCGAAGCAAAGCTGCGGATGGCCGCTATGGCGGCGTCGGGGATGGTGGCGGCGCTGTCGTTGAACCATGTGATCCCATCAATTTCAGCCACGCGCTCGAGCCTGTGGGGAACGCCTGGAAAGACCTTCAATTTTGAGCTGATTTCCGAGGAAGAAATGCCATAGGCCCGAAGCGCGACCGCCGCCGCGAGGAGATTCTTCTTCTGGTGGAGTCCCTGCACCGCGACCGCCGAGGGCACGAGCAGTTCTCTGGGGCTCGAAGCGTCGAATCTGCCGTAGCCGGAGGGAGGCTCGCCAGGGCTCTCGGCTTCGAGCCAGCCACCCCGCGCTCCGGATCCCGCCGAGGCAGCGAGATCGCGCTCGCTGTACCAGAGCACCGACCCGCGTGTTTCCGACGCGAAAGATCTTCCCCATTCCTGGTCCGCGCAGCACACCGTCCAGTCGCTCGCCTCCTGGCCCTCGTAGATGACGCGCTTGTCGGCGACATAGGCCTCCATCGTGCCATAATAGTTGAGGTGGTCCGGGTAGATGGCGGTGAGCACTGCGACCTTGGGCTTCAAGAGGCGCCTGCCGCGGAGATCTCCGAGCTGCCAGCTCGAGAGCTCGAGCACCACCGGCACCTCTGCCGAGGTCGCGTCAAGAAAATCGAGGGGCGATACCGTGATGTTCCCTCCAAGGAGGGCTTTATTGCCGCCTCCATTGAGAGTGTACCAGATCGCGGAGGCGACGCTGGACTTGCCCTTTGAGCCTGTCACCGCGATGAGCGGCGAGCGCGAATATCGGAGGAAGATGGAGATGTCGGTTTCGACGCGCCGCGCGAGCTTGAGGTAGGGGGAGTCGGCGCGAACGGCGGGGTTCTTGATCACGATATCCGCGCCTGAAAAGTCGTGCTCGCGGTGGGTTCCGAGCTCGTAGGCGAGCGGGAGCCCTTCGAGCTGGCGAATCGCGGGCTCGAGCGTCGCGCGGTCGCGGAGATCTGTCACCGTGACCTCCGCCCCAACCGACGCGAAAAATTTCGCGCTCGCGACGCCTCCGCCGTGGAGCCCGAGGCCCATCACCGTGACTTTCGCACCCCTGAAATCCTGGATCTGTTCGATTATTCCCATACTCTTTTTACCAGCGCTCCGATTCTGTATCATAGCCTGAACCGTCGGTCATTTCCACTGTGCCGAAAATTTATGCAGATTATTTCGCATATTGTTTCATATCTTTGCAGATGTTGCTAAAGTTTGATTTTTCTTGACAGAAGCTAGATTCAATTCTAGGCTATTCATCACCTATGAATCGCATTGAGCGGCACCCTTTGTTGCGCCCGCGTTCCGGGGAGCGACGCGTTGAGTTTCACTTCGATGGCGAAGCGCTCGAGGGAATCGAGGGCGAGCCCGTCTCCTCAGCCCTCATGGCCTCAGGAAAGCACATATTCTCCCACCACGTGAAAGATGGCGCCCCGCAGGGCATCTTCTGCGCGAATGGCCAGTGTTCGCAGTGCACGATGCTCATCGACGGCATTCCGAAAAAAGCCTGCATGACGCCCCTTGCGGCCGGCACTGATGTTCGTTCGCTCAATGGGCTTCCCGCGCTCCCTGCCTCGGACGAAAAACTCGCTCAAGCGGAGCGACGATCGATCCGGACCGACATTTTCATCATCGGGGGAGGGCCCGCCGGCCTCGCCGCGGCCATCGAGCTCGGAAATCTGGGCTACCAGGTGGTGCTCGCGGATGACAAAGCCTCGCTCGGAGGCAAGCTCGTGCTGCAGACGCACAAATTCTTCGGCTCCGAATCCGACTGCTACGCGGGCGCGCGGGGACTTGAAATCGCGAAAAAACTTGAGGAAGAGGCCCGACGGCTGCCTTCGGTGAGTCTTCTCTCGAACGCTCCCGTGGTCGGTCTCTACAAAGACAGAAAGGCGGGCATTTTCCTCAGTTTTGAATCCTACGTGATCGTCGAATTCACCGCCCTCATCGTCGCGGCGGGCGCCCGCGAGAAGGCACTGCGGTTTGCCGGCTGGGATTTGCCCGGCGTCATCGGCGCGGGCGCGTTTCAGACCCTCGTCAATCGCGATCTCATCAAGCCCTACGAAAAGATCATGATCGTGGGTTCGGGCAATGTCGGGCTCATTGCCGCGTATCACGCGCTGCAGGCAGGCATTGGGGTGGCGGGAATTTTCGAGGCGGCGGGGAGAATAAGCGGCTATAGGGTCCACGCCGACAAAATTCGCAGAGCGGGAGTGCCTCTCTTTCTCAACACGACCATCGTGAGAGCCGAGGGTGATGGCAGGGTGGAGCGCGCCACAGTCGCGGCGGTCGACGAGCATTTTCAGCCCATTCAGGGGACGGAGCGGACCTACGATGTCGACGCGGTGCTCGTGGCCGTCGGTCTCGCACCCTGCGATGAGTACCTCGAACAGGCGCGGCGCTATGGGATCATGTCGGTGGCCGCGGGCGACGCCTCGGAGATCGCCGAGGCGTCGAGCGCGATGTACGGCGGAAAAACCGCCGCGATCGAACTCGCGCGGATGCTTGGACGAAAGGTTGAATTCCATCCGGAGTGGGAGGCGACGCGGCGCGTGCTGGCCTCTCGTCCCGGTGACAGCTACGAGCGCGCACCGAGCATCCCCGGCGCGGAGTGGCGGCCCGTATTCTTCTGTTCCGAGGAGATTCCCTGCAATCCTTGCGCGACAGTGTGCCCATCGCGCTCGATCGCGCTCAAGGATATTCGCGGCACGATCATGGACCTCCCTTACTTCAGCGGCGAGCGCTGCACGGGGTGCGGGGCGTGCGTGGCGATCTGCCCCGGGCTCGCCATCACACTCGTGCGGAGAGTGTCCGAGGAGGCCGCCGAGGTGGTGCTCCCCTGGGAATTCAACGTCGATTTCGCGGCGGGAACGCGGATGGATCTCGTCGACCAGGGCGGATCCTTGGTCGAGCGTGCTCCCCTCGTCTCGATGCGCCGCGTGCGCGCGCGCGAAACCTGGCTCCTCACCTTCAGGGTGCGCCTCTCAAACGCTCCAAAAATCGCGGGAATCCGCGCGCGTTTCGAGCCCGGGTCCGCGCCGTATCCCGCCACGGAGGAACACGGAGACTCGATCCTCGACACGGTGATCTGCCGCTGCGAGCGCGTCACTATGAGGGAGGCTGTCGAATTCATCCAGAAGCATCATCTGCGCGACGCGAACCAGCTCAAATCGATTCGCGTCGGCATGGGTGCCTGCGGCGGAAAGACCTGCTCGCAGCTCATCGCGGCGGCCTTCGCCCTCGCGGGCGTCGACCCGGCGGGCACGGAGCCGCTGACGCAGAGGCCGCTCTTCATGGAGGTGCCGATGGGCGCGCTCGTGAATGAGGGAATGCACCGGCTCGGGGGAAAAGACGCGGGCGTGCGGGGTGCGCCATGAAAAACTTCGATGTTGTGGTGATCGGCGCTGGTTCGGTCGGACTTCCGCTCGCTTGGCAGCTGGCGGAGCGTGGGCTCAGCGTCGCTGTGCTCGACGATGAGGCCTCGTGGGGAAGGGGGCAGAACCGCGCCGCGATCGGCGGGGTGCGTGCCACCCACTCCGATCCCGCGAAAATCCGTGTGTGCCTCGAATCGATTTCTCTATTCTCTGCCATGCGGGAGAAGTATGGCCTCGACGTCGAGTGGCGGCCTGGCGGCTATCTCTATGTATCCTACGATGAGAAAACCGAGGCGCAGTTTCGTTCGCTGCTCGCGGTACAGAAGGCGGCAGGCCTCAGGATCGACTGGGTTGCGCCAGAATTCATTCAAACGCTTGCCCCAGGCATACGCGCCGAGGAACTTCGAGGGGGTACCTTCAGCCCCGGAGATGGCTACGCATCGCCCCTCATGGCAGCGAGCGCCTTCCATGAACTCGCGCAGCGCGCCGGCGTCTCTTTTTTCTTCAATTCGAGGGTTGAAGGGTTCAAGAAGCGCGGAGACAATGTCCAGTCGGTTCGGGCAGGCGGGGAAGATTATTGCGCACCACGCTACATCAACGCAGCCGGCGCGAAAGCCTCGGACATCGCCAAACTCGCAGGTTTCGAGCTCCCGGTTTTTCCCGACTGCCACGAGGCAGGCGTCACCGAGCCCGTGGAGCGCTTCATGGAACCCATGATCGTCGATGTCCGCGCCGACGCCGAATCCGGGAACTACTACTTTTATCAAGCTCAAACCGGTCAGGTCGTGTTTTGCGTCACCCCGCGCCCCCAGGTGTGGGGAAGGGACAAGGATTCCACGAGCGGTTTCTTGCCGCTCGTCGTGCGGCGCATGCTGGAGCTCTACCCTCGGTTGCGCAACCTGCGCGTGCGCCGTACGTGGCGGGGGATGTACCCCATGACTCCGGACGGATTGCCCATCCTTGGATACCCGGACAGCGCGAAAAATTTCTTGCAGATCGCAGGAATGTGCGGCCAGGGATTCATGCTGGGGCCGGGGCTCGGGACGATCGTCGCCTCGGCTGTCTCCGGAGGCAGCTCGCACGCGATGCCCGCAGGCAGCACCGAGTATGGCTCCATCTTCGAAGAACTCTCCATCGCGCGCGATTTTGACCACATGGAGCTCTTAAAGTAATTGACAAATAGCGCCGATTTCGCGATAGTGTCTATATTCATAGGAAATTAGTAGGATATTCAGTATGTTTCAGGTCCCCACGAAGACACAGTACGCGATACGGGCCCTCGTTCACCTCGTGCAGACAAAAACCGCGAGCGTGGCGAGTATCGCCGAGACGGAGCGCATCCCTTTCAAATACCTTGAGGCCATCTTCAGCCAATTGAAAAGCGCGGGCCTCCTCTGCGCAGATCGGGGGCGGAGCGGAGGATACCGGCTGGCCCGGGAACCTGAGCTCATTCTGATGAGCGATGTGGTGAAGGCGACTGAGGGTGATATTCGCCCCGTGGAGTGCGTCGACGACGCATCGATCTGCACGGTCGCGGAGGGCTGCCTGCCACGTCGATTCTGGCTGGGTCTCAAGCGGACAGTGGATGCGTATCTCGCGTCCGTAACGCTCGCGGAGATCGCCGAACCACTTTCCCAGCAGCCCCGAATCGAATTCTCCCCTCAGCTTGAAAAAAGCGCGATCGCGGCAAACAAGGAGCAACATTCATGACGAGTCGCTACATCTATCTCGATTACAACGCGACAACACCTCTGCGCGCGGAAGTGCGCGATCTCATGGTGAAGGCGCTCGATATCTACGGCAATGCGTCGAGCATGCACGAGCTCGGCCGCACCGCCCACGCTGAGATCGAGTCGGCGAGGGCGAATGTGGCCGCCCTCATCGGCGCAAAGAATCCATCGAACCTCTACTTCACCTCGGGCGGCTCCGAGTCGAACAACACGGTCTTCAACACGATGTTCCTCATCGGGCGCGCAGGCGGGCGCCGAAAGATCATCACGACTTCGATCGAACACCCCTGCGTGCTCAACGCGGCCGCCCACCTCAGGGATGAAGGTTTTCAGGTAGTTTTTCTGAACGTCGACGGCCGAGGGCGCGCCGACATGGACCAGTACCGCCGCGAGCTGGGGCCCGACGTGCTCCTCGTGTCCGTGATGGCCGCGAACAACGAGATTGGCACCATCGAAGACATTCGGGAAATCGCGCGCCTCGCGAAAGAGGCGGGCGCCTTCGTGCACACCGACGCCACCCAGGCTGTAGGGAAAATACCCGTTTCGGTCGACGACTGGGCTGTCGACTACTGCACGCTCTCCTGTCATAAGATTTATGGACCGAAGGGCATCGGCGCGCTCTATGTGCGCTCCAAGGCCCCCATCGAGCCCCTTATCCGTGGCGGCCACCAGGAAGAGGGAGTCCGCGCGGGCACCTACAACAATTTGGGCATCATCGGTTTTGGGGAAGCCGCGCGGCTCGCGAGCCTCGAGCTGAGTGAGTATGCCGCGCACACAGGCGCGCTTCGGAACCTCCTCAGAGACCTCATCGTCGAACGCATCCCCTCGGTGCGGATCAATGGCGACCCCGACAACCTGCTCCCCAACACGCTCAATGTATCCTTCCCTGGGGCGGAGGGCGAGTCTATTCTTCTTTCCATGGACCTCGAGGGCATTGAGGTTTCAACAGGTTCAGCCTGCGCCTCGGGCAGTCTCGATCCATCCCATGTGCTGATGGCCATAGGGCTGGGGCCTGAACTGGCACATGGGTCAATCCGATTCTCGCTTGGGAAATTCACCACCGAGGATGAGATTCGCTATGTGGGCGAAAAGCTTCCTCCGATCATCGCGCGGCTGAGGAAAATGTCGACCGTGCCCTTCGAAGAGGTGGCTGGAACCGCGCGCTGAACCAGTGCGGAAGTCGCCTGGCGCGCCGTTTGGCCCGCGAGCGAAATTATACGAGGAGCGAAATGATGGACGCGTTTCAGTGGCTCTATTCAGATATCGTGAAGGATCACTTCACCAATCCCCGAAATGTCTTCGACCCCGACAAAGACGGCGGCTTCAAGGCTGATGCCGAGGGCATGGTGGGCAATATCAAGTGCGGCGACCAGATGATGTTCATGCTCAAGATCGAGGGAGACATCATCGAAGACGTGCGGTGGAAAACTTACGGTTGCGCTTCCGCGATCGCCTCGACCTCGATGCTCTCCGAGACCATCAAAGGCATGAACATACGCGACGCCTACCATATCAAGCCAGCCGACATCGCGAATAAACTCGGCGGCCTCCCGGAGAATAAAATCCACTGTTCAGTGCTCGGAGACAAGGCGCTGCGCGCCGCGATCGATGTGTACCTCGAGCGCGAGGGCAGGGCGGGCGAATTCAAGGGCGAGGACGCGCAGATCATCTGCAAGTGCCTCAATATCAGCGACAAGGATATCGAAGAGGCCGTCAAGCAGGGCGCCCGCGATTGGCACTCGCTGCAGGAGGCCACGAAGATCGGTACGGTGTGCGGCTCCTGCAAGCCAAAGGCAGAAGAACTCCTGCATGAATTTGTCCATATCTACAGCTGAGGGCATCGCCGAGAGCAGGGCGTTTCTCTTCCAAAAGGGCAGCGAGTGCTACCGCGACCTCCCGTGGAGAGGCGACTTGAACCCCTGGCACATTCTTCTCTCCGAGGTGATGCTCCAGCAGACCCAGGTTCCGCGCGTCGCCTCCATCTTCCCCGTCTGGCGCGAAAAGTATCCGACTCCCTCATCATTTGCCTCGCTCTCTGTCGCGGAAGCGCTCGCGGCGTGGAGCGGTCTCGGCTACAACCGCCGGGCGCTCTCGCTCCACAAGACAGCGAAGATCCTGGCCAAAGACTATCGCGACACGGTGCCGCCCACAGAGGATGCGCTGAGAGCGCTGCCTGGCATAGGCCCCTACACCGCGAGGGCCATACTCGCCTTCGCCTTCGACATCCCTTCGGTATTTCTGGAGACGAACATTCGCGCGGTCTACATCCGCCATTTTTTCGAGGGCGCTGAGAAGGTCGGCGACGCCGACCTGGAGGCCATTGGACGGGCGCTCCTCGATGAGTCGCGGCCACGCGCATGGTACACCGCGCTCATGGACTACGGCTCCTGGCTCAAGGCACACGAGCTCAATTTCACGAAAAAGGCCGCCACATACCGACCCCAGGCCCGCTTCCAGGGCTCGGAGCGGCAGCTGCGAGGCGCGATTCTCAAGGCACTTCTGAAAGACTCGCCCGCGAGCCTCGAAGCACTTTCGCACGAGCTCAAGGCAGACCCGGCGCGCCTCTGGAACTGCGCCGAAAGGCTCGAAAAGGAAGGTTTCATCGAAATACTGCCATCGAAAGAGCGCACTGAATCGGTTTCGGAGACGGGTCTACAGGGGCGCGAACTTGCGCCTCGCGCGGTGCTCTTCCGCCTGCCTGCACGCATGAATTAAATATTATACATATTATACAGTATAAATATTTACCTCTTGACGAATATGCGATACGCGTCGTATCCTGAGCCCTGAAAAGCTACAATCCAGGGAGGAAGACATGAAAAGAACCGTATTGGCAGCGCTCGCGCTGGTTCTCTTGCTGGTGCCCTCGGCGGTGTTCGCGCAGGTTACCCTCAAACTCGCGCATCTCAATCCGCAGCAGCCTTACGACGTCGCGTCGGCCGCGATGGCCGCAGTTTTCAAGAGCGAAGTTGAGAGCAATTCGAACGGACAGATCAAGGTTGAGGTCTACCCCAACGGCGTTCTCGGGAAAGAGGCTGAGACCCTGCAGCAGGTCAAGGCTGGCGTCGTTCAGTCTTTCATCTCTTCTTCCGGCGGAATGGCGCAGTTCTATCCTCTCATCGACGTGACGAACATGCCTTTCGCGTTCTCGAGCTACAACGTGGGATACAAGGTCTACGATGGCGACTTCGGCAAGGCGCTGTCGGCGGATATCGAGAAGAAGGCCGGCTTCCACGTGCTCGGTTACGGCGAGTCGGGCGGATTCTTCGCGATCA
>Ga0172369_10006157_pt1 | contig 14421 bp, 11 predicted proteins | sample LakKiv25m_FD_114539 | JGI IMG/M metagenome (GOLD analysis project Ga0172369, IMG submission 114539) | Freshwater microbial communities from Kabuno Bay, South-Kivu, Congo - kab_022012_11.25m | ecosystem: Environmental > Aquatic > Freshwater > Lake | place: Democratic Republic of the Congo...
CGCTTGAGCGCTATGACGCGTGCCCTCGTGGCTTCTCGCTCCCTCTCGTAGGCGCGCAGGTCGGAGATGTCGTCGACAGTGAGCTTGCGCACGGTCAGTCTTCCGGGAGCCCGTATGCGCGGGCCAGCACCTGCAGCGGGTGCAGCGGGCGCTTGCCGGCGTCTTGCGCGATCGCCGTGTTCGAGAGATGGCAGTCACCTGCCACTACTGCGGCCGTCGATTCGCTCACCTTCTCCATGAGCGGCTTCGCTACTCTCCGAGCCATCTCGACGTTCTCGGCTCGCAACCCCCAGGTGCCGTCGATAGCGGAGCACCGCTCCACCGTGGTCACCTTCGCGCCGGTAAGAGCCATGAGGTCGCGGCTCTTCGGCCCGATCTGCTGCGCCCGGTAGTGGCAGGAGGCCTGCCAGAGAATCGTGTCGTACGTGATGCCATCGAAGCTCTGGTCGAGGGGATGCTCGCGGTGGCGCGCCATCAGAAACTCGGAAGCGTCGTAGGTGTGCTCTGCGACCTTGCGCGCCCCGACAGTTCCCAGGAAGTCGGGGTACTCGTTGCGAATCACATAGGCGCACGTGGGTTGCGGGACGACCACGTCGAGGCCGGCCTCGACGGCGGGGAGCAGTGCGGCGACGTTCTTGCGAGCCTGATTCTCGAACTTCTCCACGTCACCGGCGTCGAGCCACGGCATCCCGCAGCACACCTGGCCCTCGGGTACCTCACATGCGATTCCGTTGCGCTCGTAGACGCCCGTGAGAGCCTTGCCGATCGCCGGCTCCTGGTACTCGACCAGACACGTCGGGAACACCGCTACGGAACCGCGCTCGCCGTTCGTGAGGCGAGACGCGCGCTGCCTGAACCACTTGGAGAACCGAACGCGCGAGTACGTGGGCAGGAGCCGCACGCGCGCGATTCCCGTCGTCTTCTCCATCATCCCGCGCACCACCCCGATCGATGTCGACTTGTTGACGATCGGGGCGAGCGCCGTGGCCACCTTCCCCTGCAGGTCGGTGCGCGCAAGGAGGCGCGCTCCGCGCGACGTCTCCTTGTTGCGCGCCTGAACGGCGAGGCTCCTCAGCATCAGGCGCGGGAAGTCGATGACCCAACCCTGTTGCTGATCGGGCGTGTACGGGCAGATCACGTAGCAGAGCTTGCACTGGAAGCACTCGTCGACAACGCGACGGTGCTCATCGGGGTCGAGCTCCGCGACGCGTTCGGTTCCTCCACGGTCGTCGATCATCCCGAAGAGGTCCTTGAAGCTCGGACAGAGCTTCACGCAGACGCGACAGTCGGAGCAGACGTGAAAGGTGCGGTCGCGTTCCGCGCGCGCTTCGGCAGGGTCGAAGTACTTAGGGTCGAGCGGGTCGTACAGCGCCATGGTCTGCTCCCACCTCTGGTCCGACGGTCGGCGGTGGGAATGGTACGGCCCCGGCGCTCTCCGCTACCCGCCCAGCGCGTCGAGCGCCTGCTGGAAGCGGCCGGCGTGACTCGTCTCGGCCTTCGCGAGCGTCTCGAGCCACTCGGCGATCTCCTCGAAGCCCTCGTCGCGTGCGACCCTGGCGAAGCCCGGGTACATCTCGGTGTACTCATAGGTCTCGCCGGCAACCGCCGAACGCAGGTTGTCCGCGGTCTCGCCTACGGGCTCGCCTGTGGCGGGATCTCCCACCTCGGCGAGGTAGTCGAAGTGCCCGAACGCGTGGCCCGTCTCACCCTCGGCGACCGAGCGGAAGATCGCGGAGACGTCGGGGTATCCCTCGACGTCTGCCTTCTGGGCGAAGTAGAGGTATCGGCGGTTGGCCTGGCTCTCGCCGGCGAAGGCCTCCTTCAGGTTCGCATGGGTCTTGGATCCTTCTAGTGCAGGCATCTCATCTCCTCGGTACTTTCATCAGGTGGTGGATTGTCAGAGGTGGTCAAGAGCAGGTATCGCAGCGGCCGCGGAACACGACTTCGACGCTGTCCACGTGAAAGCCGTCGAGGTGCTCGTCGGCGACACGCACGTCCGGGAGATCGACGGGGACGTCGACAACCTTGCCACACGAGGTGCATGCAAGGTGGTGGTGCGGGTGGTCGATGTTCGGCTCGACACGTATCGAGCCGGTCCCTAGATCGATGAGCCGGACCTCACCCAACGCCTCGAGGTCGTGGACCGTCTGATAGACGGTGCGCAGGGAGATGGTGGGCATCTCTCCGATGGCCTCCGCATAGAGGCTCTCCACGGTCGGGTGCGCATGGTTCTCCTGGAGGAGCCTGACGATGCACTGCCGCTGCGGCGTGACGCGGTGACCGCTCGACCGCATCTTGGCGCTCACCGCCGGGACCGACTGCATGGGCGGAGTCTATCAGCAGCGATTGCTGATAAGCAACTCTTGAGGAAAGATTCCTCTACGCCTCGCCCGTCACCGTCGATCCAGCTCCTCTACGAGAAGCGGCACGAGCCTCGCGGCGACCCATGGCGCCGTCTCTCTCGTGAAGTGGGCTCCGTCGGGACGGAGCCTCACCCCCTCGACCACCTCCGGGCACGGCGGCCCACCCGGGCAGACGATCGCGGCGAGGTCCACCACCGATACGGAGCCCTGATGCCTGGCGGCGAAGATCGCGAGCGTGTTGTTGTAGTGCGCGATGTTGCTGTCGGCATCCTCGTCGGCCGGCGCCGTGTCGCTCGCGGCGTTCGGAGCGATCGTCAGCAGGGCGATGCGGGCGCCCCCGGAGGTGAGCCGGGCGCGCGCCTCCTCCATGGAATCGAGAAGAGCGCGGTCCCCCTCGGGCGTGTTCGAGTGGATCACATGGCCGTCGACCCTCCGATCCCCGAGATCCCAGGTGCTCAACCACACGACCAGATCGGGATCGTGGTTCGCGATGAGGGAGCTCTGGACCGGCCCGACGTTCTCCGCGCACGCCTGCGACCACTTGAACGGCTGCCCGTCGTCATCCACTGCGAATCCATTCGCGACTCCACACCCTGGGAACGCGCTCGAAACAACGGTCAAACCGCTGCCAGGACCTACGTCCGACAGCCCCCACGCGAGCGTGCCTGCGACGGAGTCACCTATGACTGCCACCACTCGACCATGCCCCGCGGGCTTGTCCAGCGGTGCGCGCGGCGCTGTGATCGGCGCCGAAGTGTCGAAGACTGCCGGCGCCGGCTTGCCACCTAGCGTGCCGGCAACCACACCGACCCCGACTACGAGCATCGCGACCGGCGCCAGGAGGAGCACTCGCCTGCTGGCGACGCGGCCATGACGTATCGGCCGTTCGAGAAGGTAGTAGGAGGCGACCGAGACGGCGAACGTCGCGGCGATCTTCACTACATCCAGGGCGACACCATCTACCCCCACGCGCCTCGGCGTGAGAACGACCTGCGCCGGCCAGTGCCACAGGTAGACGCCGTAGGAGATCGTACCGATCCAGCGCAATCCACGGAGCGACAGCACCGTCGTCAGGGGCGATCGCCCTTCCCCTACCGATGCAGCGATCACACCGGCGACGGCCACGGCGAACAGCAGCGACCCGCCGTGGTAGTAGCCGGCGTCACGGTCGCCGACCGTCGCGATGGCCCATCCAACGCCTGCCATCCCTAGGGTGCCAAGGACCTGCACCGCGCTTGTGACTCGGCCCCCTGGGACGAATCGCGCGAGCACGAGTGCGAGCAGAACCCCGACCAGCAGAGAGTGCGCACGCGCATCCGTGCCGTAGTACGCGCGTGACGGATCGGCCGCGTCGTAGAGAACCGCCATCACCGCGACCGACGCAACCACCCCGAGGAGGCTCACCGTGGCGAGCATCCACTTGCGCCGCCGGCCGATCATCAGAGTGATCGCGACGATCAGCGGCCACACGAGGTAGAACTGCTCTTCGATCGCGAGCGACCACGTGTGCCTGAGCGGTGAAGGAGCGTGGAACAGATCGAAGTACGACTGACCGCTGCGGACGAGATGCCAGTTGGCGCTGTAGAGCAACGTTGCGAGGCCGTCACCGCGCAACGAGTCGAGACGCTCAGGATCGACACCGATCACCGCCCACGCGCTGATGACCGATAGGAGGAGCAGCAGCGCAGGGAGGAGCCGACGGGCCCTGCGCGCCCAGAACGCGCCCAGATCGATCCGCCCTGCGGTCCCGTGCTCGACGAGCAGCAACGACGTGATCAGGTACCCCGATAGCACGAAGAAGGCGTCGACCCCGAGGAAACCGCCCGGCGCCCAGGACCAGTCGAGGTGGTAGGCGAACACAGCGAGAACGGCCACAGCCCTCAACCCGTCCAGTGCGGGACGATACGAGAAGCCGGCTACGGCCGGTTGCGCCTTCACGGGCGGCATCTTCGGTCGCGAGGTCGAGATCAGGCCGGCTGCGCCCCCACGGCCGACGCCGAGCCGTCCATGGGAAGGGTCTCACCCGGTCGGAGAGGGAAGTGACACGCGACGAAGTGGCCACCTTCCAGAGGTTCGATCTGTGGCTCGTCCGACGCGCAGCGCTCCTGCACCAGAGGGCAGCGAGTCCGGAAACGACAACCGCTCGGCGGCGCGATCGGCGACGGTATCTCGCCGCCTAGGTGCGGCCGATCGACGGCCTTCACAGAGGGGTCAGGCACCGGGATCGCCGCCAACAAGGCAGCCGTGTAAGGGTGCGCCGGAGATCGGTACAGCACGTCGGGGGGGCCGACCTCGCACATCTTGCCGAGATACATCACCGCGACCCTGTCGCTGACGTTCTTCACCACAGCGAGGTCGTGAGCGATGAACACGAGCGTCAGGCCGTAGCGCGCCTTCATCTCCTCGAGCAGGTTGATGATCTGCGCCTGCACCGACACGTCGAGGGCCGATACGGGCTCATCACAGATGAGCAGCCTCGGCTCCGTGATGACGGCACGCGCGATGGAGATCCGCTGACACTGCCCCCCGGAGAACTCGTGCGGCCTGCGTCCTCGAGCGAACGACGGGTCGAGCCCGACGGCATCGAGAACTTCGTCTACCTTGGCCTGCCGCGCGGGTTCGTCGCCGACCTTCCAGATGCGCAGACCCTCCGCGACTATGTCCTCGATGCGCCGGCGTGGGTTGAGCGACGAGATCGGATCCTGGAATATCATCTGGATCCTCGGGCGACGGCTCCGCAGACTCTCACCTCTCAGCTTCGTGAGGTCCTGCCCCTCGAACACCACGCTCCCGCTCTTGGGTGGTGGTAGCTGCATGATCGCCCGGCCGGTCGTCGACTTGCCACAGCCGGACTCACCGACGAGGCCCAACGTCTCACCCTCGAGGATGTCGATGCTCACGTCGGAGACGGCGTGCACCTTCGCGCCCGTCCGACCGAGTGGGAACTCGACAACGAGGTGCTCGACGCGCAGCAGGGCGTCCTCCGGGCTGCGCAGGTGCGCAGTGCCACTGCCGGCCATCAGACACCCGCTCCCGGAGACGCGCCCACGGCCCGGTTGCGCGCGAGCGCGTCGGCTCCCTCGGGCGTTCCCACCGCGTAGAAGCATGCGAAGGAGTGACCGGGCGACCCGGACTCCGAAAGCACCGGCTCCTCCTCGGCGCACCTGGGCCGCGCGTAAGGACAACGCGGCGCGAACTTGCATCCCCGAGCGAGCTTCAGCAGATCGGGCGGGCGGCCTCCGATCGCCTCCAGTCGCGTGTGGCTCGGGTCTGCGAGCCTGGGAATCGACTTCAGCAGGGCTTCCGTGTACGGGTGGCTCACCTCCGTGAAGAGGGTCCGTGTCGACGCCTTCTCTACGATCTTCCCCGCATACATGACCGCGATGTCGTCGGCCCGCCCCGCTACGACACCGAGGTCGTGTGTCACGAGAATCATCGCCATGAACCTCTCACTCTGCTGTAGCTGCAAGAGGTCGAGGATCTGCGCTTGCACCGTGACGTCGAGAGCCGTCGTCGGCTCGTCGGCGAATAGCAGCTTGGGGCCACACGCAAGGGCGATTGCAATCGTGACACGCTGGCGCATACCGCCGGAGAGCTGATGTGGGTACTCCCGCATGCGCCGCTCCGGCTCGGGTATTCCCACGGAGTGCAGCAGCGCAATTGCCGTGTCGTTCGCGAAGTCCTTGGCGACTTCGAGGTGGTAGCGCAGCGACTCCGTTATCTGGTTGCCGATCCGCATCACGGGGTTCAGCGACGTCATCGGGTCCTGGAACACCATCGCCATCTCGGTGCCCCACAGCCCCCTCATGGTACGCGGGTCGGCCGAGGAGATCTCACGCCCCTCGAAGCGGACGCTCCCGGAGCGCACGACGTTCTGCTTGGGCAGCAGTCCCATTATCGACCGTGACAGGACCGTCTTGCCCGACCCCGACTCCCCGACCACCCCCAAGGTGCGACCCCGCTCCAATGTGCACGAGACACCGTCGACCGCCCGAACCAGGCCCCTCGCGGTGCGGAAGTGCGTCCGCAGGTCAGATACCGCAAGCAACGGGCCCTCCACGGGAACCTCGGCGAACCGCTCCGAACCTCGCCGGTGCCGTGAGCTCGACATGTGCTCTCGCATTCCGCTACAGCCCGCTCTCACGCACGTCGAACCGGGCACGTACGACATCACCAAGGTAGTTGAGGGCCATGACAGTGACGAAGATGACGATCGAAGGGATGAAGACGATGTGTGGCGCATCACGCAGGTCATTGCGCCCGAGGGCGATGATGTTCCCCCACGAAGGCGTCGGGAGCTCCACGCCAAGCCCCAACAGCGAGAGCCCACCCTCGGCGACTATCACGACCGCAACGCCGAGTAGAGCGATCGAGAACATCGCCGGCAGCACGTTCGGAAGCACCTCGCGGAACAGGATGCGGAAGCTCTTCGACCCCTGGGCCTTCGCTGCGAGCACGAACTCCCGCTGAGCCCAGGTGAGGGTGCTGGCCCGGGTGATGCGCGCGAGTATCGGGGTGGAGACGATCCCCAGAGCGATTATCAGCACTACCACTGTGCTGAGGTGGGCACCGCCCTTCTGGTTCGGATCACCCCGCAGGAACGTGACTAGCGCGAGCGCCAGGACGAGCTGAGGGAAGGCGAGCATCACGTCGAGGAGGCCGGTTAGGTACGTCTCCAGACGACCGCGGAAATAGCCCGCTACCAAGCCGAAGAAGCCACCGAAGAGCAGACCGGCACCGACGGCACCCACGCTCACCTCGAGTGAGGCGCGCGTTCCCCATGCGATCCGCGAAAAGAGGTCACGGCCGTTGCCGTCACCCCCGAAGATGTGGCCGTCGGTGAACGGACCCTTGCGCGCGAGTGAAGCGATGCTCGTGTTCGGATCGGCGAGAGGTAGTAACGGGACGACGACTGCAACCACGACCACCAGGATCAACCATCCGCACGCGATCCATCCGATTGCACCGAGTCGCTTGCGGGCATCCGCCTCGGGCTCGGCAGACGCCTTGACTGCAACTTGGGCGCCGGGGGCCTCCACGGACGTGGAGGGTGCGCTACGCGATCGCCCGAGCATTGCGAATCCGCGGGTCGAGAACGGTGTAGAGCAGGTCGACGAGGAAGTTCAGGATCACGTATGCCGCGCCGATCACGACGATGAAGGATTGCACCGCGACGTACTGGCGAGACAGGATCGCCTCGTAGATCAGGCGCCCGATTCCCGGCAGCGAGAAGATCACTTCGGTGACCACCGCACCGCCGATGAGGGTGCCTACATTGAGGCCGGCAACCGTGAGAAGCGTGAGACTCGACGGCCTGAGCGCGTGACGCCACAGGATCCGTCGCGGCCGCATCCCCTTGGCCTTCGCCATCGTTATGAAATCCTCCTGGAGGGTGGCGATCATGTCGCTCCGCAAGAGGCGCATGTAGATCGCAATCTGGCCTACGGCAAGGCTCAGCGCGGGCATCGCCATTCGTCTGAGGTGTTCGACCGGATCCTCCCCGAATGGTCGGTAGCCCGTGACCGGCAGCAGGTTCAGCCTCACGCCCAGGTAGTAGGAGAGCAGCAGAGCGATCGCGAAGTTCGGCATTGCGAGCATCCCGAACGCAGCGGTGTTCGCGCTCTTGTCGAATCGGCTACCGGCCCGATATGCGGTAGCAACGCCGAGGGGTATCGCGACCGCGAGCGCCATCAGCTGCGCGTACGCCATCAGCTGGAGTGAGACGGGGAGCGCCTCCCTCAGGTCCTTCGACACGGGACGCGAGCTCGACGTCGTGTAGTAGTTGCCGAAGTCGCCGCGCGCCAGACCAGTGGCCCAGTCCCAGTAGCGCACCATGATCGGGTCGTCGAGCTCGAGGTCCTCGCGCAGCGTCTGGCGCTGCTGATCGCTGCCGAACGGGACGATCACCTCTACCGGATCGCCGGGCAGCAGGTTCATGAGGAGGAATGAGATGAAGGTGACCAGCAGCAGCACGATTACCAGCTGCGTCAACTTCCTGGCGATCACTCGCACGTGCTCGGACCTCGCTCCTCTTCGCTTCCGCGGAAGCTACTGCTCGACCCACATACTGGTCACCGCGTGCCCGTCCGAGAGTCCGGAGAAAGGCCCGGTCCCGTCGGGTAGGTTCGGCCCCATCACGCCGTGAATCCCCGGGTCTGTCGCGATCGCCCAGATCGTCCACTGGCCCCAGAGGTTCCAGAGCTGGTCCGAGAAGCGACGGTTCAGATCCTCATAGATCTGCTCACGTTTCGCCGAGTCAGGTTCGGATCGGCCCTCGTCGAGAAGTCGGTCGATCTCGGGGTCGGAGAACTTCCCGAAGTTCACCGGCGATCCCGTGTGCCACCACACGTATTGGGCGTCGGGATCCCCCCCGGGGTGGTTCCGCCACAGCATTGCGTCGAAGTTGCCGGCGATCGCGGTGCTGATCAGCTGCGTCTGCTCGACCTGGGCGAGCGTCACCTTCGCCCCGGCATCCTCGGCGTACTGCTTGACGAGCTCGGCGGTAGCAACGATCCCCGTGTCGGGTGTGCTCGTGATGGTGAACTCGAACGGCAGGCCCGATTCTCGCTCGTACTTTCGCACGAGCGCCTTCGCCTTCTCGAGGTCATATCCCGGGTAGCCCGTGTCTTGCAGATATCCCATGTTTCCCGGGGCAAACGGACCGCTCGCGTTCTGCAGGAGCCCGAGGTCGATGATCTCGTTGATCGCGTCTCGATCGGCCGAGTACGCCATAGCCTGACGCGCGATCAGGTTGTCGAACGGCGGCTTCGAAGAGTTGAGCATCACGTAGCCGACGTCGGCGTACTTATCGGATTCCACCAAGCCTGCATCGCCCGAAGAGTTGAGCTCGCGCACGCTCTTGATCAGATCGGCGCTCGAAGTGTGCATCGCCGTGATCTCGCCGCTCTCGAAAGCGTTGAGACGCTGCGACGCCTCCGGCATCGGCCGGTACTCGATCTCGTCGAGGTACGGGTACGGCTTGTTCCAGTAGTCGGAGTTCCGCACGGCGCTCAGGTGATCGTTCTGCTTCCACTCCTTCAGCTCGAAGGGCCCCGTACCGATCAGGTTCGTGTCGCAGTGGTCGGCGTCGTCGAGCTGCGCCTGCGCCGAAATTCCCAACCGGCCGTTGGCGTACAGGTAGGAGGGGAAGGATGGCCACGGCACCTTCGTGGTCACCTTCAACGTGAGCGGCCCCGTGACGTCAACGGTGTCTACGTTGTCGAACACGAACATGAAGAGCAGCGGGCTGCGCGCCGCGTACTTTCCGCGGAACGCATCGAGGTTGTTCTTCACGACGTCGGCCGTGAGCGCCGATCCGTCGTGGAAGCTGACGCCGTCGCGCAGCTCGATCGTCCACTCGTCGAACGTCGCATTCGGCGTCACCGACTTCGCGAGGTACGGCACGTACTCGCCGTTCTCGTTCGGTACCGTGAGCGTGTCGTAGATGGTGCGTGCGATCTGGATCCCCGAGATCGCCAGCTGTGCCTCGGGGAGGCACCACCCGCCGCCGTTCTCGGCCTCGAGCCCGTAGACCACCTTGCCGCCACGCTGCGGCTCGCCACCGGACGTCGCGGCTGTTTCACCGCCACCGCCACCGCCGCTGCCGCACGCCGAAGCGAGCACGGCCACAACCAGCGCAGCAACACCTCTAAGGGGGGTCAGGGACGCCGGTCGGGCCACTCTGCGCATCTGTGCTCCATCGGTGCGGGCAGGTGGACAGGCCGGCCGGCACCGCGGTTCGTGGGACTGTGAGTACCGCCTGTGACCGCGGTCACAGGCGGAGTGTATCGGGGCACGCTAAGGAATCGGCGCCTCTCCTGTCAATCGGGCGCCCCGATTCTCACGCCCATCCAACCGGTGCGGCCTTCGACTCTCTCTCGACTGACTTGCCGTCGAGTTCGCGACGCGTCACGTCGGCGGGAGTCGCGCTGTCGAAGACCTTCGCGATCGTGTGCTCCGCACGGAACCAGGCACGAGGTGGTCGGCAAGGCGGCTGCAAAGCGCGCACGACGAAAACTCGTCCTTTGCCGAGGCATCGGTCCGATCGATCGTGATGGGCGCCACGTGCTCGCCGCCGGGCGCGTGGCACACCGGCACCTGCGTCCTCGCTACTGCTCGAGCCAGAGGCCGGTCAGCTGGTGACCATCGGCCAGGCCGGGGAATGGCTTGGAGCCATCGGGCAGGTCGGGACCCATAACGCCGTGCACGCTCGGATCCGAAGCGAGCACCCAGAGAGTCCACTGCGACCAGATGTTCCAGACCTGGTCGGCGAAGCGCCGGTTGACGTCCTCGTAGATCTTCGTGCGCTTGGCGGGGTCGGTCTCGATCCGGCCGGCTTCGAGCAGCCGGTCGATCTCCGGGTCGGCGAACTTCCCGAAGTTCACCACCGACCCACCGTGCCACCACACGTACTGGAGGTCGGGGTCGCCGCCGGGGTGGTTGCGCCACAGATCGGTGTCGTAGTTGCCGGCGATGGCGTCGTCGATCTCGGCGCCCTGCTCGACCATCTTCAGATCGACCTTCATGCCGGCCTTCTCCGCCATCTCCTTCCACATCTGCGAAGTGGCCTGGCTCGAGGAGTCGGCGTTGTTCGTGATCGTGAACTCGAGAGGCAGGCCTGTCTCCTTCTCGTACTGCGCCACGAGTTCTTTCGCTTTCGCGAGGTCGAACTCCGGGAAGCCCGCGTCTTCGAGGTACCCCATCGAGCCCGGAGCGAACGGTCCGCTCGCGTTCGTCAAGACGTTCTTGGTCAGCGCTTCTCTGAGGGCGTTGCGATCGATCGCGTACGCCAGCGCCCGCCGGGCAAGGATGTTGTCGAACGGGGGCTTGCCCGAATTGAGCATCAAGTACGCGACTTCGGCGTACTCCGATCCTTCCACGAGGTTCACGTCGCCACTCTCGGCGAGCCCACGCAGGGTGTCGATGTCGAGTGCCTGGTTCGTGGAGATCAGGTCGAGGTCGCCTCCCTGCAGCGAGTTCATACGCTGGTTGGGGTCTGGAATCGGGTGGAACTCGATCGAGTCGAGGTAAGGATACGGCTGGTTCCAGTACTCGGCGTTCCTGACCACGGTGAGGTGGTCGTTTACCTTCCACTCCTTCTTCGCGAACGGCCCGGTGCCGATCATGTTCGTGTCGCAGTGCTGAGTGTCGTCGAGCTGGGCCTGGGCCATGATCCCCATCCGGCCATTCGCGTAGAGATACGCGGGAAATGCCGGCCACGGCGTCTTCGTGGTGACCTTCACCGTGAGTGGGCCGGCGACTTCGACTCTGTCGACGTTCTCGTACACGAAGGCGAAGAGCAGTGGGGCCCGTGCCGGATAGGTGCCGCGGAACGCGTCGATGTTGTTCTTCACTACCTCCGCCGTGAGATCGGTGCCGTCTTGGAACTTGACGCCGTCGCGAAGCTCGATCGTCCACTCGTCGAACGTCGCGTTGGGCGTAACCGACTTCGACAGGTAGGGCACGTACTCGCCGTCGGCGTTGGGCAGGGTGAGCGTGTCGTACACCGCACGAGCAACCTGGATACCGGCTAGCGCAAGATTCGCCTCCGGAAGGCACCAGCCGCCGCTCGTCTCGGCCTCTATGCCGTAAGTGAGCGAACCGCCCGGCACCGGCGTTCCGCCATCCGCACCGGCCTGCGTCGAGTCGTCGCCCGCGCTCGACTTGTCGCCGCTTCCGCCGCACGCGGTGGCCACGAGGGCGAGCGCGAGGAGGAGCGCCGTGATACGGCTGCCTGTAGCGAACGTGCGGCGGCTGAGTGTGCGAGTCACGAGACACCCTTTCCGTGAACCTGGACGGCAGCAAACCTACCCCGGTGCGGCGCTCGAAGGGAGGAGGCGCTACTGATCTACCCAGAGGCCGTCTACTGCGTGGCCGTTGGCGAGGCCCGGCAGGGGCTTGGATCCATCCGGAAGGTCGGGTCCGAGAAGGCCGTGAACATCGGTGTCGGTGGCAACGGCCCACAGGGTCCAGAACGTCCACACGTCGTAGAGCTGCTCGGAGAAGCGGCGGTTCATGTCCTCGTAGATGCGCTCGCGCTCGGCGGGATCGGGCTCTGCTCGCCCTTCTTCGAGTAGCCGGTCGATCTCGGGATCGGAGAACTTGCCGAAGTTGACCGGGGATCCGCTGTGCCACCACACGTACTGGGTGTCCGGGTCGCCTCCCGGATGGTTGCGCCAACCGGTCGCCTGGAAGTTGCCGGCAATCGCGTCGTTGATCGCCTGCGACTGGTCGACGACCTTGCTATCGACCTTCACACCGGCTTTCTCGACCATCGCTATCCAGAACTGCGCGCCCTCCTGCCCGGCCGGGTCACCGCCATGGCTGAGGGTGAACCGGAAGTCGAGCCCCGTCTCGTCTTCGTACTGGGCTACGAGCGACTTGGCCTTGTCGAGGTCGTACTGCGGGCGGCCCGCATCTTCGAGGTACCCCATGTTCCCAGGGGCGAACGGTCCGCTCGCCTCCGTCAGGATCCCCTTGTTGCGCACGTCGTTCTCCGTGTCGAGGTCGATCGCATACGTAATCGCTTGTCGAGCCAGGATGTTGTCGAACGGCGGTTTCGCCGTGTTGAACATCACGTAGCCCGTCTCCGTGAAGTCGTCCGACTCATAGAGCGAGACGTCTCCGGATTTCGCGACTTCGCGCAGATCGGCTATCGCGAGCGCCGTCGAGGTGTGCATGAGGTCGATCTCGCCGCTCTCGATGGCGTTCACCATCTGATTGGCGTCGGGCATCGGGCGGTACTCGATCTCGTCGAGATAGGGAAGCCCCGCGCGCCAGTAGTGCGGGTTCTTCACAACGGTCAGGTGATCGTTGGGCCGCCAGCTGTCGAGCATGAACGGACCGGTTCCGATCAGGTTCGTGTCGCAGTGATCGGGGTCGTCGGGCTGCGCCTGGCCCGAGATGCCGAAACGTGCGTTGGAGTACAAGTAGGCGGGAAAGGAGACCCACGGCGTCTTCGTCGCCACCTTCAGCGTCAGGGGCCCCGTTACCGTGACGTCGGCAACGTTGTCGAAGACGAAGACGAAGAGCAGCGGGTGCCGTGCCGGATAGGCGCCGCGGAACGCGTCGAGGTTGTTCTTGACGACCTCTGCGGTCAGCTCGGTACCGTCGTGGAACCTGATGCCGTCGCGCAGCTCGATCGTCCACTCGTCGAAGCGCGCATTCGGCGTCACGGACTTCGCCAGGAACGGGACGTACTCGCCCTTCGCGTTCGGTACCGTCAGATAGTCGTAGACCGATCGCGCAACCTGCATTCCTGCTATCGCCAGCTGTGCCTCCGGAAGGCACCACCCGCCCGAGCTCTCGGCCTCGAGGCCGTAGACGACCTTGCCGCCGGGCGTCGGATCGCCGGCGACGGCGGTGCTGCCACTTCTGCCACCGCCACCGGTGCTGTCAGCACCGCCACAACCTGCACCGACAGCGGCAACCACGACGAGGATTGCCACACCACGCGCACCGCGCATCGCTACCCGATCCAGAGTCCGGTCACGGGGTGTCCGTCGGCGAGGCCGGGGAACAGCTTGGAGCCGTCGGGGAGGTCGGGGCCGATCACCCCGTGCACGTCGGTGCTTGTGCCGATCGTCCACATCGACCAGAACGACCACAGGTTCCACACTTGCTCGGCGAAACGCCGGTTTAGGTCCTCGTAGATCTGCCGGCGCTTCGCCGCGTCGGCTTCGGTGCGTCCGGCATCGAGGAGGTGGTCGATCTCGGGGTCCTTGAACCTCCCGAAGTTCACCGGCGACTCGCTCTTCCACCAGTAGTACTGCAGGTCAGGATCGCCCCCGCTGTGGCCGCGCCAGAACGCCGCGTTGTAGTCGCCGCCGAGTACACGGTTGATGAGCGCCGCCTCCTCGATCTGCTGGAGCGTGACTTCGATGCCGGCCTTCGCCGCCATCTCCTTGACCATCTGGCCGGTCTCGATGTTCGCGGGTTCCGGGGTCGAGAGGATCGTGAACGCGAGCTTCTTACCGCTCTCCTGCTCGTACTTCGCGACGAGCGCCTTCGCCGCGTCGAGATCGAAGGCCGGCATCCCGGTGTCGTCCAAGTAGCCGAC
>Ga0172369_10006161_pt1 | contig 14412 bp, 6 predicted proteins | sample LakKiv25m_FD_114539 | JGI IMG/M metagenome (GOLD analysis project Ga0172369, IMG submission 114539) | Freshwater microbial communities from Kabuno Bay, South-Kivu, Congo - kab_022012_11.25m | ecosystem: Environmental > Aquatic > Freshwater > Lake | place: Democratic Republic of the Congo...
GTGGGAAGTCGACTATGGCGGCGGGACTGGCACCGCCGTACCATCGAAGCCGTACAGCATCCGCTGCGTGACCGGCCCGGGCGCGTGCGCCAACTTGACCGCCGCCGACTGCAACGACGGCAATGCCTGCACCACCGACACGTGCGACGACGCCGCGGGCGGCTGCGTCCACACCGCCGTCGCCAACGGCTCCGAATGTGGCGCCAGCGCGACCTGTCAGGCCGGCGCCTGCGCGTGCGTCCCCGGCTACACGAAGGTGTACGTCGAATCAGGCGTCGCCTCCTGCGCGCCGGACCAACCGGTCTGGGGCATCGTGCCGCTCAACCCGAGCAGCCACCTGACGGACGGCGGTAACGGCACGGTCAGCGACAGCCAGACGGGCCTGGTTTGGCAGCACGGCGAAAACGGCAGCGACGTCGCCTGGCTCGGCGCGCAGAGCTACTGCCAGGGTCTGCAACTGGCCGGCCAAAGCGACTGGCGCCTGCCGACCGAGACCGAGTTGCGCACCATCGTCGACTGGACGGCGATCGGCGCGCCCATGGCTGCCCAACCGCTGACCAGTAGCACGGCCCTGGACGAGTACTGGTCTGGGACTCCGCATGTGTCAGCCATCGCGACGATCCAGAGCGGCACGGGCGCGGCGTGGTTCGTTGATTTCGCCAACGGTTACAGCAACTACACGTCGAGCAGCCGCCACGCGCGATGCGTGCGAGGGGCCATTCAGGCAGCGTCGCAGTCGCCGCGCTTCGTCGTCGATGAACCGGCGGGCACGGTGTACGACGCCTTGACCAAGCTGACCTGGCAGCGCGACGGCGTGGCCAGTGGCAGCACGCAGTTGGCAGTGGCCAAGAGCTATTGCGCGGGTCTCAGCCTCGCCGGCGGCAACTGGCGTGTGCCCGAGGTGACCGAGCTGTGGTCGCTCGTCGACGTGCAGAAGTCGGCGCCGGCACTGGATTCCAGCGTGTTTTCGGCGGGTGTCGACACGTACTATTGGAGCAACACCACGGTCAAGCAAGCCGCCGATCGCGCCTGGAGCGTCGTGTTCGACGCCGGCAACACCGTCAACGCCAGCGACGTCGGCAACGGCCGTGTGCTCTGCGTGCGCGACACCTGCACGGTCAACGCCGAGTGCGACGACGGCAATTCGTGTACCGCCGACGCGTGCGCGGCCGGGGTTTGCGGTCACGCGCCGGCCGTAGACTGGACGACCTGCGGCACGGGGATGGAGTGTGATGCGGCGGGAGTGTGCGGGGATGTCAAGACCACGAAAGGTATGGCTTATGTGCCGGCGGGGACGTTCTGGATGGGGTGCAATAGCAGCAAGGATACGCAGTGCGCCAGCGATGAGAGTCCGCAGCACAAGGTGATGTTATCGGGCTATTACATGGACCTGACGGAGGTGACGGTCGCGGCTTATAAGAGTTGTGTGAATGCCGGCGTTTGCACGGCGCCGTCGAGCGTGCAGCCGGCGCAGTACGCGACCTATCCGGATTTGAGCAACAACCCCGTGAACTTCGTGGACTGGAGCCAGGCGCGCGGCTATTGCCAGTGGAGGGGCGGCGACTTGCCGACGGAGGCGCAGTGGGAAATGGCGGCGCGGGGCCGTTGCGAGGAGAATGGATCGACGGCCGGCAACACCGCGTGCGCGCAGGCGATGCGAACCTACCCATGGGGCGAGCCGGCGCCGAGTTGCAACTACGCTATTATGCGGGACTTGGGCGGATACGGCTGCAGCACGGCTGCGACCTGGCCGGTCGGATCCAAGGCAGCCGGCGACAGTCCGTTTGGCATGCATGACCTGGCAGGCAACCTCTGGGAGTGGGCGCGAGACTGGTACGTCCCCTATCCGGCGGCAGCACAGGCGGATCCTGATTCGTCAACAACTACCGCTACCGACCGTGTGCTGCGTGGCGGTGGCTTCATGGGCAACACGACATCATCGCTGCGCGGGGGAGTTCGCAGCTGGACATTGCCTACCAGGCACAACGTGGACCTCGGCTTCCGGTGTTCCAGGTCGTTCACCCCCGCCGCCACCTGCACCGGCCTGCCCGACAACACCCCGTGCACCGACAACAACGCCTGCACCGCTGGCGACACCTGCCAGTCTGGGATCTGTAGCTCCGGCGCGGCCACGAACTGCGACGATGGCAACGACTGCACGACCGACACCTGCGACCCTGGCACCGGCTGCGCGCATGGCGCCGTCCCCGCAGAGGCGCTCAATGGCCTCGATGACGACTGCGACAACGCCACCGACGAGCCGTTTGATCTCGACCATGACGGCGTTTGCGTCGGCTGTGCGACCGACGCGCAGGACAACTGCCCGACCGTTTGGAATCCCGACCAGGATGCGAGCCTTTGCGCAGCGCTTGGCGCCGGTTTCGTGGACCTGCGCGCGGTGACGCTCACCCAGGCGGGTGCGGCGTCGAGTTGGTGGCGCAGCAACGAGCCTGTGGAAGTGCCGCTTTGGAATGGAATTTTGGATGACAGCGTGCGCGCCCGGCTGCCGCTCGACGGCGGGGTCGCCGATGCGGGGCCCCAGAACCTCGCTGTGACGAACAACGGCACGCAGGCCACAGCTGGCGCGTTTGGCGTAGACGCCTCCGCCATGACCTTCGACGGCAGCCAGCAGCGCATCTTCATGCCTGATGTCGGCCTTTCGAACACGCGCCCGTTCGCGTTCTCTGCCTGGTTGCGGCCGACGGCCAAGGCGGACGCCTACATCGTCAAGTTCACCTCGCCGGGTCCGGCTTGGGCCTTGAACACCAGCGCGTCTGGCAGCTTGGCCTTGAACTGGTGCGCCAACTCGGATGCGACTTGCGGCGCTGGATCTCTGAACTGCGGCACCTACGCAGTCAACCAGTGGCAGCACGTCGTCGGCCAGTGGGACGGCAGCGTCATGCAGTGCTACGTAGACGGCCGGCTCGTCGGGTCAGCTGCCGTGGCACAACTGGGACAAGCCAGCGACTCGGTGACCGTACTCGGCGGCAATCCTGGCCCGGACTACGGCAGTTTGTGGACCTACTCCTACGCCGGCGCGATGGACGACGTGGTGATCTGGTCGCGCGCCCTCTCGCCCGAGGAAGTCGCTGTCTACCACGACTCAGAGCGTCCGTACGGATCGACGCAAGTTGGCGATGCGCAGCTAGATTTCGACGATCTGCGCGTGACGGAAACCAGCCCGCAGCAGGCCGAGCACAAGGTTCCCAGCGAAGTCATCGGCGTGCGGCCGCATTCGGATACGCCGTGCCAAGAGGCGGACAGCACGAAGTGGGCGGATCGGGAGGATTTGTGTGGGGTTCTCGCCTGGTGGCGATTGGACGGCAGCGGATCGACCGCAGTGGGGGCAAGCACCCTGACGCTTGCGGGTGTCCAGCCGGCACGCGGCCGATTCGGCGATATCGGCGGCGCGGTTGCATTCGACGGCGTCAGTGCCTATGCGACGGCGGCGGATCTCGGCGTCGCTCCCGGCAAGGGCACGTGGGAAGGCTGGGTTTTCGCGAAGAACTGCACGGCTGGCTCGCAGTACATTGTCAACGCCAATGTGGCTGGATACGCGGATGACATGGCGTTGAGCGTTCTGCCAACCACTTGCAAGCTCCGATTCTCTCACGACCGCAGCAACACAGGCGCAACCACCGACCTGGACAGTCCGTCGGCGCTATCCATGGGAAGGTGGACGCACGTCGCCGTCTCCTGGGACGGCAGCAAGGCCACTCTGTACCTTGATGGACTGCCTGTGAGTTCGGTGGCAGACACCAGTGCGGTGAGTTTCGCCGGGAAGTCCTATTTCATGGGCCGGAACAGCGACACCGGGACTGCAGCTTTCGCCGGTTCGCTGGATGACGTCCTCATCCATTCCGTAGCCAAATCCCCCGAGTACATCTACCGCCGCGCGCATCCAGGCGTGCCGACGCTGCGCTTCCTGGCGCAGACCAAGGCCTTCGCACCGTTCGACTTCCTGGCGTACACGCTGCACTGGGGCAATGCGAGTGCTGCCGCGGCGCAGGCCGTGCTGGCAGGCACGGATGCGGGAAAGACCAAGGCTTACGGCCTATTGGGCAGTGCGCTCGGCTACGCAGGTTGGTGGCGCTTCAACGAGGGCAGCGGCACGATCGCCGTCGACAGCAGCATCTGGAAGAACAACGGGAACCTGGTTCCGCCGAACTGCAGCGGCTGCTCCTGGCCGGCAACTTCGGCAGCAGCCTGGATCGACGGTACCGAGGGGACAGCGCTGTCATTCAACGGCGTCAACAACGTCGTCGATACGCCGCTCCTGCTCAACCTACCCGCGCTCGGAAGCATGACTGGTGAGGCGGTCGTCGCGCCTGCAGTCGGGGGCAAGGACATGCTGGTCATTGAGGCCGACGATTCCGGCTGTAGCGACTGGCTGACCCCATTGTATCTCAAGGCGGATGGCACCTGGGGCGCCAACATCCAAGATGAGTCGACGTGCCAGGCGAGCACACAAGTGAACGCAGCGTCGACGGTCGCTGTCGGCAACCCCAACCACCTTGCATCGGTTCTCGACGGCAAGGCCGGCACATTCACGCTGTACCGCGACGCAGCCGTCGACACGGTTCTGGAGAACTCCGGCCTCATCGACAAGCCGCTGGAGGCCATCGACCTGGGGCTGAAAATTGGCATCGACACAGCCAATACGCGCTGGTTCCAGGGTACCATCGACTGCGTCCGCATCATGAAGCGCGCCCTCACCGGCGACGAACTCCTGCACTACCCGCTTGCAAACATCGCGTTCGGTTCAGCGACTTGCACGATTGTGCCAGTCTGCGGCGACACGGTGTGCAATTGCGGCGAGAACATTGGCACTTGCCCGCAGGATTGCCCGCCCACATGCGGCGACGGCCTCTGCAACGGCGACGAGTCGCTGCCGACCTGCAAGGTGGATTGCAGCTACCTTGCCGTGCATCTGGGCGGCGCGTGCAGCACACCGGGCGCCAAGGACACGTGCGGCGACGGCTATTTCTGCGCGGCGCGCAGCGCGACCGGCGGCGGCAACGTGTGCGTGGCGGATTTCGAGACTTGGGGCATTGTGCCGGACAGCCACCCGGCGAGCGACTTTGCGACCATCGACGCCGGAGCGACGGGCTGCACGCGGGACGGCAAGACAGGGCTGGTTTGGGCGAACGAGTCGGTGGCGGGAATGATCTGGAGCGCCGCGCTGACGGCGTGTACCAGCAAGACCTACTGTGGTCACTCGGACTGGCGGCTGCCGACACGAGCGGAATTGCGGTCGTTGGTCGATTATTCCAAGCTGCAACCAGTGAGTTCTGCACCGAATTTGAGTTGGCCGACGGATCAATGGTGGTATTGGTCCACTGTGCCGTGGGTTTCGGGCGGCTACGCCTGGCACGTCGGCTTCGGCTACGGCTACAGCGGCTACAATGGCACGTCCAACCCCTACAGGGTGCGGTGTGTGAGGTAGGCGCTGCCGATGGGACGATTTGACGCTTTGAGGTCTTGATTTTGTCTGCTCTATTTCATGAGGTTATCGTGCCATCCCTGCCCCCGCAGCGCAACCAGATGATCTTCCCGCGGGCGCCACGGCTGGATGGTCAGAGCCCTGCCGCGGTGGCCGGTGGGCAATCCCGCGCAACGGCGGCGGATCTCGATGCGTTTCCAACCGCGTCATTCCCGCGGAGGCGGGAACCCAGGCCCTGCCCGGTTGTCGTATTCCCGTTGTTATCCATGCCGTTGCGTGCGCTTTGGCGCTCGATCGCGCGGTTCGCGCGTGCGCGTATCGCAACGGACAGGCTGTGCCGGACTGCGCATTGTCTGGACAATACAGGACAATATCTCTTGCCGTTTGAGCCAGCGCCTGCCAACATGGGCTGCGCCAGTTCGTGAGGAACCATGCTGAGTCGCCGCATTTTGCTTGTCCTGCTCGCGTTCGCCGTTGCCCTGCCGGCTTGGGTGCTGCGCGGCAGGCTGAACCGCGCCGCGCCCGCCGCGGCGATCGCCGGCCGGTTCGCGACGCAAGACAGCGGCCTGACTGTACTCGACCGCCTGACCGGCCTGCACTGGCAGCAGGGTTTCTCCGGCTCGACGATGGATTGGGCGGACGCCAAAACCTGGTGCACCAACAACACGCCGGGCCTGCCCGGCAGCGGCTGGCGCCTGCCGACTGTACGCGAACTGTTCTCGCTGGCAGACGTGCAGACCAATAGCCCGGCCATCGATCCGATCTTCGCTGGCACGCCAAGTGAATACTTTTGGACAGTTACGCCGTGGGTTTCGGGCGGCGGCGCCTGGCGCGTCGACTTCAGCAGCGGCTACAGCGACAACAATGTCACGTCCAGCACCTTCAGGGTGCGGTGTGTGAGGTAGGCGCTGCCGACGGGACGACTTGACCTCTTGATTTTTTGACGTTTTCTCCGCGAGCGGTCGCTCCCTGCGCCACATCCCGCGACAGCAGCCGCGTGGCCAGCCCACTGCCATCCGCTGCGCGTCGTGCTGTCCGGCAGCCACGCGGCGGGTCGTCCACGACCGGACTCCGACTTCGACCTCGCCGTCATTCGGCTCAAGGCAGCCGCCGTCACCGCCAAAGCAAACGCGAGGACAAGCCAAGGATCCACGCAAGTCGACTACTTGCGCACCTTGACCGGCTTGCGCGGCGGCGGCACGATCAGCGGTGGCGGGGCCGCCGTCGGCAGCGCGCCAGCCGCCTGCACCACCGGATACCCCTTGTGCTGCCAGGCAAAAACACCTTCGTCGAGCACGACGGCGTGCTTGTAGCCTCGCTTGCGCAGTTCATCGACCACCACGCCCGATGCGTGGTGCGGGCAGGCGCAGTAGGCGACGACCCAGGTCCCATCATTCGGAACCAGATCCAGGCCTTTCATGTCGTAGTACGGTACCGAGATCGAGCCCGTGATGTGCAGGTTCAGCCAGTCGGACGGCGGTCTGGCGTCGATGATCACGATGCGGCGCTTGTCATCCAGCGCGCGCTTCACGTCATCGAGCGGCGCAAAGCGGTCGTCGCGCAGCGTCATCGTCGGCGTCTTGCCATTGGGATTCAGGATGATCGGCCCAACGGGCGGCGGCGCTGGCGGCATCGCGGGTGGCACGGCAGCCGGTACCGGCGGCGGCGTCGGCGACAGGGTCCGGACATAGGCGATGATGTCCTCGATCTGGCGCGGCGCGATCTTGCCCTCCCACGCCTCCATCTTGGTGCCCGGACGGCCGTGTTGCAGCGCGTACTTGAGAAACGGCGTCGAAACGGTGGCCTGCAACACCGGATTGGCCAGATGCAGAGCGGTCGCGCGCTGCGTCACCGTGCCATGGCATACCGCGCAGAGGGCATCGTAAAAGAACTTGCCTTGTACGGGGTTGCCGAGCACGGAGCCCGACGCCAGCGGCACCGGTGGCGGTGCGCCCATCTGTAGAAAGGCCAGCAGCGCATCGACATCTTCGCGCGCCAGCGGCCCGCCGACGCTACGGCCGTAGCCGCCCATGGCCGTGCCGGGGCGACCGCGCTCGATGCCGGCGCGCAGGAAGTCCTCGGAAACTGTGGCACGAAACGACGGATTGACCAAGGAAGGTGCATTGTCCGCGGCGTAGCCCTCGCCGCGCGCGCCGTGACAGAGGGTGCAGTATTTGCTGTAGATGTGGCCGCCTTTGGCGACCAGGGGCCACTCGAAGCGGCCGTCGGTGGCAGCAAGCTCCGGCGGCAGGATTAGCGCGTCCGCCCCTGCATCCGCGCCTCCCGCTCCGAAGCCGCGCGGCATGGCGCAAGCACACAAGACCACGAAGAAAGGGAACAAGAGTCGGCGCATCGGGGCTCCCGCGGGCAGGACGCGCAGGATGCCTGGGAGCGACCCGCGGATCAAGCTGCAATGCTTGCCGCCCATCTTGTTCGCGCGCCGCGCAGCCTGTACCGTTGCCGCGCTGGCCGCGCCAGAAGCCGGCCGAGGATCCCCCATGCGCAACATCTCCTGCTGGTTCGCCTTGCTCTTGGCCGTGGCCGCTTGCGGCGGCACGGCGCCGGCCTCCCACGACGCCGCCTCCCCGGCGGATGCAGCGTCCGCCGACATGCAGGCGCCAGCCGATGCGGGTGCGGCCGACGCGCCGCCCGACGCGGCCGCGCCCCTTCCCGAGTGCAATCCGCTGGCTACCGAGTGGGACTGCATGTTGCCGTTTCCCAGCGATGCATGGCGCGTGGATGGCAAGATCCTGCTGTCAGACAAGGCCTTGCCGCACATGGTCGACAATGGCCCGGCCATCGACATGTTTGCCTCGCATCCGACAGACGGCGCCTCGGTGTTGCCGCAAATCGCCGTGCGCATTCCGGGCGGCGTGACACCGACGGATCTCGTGCCGTTTCCGCTGCAGATTTCGCCGATGTTGTCCCTCGACGACAGTCTGCTGCCGGCCAACAAGACGCTGATCCTCGATGCCGAGACGGGTAAATTCGTCGTGCATTTTGCGGAAATCGATCCACGACCGAAGCTACCGGATGATCGCGCGCTCGTGATTCGGCCTCTCACGCGATTGCAGAATAACCATCGCTATATCGTAGCGTTGAGTGCAAGCATGCGTCATCTGGACGGCAGTGCCATCGCGCCGCCGGCGCATTTTCTCGCGCTGCGCGACCAGCCAAGTGCGCCGCTGGCGGATCGGCAGCACTACGAGTCCGGCATTTTTCCCCAATTGGAGAAGGCCGGCGTGCCGCGCAAGGATCTGCTGCTGGCCTGGGATTTTACGACGGAAAGTGAGCCGATGGTCTCCGGCGATCTGCTGGCGGTGCGCGAAAAGGGGCTGGCGGCCATGGCGGCGCTTCCGGTTGCGGTGACGCTGCTGAGTGTCGAGACCGATGTCGACGTGAATATCGCGCGACGCATCGAGGGCCAGTTGACGGTGCCGCTGTTTCTCGACAAGGCAGAACCGGGAGGCGTTCTCTTGCGCAAGAGCGGGCAGATCCAGCAGAATGGTACCGCTCAGGTCCCGTTTACGATCCTCATTCCGCCCAGTGTGCTGACGCAGGCAAAACCGGCGCGCGTCGTGCAATTCGGGCACGGCTTTTTCATGACCCGGCACGAAATGGATGGAGGCGGCGCGTTCGAGCCAAAATTCGCAAATGAAAACGGAATCATCCTCATCGGCGTCGACTGGTGGGGCATGTCCACGCCCGATGTCGGCGGTCTCGTCGAAAAAATCGTGACCGACACCAGACATGCCATGGGCTTTGTCGACCGCGTGCACCAGGGCATGCTCAACCAGCTCGCCGTCGGCGAAGCGCTGCACGGGGCACTGGCGACAACGAAGGATCTGCAAGGTGTGGACGGCAAGCCGCTGTTTGACGCAAATCAGCTGTATTTCTATGGCATCAGCCTGGGTCACATTCTGGGCACGACGTTCGTGACGCTCTCGCCGCGCATCGACCGCGCGGTCTTCGGATCAGGAGGCGCCGGATTTGGCCTCATGATGTCGCGCGCCAATCCGTTCGATGCCTTCCTGCAATTCATCGATGGCTCGACAGGCGATGCGCTGGCGACGCTCAAGGCGACCCTGTTGATGCAGACCGTGCTGGATCGCATCGATCCTGCGACCTACTTGCCGCACTTGCTGGCGGATACGTTGCCGGGTTGTCCGCAGCAGCGCCACATCCTGCAGCACACCGGGATCAGTGATACGCAAGTCCCAAATATTGCATCGCACGTCATGGCGCGCAGCCTGGGGTTGCCGCTGCTGTCACCGACCGTTCGCGCTGTATGGGGGCTCGTGCAGAAACCAGCGCCGCTCGATTCCGCCATCGTCGAATTCGATTTCCATCAGCCGCTGCCCGATTTGCTGCCGGTGCCGGTTCAAGGCGGCAATCTGGTGCACGGTGCGGTGCGCGAAGCCGCAGCCAGCAAGGACCAGGTGAATCAGTTCTTGCGGGTGGATGGCAAGATCGTGCAAACGTGTGATGGCGCCTGCGATCCGCAGTAGTGCGCGCCACCGGCCGCGGCCACGGTGTTTGCCGCTGCGGCCGCGCATCGCTAGCATGACATCACGGTACCTTGGAATTCGAGGGCTCGGGTCCCCGCACCCGCGCGGTCGGGCGCATGTGCGCCCGCGGAGGTCAAGTCATGATGTACGAAAACCGCGAACAGGCGGGGCGTCTGCTCGCCGCGCGCCTGCAGCAGCATGTCGGCAAGGATGTCGTGGTGATCGCCTTGCCGCGCGGTGGTCTGCCGGTCGCGCGCGAGGTGGCGAACGCGCTGCAGGCGCCGCTCGATATCCTGGTGGCCAAGAAGATCGGTGCGCCGGGCAATCCGGAATTTGCCATCGGTGCGGTGACGGCGCGCGGCAACCGCGTGCTGAACGACGAGGCGCTGATCGTGCTGGGTGTTGGTCCTCACTACATCATGGACAAGACACGCGAAATGAGCTTGGCTGCGACGCGGCGTGAGGCCATGCTGCGTGCCAACCGGCCTGCCGAGCGACTCGCCGGTCGCACCGTGATCGTCGTCGACGATGGCGTGGCCACGGGCATGACCATGCGCGCGGCGCTGCTGGATCTGCGCGAACAGAAGGCGGGCCGGGTCATCGTCGCGGTGCCGGTCATCGCGCCCGACACGTTGCGCGCACTGCGTCGGCTGGCGGACGAAGTCGTCGCCATGGCTGCCCCGGAACCGTTTCATGCGATCGGGCAGTTCTACCTTGATTTCGCGCAGGTGTCGGACGAGGAAGCGCGGGCGATCCTGGTCGGCGCAGCGCGGGTGGCAGCCAAAGGCTCGAACCATCAGCTCCGCAGTTGAGGAATCGGATCAGGCGCACAGGACTGACGCTTATTCGACCCGCGATATGATGAATGTTCTCAGCATGTTGCTACTGGCTCAGCAGGTCGCGCGCCCGCGCCTCGCAGCGCGAGGCAGCGTCGGCGTCACCCAGGCTGCGGTAGCCGCCGGCCAGTGCCAGCCACGGCGCGGCGTTGCGCTGGGCCAGACCGCGCTCGGTGGCATTGCGTCGCCGCCAGTCTGCCAGACGCGGGGGCGGATGCGCGCGGAAGAACCGCATCAGATCCGCTTCCAATTTCGCGGGCTCCGGCAGTGTGGACGTCGAGGGCAGGACACGCACCGCCAGCCCCGCCGGCACCGTCGCATAGCGGGTCCGCAGTCCCGGCGGCAGCGCGCCGGTCAGGTACACCGGGCGACCCAGGCGCAGGCTGTGTTCGATCAGCAATCGAATGCCCGCCAGGTGCTCTGGTTGCCGATAACCGCTCGCCACCAGCGCCGTCGTCGTCGCGTACCAGGGCCAGGGCAGCAGCGCCTGCAGCACGAAGCCGACGTCCGGCCGCTGGCCGCGCGCGGATTGCGCCTCCCAGAATGCGCTGGCGTCATCGTCACCCTGGCCGATGAGGATCGCGCCGCGCGGCAGATCGCTCAGCACACCGTCGGCATACGCGTGCAGCGCGTCACGGCCGGTGCTGGGACCTGACGGGACGGCGATCGCCGCAACGAGCACCAGCCACAGGCCAACCGCAGCCGGAAAGGAGCGGGCCGCGCGCCGCGGCACCTGCGACCAAAGGTGCTCCAGGCCGACACCCGCCAAGAGCGCGGCATAGAGATCGGTCGCGGGGAAGAAACGCTGTGCAATCTCGTGCCACCATGCCGTGTCGGGTGTCGCAAAAGCGCCCAGGAACAGCAACGCCGCAATCGAGAACGCCAGACTGATCGCGCGCAGCAGGCCCGGCTGTGCGGACGTATGCCGCCAGGTTTGTGTCAGACCGATCGCCAGCGCCACGGGCAGCAGCAGCGCACCGTCGATCAGCAAGTGCGCCGCATAGCGGCCGACCACGGCGCCGTGCGTGCCGGGATTGCCCAGTGCCAGCGACAGAATGCCATAATCACTGCGCAAAATGTGGCGAACCACGGCTGTGAGGCTGCTCAATTGTCCCCAGCTTGGCACACCGCCGTGCAGCGATGCCAGAGGCAGGTACAGCAGCGGCAACAGGCCGAGCGCCGCGCCCAGACCGAACAGCGCCACGCGGCGACTCGGCTTCGGGCCATTGCCGGCCCACAGGGCCCACGCAACGACCGGCGCGACCAGCACGACCGTCGTGTGGACGCCGGCACCGGCGGCGCTCGCCAGCCCGAGCCAGAAAGGCGAGCGCGGCAGGTCATCCTGTACTTGACGGATCGACAGCCAAGTCAGCAGCGCAACTGCGAGATGCGCGAGAGCGAAGACCTCCTGCTCGGTGTGCAGCCTCCAGGTTGGCGCGAGCAGACCCCAGGCACAGGTCATCGCCAGCGCGGCGCCGGGCCGCACGCGCAGCCGCAGCAGGCAAGCCGTCAGCAGGCAGCACGTCAGCGCGCCGGCCAGGGCCGACAACAAGGCAAGCGTGTGCGCCGCCGGCAGCGGGCTCGCGTGCGCGAACACCCCTGCCAGCAAGGCGAAAGTGGCGAATCCGGGCGGATGGGCGACACCCCAGTTGTGCGCCATGGCGGTGAGTTCACCGCAATCAAAGCCCTGCACCGTGCGCGCCGCCGTCGCGGCATACAAGCACGCAAACGCCACCGCCACGCCGGCCGGCAGCCACGTGCGATGCTTGGTGGAGACGGGAAGGCAGGCGTTTGGCATGGGGCTCCGCTGCGGGGCGCGCCGTGGAGCCTACCACGGCCGCGTCGCGAGCGCCGCCTCTGCGCGCGGGGTGCCAAGGCGGCCGGAATCGGGGCCGCAATCGCGCGCAGATACTGGCCTTGGCGCGCGCCCACGCTATGCTTGCCGGCCATGAGCCAGGACGTCGCCCTCCGCATCCGCACCATCGCCCTCGTGCTCGCGGCCAGCAACTTGCTGTCGCGCGTCCTCGGCTACGGACGCGATTGGCTCATCAATTACCACTTTGGCGCCAATGGGTTGACCGACGTCTACCAGGCGTCGTTCACCGTCCCCGACATGCTGAATTACTTGCTGGCCGGCGGCGCCTTGAGCGTCTCCTTGATGCCGCGCATGGCCTCGCTCTACGCCCAGGAAGCGACGGAGCCGCCCAAGCCCGGCGATCTCTCGCCCTCCAACCGGACATTTTCCATCGTCTTCACCGTCATGCTCGTGGCCGCCGTGGTCCTCGTGGGTGTTGCCGAAGCCCTCGCGGAACGAGCAGTTCGAGCATTGTTTCATGGCTTTACTCCCGATCGGATTGCCGAGACCACCCACCTCACCCGCATCGTCCTGCCGGCCCAACTCTTCTTCCTGACAGGTGGTCTCATCCAGGCCTGCACGATGGCGCGCCAGGACTTCAAAAGCGTCGCACTGACGCCTTTACTCTACAATTTCGGAATCATCGCCGGTGGCGTCATCGGCAGCCGCACGGGCCACATCGAAGGTTTCAGCTACGGAGCCCTGTGCGGCGCAGCGGTCGGCGGCCTGGGCATGCCGGCCTGGATGGCTCGGAAACACTTGCACTATCGCTTCCTCTGGCGTCCCGGCGACCCCGAGATTCGCGCCTTTTTGTGGACCGCATTGCCGCTCATGATCGGCGTCAGCCTCACGACCGTCGACGAGTGGATCGGTCGCTACTTCGGCAGTCAACTCGCGCCCGGGTCGATCTCCTGGCTGGCCATGGCACGCCGCGTCATGCTCGTTCCCATCGGCCTGCTGGGCACGGCGACGGGGCAGGCCACCGGCGCGTTCATCGCGCGCCTCTTTGCCGAACAAAAACGCGAAGAACTGTCTGACGTGCTCGCGCGCTCTCTCGCCGCCGTCGTCGGCCTATCGCTCGTGCTGTCCGCGGCGCTCGCAGCGCTTTCGGTGCCGGTCGTGGGAATCCTCTTCGAATACGGACGCTTTCAACATGCGGATACCCTTCGCACGGCTGCCGCCCTCGTCCCTTTGGCATTCGGCGTCGCCGCATGGGGCGCGCAGTCCGTGTTGTCGCGCGCCCTCTACGCAACCGGCGACACGTGGCGGCCGATGCTGGCGACGACGGCTGTGACGGTTGCCATGTTGCCGGTCTACAAGTACTTTTCGCACTGGGAGATCGTCGGCCTCGCCGCTGCTGGCACCCTCGGCATGTCCGCCCAAGCGCTGACGCTGGCCGTTCTTTGTCGCGCGCGCCTTGGTCTGGCGCCGCGGCCGTTGCTCGTCGGCGTTCTGCGTGGCCTGCTCGTCGCGCTGGTCGCCGGCCTTGCGGCGCTGTTGGTGGACCGCTCGTGCGCACCGATTTTCGTGGCGCCGCGCAGCGGCTACGTCGCGCGCCTGGCTGTAGCCGGGTCGGCGTGGATGCTGATCGTGTTGGTATTCGGCACGCTGCTGAAGATGCCTGGATTGCCGCGCGCGGTCGATATGCTGCTGGCGCGGGTGCTTCGACAGAAGCGATGAACAGCGAAGTGAAAGCAGCTGCCGCAGAATCGACTGATGTGAAAGCATTTCTTCGGACTTGTCAGCGTGGCGGGACTTCTGTAGGGTGGA
>Ga0172369_10006164_pt1 | contig 14407 bp, 12 predicted proteins | sample LakKiv25m_FD_114539 | JGI IMG/M metagenome (GOLD analysis project Ga0172369, IMG submission 114539) | Freshwater microbial communities from Kabuno Bay, South-Kivu, Congo - kab_022012_11.25m | ecosystem: Environmental > Aquatic > Freshwater > Lake | place: Democratic Republic of the Congo...
CTCGCCCATCGCGGCTACAGCTTCGCGCAGATCGTCGACCAGCTCGGCTTTGGCACCGAGGGAATCTTCGGCATCCCGACGCTGGTGTCGGCGACCTACATCTTCCTGTTCATCCTGTTCGGCACCTTTCTCGAACACGCCGGCATGATCCATCTGTTCAACTCGATCGCGCTCGGCTTCGTTGGCCACACCCAGGGCGGTCCGGCGAAGGTCTCGGTGATGTCCTCGGGCCTGATGGGCACCATCTCCGGCTCGGGCGTGGCCAATGTGCTGACCACCGGGCAGTTCACCATTCCGCTGATGAAGAAGTTCGGTTACTCGGGCGTGTTCGCCGGCGCCGTCGAGGCGACGTCCTCGATGGGCGGCCAGATCATGCCGCCGGTGATGGGCGCGGTGGCCTTCATCATGGCCGAGAACCTCAACGTGCCCTACGCCGACATCGTCAAGGCCGCGGCGGTGCCGGCGATCCTCTACTACCTGACGGCCTTCTGGATGGTGCATCTCGAGGCCGGCCGCAAGCGCCTGCTCGGCCTGCCGAAGGCAGAGTGCCCGAATCCCTGGGCGGCGATGCGCGCGCAATGGCACCTGGTGCTGCCGCTCGCCGCGCTGGTGTGGATGCTGTTCAACGGCTTCACGCCGATGTATTCGGGCATGGTCGGCCTGGCGCTGACGGCGATCCTGATCCTCGGCACCACGGTGGCCGCGCGCCTGTCCTCGACCGCCTTCCGCTACGTGTTCTGGCTCGCCGTCGGACTGGCCTGCGCGACGCTCGTCAAGTGGGGCGTCTATCCGGTGCTGGCGGTGATCGTCGCGCTGGTGGCGCTCGCGTTCTCGGTGCATGGCGGCGTCAAGACCCTGCGCCTGCTGCGCGACGGCCTCATCGACGGCGCGCGCCAGGCGCTGCCGGTCGGCGTCGCCTGCGCGATCGTCGGCGTCATCATCGGCGTGCTGACGCTGACCGGCGCGGCGTCGAGTTTCGCCGGCTACATCCTCAAGGTCGGCGAGCACAGCCTGTTCCTCTCGCTGCTGCTGACGATGCTGGTCTGCCTGCTGCTCGGCATGGGCATCCCGACCATCCCCAACTACATCATCACCAGCGCGATCGCCGCGCCGGCGCTGCTCAAGCTCGGTGTGCCGCTGATCGTCTCGCACATGTTCGTCTTCTATTTCGGCATCATGGCCGACCTGACGCCGCCGGTGGCGCTGGCCGCCTTCGCGGCCAGCTCGATCGCCCGCGAGCCGCCGCTGCGGATCGGCTTCAAGGCGGTGCAGATCGGCATGGCCGGTTTCGTCGTGCCCTATATGGCCGTCTATGACAACGCCCTGATGCTGCAGGGCGAGCCGACGGCGCTCGCCGTGGCCGCCATCGTCGGCAAGGCGGTGTTCGCCATCGGCCTGTGGGGCGCGGCGGTGATCGGTTACCTGCGCCAGCCGCTGACGGTCTGGGAGCGCCTGATCGCGGTGCTGGCCGCCGGCCTGCTGGTGGCGGCGCAGCCGCTCACCGACGAGCTCGGCTGCGCGCTGGCCGTCGCCTGGCTGCTCTGGCATTTCCTGCGCCGCCGTCCGGCATGAACGGATTGTGTCTCGTCGCCGGGCTGCTGCTGGCGCCGCTCGGCGATACCGTCACGCTGCGCTGGACGCACTCGATCGAGAAGATCGTCTGGGAAGAGGATTACCGTCGCCTCGATGATCGCCTGCATCTCGTCGCAGCGCGCATCCTTGGGACCGGTGCCGGCATGGAGCCGCCGCCGGGCGCCGTGCTGCGCGAGGGCGTCTGGCATTACGTACCGGCCGTGCCGCCGCTGGCGCAGCTGAGCCTGCGCCATTCCCCTTATGTGCCGCCCTACGAGATCTGCGTCGCCGGCCGTTGCCGGCCGGTGACCGACTGGCTGCCCGGCCTGCCGCCGGACGCTGTGCTCGAACTGCGCCCCTGCCCTTGACGGCTGCGGGAAAAGTCGGCGCCGGCGGGACGGCGTCTGGGGGCTCGATCAGCCCCGGCTGCCGGCGAGGCGGGCGAAGAATTCGCGCCGCGAGAGTTCGCGCTGCCACGGGCAGTCGCGCCGCGTTTCTTCCATCACGCGCTGGCGCGTTGCGATGACCTCGTTCCAGGCGGCGAACACCGCGTCGGCCGTGTCGAACTTCCAGACTGTCTGCACCAGCGGCTGCACCAGGTAGTGACCGAGCGCCGCGTCGTAGTTGAGATGGGCCGGCTGCTCGGCGCCGAGCAGCGTGAATTTCACCGCCGGGCCGATCACCGCATACGGCTGCCCGGCTCGCACCGCCGCAGCCCAGTCATCGGGAACGGCCAGGCCGGGCGCGCGCGCCGGCACGAACAGTCGCGCCAGCATCCACGGTGTCAGCAGCAGCATGACGCGCCAGTCCTCGGTGCGCCGCAAGGCGCGCACCTCGACCGGCAGGGCGGGGTTGATGCCCTCGGCTCCCGCGAAGTGGGCGTCGCGAATCGCCTCGAACCGCGCGACGATCGCCAACGCGAGCGCATCGTCGCCGAGCGCCGCGAGTGGGCCGAGTTGCCATTCAGGCATGGGCCACTTCAGCCAGATCAGCCAGCTCCTGGCCGAGCCAGCGATACAGACCGAGGGCGCTTTCTTCCTGAAGCCTGGCGGCGTAGCCCGGCAGCCAGGGCAACAGGTAGTTGCCCCACAGTTGCTCCACCGCTGCCTGGGCACCCGTTTCGTGCAGCCACGCCGCGCATTCGAGCAGTGTGCCGAGATAGTCGGGCGGTGCGCCGTCGGCGGCGAGGCCAAGTTCCGCATAGAAGGCCGCCAGGCGTCCCGCCGTCGGGCCGAACATCATGCCGTCGAGTTGCGCCGCGGCAAAGGGCGGACACGGGGTGTGCGGATGGCCGCAGATGAACAGGCGGCCATGTTCGGCCTGCCACGCGTCCAGCGGCAGCGCGGCCAGCTCGGCGCAGGCGTCGGCCAGCGCCGGCTGCGCTGCGGCGAGGTCAGCCAGCGCGTCAGGCCCCTCAGCGCCGGGGGCAGCGAGGAGGCTGGCCGCGAGCGTCAGGCGCTCACCAAGGGTAGGCATAGACGCCCGCATACATGAAGTAGTGGCGCAGCAGGTAACCGCCCATCAGCACCAGCAGGGCGGCCGAGACTGTCGGCACGCGCGTGCTCCAGCCCTTGATCACGCCCTTGAGGTCGATGAAGAAGGGCACCACCAGGCCGAAACCGATGAAGCCGACCAGCCAGCCCATGTCGTGCCAGAGCAGCTGCGCCGAGCGGTAGCCCGATTCCGAGCCCGACAGCGTGTAGTTGAAGAACGAGAACAGGATCACCAGCTCGGTGGCGATCAGGATCAGGCCGAAGCGCTCGAAGCGGTGCCGGATGTCGTCGTCGGCCTCGTCGGGAAAGAAGACGTTCATCAGCACCACCAGGTAGGCAAAGGCCGTCGAGAAGGCCGATACCGTGAACAGTAGCGGCAAGCCGGGGTTGTGCCACAGCGCCACGGCCGGGAACGACTGGATCAGCAGGCCCGTGTAGACCGCGGTGCCGATGCCGTTGATGGTGGCAAGCCAACCGACCCAGCGGCGGCGCTTCTCGCAGCAGTGCGAGATCCAGGCGACGAATGGCCCCTGCAACAGCCGGCCGACGACGGGCAGCTTGAGGAAGCCCGGCGTCTCGCGCATGTAGGGCAGCGCATAGAGGATGCCCCACACCATCATCCAGAGGATGAACTGCGTTCCCCAGGCGATCCAGGCGTGCGGCTGGCGGAACAGCACCAGCGGGTTCAGCACGTTGATGACGGCGACGTGATTGAGCAGGTGGCCGAACAGCACTGCCGAGCTGATGCCCAGCATCACCACGCCCGACAGTGCGCCCCACAGCACCAGCTTGCGGTGCGGGCGGCAGAACATGTCGGAGAGGAAGCTGATCGACAGCGTCGCGGCGCCCAGGCCCCCGAAGAACAGGTACATGGCGATCCACCATGTCCACAGGTCTTGCGTCGTATAGCTCATGGTGTCCATTTTCAGCCCTTCCGCTTCATGTCGTCGATGTAGTAGACGTTCGGTCGCGTGCCGAGATGCGCCATCAGCGGGCGCGCGATGCCGCTCGCCACCAGATGTGTGACCGGGTCGTTCGGGTCGTCGAGATCGCCGAACTGGCGTGCCGAGCCGACGCAGGTTTCGACGCAGGCCGGCTGCATGCCCTTGTCGACGCGATGCGCGCAGAATGAGCACTTGTCCATGCTCGGCACCCGACGCTGCAGATCCTCGGCGCCGTAGAAGGCCTTGCCGGTATCGATGTCGGCGTAGGTGACCTCGTAGCGGGCGTCGTAGGGACAGGCCATGGCGCAGGCGCGGCAGCCCATGCAGCGCTCGGGATCAACCATCACGATGCCGTCCGCCCGCTGGTAGGTCGCGCCGGTCGGGCAGACCGTCAGGCACGGTGGGTTCGCGCAGTGGTTGCACAGGCGCGGGAAGAAGCGCCGCAACACCTGATCGGTGACGCCGATCTCCTTGTCATGGACATAGGTGCGCCACTTGTTCTTCCAGACCGGTGTCTGGTTTTCCATTGCGCAGGCCGCCATGCAGGCGTTGCAGCCGACGCAGGTGTTCAGGTCGATGACCATGGCGTAGCGGGTCATGCCGCGGCTCCTTTCTTGTCCAGCTTCTTGATGCGCACGGTGAACTCCTGGGTGCGGAAGCCCGCCGTCACCGGCTCGATGGCGTAGGGAATCAGCTTGTTGGTGGCGGTGCCGATGCCGGCCGAGCGCGTCAGCCAGGGGTTCTCGGCGCCGAAGCAGGAATAGAGGAAGATCGCCTCGCGGTGAACCAGCCGTGTGATGTGCGCATGGCCGTTCGCCGTCTGGCCGGACTTCGTGTTGGTCAGCGCGATCGGCTCGCCTTCGTGGATGCCGAGGTAGGCGGCGCGCGCCGGATGGATCCAGATGTGCGTGTAGATGTCCTGCTTGAAGCGGTTGATGGCCGCCAGCACCGGGTTGTTGCTGTTGGTCGAGGCGTAGGACACCGTCGGCGCCTTGCCATAGGTGAAGTAAAACTCGTCGTCGGCCAGGTTGCCGCTACCGGCCGTGCGGCACTCGGTCGGGATATGCGTGGCAAGCACATGGAACTGCGGGGCGGTGCCGCCCATGGCGCGCAGGCCATCGAACAGCCCCGAGTAGAACTCGACACGGCCGCTGCCCGTCGCCAACGGAATCTTGCGCGGCATGGCGTGCTGTTCGAGCAGCCGCTCCTTGCTCTCGATGATGCAGACGCCCTTGTCGCGCAGCACGGTGTCGAGCTGCTGCACCGTCATGCCCGCCTCCTCGGCGGCCAGCTCGAAGGCAACGTCGCGGTAGGCCTCGGTGAGCGGATTCTTCGACTGGCGCTGGATTTTCTCCACCACCTTCTGCTTGACGGACTTGGCGCTCAGGCCGGTCAATTTATCGATGTGCTCCAGGAACGACTCGGTCTTGCCGCTGATGATCTCGGTCATCTTGAGCAGGATGTCCGGAATCTCGCGCGTGTCGTAGAGCGGCTCGATCGCCGCGTAGCGCGTTACCAGCCCGAGGTCGTGGTTCACGCCGTTGGCGTAGATGTTCGGCTCGGAGCGTTCCAGATAGGTCGAGTTGGGCAGGATCACGTCGGCATAGGCCGTGGTATCGGACGGCAGCACGTCGATGGCGATCACCAGCTCCAGGTTCTTGTGGGAGAGGGTCTCCTTCCAGCGCGTATCCGGAAAATAGTGGCGCACCGGATTGGCGGCGTTGAGCAGCACCGCGCGCGTCCGGTAGGGCTCACCCCGGTAGTTGAGCGATCCCTCCACCGATTCCTTGAAGCCGGTATCGGCCAGTACCGGCAGCATCACGTAGGGCCGGCCGGCTTTCTTCTCCTGCTCGGAGAAGGCCCAGGCCCAGCCGGGTTTGCCGTGACTGAAGTTCTTGCCGTTCGAGAACACGCCGATGACCAGGTTGGCGAACGGCAGGCCGGTCATGTTCGCCAGCGGCGGACCGACGTCCTTGCCCTCGGCCTTGGCCTTGAGGACGTGGGCCTGTTTCTTGTGCACCTCGCCGCTCAGGATCCAGCCGCCGGGCTTGTCGATGCCGCCGGTGAGCGCCTGGATCATCGCCTGCACGCGGCGCATCATGATGATGTTGCCATAGCGCCCGCCGTGCCAGCCCGGATCGACGACCGCCGGCCGCGTGCTGCCGAACTCGCGTGCGATGCGGCGGATGGTGGCGGCGGAGATGCCGGTCGTGTTCTCGGCCCATTCCGGTGTGCAGGCGCGGATTTCCTCAAGCTGCGCCTGCAGCACGGTCATCACCGGCCGGCCGTCGAGCGTCAGGCCGGCAGGCGCGGTCAGCGACGGGAAACAGGGCCTGCCGTCGGCGTCGACACCGTTGTCGTGGGCATAGGCCGGCACGCTGCGAATCTCGGCGCTGCGTTCCTGCACCACGCGCGGCCGCCCCTTGGCGTCGAGCGCCTGTCGCCACTGGCCGCCCGCATCCTTGAAGACGAGGAAGGGCATGTTCGAATGACGCCGCAGGAAATCGGCGTCGTAAAGGCCCTCCTCCAGCATCGTCTTGAGCATGGCGAGCAGGAAGTCGAGGTCGGTGCCCGGCCGGATCGAGATCCACTCGTCGGCTTTGGCTGCCGTCTCGGACTGGCGCGGATCGATCGCCACCACCTTGGCGCCGTTCTTGCGGCCGGCGGCGAAGCGCACCATGCGGCAGGTGGACACCGCACCGATCGAGGCGTTGTTGGCGACGAACAGGATGTACTTGGCGTTGTCGTAGTCCGGCAGAATTTCGTCGTGTACGTTGAAGGTGCCGGTCACCGCATCGGTGCCGAGGTGGCCGTTGGTGACGCAGGCCTGCATCGGCGAGGCGATGATGTTCGGGATGTCGTTGGCCAGCGAGAAGGGCACCGCCCAGTTCATGTAAAACACGCAGGAGGTCCAGCCGCCGATCATGGTCCATTCCCACGGCTGGATTGCGGCGTCCTTCTGCTTGTTGGCGATGTAGGCGAACGCCTCGTCCCAGGTGGCGGGACGGAATTTCATCTCGCCGCGCTTGGAGCCTGCCACGCGGATCAGCGGCGTCTTCAGGCGATCCGTGTCATAAGTCTGACGCAGCCCGGCCTGGCCGCGTGCGCAGATCTTGCCCCGGTTGAGCGTCGAATTCGCATTGCCGTCGAGCTTGACGATACGCTTGACACCGTTCTCGGTGCGCGTCGTGACCCGCAGGTTGCACAATGACGAGCAGAAGTTGCAGATGCTGTAGGACGTCTCCTCGGTGGCCGCCGGCGCCGCTGCCTGCGCGCCGCCGGCCTGCCCGAGCAGGCCCACCGGCTTGAGCAGGCCAAGGCCTGCCGCACCCGTGCCGGAAGCCTTCAGAAAGGCGCGTCGGGACAGGCTGGGGAATTTCCAGTTCATGGGATCGATTTCCTCCTGAGCAGTGTTTTGTCGGCCCGTACCTGCCGGGCATTGGGGCACCCTATCGCAACGCGCGTGCCAGCGCAGTGCAGCAATGCGGAAATGCCAGTCCTGGTCTGGCTTTCGGCTGCTCGTCGTCTTGCCGGCGCGGATCGTCCTGACCGAGCAAGCAACGTCAGCGCCGACACACCCGAGTGTCACGTATGGCACAATGGGGTCGTGAAACCCCATCTCCCCGAACTTCTCGCCCTGGCCGACACGCTGCCCGAACCCCGCGTGTTCATCGATGCCGACTACCACATCCTGGCAGTCAACCAGGCCTATCGGGAACAGGTCGGTGATCCCGGCGAATGCGGTTCACGCTGTTGCTACGAGGTGTCGCATCATGGCTCGCGCCCCTGCGACCAGACCGGCGAGACTTGTCCGCTGAAGGCCAGCCGCGAAACGGGCGAGCCTGCGCGGGCCCTGCACATCCATCACACGCCGCGCGGTCCCGAGCATGTGGATGTCGAAATCGTGCCGATCAAGGATCGCCGCGGACGACCGCAGTTTTTCGTCGAGACGCTGCGCACGGTGCGGCGCGCCAGCAGCCGTCCGGCCCGGCACGGCATGGTCGGCCGCTCGCCCGCTTTCAATCGCATGCTGACCATGATCGAGCGCGTCGCGCCCGCCGATGCCGCCGTGCTGCTGCTCGGCGAATCCGGCACCGGCAAGGAACTGGCTGCCCAGGCGCTGCATGACGCCAGCCCGCGTAATCGTGGCCCGTTCATCGCCGTCGACTGCGCCAGCATGACCGAGACGCTGTTCGGCAGCGAACTGTTCGGTCACGAGAAGGGCGCTTTCACTGGTGCCGTGCAGCGCAAGATCGGCCTCGTCGAGGCCGCTGCGGGTGGTACCCTGTTTTTCGACGAGGTCGGCGACATCCCGCTGTGTCTGCAGGTCAAGCTGCTGCGCCTGCTCGAAAGCGGCACCTTCCGCCGCCTCGGCGGTATCGAGCCGCTGCGCGCCGATTTTCGCCTCGTGCTGGCGACGCACCAGAATCTCGAAGCGATGGTCGAGGCCGGCACCTTCCGCCGTGACCTCTACTACCGCATCAGCGCTTTCCCGATCCGCGTGCCGCCGCTGCGCGAGCGCCGCGAGGATCTGCCGCTGCTGGTGCACTCGCTGTTCGAGCGTCTGGGGAAGCGCAAGCTGCGGCTGCACCCGGACGCGATGGCGTTATTGATGCAGCATGCCTTCCCGGGCAATGTGCGCGAACTGCGCAATCTGGTGGAGCGCGCCGCGCTGCTGGCCGACGGCAACACGATTCTGCCCGAACACCTCCCCGAGCGCATCGGCCGGCCACACGACTCCGCTGCCGGACCGCATCCCCTGCATGAAATCGTGCCGCTGGCGCAGGCCGAACTTCACTATCTGCGCTGGGCGACGCAGCAGCATGGCGGCGACCGGCATTCGCTGGCGCGGCGCCTCGGCCTCAGCCCGCGCACGCTGTTCCGCAAGCTGCAGGATCTCTCGCGCAGCGGCCCGACCGCAGGCTGTCGAGGTTCGCCAGGCGCGGAGTCAGCCGAAAGCATCGAGAACTCCTGAACGCATCGGCAGCGGGAGCTCCCGCGGGGCGAACCCGAACGCGATTTGGCTGCATCCGCCGGCGACCAAACAACAAAGCCACCGCAAGGGTGGCTTTCTTGTTGTGGCGTCCCCACGGGGATTCGAACCCCGGTTCACACCGTGAAAGGGTGTTGTCCTAGGCCTCTAGACGATAGGGACTTCGTCTTGGTGGAGGTAAGCGGGATCGAACCGCTGACCTCTTGCATGCCATGCAAGCGCTCTCCCAGCTGAGCTATACCCCCAAAAGAGAGGGCGCATTATACAGGCCGGCCGGTTCCTGTAAACCTCTGTCCGCAACTGTGGCGGCAGCGCCGTTTTCAGAGGATCTTGCCGGGATTCATGAGGCCCTGCGGGTCGAGGGCCTGCTTGACGGCGCGCATCAGGTCGAGTTCGACCGGGCTCTTGTAGCGCAGCAGTTCCGTGCGCTTCAACTGGCCGATGCCGTGTTCGGCCGAGATCGAACCGCCGAATTCATGCACCAGGTCATGCACGATGCGATTGACCGCCGGTGTCGCGGCGATGAAGGCGTCATTGTCCTGGCTGGCTGGCTTGGACTGGTTGTAGTGCAGGTTGCCGTCGCCGAGATGGCCGAAGCAGACAATGCGCACGCCGGGGAAGGCGGCTGCCAGCGTGGCATCGCAGCGCGCGATGAATTCCGGAATGCGCGAGACCGGCAGCGAGATGTCGTGTTTGATCGAGATGCCCTCGATTTTCTGGGCCGCAGAGATGTTCTCGCGCAGCGCCCAGAGCGCCCTGGCCTGCGCGGTACTTTGGGCGAGCGCGGCATCAAGGGCCAGGCCGGCATCGACGGCGGCACCAAGCACGTCCTGCAACGCGGTGTCGAGATCGGATTCCATGGTGTCGGAAAGTTCGATGAGCACTTGCCACGGCGAGCGTTCGGGGAGCGGATCGTGGCTGCCCGGGATGTGCCGCAGGACGAGGTCGAGCGCGGGTCGGCCGACCAGTTCGAACGCCGTCACGCGGCCGCCGATTTTCTCGCGCAGTCGGCCCAGCAGGGCGACCGCCGCCTGCGGGCTGGGGACGGTCGCCCAGGCGGTGGCGATGCTGCGCGGCCGCGAGAAGAGTTTGAGCACGGCGGCGGTGATGATGCCGAGTGTCCCTTCGGCGCCGATGAACAGGTGCTTGAGGTCGTAGCCGGTGTTGTCCTTGCGCAGCCCCTTGAGGCCACTCCAGACGCGGCCGTCGGGCAGTACGACCTCGAGGCCGAGGCACAGCTCGCGCGCATTGCCGTAGCGCAGCACCTGTACGCCGCCGGCATTGGTGGCGAGGTTGCCGCCGATGGTCGCCGTGCCTTCGGCGGCGAGCGAGAGCGGGAACAGGCGGTCGACCGCGGCGGCGGCTTCCTGAACGGCGGCGAGCGTGCAGCCGGCTTCGACGGTCAGGGTGTTGTTGTCGGTGTCGATCGTTCGCACGCGGTTCAGTCGGGTGAGGCTGACGACGATTTCCCCCTGGGTCGGCGTGGCACCCCCGACGAGACCCGTGTTGCCGCCTTGCGGCACGATGGCCACGCTGGCGGTCGCACAAGCGGTCACCACTGCGACAACTTCGTCGGTGCTGCCGGGGCGGACGACGGCGAGCGGCTGGCCGCGGTAGCGGCCGCGCCAGTCGCAGACGTAGGGAGCGATGTCGAAGGGCTCGGTCAGGACGTGAGCGGGACCGAGCGCGGCGCGCATTGAGTCGATCAGCGGGTTCATGATTGCAGGGCGAATTCGATGGCGGGCAGCATGCGCCGGACCGCTTCCTGGCCTTCGGCGATGGCTTCGCTGGCGCGGTGGTAATCCATCAGCCCGAGATGGGCGAGGCGCGGTGCGATCAGTGCGTCGGCGGGTTCGCCGGCGAGCCGGCTTCGGGCGATGCGCGACTGCATGATGTTGATGCTGGTGGTCAGGACCGTAGCCAGCGAAGGCTGCGGGTTGTCGCGCTTGAGCCCGAGGCTCTCCAGCAGGCGCGCGCCCCAGCCGCGGGCATTCTTTGTTTCGCTGCTGCGCCGGAACGACTTGCCGAGGATGTCCGCGCCGAGGTCGACGGCGATGACGATGTCGGCGCCCATTGCGCGGCACAGCGACACTGGCACGGGGTTGACGAGCCCGCCGTCGACCAGCAGGCGACCATCGCGATTGATCGGCGCCAGCAGTCCCGGCAGGGCAATCGAGGCATGCACGGCGGCGGCGACCGAGCCTTCGCGCAGCCAGATTTCACGGCCGCTGGCGAGATCGGTCGCGACGCAGGCAAAAGGCCGCGGCAGCGCGGCGAAATCCTTGTCCACGAAATGCCGTTCGAAGAAGCCGATCAGCCTTTCTCCCTTGATGAGTCCGCCGGACAGGCTGACGTCGAGCAGACCGACGACGTCCTGCCACGTCAGGCTGGCGGCCCAGCGCTCCAGATCGTCGAGGTCGCCGTCGGCGTAGGCTGCGCCCACCAGTGCGCCGATCGAGCTGCCGCAGAGGAGGTCGGGAACGATGCCGGCCTCGTGCAGCGCGCGAATCACGCCGATGTGCGCCCAGCCGCGCGCCGAGCCGCTGCCGAGCGCGAGGCCGATCCGTGGTTTCATGTCCGTTCCGCGAACAGGTCGTGGACGTCGCAATCGGTGATGGTGACGTCGACGAAATCGCCGATGGCCAGATCGTCCGCGTCAGTGATGTAGACCAGGCCGTCGATGTCGGGCGCATCGCCCGTCGTGCGCGCCATCGCACCTTCCTCGTCGATGTCGTCGACGAGAACCGTCAGCGTCTGACCGATCTTCGTTTCGAGGCGCTGCGTCGAGATGTCCTCCTGGTGGCGCAACAGACGCTGCTTGCGTTCCTCGCGGATTTCCTCGGGCAGGGCGCCGGGCAGGGCGTTGGCCGCCGCGCCTTCGACCGGCGAGTAGGCGAAGGCACCCACGCGGTCGAGTTGTGCCGCGTCGAGGAAGTCGAGCAGGGCGTTGAACTCGGCCTCGGTTTCGCCGGGGAAGCCGGTGATGAAGGTCGAGCGGATCGTGAGCTCCGGCACGGCCTTGCGCCAGGCGCTGATGCGGTCGAGCACGCGGTCGCTGTCGCCCGGCCGCTTCATGAGTTTGAGGATGCGCGGGCTCGCATGCTGGAAGGGTACGTCGAGGTAGGGCAGAATCTTCCCTGCCGCCATCAGCGGCAGCAGGTCGTCGACACTCGGGTAGGGATAGACGTAGTGCAGCCGCACCCAGATACCGAGCTCGCCGAGTTCACGGCATAGCTCGTAAAGACGTGTCTTGACGGGCCGGCCGCCGACGAAGCCGGTGCGGTATTTGACATCCACGCCATAGGCGCCGGTATCCTGTGAGACAACGATCAGTTCCTTGACACCCGCGTTGGCGAGCGTTTCGGCTTCCTGCAGTATCTCGCCGATCGGGCGGCTGGTGAGGTCGCCGCGCAGGCTGGGAATGATGCAGAAGCTGCAATGGTGATTGCAGCCTTCGGAAATCTTGAGATAAGCGTAGTGGTCGGGCGTCAGGCGGATGCCCTGCGGCGGCACCAGGTCCACGAACGGATCGTGCTGCGGGGGCAGGTGGGCGTGCACGGCAGCCATGACTTCCTGCAGCGCGTGCGGGCCGGTGACGGCGAGCACCTTGGGATACGTCTCGCGCACGAGGTCGCCGCCATACTTGGTTTTTTTAGCGCCCAGGCAGCCGGTGACGATGACCCGGCCGTTTTCGTCGAGCGCTTCGCCGATGGCGTCGAGGGATTCTTCGACCGCGGCATCGATGAAGCCGCAGGTATTGACGACCACGAGGTCGGCGCCGCCATAACTCCCGGAGATTTCGTAGCCTTCGGCGCGCAGGCGCGTCAGGATCTGTTCGGCATCGCTGGCGGCCTTCGGGCAGCCGAGCGAGACGAAGCCGACGCGCGGCGCGTGCTGCCTGGCGCCCACTACTTCTTCTTGTCGGTCTTCTCGCCCTTGTCGTGGGGCGGTTGGCCGGGTAACTGGAAGCCGGCGAACATCTTGCGCGTCTGTTCCTGCACACTGTCCTGCATCTGCTGGAACATCTTGCGGCTCTGCTCGACGTAGGCCCCCATCATGTGCTGCATGGCCGGACCCTGGAAATTGAGGAACTGCGACCACAGGTCCTTGTTCATCGCGGAGTTGTCGCCATAGAGGTGTTGCGCCTGGTCCTGTAGTTTCTTCTGCATCTCGGCAAAGGCGTTGACGTTGTTCTCGAGATATTGGCCCATCATGCCCTGCATGGCGTTGCCGTAGAAGCGGATCATCTGGGCGAGGATGTCGGACGAGAACATCGGCGCGCCGCCGGCTTCCTCCTCGAGAATGATCTGCAGCAGGATGCTGCGCGTCAGGTCCTCGCCGCTCTTGGCATCGACGACACGGAAATCCTCGTGCTTGAGTACCAGTTCCTTGACGTCGGTCAGCGTAATGTAGGTGCTGGTGCGCGTGTCGTAGAGGCGGCGGTTGGGGTATTTCTTGATGAGGCGAGCCGGTTCGGCCATTGCTTTCTCCCCTGTTTGCTTCCGGCACAGCCGGGATGGCTGCGCCGGAGCGTCACTCTTTTCGTTACTGCAGGTACAGGCCGCCGTTGATGTTCAGCGTCGCGCCGGTCATGTAGCCAGCCAGGTCGGAGGCCAGATAGGAGCACAGGGCACCCATCTCTTCCGGCTTGGCCAGACGCTTCATCGGGATGGTGTCGATGATGCTCTTCAGCACATCCTCGCGGATCGCCATCACCATCTTGGTGGCGACGTAGCCGGGGGCGATGGCGTTGACGGTGACGCCCTTGGTGGCCAGTTCCTGAGCCAGCGCCTTGGAGAAGCCGATCACGCCCGCCTTGGCGGCCGAATAGTTGGCCTGGCCGGCCTGGCCCTTGACGCCATTCACCGACGATATGTTGATGATGCGGCCCCAGCCGCGCTCGGCCATCTTGGCGGAAACCTGCTTGGTCATGTTGAACAGCGAGGACAGGTTGGTGGCGATCACGGCATCCCACTGGTCTTTTTCCATCTTGGCGAACATGCGGTCGCGCGTGATGCCGGCATTGTTCACCAGGATGTCGACCGGACCGGCCTGGGCTTCGGCTTCAGCGACCATCTTCTGGCAGTCCTCGATCTTGGAAACGTCACCCGCGACGCAGACAAAATCCTTGAAGCCGGCCGCGGCCATTTCCTTGAGCCATTCGTCCTTGTTGTCGAACTGCGGGTGATAGGCGGCGACCACCTTATGGCCGTCCCTGGCGAACGCTTGACAAATGGCAGTGCCGAGACCGCCCATGGCGCCGGTGACGAAAGCTACGCGTTGAGTCATGATTTTCCTTTCCCTTCTGGTTGGCGTTGTTAAGGAAACACTGAACAAGCCGTCGAGATTTTTATCGGCGGCGACGAATTGAAACGGAATGACGAAACGCGATCACATTTCATCGC
>Ga0172369_10006167_pt1 | contig 14405 bp, 9 predicted proteins | sample LakKiv25m_FD_114539 | JGI IMG/M metagenome (GOLD analysis project Ga0172369, IMG submission 114539) | Freshwater microbial communities from Kabuno Bay, South-Kivu, Congo - kab_022012_11.25m | ecosystem: Environmental > Aquatic > Freshwater > Lake | place: Democratic Republic of the Congo...
CTGTCATTCCCGCGAAACAGTCTGTCTGATAACGCCCCTGAACTGTCATTCCCGCGAAACAGTCTGTCTGATAACGCCCCTGAACTGTCATTCCCGCGAAAGCGGGAATCTCTAATGTTTTATCCTAAGCCTTAAGCCTTAAGCCCTGAGTCCTGAGCCTTGAGCCCTGAGCCCTAACCCTTGTGAACAACATCACTTAATCCAAACGCAATTTATTCCCTATTTATTAATCTTTTGCATAATTTCTAAACTGAGGATATTATGAAACGCCTAACCGCTCTCGCCCTTCTATTACTCTTAATCAATCTCTCTTTTGCTACTCCCAATTTAGTCCAAATCCCGGCTCCCGCGCATCACAGCGCATTGACGCAGGACGGCTTCCAGCTGCTCTGCCGCGCCGGAAACAGCTGGATCGGACTGTTGCCTTTAGCGGCAAAACTGCCCGCCGGAGGAATCATTTTAACCGACTACGACCTTTCCGCCGGAGACTATTTCCAGCTGTCTTTCCCTTCCGCCGAAGAAGCCGCCAAACTTACCGGCAAAGTCAATATTCTCCACACCTCCGGCAGCGAACTCATCATCCAAGCCACCGACATCCAGCTACAAAGTCTTCCCCCCCTGAAAGCCCAATGGCGGCGCATTCCCCTTGTTCCCCAGCCTATGAACTGGTCTGGTGTTCCCCTCGATGAAACCGACCAATTCCATCCCTTAGTCTATGAATTCGTCAGCCTGGTCGATTCCGCCGCTTATCGCGGCTATATTCAATCCCTGCAGGATTTCGTCACCCGCAACACCCGCACTAATACTATCCAGCTCGCCGCCCAATGGCTGCAGCAGCAGTTTAGCGCTTTCGGCTTGACCACTACCCTCGACCCCTTCCTTATCAGTGGAATGACCCGCTATAATGTGGTGGGTGACCTCATCGGCGAAACCTATCCCGATGAAATCGTCCTCATCACCGGTCATTACGACGCCACCGCCGGTCAGCCCAGTGCCGCCGAACCCATCGCTCCCGGCGCCGATGACAACGCCTCCGGAGTCGCCGCCGTTTTGGAATCCGCCCGCATATTATCCCAATATTCCTTCGGCCGGACTTTACGCTTCGTTGCCTTTGCCGGAGAAGAACAAGGATTATACGGCTCCGAAGACTATGTCACCAATTTAGTCACCGCCGGGACTAATGTCGTCGGCTGCTTCAACTTCGATATGATCGCCTGGTCCGGCAGCGATCCCTGGCCCCCTGATTTGATGATCTATTCCGATAACAACCCGCTTTCCCAAGCTATGGGCGCTAAATTGGTCGAAGCAGTGCAGACTTTTGTTCCCACCGAGGTCGAACCGCAATTCGTTGTCGACCCCAGTGTAGTTTATTCCGACCATGGTCCTTTTTGGGACGCCGGTTATCCCGCTATCCTCGGCATCGAAGAAGAAGCCTGGGGCCCCGACTTCAATCCCTATTATCATTCCGTCAACGATCTAATTGTTTACTGCGACATCGCTTACGCCTCGGCCTGCACCAAAGCCGGCATCGCCGCCCTCGCCGACTACGCTATCCCCATTGTCACCGCCGGCCCCGCTTTGATGGTATCTGATTATACCCTGACCGAAATCGTCGGCAACGGCAACGGTCAACCCGATCCCGGCGAAACTTTTTCCGCCGCCTTGACTTTGACCAATGTCGGAGTGGAACCGGCTCTTGATGTATCCGCATATTTGCTTTCCTACGATCCCAATTTAGCTATGAACCAGGCTTTTTCAACATATCCCGACCTTTTACCGGAATCGTCAGCCGTATCTCTGACTCCTTATAACTTTACCATAAGTCCCGCCTGCCCGCCAAATTACCCTGCCATTCTGCAAGTCGATATTTATCTTGACACCTTGTCCTGTTTCTATTCCAGCATTAGTTTTGTCGTTTCCGATCCGCTTTACCAGCCTTATGGGCCTGATACTTATGGGTACTACGCCTTCGATATAATGGATGAAAATGGCCCTGTCTACGACTGGATGGAAATCGCCCCGGCTCAAGGCGGACAAGGTTCCCAATTGAATTTCACCGGCGATGATCAAACCCTGCTGCTGACTCTGCCCTTTATTTTCGATTATTATGGCCAAAGCTATTCTCAAATTTCCCTCTGTTCCAACGGCTGGATCGCGCTGGGAATAAACACTACCACGGATTACACCAACAGCGTCATTCCCGACCCGGACGGCCCGCCCGCGATGCTCGCGCCTTTCTGGGAAGATTTATCACCGCAATTTGGGGGTTCCATCAGCTTTTATTACCATACGGCGGAACATAGATTCATTATCGAATTCGATTCCATCAGGCAGTATTCCCCCGACTACGCCCGCGAAACTTTCCAAGTAATGCTCTATGATCCTGCTTTCCATTTCACTCCTACCGGGGATGGCAAAATTCTTTTTCAGTTTAAAAATGTCACCGATATTGCCTCTTGTACTATTGGCATTGAAGATCCTACCGAAACTGTGGGGCTGGAGTGCTGGTACAATGGCGGCTATCCCGAACAGATGCTGCCTATCGGCGATGAAACCGCCATCCTGTTCACCACCATCGCCGGTCATCCTGATGTCACCGTCACCCTCACTCCGGCCGTCACCCCCATTCAAATCCCCGTTTCCGGCGGTACCTTCGAATATAACATCGCCGCCACGAATGCGGAAAATACTGCGCAAACCTTCAATGTCTGGTGCAATGTCACCCTGCCCACCGGCTTGCCCTACGGCCCTACTTTAGGTCCCGCCAATATTACTCTCTCCGCCGGACAAACTATCGACCGCGACCGCATCCAATCCGTCCCCGCCCTTGCTCCCGCCGGTGATTACATCTATCGCGCCTATGTAGGGCTCTATCCCGGCGTAGTCTGGTCGGAAGACAACTTCCTCTTCACCAAACTTCCCTTCAGCGAAGGCCCCCTTGTGGAAAACTGGAACAATTGGGGCGAAGCATTCGAGGGAGAAATTGGTGAAGAATTGAAAATTCAAAATTATCAATTAAAAATTACTTCCGTAAGTCCCAATCCGTTCAATCAGCAGACCGCAATAAGTTTCGAGCTCCCTGAAGCGGGTAAAATTAATCTGGTAATTTACGATATTTTAGGCCGGGAAGTGCAGTCACTCGCCACCGGTCACTCGTCACTCGGAAAACACACCGTGGTGTGGGATGCCGGGGGGCAGTCGAGCGGGGTGTATTTTATTAGGTTGTCGGTGGATGGACGATGGTCGATGGCGAAGAAAGTAGTGTTGATGAAATAATGATTTGAGAATATTTAGCGAATATTTAAATTATACGCATTCTAAAAAGGTTTTTGCCTGTTTTTGTAGGGACGCAAAATTTTGCGTCCCTACAACTGTAAAAATTTTTCCAAACCAGTATTTGTATCTTCTACGGAGGCTTCAACAATGAAACGGTTTTGCTTCATCATTTTAGCCATTCAAACGCTGTACAGCGCAGTTTCAGCGCAGCCCGATACTTTATGGACCAAGAAATTCAGCGGCAGCGGCTATGCCAGCCCGTATTATGTCGATACCACTGACGATATGGGTTTCGTCATCGCCGGAAATACCCGCACTTGTGGCACCAATAACCTGGATCTGTATATAGTTAAAACCGACGCCGAAGGCAATGAGATGTGGAATTTGATCTATGGCAGTCCCAACAAAGATGAAGCTTTCTGTATTCAGCAGACACAGGATCTTGGATACATCGTCTGCGGGAGTTGGAACCGGACATTATTAGGCAATGACGGTGATATAATCTTGATGAAATTGAATGAATTCGGCGCTATCAGTTGGACGCGCATTATCGGAGGAGCGTATGACGATTGGGCTTTTAGTGTTCAGCAAACCTCAGACAACGGTTATATTATAGCCGGTTCCAGCGATTCGCCGGGATTCGGCGATTATCGCATTCCCCTGATCAAATTCGATGAGAATGGCAACATTAGATGGAGACAGTTTTTGGGAACGGATTGGGATAATTTTGGCGAAAGCGTCCGGCAGACATTAGACGGTGGATACATCGTTGCCGGATACCATCAGGATAATCAAATAGTTAGAATGTATATAATAAAAACCGATTCTCGAGGCAATGTCCAATGGCAGCGTTATTTCGGAAACGATATTGAATACGCTCATTGCGTAAGGCAGACTTTCGACGGAGGTTATATCGTAGGCGGTTCTACTATGATACCAGGATTAGGCGTTAATACTGCCTGTCTATTGAAACTCGATCCTTTCGGTAACACCCAATGGTTCAGATATTACGGAACTCCGGCTTGGGAACAAGTTCAGAGTGTGCGTCAGACCAAAGATATGGGTTATGTCTTCACCGGGATCTGTGAGTTTCTAGGGGCAGGGTGCCATGATGTGTGGATTGTTAAAACCGACATTGCCGGGGATACTTTATGGACTAAAGTCTTAGGCGGTCCCCATTACGATTGGGGTGAATGTATTCAGGCGTTGGGTGATAACAGCTATATTGTCGCCGCTCAGTATCAGGAAACTGCTCCCGGGGGAAATAATTTCTGGCTGATTCGGTTAGAAGCCGAGGCGGAGGGAGAAGTAGAAACGAAAGCGGCGGAAGAATTGACGGAAAGCGGTGCGCCTTATGGTTTTGCATCATTGTCCGTCAGCCCTAATCCTTTCAATCAGCAGACGACAATCAGCTTTGAACTGGCTGAAGCGGGGGAAATTAATCTGGCGGTGTATGATGTGCTGGGGCGGGAAATCGAGGCATTAGGCACCGGGCATTGGGCATCAGGAAAATATAGCATTGTCTGGAAAGCAGAAAACCAAGCCTCCGGCATCTACTTCATCCGCCTGCAAATCCCGGAAACTTCCCAAACACAGAAAGTAGTGCTGATGAAATAATCTTGTGTTGGTTTTTTAATTCATATATCATATATCATATTTCATATATCATATATCGTTTTTTCTTTTACTCATTCCCAATCCTAAAATGTGCTTTCTCTTCCTTATATTATTCATCCTAATCTGCCCTCTCCCTTCTCCCGCGCAGGACTCTCTCCGCGTCCTCTTCCTCGGCAACAGCTACACCGCCTTCAACAACCTCCCTCAGCTCTTCACCGACTTATCCGCTTCCGGCGGCAAAACTGTCGTCTATTCCGGCAACGCTCCCGGTGGCTGCTGGCTGGAAGACCACTTAGCCGACTCGCAGTCGCTCCGCCTCATCGAATTAGGCGATTGGGATTATGTCGTTCTGCAGGAACAAAGTCAAGTCCCCGCCATCGACTACTGGCGCTATAATAGTATGTATCCTTCCGCGGATACGCTGGATTCCCTCATAGAAATTACCGGCGCCCGGACCTGTTTCTTTATGACCTGGGGACGCGAATTCGGCGGTCAGCAGACTATCGGCTCCTACAGCAGCCCCGTCTTTGTCGATTTCTTCCATATGCAGGATTCCCTCGCTTCCGCCTACTCCGAAATCGCCGCTATCCTGAACGCCGAACTCTGCCCCGCCGGACTCGCCTGGGCCCAGGCTGTCACCCTTGATCCCCTCATCGACCTGTGGACCGAAGACAGCAGCCATCCCACTTTGCTTGGCAGTTACCTCACCGCCTGCGCCTTCTACGGAACTTTATGGGACGAATCCCCGGTAGGGCTGTCCTTCACCGCCGGCATCGACCCCGATACCGCCGCCTTTTTACAGTATGCTGCGCAGTTAGCTTTGCCGGTGGAAAATCAATTAAAAATTAAAAATGATGAATTAAAAATTGAGAATTGTCCCAATCCGTTTAACAGCTCAACTACTATTACTTTTTCCATCCCTACTGCTTCGCAGGTGGAAATTGCAGTGTATGATAATTTGGGACGGGAAATCACGAGACTCGAGACACGAGACTTGAGACCAGGAACTAATAAAGTGGTATGGAATGCTGAGAGATGCGCCAGCGGCGTATATTTTATCCGGCTGATGGTCGACGGCAGATGGTCGATAGTGGAGAAAGTCGTACTAATGAAATAGGCGCTGGGTGATGGGTGTTGCTAAAAGTAAAAGCCCTTCACCGCGAATTAAACGAAATCATTAATGTAAGGGCGGATTTATAATCCGCCCAAAGTTTGCTTTGAAAATAGAATAACTGTCGCCTCGCGAGTGCATATTTTCATGCTTCGGGGTGCGCCGTCAGGCGCATGTGGGGTTATCCTGAAAATAGCCGGGACGCTGCTCGCAAGCCGGGTATTTTCATTCTAAGTTGCGGGCGGCCGCGAATCCAGCTGCCCATGGCGGTTTGCTTTTACGATGGAGAATGATGATCGAACTATGTTACCCCACGATTTTAATCGTGCGCTGTTCAAATAACCATCGGCTAATAAATATCTTGACAAATTTAAATTAAATCCATATATTGAAAATACTCCGCAGCATTCCGAAATATTGTTGCTTAGTTGACAAAGCGGCTTTTTGTTGACTGATTTAAATGCAAGAACTACTAACCTCATTCAACAAAATTCACAGGAGAATGCTATGCGTCCTACACCTATTGATCTTAAAAATAACCGGAACGCCTCCCGCGAACTGAGAATTTTCACTCCAAGTTATGGAGGGCCGCGAATGAGACCATCCATGATGGTTTTACTGCTGATTTTACTCACCGTTTCGCCTTCCTTTTCCCAAATCCTCTGGAATCCCGACGGTATCGCCCTCAGACAAGCTGAACACATCGCTTGGAAAGAAGCCGCCGCGCAGAACGCTCAAGACGAAATCTGCTTCATCTGGAGCGATTGCCGGGACGGTGTCCAGCGCATCTATGCGCAAAAACTTTCCCCTGCCAGCCAGCCGCTTTGGGAAGAAACCGGCGTGTTAGTCGGTGGAAATTTCGCCGAATGGGGGCATCACACCATCGCTGCCCTGTCCGACGGCGAATTCATCATTGTATGGTTCGATGTGGAATTTTGGAGCGGAGCCGGGTATTTGCGCGCGCAGAAAATCGACGCTGACGGCAATCGGCTCTGGGGAGATAATGGGATTTCCGTCACCTCTCAATCCTTCTATCCCAGCGCCCCCAGGGCGATCGGCGACGGTCAGGGCGGCTGTTATATCCTCTGGGATAATTACAGCGCTAATACTCTTCATGTCAGCCGCTTTTTAGCGGACGGAACGCTGGCTGCGGGATGGCCGACGGACGGCAGTTTAATCACCGATATTTACCATAATCCCCCGTTTGATGTTTGTTCCGACAACAATGATGGTATCATCGTGGTCTGGCAGGGCGTAATAATAATGGGAAATGCCAATATTTATGCGCAAAGGGTGAACTCTGCCGGTACGATGCTGTGGACTCCGGGCGGCGAACCGGTATGTATTGCAGCGAATGAACAAGATAATCCGCAGATGGTGGAAGACGGCGCCGGCGGCGCTTTCATCGTATGGGAAGATTTAAGGAATGGGATTGTTTCCTTCAAAGACCTCTATATCCAGCGTATTGACGCGAATGGGCAGGGGCTGTTCCTTCATGACATCCCGGTAAGTGCCGCAGACCGCGATCAAGCGTCTCCACTCATCGTTTCCGACGGCGCCGGCGGCGTCGTTGTGGGGTGGGTAGACGAGCGCGCCAGTATGGTGGGATTTACCGATATTTACGCTCAGCGCGTAGGACCGGCCGGTAATTTATTATGGAACGCCAATGGAGTTCCGGTGTGTACAGCCGACGATCACCAAATTGAGTTGTCCATCGCCCCAAACTTGCCCAACGGTTACTATTTCGCCTGGCAGGACTGCCGGATCGGAGATCCCATTCACTACGACATCTACGCCCAATATGTGGATGATAATGGCGTCTGCCTTTGGGCGGAAAACGGTATCGTCATCAGCAATCTGCCTTTTGAACAGATGAATCCTAAAGTGTTCACGATGAACGATGGTGATGCGGCCTATTTATGGTTCCATCAATCAGACTCCAGCGGGATTTATCTGCAAATGACCGATGTCAGCGGCAGCCCGCAATTCCCAGCGGGCGGCGTTGCCCTGAACCAGGGTATCGACGGCTCTGTGGAGGGCCGCATCAATATCTTAAATCTGACAGACAACACTTTTATGGCGGTATGGATGGACAACCGGACGATTTTTTCCGGCTATCGCATATACTACCAAATAAGTGACTATGATGGTAATGCACTTATGACGGCAAACGGCTGTCCCGCCACCCCGGTGGAAGGTGAATTCAATCAGGAAGATATTCGCGCCGCCCGCACCAGCGATGGCAATATCGCGCTAATCTGGAGGGATTGCGATGAGAGCACCCAATATATTCCCCAAATTTGCTGCCAGCTAATCGATGCGCAGGGGAATTTGTTGTGGAATGAACGAGGTGTATTCGCCACCGCGCCGACACTATATGATCAGATGTATCCTTTTGCCGGCCCGGATAATGCCGGCGGGATTTACGCCGCCTGGAGTGGATACGATGAAAATTATATATTTAAGGTGTTTGTTCAGCATTTCGATGCCGCGGGTAATCTCTTATGGGGCAGCAGCGGTATCGAATTGACTAATATTAATGATGTGGATGAAGTTGTTCAGGGAATCGTTCCCGACGGCGAAGGCCATGCCATTGTAATGTGGCGGGGGGGAAATTTCCTCACCGACTTTGATCTCTTCGCCGCGCGGATTTTATCGTCCGGGGATACTGCATGGGTGAGGGATATCTGCAGCGCTCTGTTTATGCAATCCATAACTTCAGTTATTCCTTCGATTTCCCGCGGGGCGGTGATAGCTTGGGAAGATCATCGCAGCGGCGATTATGATGTGTATATTCAGAAGCTCGACAATTCCGGCGCCATCTTATGGGGCGAAAACGGTCTCCAGCTTACCAACATCACCGGCGATCAGGAAGCGCCGCAAATCATTGAGGACGCCGAAGGCTATATCTTTGCCGTCTGGAACGATACGCGTAGCGGAACCGACTTTGACATTTATTGCCAGCGTATCAGCCCCGCCGGGGAAATACTATTCCCGGTAAACGGCCTGCCCGTTGCGGTAATTAGTATGAGCGATCAAGAAGAAACCAGCTTGATTCCGGATGGCGCGGGCGGAGCTTATATCTGTTGGGAAGATGGAAGGATTATGTTCGGCGATCGGGATATTTATGCCCTGCATTTGACCGCCGCCGGTGAAATCGCTCATCCGATATGGGCGCAAAACGGCAATGCCGTCTCTGATTTCGCCAATTATCAGATGACGCCGAAAATGATTCCCGATACTGAGGGCGGCGCCGTAGTCATTTGGCGGGATTGGCGAGCTTCAGCTTACGAAGGAGGGATGGTCAATCTATACGCGCAAAGAATTAACGATTTCACCACCGGAGTCGGTGATAAAGAGCCAACCGCGGAGGTCCCTTCAGCTTTCCGACTCTATACCCCTTACCCCAATCCCTTCAATTCCTCCATTACCATCAATTTCACCCTTCCCGCCGCTTCTGAAGTCAAATTGGCTATCTACGACATTCAGGGTAGGGAAGCAGCCGTTCTCGCAGCTCGCATCTCGCAGCTCGGAACTAACACAATCGTCTGGGACGCCAAAGGATTGGGCAGCGGAGTGTATTTTGTGCGGTTGTCGGTGGACAGTGGTCAGTCTTCGGTAAAGAAAGTGGTGTTGATGAAGTAATAGCCCCCGACTTCAGCCGTGGAGAATGTTTCAATCGGAGAACAGGCTTTAGCCTATTCCGCTTCACCGCGAATTAAACGAAATCATTAATGTAGGGGCGGACTCCTATGTCCGCCCCCTGTTTGCTTTTTTCCCAAATCCCCAATCCCCAAGGAGGTAAAAGATGCATCGGATTAAGTTACAATTATACCGGTTCTAAAAGTCTTTTCGCATGTTTTCGTAAGGGCAATTCATGAATTGCCCTTACATTGGAAAACTATTTCAAGAAACAGTATAATTTGAACGGTGATGGAGACATCGATGTCTTATCTGCTTCCAATAATGATAATAAAATCGCCAGATATGAAAATGACGGACAGGAGAATTTCATTTACTCATATATACCGGTTCTGATTAATATTTTCCGATTGTAGGGACAGAACACTGTTCTGTCCCTACCTAAACATACGAAAAGACTTTTTAGAAACGGTATAATCACTACAAATGCAAATGACGCAATATCGGTTTTCGCTCTGGATATGAACGGTGATGAAGACATCGACGTGCTGTCAGCTTCTTATTGGGATGATAGAATCGCCTGGTATGAGAATTTTGGTGATATCATGCTGGAAATACCGCTGGTAACTATCGAATGACTAGACGAAATTATGGGTTTCCGTCTGAGCTGGAACAGCATACCCGACGCAGAAACTTACCATATCTATTTCGGTAACACCGCCTATCTACCTTTAGCACAAATGAATCTTATAGCCACCACCCCAGATACCACCTATACGGCGGAAGGAGTAGCGGCGCCGGAAGGATTTTACCGGGTGACAGCAAATAGCGAATAGTAACAAAATTCGAAATTCGGGAAAAGCAAATATGAAGAAATTTCTCACTATATTGTCCTTACTGATTTTGACTGGCGGAATTGCTCATACACAAATAATCCCCTTCTCCGACTACCACCATCCGCCGGACATCCCCGCCCTCGCCCTTTCCCCCAAAGACTACTCCCGCTTCGCCGCCCTCGATTCCGCCGAACTGGAAGCCATCATCCTCTCCCTGATGGACACCTTGAATGTCCCCGGACTGTCCGCCATTGCCGTCAAAAACGGTCTCACCTTCTGGCAAGGGCAATACGGCATCGCCAATTTCGCGGAAAACCGCCCTGTCGCCGATTCCACCCTCTTTATGCTCGCTTCAGTATCCAAACCGGTGACCGCAACCGCCCTTATGCAACTTTGGGAACAAGGATATTTCGAACTGGACGATGATATAAACGATTACCTGCCTTACCCTGTAATCAATCCCGATTTCCCCGCCGATGCTATCACTTTCCGCCAGCTTTTGTGCCACACTTCCTCCATCGTCGATAACTGGACTATCCTCGACCCCTTAGCCGCCGTCGGCGATCCCACCATCCCCCTCGCCGAATTCACCCAAGGCTATTTAGTCCCTGGCGGTACCTATTATTCCCCCGACAATTACGGCGATTATTACCCGGCCCAATATTGGAGCTATTCCAATGTCAGCGTCACCCTCATCGGCTATCTCATCGAATCCCTCACCGAGCTGACCTTCGAACAATACTGTCAGCAAAACTTGTTTCAGCCCTTGGGAATGGACGAAACCTCCTGGTTCTTAGCCAATCTGGACACCAGCAACATCGCCATGCCTTACGACTACCACGCCGGAGTCTTCACCCCCTTCGGTCATATGGGCCGCCCCTGGTATCCCGCCGGGCAATTGCGCACCAGCGCGCCGCAATTAGCCCGCTTCCTCACCGCTTTCATCCAAAACGGCTTCATCGACACCGTCCGCATCCTCGAACCATCTACCGTCGATACTATGCTCACCCTGCAATACACCAATCTGCTGGATTATCAAGGTATTATCTGGAACTACAATTTCCGCGCCGATCACTGGGTCTGGCGGCACGGCGGAAGCAGCTGGGGGACGCGGACGGTGATTTCTTTCTGCCCGGATGACAGTATCGGCGTCATCGTGCTGACTAACGGCGAAGCCGGCCTCATCTGCGATTCCCTGGAACTGTTATTTTATGAATTCGCCCGCACTAACACCGGCATCGCCGCACCGCCCTTCGACCTTACACCTTCGACCTTCGACCTTTCCGCTTATCCCAATCCTTTTAATTCTTCTGTTACTATCACTTTCACCATTGACTGTTTAAACAAGGTAATACTGTCGATCTTCGATATTCAGGGGCGTGAAATCACGAGACTCGAGACACGAGACTTGAGACTTGGAATTAACACAGTAGTGTGGGAGGCGGACGGTGTGGGCAGCGGTGTGTATTTTGTGCGGATGTCAGTGGTCGGTGGTCAGTCGTCGGTGAGGAAAGTGGTGCTGGTGAAGTGAAACAGAAAAAAAGATCAGAAAAAATCACAGAATAAAATCCTTTTATAGACACTTGACAAATACCTTGAAAGTAATTATATTATCTATGAAGGATTTGATTTCCACAATTTAATCCAAATTAATTTATTTTAACAACATTTAAATAGCAATAATGTCTAATGGATATCTCAGAGATAAATGAGTTGTATTATATTACGCATGTTGATAATTTACGGTTAATTAGTCAATTTGGCATCCTTTCGCACAATAGTGTAAAAAGAATACCACATAAAGATTTATCATCGGAGGTAGTACAAGATAGGCGAGATAATAAAAAACTGCCAGATACCAATTATAATCTTCATCACTTTGCTAATTTGTACTTTGATGCACGAAATCCAATGCTATATTTTCTTACATGTCATAACAAAATTGAGGATATTTGTATTCTTTCACTATCAAAGGAGGTTTTACTTATACCGGATAGCGTTATTACCGATAGGAATGCTGCAAGTGATTGGGCTTGTTTTAAACCATCACCGGAGGGACTGCAGGTCATTGATAGAGAAATAACTTTTGCTAAAAATTGGAATTTAGATAACGAATTTTTGAAAATGGAGTATAAATCAAAAAAATGTGCTGAGTTGCTCATCCCAGTAGCTGTTAATAAAAAATATATTCAGAAGATATATGTAGCTAATAACTCCGCTGAACAAAAAGCCATGAATGTTTGTAATGCTATTCCGATTATAGTCAATAACGAACTATTTTTTAATAAAGGTTAAAATGGTTGAGAAAGTTGAAATAGACGACCTTTTTAAATCCCAAGCGCAGACCTTAATAAACACAGTCAATTGTGTCGGGATTATGGGTAAAGGAATTGCTTTGGAATTCAAAAAACGATTTCCGGATATGTTCGATGACTATTTTAGCAGATGTAAAAGAAAGGAAGTCAAGTTGGGTAAACCCTATCTCTATAAATCTGCAGTAGGTCGTTGGATAATTAATTTTCCTACCAAGGATGATTGGCGTTCATTATCGCATCTCGATGATATTTTGGAAGGATTGGACTACATTGTCGATCATTATAAGGAATGGGGTATAACTTCATTAGCTGTCCCTCCTTTAGGAATGGGCAGTGGCAGGTTAAAATGGGAAAATGCAGCGCCCTTTATATACATAAAATTGAATAAATTGGATATTCCGACCTATTTATATGCTCCACAAGGTACACCTTCAAATTACTTATCGAGAGATTTTCTTGAAGGCAATGTGGAAATAAGTATTGATTGGCCCTGGTATATCCTTTTAGAAATTCTATACAGAATTCAGAACGAGAGGTATCACCATCCAGTCGGAAGAACACGATTCCAGAAAATTGCATACATTGCAACACTAATTGGATTACCAACCGGATTGGAATTTCAAAAAGCAAGTTTTGGTCCATATGATCCCAAGATTAAGGAACATACTGCTGCTTTATTGAGCGCTAAATTAATTACTGAGAGTGATTTAGGTAGATTAAAAGAAATTCGTACTGGAGAAGCTTTTAATACAAAGCGGCAGAAATATTCTAGTAAGATTGTCGAGCAAGAGAGCTTGATTGATAAAACAGCGGATTTATTTCTCAGAATGAATACAAATCAATCCGAAATTACAGGAACAATTATTTATTCTTATAATGAATTGAAGCGATCACACAAACCTTCTGAACTTGATGTATTTGACGAAGTCATGGCTTGGAAAAAAAGACATAGACCTCCCCTAATCGAAAAGGAAGTTGCAGATGCAATCAGAAACCTTGCAATATTAGGGTGGTTAAAAGTCGATTATAGTGAAAATTTACCAGTCTCTGAAGCCCCTGAATTTTAGTTAGAGATATAATTTATCTGTTTTTCCACCCCCCCAAAAAAACTTGCCTTTCCCCTTCCTTTTTATTACATTAATCTAATTTACCCAATATTGAATCTTACTATTATTCCAATTCTGATTAATGTTTTCCGATTGCAGGGACAGAACACTTTTCTGTCCCTGAATAAATATGCGAAAATACTTTTTAGAAACGGTATTGGAGTCGTTTGCTGCGAGCTGTATGATGCGAATTTGGATTTGCCGCAGAGTTAAGGGAAACTGCGATCTATCGCTTTTGCTTTTCACTTGTTACTTGTTACTTGCAGCTTGTTACTTTGTTCGACTTTCGACTTGTAAACTTGTAAACCTGTAAACTTGCAAACTTGCAAACTTGTTAACTAATATCAATGTCAATATACCTCCCCTCGCCGCGGCGGGGGGATAAAGTTCGTATATTTGTGTAAAATGGCAAAAGAATATGTATAAAAAAGTTGAGCCAGAGCGATTTTCTTATAATTTTGGGATTGTATAAAATTCAAGAGAAAAATCCACAAAATTCAAG
>Ga0172369_10006171_pt1 | contig 14387 bp, 10 predicted proteins | sample LakKiv25m_FD_114539 | JGI IMG/M metagenome (GOLD analysis project Ga0172369, IMG submission 114539) | Freshwater microbial communities from Kabuno Bay, South-Kivu, Congo - kab_022012_11.25m | ecosystem: Environmental > Aquatic > Freshwater > Lake | place: Democratic Republic of the Congo...
AGGAGTCGGAAGGGTATAATGTGTGCGGAGAATCCATGCGACAACTGGAACCCGATGAAAAACTGTCCCTGGTCATGATTTACACGCCGAATATGCTGGTGCGCGGCGGGCTCATTACGCGGGAAAACATTCGCGTGAGCATCTGGCTGAGAAACCAGGGCATATCGAACTATGTTCATGTCGTGAACCCGCAGACGATCGTATTCGGGGGCGGCGCGCCGCGCACATTGACTTATTCAGAGATGTACCTGCCGACGAATGAGGTTGTTGCTTTCCACCTCGTCCCTCCGGCGGCCGACCCGCCGGATTATGAAGCCAGCGAGGCCAATCGTTCCATGGAACCTGTCAGTGCATTGGTGGGAACATTCATGATCAGGGGCAAGGTCCGCATTTCCACACAGACGGATTTGGGAACAAGCCTGGATGTGATGAAAACAGTCTGGCTGTCACTGTACGAGGCTGGGATCACCAATCCATATATGCCGCAATTCAACATGCAGGTTCCCATGCTTCTGGTCAACGCCAAAGCAGTGAGTTTTGGGGTGTAAGGTTCAAGGACCGGGATACCAGACGAGAGGTGTTATGTGGATATTTCGTTAACCACTCCTGCATTGCTGTTTCCAACTGTGTCGCTGTTGATGCTGGCATACACCAATCGTTTCCTGACTCTCGCCACGATCATCCGCAACCTGCATGACCGGTACAAATCGGAGCAGAACGAGAATCTGCTTGGGCAGATCACGAATTTACGTTACCGCGTTTATTTGATCCGCAACATGCAAATCTTCGGAGTGCTCAGCCTGCTCTTCTGTGTGGTGAGCATGTTCGCCCTTTTCGCAGGCTGGCCCATGGGCGGACAGTGGAGTTTTGCGATTGCCCTGATTCTGATGATCGTTTCGATGTTGATCTCGCTGCGCGAATTGCAGGTCTCTGTAGGCGCGCTGGATCTGTTGTTGATGGAACTGGAGGAAAAGGAAAAGACAGAATAGGAGGAGGGATCAATATCCCGCGCCTTATCGGCGCGCCCAGACCCAGCCCGCGCCAAAGCCGATCAATTCCCCCACCAGGATCAACGTAAGCAGCCCGGCAAGCCCGCTGGAGGCAAGCAGGGGAACTGCGCCGGGAAAACCCAGGATGAAATAGTTGTAGGCGCCGAGACCGCCCAGCAGGATGCCAAGCGCGAGACGCACCCCGCTTCTCCTCGTAAAGAGGCGGCTCCCAAGCCAGTATCCAATCCACGCGCTGAAAACAATCAAGGACATGGATAGGAACCATGCACCGGCACGCGGGTACCCCTCGTTGGAAACAAAACCGTTCTCCGCCGGTGGGGTCGGCGTGGCGGTAACCGGTTCAACGAATTCCGTCAGTTCAGGAGCGACCACAGTCACAGCCACAGCCCCATTTTGGGACACATCCAACTGCAGGGATTCGGAGATGGCGGCAGGATCGCTGGCCGCGCGTATTTCCAGCAGGCCGGGCTTATCCAACCCGAAGGATGCGCGCGCGATTCCCTGCGTCGTCACCGTCTCCACTTGCTGGAGGATGCCGCCTCCCTCGCCCGTCAACACCATGGAAAATTTCACCACAGTCCCGTCCGGTACGATATGTCCGTTGTGATCCATAATCGCGCCGGTGCGAATGGCAATCGTATCGCCAATCTGGAAAAGGGGAATCGGGGTCGGCTCGGGAGTGTTGGGGGTGCCGGTGGGCGCGCTGGCAGGTTTGAGGTCCAGGGAGAGCGAAATGATCTGATTCGGGTCCGGGGTCATGGCCGAGATCAAGTCATACCCGACGCCGGAGATCGAGACGGGCGATGCGCCAGCCGGGGTTAATTCCTGAAAAAGAAGGCGCGCGGCCACATCCACAAACGGGGGCTGGGGACTGTAAAGGGCAAAGAACGCTGTGAGATTGGAAATATCCGTCGCGCCAAAGTAATACGGCGCGCCAAAGGAAAACAGGATCACGCGTTTATTCTGCAGCAGGTCGCGGCGTTCCCGCAGAAATCGGCTGACGAGTTCGGGCTGCCCGTTGCTGGAATCGGTGATCGAAAGAACCACCCAATTCGCGCGGGCAATGTCGGTCTCGATGAAAGGCACTTCGACTTTATCCATCATATCCTGGAGGTTCTGGAACGAATGAGAGGACAACCTGAAATCGGACGTGAGGTTGCCGCTGGAAGGGCCGTACAGCCTGATGATGGTTTGTTGCAGCGCGTCCACCGCGAGAGGCATTTGCTCCAGGCATTCACTACATTGTTTGACGGGCATCGAATCTGTGATGAAAACCATGCGCTCGCTGGTTTGAGGCGGGGCGGGAAGCACGGTGGCTAAATCCTGCCGTTCGGGGCTGACCAAAGTAGCCGCATTGCGCGCCACGTTGAACGTGATATCGGACGATTTGCCGACAAGTTCCAGGTTGTCCGCTGAAACAGTCACATTCGAAAACGAAAAGCCTCCATAGAGTTTATATTTCTTGTAAAGGATGCGCAGCAACGCCGCGTCCACTCTTTGGGCAAAGGCTGAGTCTTCGCGATATTTCTGGGCGAAATATTCGAGGATTTTGACGGTTGTTGTGTAAGTATCTTCCGCATCGCTTGAAACAATGTTGCCAAGATACAAAAGATCGTTGCCCGCCAAAAAGGCATCCCGCGCGGCGAGGCGCGCGCTAAAATCGTCGCCGGATGCATAAAATTCACGCACCGCCCGCGTACCCAGATCGTCACTGACAATCAGTCCGCCCGTATCGCGCCAGGTTATAAATTGAGGCAGGGCAAGGATGGTGGCCAGCGCCTGCGCGTCGAAACTGACAGGACGTGTGGTTGCACGGATGTTTCCCTGAAAGCCCTGGTAACGGATGTGTGAAATGAGCAGGCCGTCCGCCGCAGATTCAGGGGCGGCGGCATTGCCTGTCACAGCAAAGAATGGCGCAAGTTCGATTTGCTTCAATTGCTCGAGCGACTTGCGAACCGTGGAGACTTCCTCCTCCGGCAGGCGGTCCGACCCGCCGCGCCCGGGGAAATGTCCGGCAATCACAAGCATACGATTCCCGCTTCCGGAATGTAACCCGGAAATATAAGCGCGTCCCATTTCCCCCACCCAATAAGGATCACCGCCAAAAACGCGCGTTGCAAGACTGCCCCCCGCGCGCGAAGTGGGCGATTCAAGCACATCCAGGGAAGGCCCAAGATAGAAATTGACTCCCAACGCGGCCAGTTCACTCCCCTCGACCTGCCCTGCCTGGGACGCAAGTTCCGTGCTCCACGAAGCGCCAATCGCCATTTCACTCGGCAGGGGGGTCAAGCCCGTGAAAATCTGATCAGAAGGGGCGTCGTTGCTCGGCTGAGCCATCCCGATAAAAAGCGGCACATAGACGGAACGGGAGGTTTTCCCGGTATCCGGGTTCTGGACCGCGCCGGATGCGCCATCCCATTCCAACTGCTGAAGCCGCTGGATCAACGCATGCGCCTCGGCAACTGTTTGGGGTGAGGCGGCAAAATTATCATTCGAAGCCTGCAGGATCACGCCACCGACATGATGCTGCAAGACCAGGCTGTACACCTGCGATGCCTCGCTCGTATCCACCCCCTTGAAAGTGACGAGAAACAACTGTCCCACGCGTTCTTCCGGGGTCATCGAATTCATCGCAATTTTGACCTCGGCTGGCGGTTCCGGCGTCTGCGCATGTGCCGGGATGGCAAACCCGAATGAGTTCAATACAAACGCGCACAGGACAACGATGTTGAAGATGGATTTTGGATGAAGAAACAACCTGTGGATTTCCCCATTTAATGGGCTTGGAAAACGCGTCGAAGAGGCAACCGCTCTTTGGCAGTCCTGCGCCTCCTTCCGGACCCCGGCCTGCTTCAGCCATTCGGACAGATTCACGCGCCCCTCCCCAGCGCGCGCAGGGCAGTTTGTGGATCACCCGAGAAAATACCGTCCACGCCCCAACTCTTGAGGCGGGTCACATCTTCGGGCACGTTGGTCGCCCACACATGAATGCGCCTCTTCAAACGATGGACACGCTGCACCTGCGGCAGGTTGACATCCGCGATGCCTGGATGCAGGGCCTGGTATTCGCCAAACATAAAACCAAACGACCGCGCCCAACTTCCCTTCCAGCCCCTGAGGGCCAGCAAACCGCGCGGCACCTGCGGAAGAATCCGCGCGGCCTGTTTCAAGTTGGAGGCAAGGAAGGATGAGAAGAGAATATGTTCCTGCAATGCGTGTTTCTTTACCAACGCGCAGACGCGTTCCACAAGATCATCGCGCAGGACATAGTAATTGGTCAACTCCACATTGATGATCCCCCTTTTGCCCACCGTCTCGAACACTTCGTTCAATGTGGGGATCTTCACGCCGCGATATTTTTCGGAAAAAAAACTGCCTGCATCGAGAGCGCGCAAGTCTGCCAGGCTCAGCGAGGAGACGCGGCCGCGTCCATTCGTGGTGCGGTTCACCGTGGCGTCATGGATCACAACCACTTCACCGTCTGCGCTGAGTTTTGCGTCGAGTTCTATCGCGTCCGCGCCCTGCTCGAAGGCAAGTTGAAATGCCTCCAGGGTGTTCTCAGGAGCGTGGACGGACGCGCCGCGATGGGCAAAGAGAATGGGTTGGGAAAAGGATTCCAGCATGGTAGAAAAATCACAGGTCACGCATGGCGAAATCTGTATTTCGCCATGCACAAGTTTGGTCGGGTTTTAGACGATATCCACAAAGTAGGCTTGCGCGGCGCGGTCCAGCATTTCGCGCGACATGCTGGGTTGTACGGAAAGGTAACTGGCGATGTCATTGATCTGGTCGCACAGGTCGCGTGGATGGGATGCGCGCAATTTACGATTGCGCTTAATGTACCATTCCTGCAGGAGATACGCGAGTCCCTGGTCGTTATACTCGATCCTCTTGTCCCGCGCGACGCGGCGGAAGATTTCGCGATACTCCTCGTAGGATGGATCGCCGATTTCAACCTTGTGCCGCAGGCGGCGCAGGAAAGCCTCGTCCACCAGGTCCTTCGGCGGGAGGTTGGTGGAGAAGACGATCAAAACATCGAAGGGCACCTCCACCTTGCGTCCCGTATGGAGGCGGAGGTAGTCCACGCGGTTTTCGAGCGGAACGATCCAGCGGTTGAGCAGGTCACGCGGGCGTACCTGCTGGCGTCCAAAGTCATCAATCAGAAGAATCCCGCCGTTGGCCTTCACCTGGAAAGGCGCTTCGTAGAATTTGTGAGTGTCGTCAAAAACGAGGTCGAGTCCTTCGAGTGTGAGTTCCCCCCCCACCACAATGAACGGGCGGCGAATTTTCACCCAGCGCGGATCACGGCGGGTGCTGGCCCGCAAATTGCCGGTGCTGGAGCCATCCGCTCCCTCGCCCGAAGGCGCCAGACTATGACTGACAGCATCGTAAACCTTGATCACCTGCCCCTCGAGGTAAAGGGCATACGGAATATACATGTTCTGGCTGAGAACCATGTTCCCAAACGCGCGCGCAATACTGGTCTTGCCGTTGCCGGGCGGGCCATACATGAAAATGGAAGTGCCGGAATTCAGCGCCGGGCCAAGCCGTTGGAACGTGCCCTCGGAAATGACCAGTTGCGAAAGGATTTGCCGCATGCTGCGCGTGGTCACCTGAAGCCGGCTGCCCTTCTGGCGGCGAATGGCTTCGTTATAGACTTCGAAAGGCACAGGCGCGGGGCCGGCGTATTGACTGCGATCCAATGCTTCGCATGCGCGTACGATCCCCTGCCCCGTAATGCCATACGTATAAGCGCCTTCACCCAGCGCGCCCTGCGAGGTCGATTTCACCTCGACCAGTTTTTCCTGCTTCAGGGCGACCAGCAACTGGTCGGTCACTCCCGCGAAGGGCAGTGTAATCTCCTCGGCTATCTTGAAACCAGTCAAGTATCCTCGAAAATACAGCACTTTCAGCACGAGGTCCTGCAGCCACAGGGGTGAAAGACCAGTGTCCTCGAGCGTATTGATCTGCGGCGGCGAAAAACCGCTGGAGGACGAGCCAATTTGTCCAGTTGATTTAGTCATATGACTTGCTGCCCTTTAAGTAGGAAAAATGATTTCTTTGCGCGTTCTGATTATACTGCCGATTGCAGCATTCTCTGCGCCCGCTGTTGCTGATTTTGGCGGGTAATCGCTTTTCGTTTATAATCCATTCACTATGAAACTATCAGTCATCATCCCTGTTTACAATGAATCTGAAAGCATCCGGGAGATTTTGAAGCGCGTTCAGTCCACAAAAATGGCGAAAGAGATCATCGTGGTGGACGATGGCTCCACGGATGGCACACGCGACGTCCTAAAAAAACTGAACGGCAAGGGCGGCATACGCGTCGTTCTGCATGAGCGGAACAAGGGCAAGGGTGCGGCGGTCCGCGCCGGGATGGCAGCCGCCAGCGGCGACGTTCTCCTGATCCAGGATGCCGACCTCGAATACGATCCCCGCGATTACCCGCACCTGTTGCAGCCCATCCAGGAAGGCATCGCGGATGTGGTCTACGGTTCACGTTTTCTCGGCGGACCGCGCCGCGCCACGATGTACTGGCACATGATCGCCAACAAACTCCTGACGTTCATGACCAACATCCTATACGATAACATCCTGACCGACATGGAGACTGGCTATAAGGTCTTCCGCAGGGAAGTGATCGAGGGCATGGTGCTGCACGCTAACAGTTTCGACTTTGAACCTGAATTCACGGCAAAGATCCTCAAACGTCATTACCGCATTTACGAAGTGCCGATTTCATTTAATCCCCGCGATTATTCGCAGGGCAAGAAGATCAAAATAAACGACGCGTTTGAAGCGGTGTGGACCTTGTTGAAATATCGCTTTGTGGATTAATCAAACAACCTTGTTTCCCTCGAGCAATTATGAAATTCCATCATATGCAAAGTAATTTTTGCCCGGTCAAAGAATTTCGTATTTGAAAACTGCGAGACAGATCAAAAGCATATGTGCGCAGTGCTTGATGAAATTGGTCCTGCATATCGGGTGGAAAGCGCCAATGATCCTGCGGATTTCGCAAGCAGGTTGCCTTAAACTTTTATAAAGGAGGATCATGCTGAACAACTTAATCAACGCGATGGAAAAAGCCATTCTGGAAATCAGGCAAATGCCTGAAAAGACGGTTCAAGTCTTTCACCACAATGACTCTGATGGGCTTACTTCGGGAGCAATCCTCACCCGCGCATTTGAACGACAGGGGTTTGCCGTTCAGCGCTTTTCTTTGGAAAAGCCATATCCTAAAGTGCTGAAAAAGATTTACGAACAGGAAGGAAAAATCCTCATCTTTGCCGATTTTGCCGGCAGGATTGCGCCGATGCTTTCCGACCTGAACAAGGGCAGGAACCTGACGCTGATCCTGGATCACCATGTCGCTGAAGCCTCGACCGACCCGCGAGTGCACAATCTCGACCCTGATCTCTATGGATTGAAAGGGGATCGCGACATTTCCGGCTCGACAACCTGCTATCTTTTTGCGCTGACTCTGGATCCGGTCAACCGTGACATGGCTCACATCGCAGCCATTGGAGCCGTGGGCGATGGCTTTTTTGTAGACGGCAAACTGGTCAGCCAGAACCGCGAAGCCGCGCTGGATGCCGTTCAACAGGGGTGGATGGAAATCAGAGAACATGAAGGCGGAGAGCAGTACCTGCTGAATGGTCCAAAAGGTCAAATCCCCGTGATTGAATTCGGCGACTACCTCGATATTTTGGGCGGGGTCGGCTATTACCAAAAAGGGCCGGATATCGGAGTCAAGGTTTGCCTTGAAGGGGTTTCGCCAGAATCGGACCACATGGTGGAGGAATTAAAAGCGATCAGGACGAAGATATTCAACGAAGAAATCGCAAGGCTTCGGGCTGGCGCTTTGAAACAGGAGCCTCACATCCAGTGGTTCCATGTCGAAAAACGCTTGTTCCCAATGGGAGTAAAAATGATCGGCGCGTTCTGCGATGCGATCAAGGACACAGACCTGATCGATCCCCTGAAATATCTCGCGGGATTTCAGGTCATTCCCGACGAAATTCCCGGCTTCGGCACGATCACTTTCAATGAAGTAAAGGTTTCCATGCGGGCTTCTCATTACCTGGAGGAGGAAATCAGGGCGGGCAGGGCCATGGGACTCAATATATTCCTCCCCGAAGCGACGAACAAACTTGGTGGCTTTTCGGATGCCTGTCATACCCTGACAGCTGCCACCACAGTCGCCATTGGCAAGGAAGAAAAATTGATCGCGGAAATGGAAAAAATTCTAAGAGGAGAATCATAATGGCACAGGGAACAGGTTTTGGAAAAACAATCTTGATAGGAGATCAATTCGTCCTGGATGAAGTTCCGGCGATTGTCTCGGCAATTTCCTTCGAAACGGTGACAACGGTGGAAAAAATCGACGGCGAGGGCTGGGTGCTGGAAGACAATCGGATCGAGGTTCCGGGATACAAGGAAAAGAAGAAGGAACAGCAGGTCGGCTCGATCAACAGGATTCTCGAAGTGATGAACTTCGATGTCAAGAAGAACCCGATCAAGATTACCGTCGGCGGGAACTTGCTGGCAGGAAGCGGGGTGGGCGCCAGCGCCGCCAGTTGCGTTTCACTTGCGCGGGCGTTGAATGAAGAATTCAAAATGGGCTATTCCATCGAGCAGATCAACCACGTAGCCTGGCAGGGTGAATTTCCCTATCACGGGGTTGCAAGCGGCGTGGATAATACCGCCTCGACCTATGGCGGGCTTCTCCGTTTCTGGTTGAAAGATGGAAAACAGAATTTCGAAAAAATCAAGACTCCGAAACCCTTTGAAATCGTATTATGTAACAGTGGCATTACCGCCAATACCGCCGCCCTGGATGAATTTATCGAAGTGCAAAAGAAGGATAATGCGGAACTTTTCAAGGCACGTCTCCAGACTATTGTGTCACAGGGCGCTGAAATGAAGCAGGCGCTTGAAGCGGGTGATTTTGCAAATGTGGGCAGGGTCATGACCGAAAATCACAAACTCCTGGTTGACATGGATATGTCTCACGAAATTCTGAACTACCTCTGCAAATTGGCGCTCGAAAATGGGGCTTTGGGAGCCAAAGTCACAGGCGGCGGCAGGGGCGGCTATATGATTGCTTTGACCCCCGGGAAAGAACTCCAGGATAAGGTCGCGTCCGCTTTCGAGCAGGCGGGATATAAATTGATTATCAAAGCGACCATTGGCGGAAGTTGATTGCATACGAATTCTACATGAGCAGGGCAGGAAAATCAAAATAAAAGATGCGGTTGAAGCAATGTTGAAATACCGCTTCGTGGATAAATCAAGGGACGGGCCGGTTGGCCCGTCCCTTGATTTACCAACTGGGCGAACGAATACTCCTGCCCATCCAACAACTCGCGCACCGCATCCAATAACCTGCCGCCTGTATTCATTTCCCGGCTGGACGGCCACGAGGAACACGTCCGGTGCTTCTACTTTGGAATGGCTTTGAAAGCCCATATATATCACTTCGACTTACCATAGCCCAAAAGCCCCTCAACTCAGGCAAAATAGACTTACTGCTGTGTATTTGTACATACAACAAACTCTGTTGGACTTATGCTGACTATACAACCAGAAAATATCGTTTGTGCTTTTTATCACGTTTCTTCCATGACTTAGAACACTTATAATTTTGTGACAGAATTCACATACTGAAAGTGTGCTGATTACACCTATTCCGATCAGCGTTGGTTGGGCATTTTTGTTCAACATAGAGGATTACATCATTACAAACAAATAATTGATCACCTTTCTAGTGGATTTGCCCCCTCCTCGATGAAGTTGAGCGAACCGCGGGCGTTTCGCGGCTGGAAATATGCGTCCAACGCGGAACGTGCGGGCTAGTCTTTTCTCCTCAGATATGGATCACATAACCTACAGATCATAAAAGAACAGGAGTGTGCCGTGGAAATTACCTTATCCCCTCTCAGTCCATCCATCAGCAAAACCTTCTATTCCAGCCTGCGCGAGTTGAAAGACGGCGAGCGGATACGAAAGTGCCTTCAATGCGGAACGTGCAGTGGCATCTGCCCGTTCGGTTATTACATGAAGTTTCCGCCTGGAAAAATCATTGGAACCCTGCGTGCGGAAACGTTCGATCTTGTAATGAAAGCGGACAGCGTATGGATGTGCGTCTCCTGTCAGGCCTGCACGGAGTTCTGCCCCACTCAAATTCCCATCACCTCGGTGTTGATGACTCGCACCAAAGAGGAATTACTGCTGGCCGGCAACGTACCCGCCGAACTGCAAACCGCGTTGAGGAACACGCAGCAATACGGCAATCCATTGGGCGAATCGCCTCGCAAGCGCGCCGATTGGGCGGCGGGCATTCAGCCCGAAGTAAAAATCCTGGGAAAGACCCGGCAGCCTGTGGATGTTCTGTGGTTTGTCGGCGATTACGCCTCGTATCACCCGCGTATGATCCCAGCGACGAAAGCACTGGCTAGGATCCTGAACGCGTTGGGAATCAATTTCGGGATTTTGGGACCCGACGAAAACAGCGACGGAGATTCCCAAAGACTCGCGGGGGAACGCGGCTTGTTCGAAATGATGGCACAGAAGAACGGACAAGCGTTCAAGAAATTCAAGTTCAACGAAATCATCACAACCGATCCGCATGCGTTCAACGCGTTGAAGAACGAATATCCTGCGTTGGGCATTTCGTACCCCGTGCGCCATTACACGCAGTTCCTCGCCGAACGCCTTGAGCAAATCAGGCCGATGTTAAAGAATGAAGTGGCGGCGAAGATCGCCTACCACGATCCGTGCTATCTCGGGCGCGCCAACGGTGTGTACGATGAACCACGTACCCTTTTGACTTCCATCCCCGGCATCGAACTGGTCGAGATGGCTCACCAGCGCACCAACAGCCTGTGTTGCGGCGGGGGCGGCGGCGGAATGTGGCTGGACGGCTTCCAATGGGAGAAGGCGCATGTGCGTCTTTCCGACTGGCGCGTCAAAGAGGCAGTCGCTTCGGGCGCGGACATCCTGACAGTAGCCTGCCCCTATGAGCCGCCTCGCTTCGAAGACTCGGTAAAGACATTACAACCGGCAAGCGCCTTGAAGGTTCGGGAGATTGCAGAACTGCTTGCTGAATCAATGGGTGTATGATTTTTGAGAAACCAGCCAAAGGAGAAATTTCTCATGAAAATCGCAGTTCCCATCAAATTCGTTCCCGACCTGGTGGAGGAGCTCGCCATCGACGCAAGCGGCGCGTCCCTGGACACATCCTGGCTGCGCCTCATCATCAATGAATTTGACGACCATGCCGTGGAACAGGCCATCCTCCTGAAAGAACGGAGCGGCGGCCAGGCAACTGTCATGGCTGTCGAAGCAGAGGGCGTGGATGACTTTCTATTCACGGCCGCTGCAAAAGGAGCCGACCAACTCATCAAACTGACAGGCGACAGCGCGGGAGCGAACAATCACGCCCTGGCACGCGTCTACGCCGCCCTGCTCAAGGAACTTCAACCCGACCTCGTTCTGACAGGCGTCCAGGCGCACAACGACCTGGACGGTTCCATCGGGCCGCTTCTTGCCGAATATCTCGGTGTGCCGTTCGTCGGATACGTGGCAGGAATCAACGCATCGGGGGAAAAGGTCATCGCACGCAAGGAATACCCCGGCGGCCTGGTCGCTGAGACCGAAGTGAAATTCCCCGCTGTCCTGGGAATTCAAGCGGCGGAACAGCCCCCGCGCTACGTGGCCTACAGCAAAATCCGGCAGGTGATGGGCACGACAAAGATCGAAGAACGCCCCCTGCCCGAATTGGATTCAAGCGGAGGCGCAACGGTCAGCCGAATGTACCAGCCCGAAGCGGCCGAACACGCCGCCATGATCGAAGGCGGCGCGGACGAAGCAGCCGACAAGATCATCGGCATCCTCAAGGAACTGGGCGCGCTGTGAGCGGGAGGCAGACATGAGTCAGGACATTTTCGTAGTCGTTGAACACCTGCGAGGACAAGTCGCGGACATTTCGTACGTGATGCTGGCCGGAGCACGCCAACTCTCCCAGAACAGCGGCGGAAACGTGACCGCTGTCCTGCTTGGACATAACGCGCAAGGGCTGGCGGGAAATCTAGCCGCCGACCGCGTGTTGTACATGGATCATCCCGCGCTGGCTGAATTCACATCGGATGCCTATCTACTTGCGCTCGAAAGTCTCATCAAAGAGCAAGCGCCGCGCGCCGTGCTTTTCGGCCACACCTCCATTGGAATGGATGTGGCAGGCGGCCTTTCCGTTAGAGGAAATTTGCCCCTCGTTACTTCATGCCGCACCTTCGGCAATGACGGTAAATTCGTCAGCCAGATTTGCGGCGGCAAGATTATGGCCGAAGGCGAACTGCCTTCCCCCACCGCGCTGGTTACGATGGTTCCGGGCGGGTATAAATCCGAGCAGGGACAAAGCGCCAACGCGCCCGCACTCGCGATGGCAACCGCGCCCGCGCTGGACGGCCTGCGCATGTCGGTGAAACAATACATTGAACCCGAGGCCGGGGATGTGGACATCTCGAAGGAGCCGATCCTGGTGGCCGTCGGGCGCGGCATCCAGAACAAAGACAACATCGAACTGGCGGACGAACTGGCCGCCGCGCTGGGCGGGCAGATCTGTGCCTCACGCCCGGTTGTGGACCAGGGCTGGCTGGCGACATCGCGGCTGGTGGGAAAATCAGGCAAGCGCGTCAAGCCAAAAGTGTACCTTGCGCTTGGAATCAGCGGCGCGCCGGAGCATGTTGAAGGCATAAGCGACAGCGATATGATTATCGCCGTCAACACCGATCCTAACGCGCCGATCTTCAACGTTGCCAAATTCGGAACCACTGTTGACCTGCTGGACCTGGCTCCACAGTTGACCGAAAAAGTAAAACAAGCCAAAGGCGGGTAAGGCGATGACCTACGAAACAATCAAATCCGTCGTTGTAGCGCTTGCCCTGCTGGTCGCGCTGTGGATATTCCTCCGCTACGCGTACCAACTGTTATGGGTGAATCTGCGGCGCGGCCAGCCTTCCGCTTCTTTCGGTCAATGGGGCGAACGAATCAAGGGCCTGATTGTTTTTGTCGGCGCGCAATTCCGCCTGTTCCGTTTCCTTGTTCCGGGAACGGCTCACTTCTTCATCTTTTGGGGATTCCTCTTCCTGTCGTTGACCATTATGCAGGCCATCGCCGAAGGTTTGATGGCATTCAAGGATCCCGCGTATGCGTTGCCGATCGTTGGCTCCTTCGGACCGCTGGCGCTCATCCAGGACATTCTTGCTTTATGTGTGATGATTGGTGTATCCTACGGGTTGTACGTGCGCCTGGCTGTGAATCCCGAACGCTATAAAGGCAGTCATAAAAACCAGGGTGTAAAAGTCCTGCTTTTCATCTTCACCATCATGCTCACCCTGCTGATCACGAACGGGATTCGCATCAACCTGAACGAGGATCCGCTCTCCGCATGGCGGCCCATTTCTGCTGTAGTTGGCAGCGTTTTCGCCAGTCTGGATCACGGATTTCAAACCATCATCGAAGAGACTGCCTATTGGATCCACCTCGGCGTGGTGTTGATGTTCCTGACCGAACTGCCGCAGGGCAAGCACTTCCACATTGTGACATCCCTTCCCGCTGTCCTGCTCCGCGACCTTGAGCCGCGCGGCAGACTGCCAAAACCCGTCGAGGCGGAAGACTCGGTCGGCGCTGGAAAGATGGAAGACTTTTGCTGGCGGCAACTGCTTGATTTGTACACCTGCACCGAATGCGGGCGCTGCCAGGACATGTGTCCCGCCTACAATAGCGGAATGCCGCTCTCGCCCAAACTCCTGATAATGAACCTGCGCGACAATTTCAAAGAGAGGGGCGCGGTGTTATCTGCGGGCAAAAAGGAGGGCGTTCTTTCGAAATCGTTGATCGGCGATGTGATCAGCGAGGAAATCCTGTGGAACTGCACATCCTGTTACGCCTGCGATCAGGAATGTCCATTGTTCATCGAGCATGTCATCCCGATTGTGGAGATGCGGCGGCGGTTGGTCATCGACGGGCGCATGGACAAAATGTTGCAGGACGCGCTTGCCAACCTGGGACGCTACGGCAACTCCTTCGGACAGTCCGACCGAATGCGCGCCAAATGGACGGCGGGATTACAGCCTGCAGTGAAGGACGCGCGTAAAGAAGCGGTTCAATATCTTTGGTTCGTCGGCGATTACGCTTCGTACAACGCGACATTGACCGACGTGACCCGCAAGACCGCAGAGGTATTCGGCAAAATCGGCCTCAACTTCGGCATTCTCTTCGACGCGGAACGCAACGCGGGCAACGATGTGCGGCGCGTGGGCGAAGAAGGCTTGTACGAAATGCTGGCGGATAAAAATATGCAGGTGTTGG
>Ga0172369_10006173_pt1 | contig 14386 bp, 17 predicted proteins | sample LakKiv25m_FD_114539 | JGI IMG/M metagenome (GOLD analysis project Ga0172369, IMG submission 114539) | Freshwater microbial communities from Kabuno Bay, South-Kivu, Congo - kab_022012_11.25m | ecosystem: Environmental > Aquatic > Freshwater > Lake | place: Democratic Republic of the Congo...
TGCCGACCTGCGGCGTGTGCTGAAGACCATGCGCGACGAACTGCAGGCGCCGGAAGTGCCGGTGGCACGGCGGGCCTTACAGTCGTTTGTTGAGCGGGTCGAGGTAAATGGTGACGAAGCCGAAATTGTCTACCGGCCAGGTGTGATCCTGGCGAGTAGTGCAGGGGATAAGTTCATGCCCCCAAGGGGATTCGAACCCCTGCACCAGGCTTGAAAGGCCTGTGTCCTGGTCCACTAGACGATGGGGGCTAACAAATTCAACGCTGAACACCGCTATTTTACCAAGAACAAACGCGACAGTCAAATCCACGATGGGGTGGTGTTCAGGCAAGTTGTTGCCCAGAACACCCCTACCTCGGTGGACTTGACTGTCGCGTTATTATCTGTATCGCCTTACCCTGATAGAGCATGGGGTAAGGCGAAGAGTTATCTTATCTGCTGGCTGCTACGGGCAACACGGTGGTGGTCGTCAATACATAGCCGGCGTTGTTTCGGGTGACCGTCATCTCAAATCCATTTCTGCCGGGTGCATAGGCCACCTTGGCCTGGTCGAACGAGAATCCGGCGGTATCGCTGACCATGACGCCGGTCATTTCGGCCGTTAATTCCAGGGGCGCGGCCGCCAGGCTGATGGTGTCAATCTTGACACCGCCCTTGACCGAGTTGATCCCCTCCATCTGCAGGTTCCAGCCAGGCACCTGGAAGGCCATATTGCCTTTGCTGAGCGCCACGCCAGCCAGGCGAGTTGCCGGATCATTGATGACGTAAAGCTGACCATCCACCTTCGCCTGCTCTGCGTTGACTTTCACACGGGCTGTGCCGAAAGTAGCATAACCGGCGCTTGGCCCGGCAACTGAAAGCTGCATCTGCGAGATGCTGGCGACGTTGCCGAACTGGATCGCGGTGTTGGGCGCATTGGCGACGCTGATGGTCTTCCAGTCTGCACGACCATTCTTGACCTGGTATCCATCCACCATCATACCGGCGTTGGCGGCGGGGACCTCCACTTTCATAGCGCCAAATGAAATCGCAGCGTCGCCGGTGTTGACCGCATCCAGAGTGACGTGAACCGGGTCAGCAGCAATCTTGAGTGCAACGTTTTGCAACATGAAACCACCGCTTTGTTTCACGCCATCGTAGCGGAATCCAAACTTGCCGCTGGTTTGGAAGGCGGAGCTTGGTTCCAGCTTGATCTGCGCTATGGCGTCAGTTGAGTAGCCCTTGCTTGCACCCATCACGTCAAGTCGCGCATCGGCGATCGCGACTCCACTGGCGACATATGGCTGCTTCTGGGTCAAGCTCAGGGATTCCCAGCTAACATCACGACCGATGTTTAGGCCAGTAATGGCCCCTACCGTGTTGATGGCCGGTATATCAATCTCGGCGTCTCCTGCATTTTGACCGAACTTCAGTGAGAAGATGCCGGGAACCGCGAAGGTTGGCTGGGTCGGCGAATCCACGATTGTGGAGCCGGCGAGGGTGCTGAACGTTGTGTTGCTGGCTGGCGCAGCCGCAGCAACACCGGGGAGGGCCAGCGCCAGGAGCGCCAGCGCGAATACAGTCAAGCACAGATGCCATCGGGTTTGCTTCATGGGGAGCTCTCCTTTGATTAGCCTATGATGCCGACAGTTTGACGCTTTGAGGCCAGTATATCATAAACCCGCACAGAGTGCAAGTGGAAAACAGGTCAAAAAAGGCCGAATTTCAAGAGATTTTTAAAGAGTTGAAACGGGGCAGCGGGCCTTGATCTGACAGATACCGCACGCCTGTTCCATCTCTGCGCGTTGGCCCGGTTGCATCAGGCCGGCTTTTTCACGCTTTTCGATCAGTTTTTCAACTGCGCCGGGCGGAAACGGGGTCTCACGCCCTAAGAGTAGCAGCTTATAAGTGATCTCCGCGGCGTTTTCAAGTTTTTCCAGGTTGAGGTAGGCCCCCCAAATGCTCTTTCCGATAGTAACAGAGCCGTGGCGTTGGAGGATGACGGCATCGTATCGCTGGATCAGGTCTCGAATGGCGGTCGCACCTTCTGCGCTGGCCGGCATCGCATAGTCAGTCGTGGGGATCACGCCCAGATTGACGACGACCTCTGGGATCAGGCAACGCGCCAACGAGATGCCTGCGATGGATAACGTGATGGCATGCACGGGGTGCGCGTGCACGACGGCTTTGATTTCTGGGCGTTGCCGGTACGCTTCCAGGTGAAGCAAGATTTCGGAACTGGGTTTTTGATCCCGGGCGGAGCCATAACGCGTTGAGCCAACCGGCCGGGCATCCCAATCTATGACCACCATCTGATCGGCTGTCATGTAACCTTTGCTCAGCCCGCTTGGCGTCACCAGGAAACGGTCCTTGTCGAGCCGGGCCGAGATGTTGCCGTCGGTGGCCGCGACGAAGCCTTTCGCGTGCATGATCTGTCCAACGCGCACGATCTCCTCGCGCAGGCTGCGCTCCGATGTATTCGATCCGCTGGCTGCATAGCCGCCGTAGCTCAAGTTGCCTCCTCTGTCAGGGTTACTGCGTCAACTACGCCCACAATCACAGCGCGCACCGGGCCCCACGGCTCGACATCGCACACCTGGCGGCCACTATTGCCTTCGTCCAACACGAGCACCCGGTCGCCGACGCCGGCCCGCACGGTGTCAACAGCAATGTCGTACTTCGTCGCCGACTGCCCAAAAAGCTCGAGCCGTTCGACGAGCAAGAGCTTGCGTCCCGTGAAGAACGGATGCTTGATGGTCGCAACGATCGTCCCGGCAACCTGCCCAATATACATAGCCTATTTTAGATCCACTTGGTCTACGATGCCGACCACGGAATGGTCCACCGGCACGAACGTCTCCGGCAGGGCCAACGCCGCCTCGCGGCCGCCAACAATGAACACCAATTCGCCCGGCCCAGCCTGCGCAGTTGCGTCCGTGGCAACCACTGGATCGCCGATCGGGTGCTGGTGACGGTCCAGTAGTTGGACGATCAGGAGTTTGATGCCCGACAGCCCTGGATATTTTTGGTCAGCGACCACTGTGCCGATCACCCTGGCGAGATTCATTGCTTGGTCGGACTCCACGCGCCACCCGCCACCAGTTGGGCGCAAGGGGGTGTTATGGTAGAATCAACCTTCATTGGGCTTGAACAGGTTGGCGATCTGCTTGACCAGCATGACCACGGCGACGGCGATTTGCACATATTCGGCCGGTGAAGGCTCGAACGTCAAGTGATTGGTTGGCAAGGCAGTGTTGGCAGTCTTTTGTTCGCGTTGACTCTGTCGAGCTTGCGATAGCGCCCAGGCTGCGGCGCCGCCAAGCACGGCGCTTACCAGGCTGCTGATGATGATCAGGCGTATTCGTGATGACACAGGCAGGTGCTCCTTTATTGGCGAACGAAGGTGCGCAGAGACACGAACCAACGGCGAGCTTTGGCGCTGGCCGTCTCTGCGTTGATGATGGGGGCGACGATTTGTTCGCTGATTCGTTTGCTAGCGTCCGAGGCTTGCCAGAGCCGACCTTGAATGATCGGTGCATAGCGCCGGATTGCACCGCGCAGCTTGGCCATGCCGCGATTCAGCAGGTAGAGGATCGCGCCGATAATGGCAACCATCAGCAGCGTCTGGATGACGAGCAGGATGATGGAGAGGTCTCTCCAGGCAGCAAGAGTCATGATGGCCCTCCGGCGCAGTAATGAGCGAACAGATGTATTCTAGCAGAGAATCTCGGAGCGCGCAAAGATAAACACACGTGGCGAAGGTCAAGCTGTGGCGAACAGGCAAGGGCGCGGGACGGCGGCCGGATTCGTGCTGTTCTCGCTCGTTATTGTGCTCTTGCTGGCGTCTCGCTCTTACCGGCATTGGGTCGAGTTCGGGCCACAGCGCCAAGTCTCGACAGTGAATCCCAAGATGGGCGTGCACACGCGCCTCACCGATGAGGTCGAGCCGTGGAAGATCCAGCGCACCCTCGAAATGGTGCGCGAGATGGGCGCACCGTGGATCGTCGAGTATTTTCTTTGGGCCGCGCATGAGCCGGCACGCGGCGTCTATGATTGGAGCCATGCCGACCTGGTCGTGGATCATGCCGTGAACCAGGGCTTGACCGTTATCGCCCGGCTCGGCTATGTGCCAGAATGGGCCAGGCCGCCGCGTTCGAATCATCTGTACCTGGACGAAGCGGGCTACGATGATTTTGCGCGTTTCGCTGCGGCTTTTGCCGAACACTTTCGAGGGCGAGTGCGCTATGTCATCATCTGGAATGAGCCGAATCTGAGCCAGGAATGGGGGTTCCGGCCGGTGGATCCGGCCGGCTACACCGCGATGCTGCGTCAGGTTTATCCGGCGGTCAAGGCTGCCAACCCCGAGATGCAGGTGTTGGCCGGCGCGTTGGCGCCTACCCTGGCCCCGCCCGGGAGCGAATGGGGCATGGATGATCTGGTCTATTTGCAGCGGATGTACGATGCCGGGGCCGCACCTTATTTCGATATCCTTTCCGTGCATGCCTATGGGTGGACATTCAGTCCAGACGCGCCGGCCAGTTCCGATGCAGTGAACTTCCGCCGGGTCGAGCTTCAGCGGGCAATTATGTTACGCAACGGCGATGCCGCCAAACACCTGATGATCACAGAAGGGGGCTGGAACGATCATCCGCGTTGGACCAAGGCCGTCCGCCCCGCGCAACGGATCGAGTACACTGTTCGGGCCTATGAGATCGCGCGAAATGAGTGGCCTTGGGTGGATGCGTTGTGTATGTGGGCGTTCCGTTACCCGCGACCCGCTGCCACCTATCAGGATTACTACACCTTCGTGGGGGTGGATTTTCAACCGAAGCCGATCTACGAGGAAGTGCAGAAGTATGCGGCCGGCGTGAAGGTGGGATTGCCGTGATGCGCCTTCTGCAAAAGGTTCGCCGGTTATCGGTTCACCGCCTGGCGTTCTGGCTGATCCTGGGCGGCGTAGTGATCGTTGCGGCCTCATTTGTGACGCGCTCGGCGCTCTTGGGCCGAGACCGCACGTGGGCGCGCATCGCGGAGTCGGGCGTCTGGCGGGTGGGCATAGATCCCAGTTTTCCGCCTTTTGAGAATCTCGATCCGGCGACCGGCCGGCCGGCGGGGTTCGATGTGGACCTGGCGGAGGCCATCGCCCGCCGGTGGGGCGTGCGGGTCGAATTCGTTGGCGTCGGTTTTGACCAACTCCTGGATGCCGTGGCCGCATACCGGGTGGATAGCGCAATATCGGCATTGCCGGTGATGCCTCACCGTACGCGCGAAGTGCGTTTCTCCGATCCCTATATCGAAGCTGGCATGGTGCTGGTGACGCCGCTGCAATCGCCTTTGGTGGCTGCGCTCGAAGCATCGGGGCGGGGTGATCCGGTGGCGGGGGCTGCGGTCGCGTTGGCGGGCCGCCGGCTGGCGGTTGAGTGGGGCAGTGAAGGGGATGCTTTGGCGCGACGCATGCAGTCACAGGCGCCGGGCGGTCTGCAACTCGTGCTTCGTGACTCGGCCGAAAGCACCCTTGGCGCCGTGGTTGCAGGTGAAGCGGACGCAGCCATCGTGGATGCGATCAGTCTGGCGTTGTTCAATCGCGGTGGCAAGCGGCTGGCGGCAGTCGGTCAGCCGTTGCGCAGCGACCCCTATGCGATTATCGTTCCCGTCGGCGCGCCAGATCTGCTGGCTCGCGTGAACGAGACGCTGATCGCACTGCGGGCAGACGGCGCTTTGGAGCAGATCAAGGCGCAGTGGCTTGAGGCGGGCGCGCCGTAGAAACGTGGGCGTGACACGAAATCACGCAATGAGACAGTTCGTGCTGCATTTCGATATCTTTACCTTGTTTCCAGGCATGTTTGCCGGGATATTCGATGATAGCATCCTGAAGCGGGCGCGGGATGCGAGCATCATCGGCGTAGCTTTGCACAACATTCGCGACTACGCGCGGGGCCGCCATCGGATCACCGATGACACGCCATACGGCGGCGGCGGCGGCATGGTGATGAAGCCTGAGCCGATCATATGCGCCGTTGAGACGGTGTTGAGCCATGAGCCAGGCTGGCGCCTGGCTGATTCCAGCGCGCCGACGCTTGCTGATGCGGTGGCGTCCGGCCCCGAAGCTGCGGCCGCGGCGCAGTCGGTCTTGCCTCTGGACGCGCCGATCATCCTGCTTTCGCCCCAGGGACGCACTTTTACCCAAGCCGTAGCGCAGGAGCTGGCCGGCTATCAGCGCATCGCCTTGATTTGTGGCCGCTATGAAGGCGTGGACGAGCGCGTGCGTGCCGGGCTGGTCACGGACGAGATTTCCATCGGGGATTTTGTAATTTCCGGCGGCGAGTTAGCGGCCGCAATCATCGTGGATGCGGTGACGCGGCTCCTGCCCGGCGCGCTGGGCTGCGATATGGGCGCGTTTGAGGATTCATTCGCCACGGGCCTTCTGGAATACCCACAGTATACCCGACCGGCGCATTACCGGGGGCAGGGCATTCCCGATATCTTGACCTCTGGCGACCATGCGCGCGTGGCGCGCTGGCGCCGCGAGCAGGCGTTGCTGCGCACATGGGAGCGCCGGCCCGATCTTCTGCGCTCGGCGCCTTTGAGCGATCTGGATCGAGCATACCTGGCTCAACTGGAAGAAGAGCGGCGCGCCAGTGATGTTACGCGTTAGCACATACGTCTGGATTTGGCTGAGCGCCAGACGTGTGCTAGAATCTTTTTTCGTGACTAAAGCAGGCCTGTTGTTGTCGGGGGACGTGCCGCCGTTGGTGGCGCAAGGCAAGCCGGCGGCCAGGACATCAGTAAATCTGAAGGTGATGTTATGCATAACTTGATGCTTTCACTCCACAATGTTGAGCAGGATACCAATGTTCCTGCGATCGAACCTGGCGACACCGTTCGTGTGCACACGCTGATCGTTGAAGGCGAGAAGGAGCGCGTCCAGGTCTTCCAGGGCATCGTGATCCGTGTGCGCCAGGGCGGCGTCAACAGCAGCTTCACGGTGCGCCGCATCGCTTCACATGGGGTCGGCGTTGAGCGCACCTTCCTTATGGCATCGCCGCGCGTCGAGAAAGTCGAAGTGCTGCGCCATGCCAAGGTGCGGCGGGCGCGCCTCTATTTCTTGCGCGGGCGCACCGGCAAGGCCGCGCGCATGCGCGAACGGCAAGCCTGAGGCGTTCTGTTTGCGGCGCTGCGATCCGCGTTGCGTTTCGCAGGCCGCGCTCCGAAAATGAGGGCGCAATTGCTGCCCCTGCTCCTTCTGCATCCTGGCTTAGAGCGGGGGCAGTTCGCGTTAATCATCCTTGTCTGAACACACTGCCCCCTCGGTGCGTAGCGACCAGCCTCAATCTCTGGCGTCTCAGCGCGCCGGCCTGGCGCTGGAGACGGAGCTTTGGCAAGCTGGCTATCGCCTGGTGGCTGGCGCTGATGAGGCGGGGCGCGGCGCATGGGCCGGTCCGGTGGTGGCCGGCGCTGTCATCCTTCCAACGGATAAGGCCCGCCTGACGCCGTTGCTTGGCTCGGTGGATGACTCGAAGAAGTTGCCCCCGCGCATCCGCGCGCAGCTGTTTGAGGTTATCCAGACCTGCGCCCTGGCCGTGGGTGTGGGGCGTGCATCTGCGGCGGAGATTGATACGCTTGGCATCGCGCCGGCCAATCGCCTCGCGCTCCGGCGTGCTGTGGAAGCCCTGCCTCTTCACCCCGAATTCCTGCTGCTTGACTTTCTGACACTGCCCGACCTGCCCCTTGCGCAACGCGGCGTGCCGCACGGCGACGCGTGCTCCCTGACCATCGCAGCCGCTTCGATCATTGCCAAGGTCACGCGCGATGCCTGGATGGCCGAGCAGGATGAGGTGTATCCAGGCTATGACTTCGCTCGACATAAGGGCTATGGGACGGCGATGCATCAGATGCGCCTGGCCCAGTTTGGGCCTTGTCCGTTGCACCGGCGGAGTTTTGCGCCTGTTGCGGCGATCGGGCGGGTGTGAGGCGACAGAAGTGGAGATTTCGCGAAGTCATTTTGGCTCTGTAGTTGGCGGGTCTGGGGCGTTGGATGCCCGTCGCGTGCTTGGCAAGCGCGGAGAAGACGAAGCCGCCGCTTATTTGGAGCAGCAGGGCTACGTTATCGTCACGCGAAACTGGCGCACGCGTTCTGGCGAGCTTGACATCATCGCACGTGAAGGCGAATGGCTCGTCTTCGTTGAGGTGCGCACACGCCGGATCGGCCGGAGGGCCGTGACGCCTGTGCTCGGCGCGCCCGAAGAATCGGTTACGCCGCGCAAACAGCTTCAACTGATTGCCATGGCGGAAGCGTACCTCTTTGAGATGCCCTGGGAAGGCCCGTGGCGAATTGATGTGCTGGCGCTCGAGGTGTACCCGGACGATCAGGTCGCGCGCATCAATCATCTGCGTGATGCGGTGGAAGGGGGGGCCTGATGGCGGAAGCCGCGTCGCACGATCGGCCGTTGATTGTCATCGTTGGGCCGACCGCTGCCGGCAAGACGGCGCTGAGCATCGAGTTGGCGGCTGCTCTGGGCGGCGAGATCGTATCGGCCGACTCGCGCCAGATTTACCGGGGGATGGATATCGGCGCAGCCAAGGCCACGCCAGCCGAGCAGTCCCGCGTACCGCACCACCTGCTCGACATCGTCGCTCCCGATCAAGTCCTTTCGGTGACCGAGTATCAGCGCCTGGCATATGCCGCAATTGACGCGATCCTGGCGCGTGGCCGGACGCCGTTCGTGGTCGGCGGCAGCGGACAATACATCCACGCCGTCGTCGAAGGCTGGAACATCCCGGCGGTGGCCCCGCAGCCCGAGCTGCGCGCGGCTTTGTTCGCCGAGGCGGAGCGTGAAGGATCCGCGGCGCTGCATGGCCGGCTGGCCGCGCTCGACCCACTGGCCGCCGCGCGCATTGATCACCGCAATGTCCGGCGGGTGATCCGCGCGCTGGAGGTGTGCCTGGCGGCGGGCCGGCCGATTTCCGAACTCCAGCACAGGACGCCCCCGCCTTATCGCATCTTGCAGATCGGCGTCACGCGGCCGCGGCCTGAGCTTTTCGCGCGGGTTGACGCCCGCGTAGACCGTATGCTGGCCGATGGCCTGGTCGCCGAGGTCATGCGCTTGCTGGCGGCTGGCTATCACCGTGACCTGCCCGCGCTGAGCGGGATCGGCTATCGGCAGATCGTGCAGTTTTTGATGGGCGAGTTGTCGCTCGCTGAAGCAGTTGCGTTGATCAAGAAACAGACGCGCCGTTTTATCCACCAACAAGCCACGTGGTTTCGCCCCGATGATCCGGCGATCCGTTGGTTCGATCCCGGCCGGGCTGCGCTGGCCGGCTTGCAGGCAGAAATATCGGCGTGGTTGGCGGTTAGCGCCCCTGGGCAGCCTGCCGGGCCAGGGTCAGATAGTCCAAATCTGCGATAACCTGTTCCATTGCCACATGCCGCCCATGTGCTGACCAAATGCGTAGCTTTTTCGTGAAGTCATTTTGGCTATAAAACCATCTTTTCGGTGCCTCTACGCTCGAAAAACTGGCCCGCAATACTGCCTCGATCATCTCGTCCGGCACGAAACCCTGGCTCAGTACCAGTAGATCATCGGATTCGGGGATGCCCCAAGCGCGAAATTGCCCGGCCGCAGAATAGACCGGACGCCCGGTGTAGTAGCTGATCTGGCCTGCGATGTTGTAATCCACGGCAAATACGGGAATTCCTTCTGGCAGGATGGCTTCTCGCGCCAGGGCGGGCCAGCCGGCCGCGTCCTCCCGGATAGCTGACGCGCCGGAACTGCGCAGCAGGGTTGCTGGCCCAAGCAGGGCGGCGACCGTGCCGACGGCATAGATGGCCGATCCGGCCAGGCAAACGGCGGTGATCCACCCGCCGAGTCGCCGCTGGCTGTGTCTGTTCGGCCGATCAGCCGCCGGTGCGGCCTTGACTGCGACCAACGGCCACACGAGGAGCAGCCCCCATCCTAAGTTGCGCGGGCTGTTCGCCGCGCTGAACAGGATGGGCAGCAGCGTGCAGGTCGCGGCGAGGACAAGGAAGCGTGGGCCATCCCCCGAGTGAGGTCTACGCAGATAGGTCACAACCGCTAACAATGCGAGGATAGCAGCCGGCGGGGTGAGATAGCGGACAGCATGAAACCAGGCTGCCAGCAGGGTCGGCGCGGGCAGGCCGTAGTTTGCGCCCTGTTGCACCGTCAGCCGCAGCATCCCCCAGTCATGGCTTACGTTCCAGATCACGATCGGCGCGGCCCCGAGCAGGCTGATGCCCGCCGCCCACCACAAGCCGCGGGCGCGCAAGAGATCTCGGCGTTGGGTCAGCACGTACAGCGCCACGGCTATCCCGAAGAATCCCGTCGTGAGCTTGACATTCAGCAACAAGGCCAGTATCACGCCGAAGCACAGCCCGCGGCGCGTGGCGGCTTTCCGGCTCCCCGGCGAACCGATCAGAAGTGGGCCGCCGATGACCAGGCCGGTCAGCAGGAGAAAATCGTGCAGGCTGTCGGGGTAGGCGACCCGGCCGGTGATGACGTAGACCGGGCTGAGCGCGACGGCCGCGGCGGCAATCAGGCCGCCGCGCGGCGAGACGTAGCGCCGTCCCACCGCGTAGGCCAGGGGAACGCCGGCCGCGCTCAGAAGGGCGTTCAGCCAGCGCACGCCGAACTCGCTGGCGCCGCCGAGGAGGGTACTGAGCTTGAGCAGGAACGCGATCCCGGCCGGGTGGTCGAAGTAGCTCAGGGCCAGATGTTCGGTCCACAGCAGATAGTAGGCCTCGTCGCCAAACAGCGGCATCTCTCCGAGCCGCCAGAAGCGCAGCGCCAGCGCCGAAATCGTCAGCGCGCACACGAGCAGGCGGCGGTGAGCGGCGTTCATGGCTCGCCTTCCGGCGTCGTTTCGATGTGGATCTGATAGCGGTAAATCTCTGCGGGACGGGTCAGCTCGATATCCACCCCGGCCCAAGATAGCGCAAACGCGCCCGTCCAGCGATATTGCAGGTAACGCTCGCGGCCGATGTATTTGGGTTGATCGGCCGCGGTTTCCACGCAGAGGCGGAGTTGGCGTGCGGCCGATGTGAAGCAGGCCCGCGCTGCATGCGTCAGGACCCACTGGTCGGGGGTATCGGGCACGTCGAGCAAAAGCCGATCCACCCCGGTCGAGTCGCTGTAACGCCGGAAAAAACTGGCGCCTTGCTCGTTGGTCAAATAGACCAATTCGGGCGCGATCGTCAGCTCGCTGAAATCCGCGGCGATTTCCAGGCTGTCCGGGCCGGTGATGGTGTAGGTGAACACCACCGCGCCGAGCGGCGTCACTGGCCGGTATTTGGGCCGCAGGAATTCAGTCCACGTATCTTCGACATCTATCCGAAAACGTTTGGCGGCGCTCCGGCCATCCGCGCCGGGGGTAACCTCGGCGTGCTGCGACAGATAGGCGCGGCCCGCGAAGATCACGATCGGCGCGCCGAAGCCGTAGCCTTCCTCGATCAACTCCCGGCGGTCTTGCGCCAGCGCCAGCCCTTTCTGCACCGGCGTGATCTTGCCGATGTGGGGCCGGGTGTCGGTGTAGAGGTGGAGCGCCAACCGGTCGTTCAACGGCAAGGCCAGGGGCGGCGGGCCGGGCCGTATCAGGTCGGCCAGCCGGATCGTCCAGTGCGGCTCGATCGCTTCTTTGGCGGTGAGCCAGGCCGCGAACAGGAGGATCAACGCGATGATGCTGGGCCGCGCTACCCGGCCGATGGCGCTCATGGGGCCGGCCCCGCAGCGCCGTGGTTGCGCGTATCGCGATGGAAACGCGGCCAGATTGCCGGTCCCAGCGGGCCGACATCGCGCAGCAGGTGGATGCCGTTGTTCGCACCCACGACCACATCGGCCCGGCCATCCGTGTCGAGGTCGCCCGCCCACGGCGAGGAGAAGACGTGTGCGCCAAGTGCGATCGGGAAGCCGGGGAGCGCCTGCCCGAACCCGTCCCAACCGTACAGGAAGCCATCCTTCGAGCCGGCGATCACGTCCGGCTGCCCGTCGCCGGTCAGATCCACCAGCGCGGCCGAGGAGATGAACTGATCGCCCGCGGCTTGCGGCCAACCCGGCAGCAGCGCGCCGCGGCGATCCCACGCATACATGCGGCCATCCCAGGAGCCGACCACGATATCGGCGGCGCCATCCCCGTCGAGATCACCGATAGCCGGCGAGGCCTCGATCAGGCTGCCAGTTCGGGTTGGGAAGCCCGCCAGCTCGCGGCCCTGCTGATCGAAGACGTGGAGCAGCCCGGCGTCATCGCCGACGATGATCTCGGCCGCGCCGTCCCCGTCCAGGTCGGCCAGGGCCGGCGATGAGTCGGAATCGGCGGTCAGGCGCACGGGGAAGCCGGGCAGCGGCCGGCCATCCAGCCGCCAGGCATGCACGGCCCCGGCATCTTTCAGGCCCAGCCGCGCGGGCGGAACCCCCTCGGCCAGCGTGGCGACTGCCAGGATGCGGCCATCGGTCGCCGCAGTCGAGTCGCCCCAGCCGAGCGTCGGCTGCGGCCAGCCCCGCGCCGGCCGGCCCATCAGGTCGAGGATGAACATCTGATATGCGCCCAGGATCGCGATGGTCGGGCTATCCAGGATCGTTGGCCCGGCCCAGAGCCGATGGCGCAGATCGAGCGGCCAGGGCGGGAGGTCGCGGCCGTCGGCGCGCCAGACGAACAATTTGCCCGCCTCCGAGCCGGCGACGATCTCGATCCGGCCGTCGCCGTCCAGGTCGGCGGCCGCCGGGGTCGAGAAGAAGCCGGCCGGGCTGTAGCGCGGCCAGCCCGGCCGGTCGCGCAGCCGGGCATCGGTCACGTAGAAGTAGCCATCCCACGCGCCGACCGCGATCTCCATCTGGCCGTCGCCGTCCAGGTCGGCCACGATCGGCGAGGCGATCACGGGCCGGGCGGTTGGCCGGAACAGGTGGGCCGGGCTGAGTTCCTGCGCTGGGCCGGCTGGCGGCGGCTGCGCGGCGCAGGCGGCCAGGGCGAGCAGGCTGGCGCACGCCAGCAGCCAGCGGCCGAGCAAAGCGCGGGTCTTGCGGGCGAACCAGCTCATCCTGCCTGCGGCTCCTTGCGACCGATGACCAGCGGAAAGTCGAAGCGCGGCCGGCCCAGCAGCCAGTTTTTCAGTTGATGGCGCTGCCAGAGCCAGCCGCGCCGCACTGGCTGCTGCTCCGACGCCAGGCCCGCGGCGCGTAACGCCGCGTCTAGCTCCCGACGGCCCAACACGCGGCTGCCCGGACACGCCTGGCTATCGCGGCCTTCCTGCTGGCTGATCGGGCTATCCACGACGACCAGCGCGCCGCCGGGGCGGAGCGCACGCGCCAGCCGGGCCAGGCAGTCAGCCAGATTGTTGACATAATGCAGGGATGCGTTACAGATCACGGCATCGTAGCAGCCGGCGGCCAGGGGCGGCGCATCCAGGCTGCCCAGGACGGCATGGAAGCCGGGCGGGTAGAGCCGGGTTGCGCCCAGCCCGAAATCGGCGTCGCCGCTCAGGTCGAAGGCAACGACCTGATGGCCCAGGCGCGCCAACCGATGGCTGAGCCACGGGAAGCCCGCGCCGGCGTCTGCCAGGATCAGGCGGCCCGGCCCTTGTTCGGCGAGCAAAGCCCGGAGCGCCGTCCAGCTCTCGCGGCGCACCTGCCAGTAGAGCCGCGTGAATCCGGGCGGGTCGCCATCGGGCAGGGCCAGCGCCGCCTCCTGCGAGAGCGGCAGCCAGCCTTCCGCCAGCCGGGCCGCGCGGTAGGCGCTGGCGAACGCGTCCGCACTGCCCCGGATGTCGGTGGGCCGGAGGTCGCGCAGCCCGGATGGATGCCAGGGATACGCCGTCCCTTCAGCGGCGCAGATCATGCCGTGGTCAGAAGCTGCCAGCCCCGCGCCGCAAACCGGGCACGCCAGGAGGTCGGGCGCGGGGGGCAGCGCGTGCAGCGGAGAATCAGTCATCGGCTTGCCGGCGCAAAACGATCAGAAAGTGATCGCCCAACCCGCGCAGGCCGGGCCAGCCACGGAGCCGGCGCTCGATGCCAGCCAAACGAGCAATTGCTCCCGGCAGGCGGCCGGCGAGGTAGGGCGGCGGCAGGATCACGGGATAGCCCACAACCTGCTCGACCCGAAAGGGCGAACCCATCGCCGCGCCGAATTCGCCGGGGCTGTAGAAGCGCACGGGAAGCTCGGTGGGCGGCGCGCCCGGTCCAGCCGACATCCGGGCCATCCGCCAGCCGCGACCTAACCGCCGGAACGCTTCCCGCGGCCGCAGCCGGGCCAGCCCCCAGCCGATCTCCCACGCGCAGATGCGGTTCATCACGGAGCAGAGAAACGCCGCGCCGGGCCGCAACAGCCCGGCCAGCGCGTCAGCGAAGCGCGCCAGGTCGGGTTCGCAGTTGAGCGGGCCGAAGTTGCTGTACGCGCCGTCGAA
>Ga0172369_10006176_pt1 | contig 14382 bp, 15 predicted proteins | sample LakKiv25m_FD_114539 | JGI IMG/M metagenome (GOLD analysis project Ga0172369, IMG submission 114539) | Freshwater microbial communities from Kabuno Bay, South-Kivu, Congo - kab_022012_11.25m | ecosystem: Environmental > Aquatic > Freshwater > Lake | place: Democratic Republic of the Congo...
ACTTGTCTCCGAAAGCAGGACATATCCTTACGTGGGAAGATTTGTGGCCGGAGATGAATTCGCGAACGGATACCACACGCTCAAAGCGATAGCTTATGATGATATAGATAATTCAGAACAAGTTTCTGTTGATTTTAACTTGCTTGTTAAAAAAGAAAACCTGAATATTGAATGGATAAGTCCAAAACAAAATAAAGCTTATGGAAAAAACGATTTTCCTTTTTTAATAAAAATAAAAACACCAAACAATGTTTCCAAGGTTGAGATTTTTGCGGAACCAAAAAACGAGCCCGGGAAATACATTCTTATAAAATCAGTTTCCGGACAAACAGGAGAAATTGAAACCTACTGGAACAGCCCCCCGGAAATATCAGGTGAATGGAAAATATATGCGATACTGTGGAAAGAAAACACAGCAAGCAAGTCGCAAGGTCCGACAATAGAAATAAAATTTTAAACCAAAAATCTAAGTCCGACTATTCTTTGACGACCGAATTTATCTTCTAAAGCGAGCAAAATATCGTGCTCGTTCATTTTTAATTCATTGGAAACAGAAGAAGAAAGACAAGCAATCCAAAGGCACCTATCCTTAACATAAACAGCCCTGCATTTTGACGCCAAATCCCCTAAAATCACTTTAGCGATATTATCAAACTCCTCGCAAACCATTGAATCAGAGATTTGCTTTGAAATCCCTGCTTTTTTTATTGAACTTGGAATCAGGTTTCCTATTGGTTGCCACATAAAACAAAAATAAATGCGCCTTGAACGCGATAAACCATATTAAAACAAAATTATTGTTTAATTGGCATCACCAAATACAAATAATTCGCTTTGTCTTTGGGCTTAAAAACTCCGGGGCTCAAATTACCCTCAAGCTCTATTACTATTTCCGATCCGTGAGACGCGACTATTCCATCCAAAACATATTTGTAATCAAAAACAATATCAACATCCTTACCCTCTATCTTTGCCGGAACCTCTATAGAATTTTCTCCAACTTGCGACGCGCTTGAAGAAACAAGTATTTTATCATAAGAAAACTGAAAACTCACATGATTAAGCCCTTGTCTGCAAAAAAGCGACGCGGATTTTATGGCTCTTACCAAAGGATCTTTGTCCAAAATGACCTTTGTTGTATTTTTATTTGGAATAATTTGCTTATAGTCAGGGAAAGATCCCGCTATAACCCTTGATATAAGCTCAACCTCTTCAACGGAAAAAAGTATCTGATTTTCGCTCAAAGAGATTGATAAATCGCCTTCTGATTGACCGAGTATTCTTATAACCTCCTGCATAGTCCTAAGAGGAACTATCACCTGTCTCTTTTTTTCATTTTTTGACGCTGTTTCTATTTTTCTTTCAGCAAGTCTAAAGCTATCCGTCCCAACAAGAGTGAGGCTCCCAGGCTCAAAAGAAAAAAACATGCCTGATATTTCCGGTCTTGCGTCGTTTGGCGATATGGCAAAAAGAGTTTGGGATGCGGCCTCTCTAAAAGCCCTTGCATCCAAAACATATTTATCAACCGCATCTATGGATGGTATTACCGGGAACTCTTCCGACGCTTGCCCGTTTATCTTTGTCTGTTGGCCTCCGCAAGAAATGTTTAAATGCTCCCCTTCCAAAAAAAGAGAAACATTATCGCTTGAAAGAAGATTGACATAATCAGAAAACAATCTGCCGGAAACAGTAAAACTGCCTTGCTCTACTATTTTGCCTCTTACCAAGGATGTTATTCCTATTTCAAGATTTGTGGCCGAAATCTTCAAGACGCCCTCTTCCGCGAAAAGAAGCACATTGGAAAGAATTGGAAGAGCTCCTCCTTTTGCGGCTATAGGGGCAACCAAAGAAAGTGCTGAAGATAGATTTTCCTGAGTGCAAGATAGTTTCATAATTTAATCATATCCCAGACGCTAAAAAATTGGAACGCACACAAGTTCCACAGAATATACACACTTAAAAAAACGTGAAAAATCAGCTTCTTTTGCTCTTTTTATAAGAAGCAAGCCTCATTATCTTGCTTGGAGCTTTTTTCTTTCTTATCTTTAAAAACAACTCAACAACGCAAGAGTATTGAAAAGTTGAAAGTATGCTTCCCAAAAAAATCAGAATACCAAAAGAAGAAACAGCTCTGGCGAAATAAACGACCTCCGAAACAAAAACATTTTTGTTGTAAAAAAACTCTTCAACAAAAAGGAGCGGGGAATAAACAGCCATAACCGAAAGCAAAATGAAAAAACCGAATAAAAAGTTTAAAACAAAAAGAAGAAAAGAAAGCTCAATTGAGACAAGCCAATTGGAAAAAAACACTTTAAAAGCAGCTGATACCGATTCAAGCCAAGTCTTTGACTCTATCATTACATAACTTATGGAATATCTATAGATAAGAGAGGAAAAAATTATCACAGGCACCCCGATTGCAAAAATCGATATGGCGAAAGCGTATAATGGAGGCATTATATAAATAAACAAAAACGAAAAGAAAAGAACAAGAAACAAAAACAAAAATATGCTAACTGATTTTATAAAAAAGAAAACAAAAAGCAAATGAAAAAACTTTGAAGATCCCTCAAAAAAAGCCCTTTTTAATTCAAATGACTCCCTTTCATCTTCTTTGGCAACAGAAAGAACCAGCGCTCCTTGGGAAGAAAGAATAATCCACACGAAAAAAATTAAAAACAACAAAAAGAACACAAACAAAAATCCGGTTAATTTTGTAAAATCAAAAAAATAAAATATATTGTTTCCGCCTGTTCCCAAAAAAGAAAAAATCTCATTTTTTAAAGAAAAAGTTGAATTTGAAATTCTATCAAATTGAAAAACCAAAAAATCAAAATCCCCGCCATTGCCAAGACACGCGGCAAAAAACCCCAAAACTAAAATGGAAGGATTTTTTTTAAAAACCCTAATCGCCTTTTTAAATATATTTCTATGCAAAGATTCTTGTTTCATTTTTTTTGTTTTTATATTCGCCTTTCAAAATAATTATAGCAAAAACACAAAAAAATGAAAATGAAAAAACAAGTTAAGACACAATTGACAAAAACTCGTCTTGCTCAAGAGTCTCTTTTTCTAAAAGAGCCGCGACTGTTTTTTCTATTTTATCCATGTTTTTGGATAGAATTTCTTCCGCTTTTTCATAGGACTCTTTCAAAAATTTTGAAATTTCATCATCTATAATCTGAGCATATTGCTCTCCGTAGTCACGTCTTTCTCCGAATTCTTTACCCAAAAACACAAGCTCATCTTTGTCGCCAAAAGTTCTAGCTCCAAGTTTATCGCTCATTCCGTAAACCGTAGCCATTTGCCTTGCCAAATAAGTCGCTTTTCGCAAATCACTGGAAGCTCCGGTAGTCACATCTCCAAAAACCTTATTTTCTATGGCGTGGCCTGATAGTAAAACAGCAAGATCCGCCAAAAACTCTGATTTGCTGTGAAATCTTTTATCTTCAAGAGGCAGTTTAAGAGTGTAGCCAGCTGCCATGCCCCTTGATATTATGGAAATTTTATGGACAGGATCCGAATCCGGCAAAAAATGAGCAACAACGGCATGGCCCGCCTCGTGATAAGCTGTTATTTTTTTCTCTTTTTCAGAAAAAACTCTGCTTCTTCTCTCCGGACCCATCATTACTTTTTCTATGCTTAAAAGCACAAATTCTTGACTTATCTTGCTCTCGCCTTTTCTCGCGGTCAAAATCGCGGCTTCGTTTAAAAGATTAAACAAATCAGCGCCGGAAAAACCCGGTGTCCTCTCTGCCACTTTTCTTAAATTAAAATCTTGGGCCATTGGCTTGTCTTTTGAATGAAGAGATAATATGGCCTCCCTTTCGCCTATGTCAGGCAAATCAATAGTCACTCTTCTGTCAAATCTTCCGGGTCTTAAAAGCGCGGGGTCCAAAACATCCGGCCTGTTTGTGGCCGCCATTATTATCACGTTTGTTCCGGATTCAAAACCATCCATTTCAACAAGTATTTGATTTAAAGTCTGCTCTCTTTCGTCGTGCGAACCGCCAAGTCCGGCTCCTCTTTGTCTGCCAACCGCGTCAAGCTCATCTATAAAAACAATAGCAGGAGAGGCTTTTTTAGCCTTCTTAAACAAATCACGAACGCGCGACGCGCCCACACCAACAAACATTTCTACAAATTCCGATCCTGACATATGAAAAAAAGGGACACCCGCCTCGCCTGACACCGCTTTTGCCAAAAGAGTTTTTCCTGTACCAGGAGAACCAACAAGCAAAACACCTTTTGGAATCCTTGCGCCCAATTTTTCAAACTTTTGAGGATTTCGCAAAAATTCAACAATTTCTTCAAGTTCTTGTTTTGCCTCCAAACATCCCGCGACGTTGGAAAAAGTTATTTTCTTTTTCTTCTTCGCTTGCGCAGAAGAACTATCTTCTTTTGCCGCGCTTTGGCCGAACATTATGGCTTTGTTATTTGCTCCTTGCACCTGACGCATCATAAACCATATGAAAAAAACAATGAAAAGCAATGGAAAAACAAAAGGAGCCAAAACACTTATCCAAAAAGACGCTCCAGAAGGCTCTTTGCTCTGTATGTCAACTTTGGAGAGTTCTTCTTCTGACACTCCGTAAAAACTCAAAAGACCGGCCAAAGACTCGCCTGTTTCTTTTCCTGATTTCCCTAAAGTTCCGTCATTGTAAAAAATATTCAAAGAATTTCCATCAACATCTATCTTTTTTACGATGCCGTTTTTAACATCAGAGACAACAGAGCTGAAAGGTTTTTCTTCTTCTTCGCCCCAAGACGAACTGAACGCGCTTAAAAAACCGGCAACAACGACAAAAACTATAAAAAATATCAAAAAATTTTTTGCCACTCCCTTCATAAAAAATATCTTAATTAAGCAAGAGAAAGCCCGAGCCTATGAGCCGCGGGCTCAATGGAAAGAATTTTAAACTTTTTAACGTCGCCTATCACGAACAACTTGGAAAGCTCTTGACTTTCGCCCTGAACCTTTGAAACTTCTGAAACATGCGCTAGACCGTGTATATCTTTATCAAGCTCAACAAAAGCTCCATAAGGGTTTATTTTTATGACCTTTCCTTCAACAACATCCCCGACTTTATATTTTTCAGACGCTGTTTTCCAAGGATCTTCTATTAATTTTTTTCTGGACAAAGACACCCTATTGTCGTCTATTGATATTATTTTTGCTTGTATTTCGTCTCCGACTTTTATCAAATCAGCAGGATTATCTATTCTTTGCCAAGCAAGCTCTGAAATATGAATAAGTCCTTCCAAACCGTCTCCAAATTCAACAAAAACTCCAAAATCAACAACTCCTGTCACCTTTCCAGATACAATATCACCAAGTTTATGCTTTGAAAGGAGCTCGTTTTGCTCTCTTTCCCAAGCAGCTTTCTCGGAAACTATCAATTTTTCTTCTTTTTCGCGCACTGTTATAACTTTGACTTTAAAATTTTGGTTTATATATCCGCGCAAACTGTCCAAAATCTTGTTTTTGTCACCACCCTCAACTCTTGGATAATGCTCAACAGTAAGCTGAGAAACAGGCAAAAAACCGTCAACATTCCCAACTTTTACCATAAGACCACCCTTGTTGGCGTTTGTTATTTTGGCTTCAACTATTTCTCCCTTTGACAAAAGTCCGGAAAGATAGTCCCACGCTTTTCTGTGTCCGGCTTGCCTAAAAGAAAGCTCAAGCATTCCTTGCTCGTTTTCCAAATCAACTACCGTTGCCTCCACTTCTTCGCCTAAAGAAAGCTTTGAAAACTGGCCTGATTCATCATCAAGCTCTTTTCCTCTTACCAAACCTGTCATTTTGCCATTTATATCAACAACAATGCCGTTTTTTGATATATCCAACACTGTTCCTTTTATAAGATCGCCTGTTTTTGGCAAAGAAACAGAAGATTTATCTTTCAAGGCAGAAAGCATCTCTTCTGAAGCGTGAGCGTAGGGCACAACAGAATTGTGCAAATTTTGGCTTTCTTCAGCGTTTTTTTGCTGTTTTTTGTTTTTTACACCGATTTCCGGCTCATTATTTTGAAAATTTTGATCCGCCGAATCTTGCTGAGTTTCTTCTATCATAAACCTGTATCAATCTCCCCCCTATTGGTTAATTATAAACAGAGCTTATTATATATAAAATTAGTATAATTTGCAAGTATTTGTAATGGTTCAGCACCTTTGCATCACTCAGGGTATATTCTACTATGTATATACCACTTACAAATAACACAAAAAGCCAAAAAGTCCTTTACTTAAAAACATTTTTTGTGTATTATAACAATGCCTTTTTGGGCAATTTTGGTTTTTTATGATAATAGAACTAATAGGCGAATCAGCCATTAAAATACAATCAAAAGACTCAGTGCTTATTCTTTCACCAGAAACCGAAAAACAAGCTTCAAGGCTTGGAAAAATAAAAGCGGACTGTGTTGTGCTTCAAAATCCTTGCGACAAAATAAGCGCCGAGCCGAACGATGAAAAACTCTTTATAATAGACTCTGCCGGAGAATATGAGCAAAGCGGCATTTTTGTTTATTGTGTTCAAAACCCGGAAAGAGGAAAAGTAAAATCATTGATGTCTTTGGTAAAAATCGAAGGAATATCAATCGCGCATCTTTCCGGAATTGATTCCAAGTTGACGCAAAAACAAGCTGAAATTTTTGAAGGGGCCGATATATTGATTGTTCCTGTTGGCGGAGGAGATGTTTTAGACGCCAAATCGGCAAAAGAAATTGTGGAAACAATAGAGCCCAGAATAGTTATTCCAATGTGTTTTTCACAAAAACAAAGCAAGGAAAATCGAGATGATGTTGAAAAATTCTTTAAAGAAATAGGGGTTTCTCCCGAACCGAAAGACAAGGTGAAAATAACCAAAACAGAGCTCCCACAAGAAACAATGGAAGTGATTTACCTTGTAAGATAAAAATTTTGTAAAATAAAAATATGAACAAAAAAAACTCCCGCAAACTCGCGATATGCGTAATTGCGACAATGGCAATAATAATAACTGTTTGGGGAGCGTGGTTTTATCCTAAAGAAATAAAAAAACAAAGCAACTCTTTTGAATCTTTTACAAAAAGCATTGAAAAAGCTTTTTCAATATTTAAAAAAGAAGAGCAAAAACAAGAGCAATCTCCTGACATACAAGACTTAAGACAAAGAGTTTTTGGAGACAAGATTGAAAAATAACACAACATGGCAAAAAAACGACAAAAAATTCAACAAGACGACACCGAAAAATCAAGAATAGACAAAGTTGAATCGCGTTCAATAGTAACGGAGATGAAACAGTCTTATCTTGATTACGCGATGTCGGTAATAGTTTCAAGAGCGCTTCCGGATGTCAGGGACGGTCTTAAACCTGTTCACAGACGCATTCTTTACGCCATGTGGACGCTTGGTTTAAAACCGGGCGGAAGATTCAGAAAGTCCGCCACGGTTGTCGGAGAAGTTTTGGGAAAATATCACCCGCACGGAGATGCGGCTGTTTATGACGCGATGGTAAGACTTTCTCAAGATTTTTCAATGAGAACTCCCCTCATAGCAGGGCAAGGAAACTTTGGATCCATGGATGGCGACGGAGCCGCGGCAATGAGATACACGGAGGCCAAACTCGCAAAACCTTCAGAAGAAATGCTTTCTGACATAGAAAAAGAAACCGTAAACTTTATAGACAACTACGACGGAACGCAAAAAGAGCCGACTGTTTTACCAGCCAAACTCCCAAACCTTCTTTTGAACGGGACGCTTGGAATTGCGGTTGGAATGGCAACAACTATACCGCCTCACAACTTGTCCGAACTTTGCGACGGAATAGTCGCCGTAATAGATGACGTGGAAATATCAATAGATGATCTTGTTAAAATAGTAAAAGGACCAGACTTTCCAACTGGTGGAATAATTTACAACAAAAACGACATCAAACAGGCTTACGCGACAGGAAAAGGCGGAATAGTTATGCGCGCGGTCGCTGACATAGAAGAAACCAAAAACGGAACTCACAATATAATAGTTTCCGAAATTCCATATCAAGTGAACAAAGCCGATCTCGTTGCAAAAATAGCCGAACTTGTAAAAGATAAAAAAATAGAAGGGATAAAAGATTTGAGAGACGAGTCGGACAAAGACGGAGTTAGGGTTGTGATTGAATTGAAAAAAGACGCATATCCTCAAAAAATATTAAACAGACTTTTTAAACTCACGTCTCTTCAAACAACTTTTCATGTTAATATGTTGGCGTTGGTTGACGGAATACAGCCAAGAATTTTGACTCTTAAAAACATATTTGAAGAATTCATAAAGCACAGAAAAGAAGTAATAAAAAGAAGAACAGAGTTTGATCTCAAAAAAGCGAAAGAGCGAGCGCACATATTGGAAGGGCTTGTAAAAGCGATAAGCGTTATAGACAAAATAATAGCGCTTATAAAAAAGTCCAAAGACAGAGAACAAGCCAAAATAGGCTTGATGAAAACTTTCAAATTCACAGAAGTCCAAACAAACGCGATTTTGGATATGCGTCTTTCTCAGCTCGCGAATCTTGAAAGAAAAAAACTGGAAGACGAGCTTGAAGAAAAAAGAAAACTCATAAAAGAATTGGAAAGCATTTTAAACAGCGCAAAAAAAGTTTTGGCAATAATAAAACAAGAGCTCTTGGAAATAAAATCAAAATTCGCGGACGAAAGAAGGACAAAAATAGTATCATCAGAAGTGGATAAATTTTCACAAGAAGACCTCATACCAAAAGAGCAAGTTGTTGTGATGATTACAAGAGACGGATACATTAAAAGAATGCCTCCGGATACTTTTAAAACACAATCCAGAGGAGGAAAAGGAGTAATAGGCCTAACCACAAAAGAAGAAGACGCGGTTGAAATGATGTTCTCCTCCACCACCCATTCAAATATTTTATTCTTCACAAGCAGAGGAAGAGTGTTCCAACTTAAAGGATATGACTTGCCCGTGGCGTCAAGAACCGCGAAAGGATCTTCTCTTGTAAACTTTTTGCAAATATCAGGAGAAGAAAAAGTAAACGCTGTTTTGCCACTTGACGATATTAAGGAGGCAAAATTCATAATAATGGTTACAAGAACCGGAACAATCAAAAAAGTGCCTCTTGAAGATTTTGAGAATGTAAGAAGATCCGGCCTTATAGCGATAAAACTCAAATCAGGAGACGCGCTTGAGTGGGTAAAACCATCTTCCGGAAAAAACGATATAACGATTATTTCCAAAAAAGGACAAGCAATAAGATTCAAAGAAAAAGACGTAAGACCAATGGGCAGAGCCGCGTCCGGAGTAAGGGGGATCAAGCTTAAAGAAAACGACACTGTTGTTGGAATGGATATAATAGATCCGGAAAAAAACTCAACAACAAAACTTCTTGTTGTCACTGCAAACGGATATGGAAAAAAGAGCTCAATAAAAGAATACAAAGTTCAATCAAGAGGAGGATCAGGAATAAAAACAGCAAGTGTAACGCCAAAAACAGGAAGCGTCGTTGGCGCCATAGCGCTTGGAGAAAATCTCAATGAAGACAAAAAAGACATTTTAGCGATATCAGGCAAAGGACAAACAATAAGACTTCCTTTAAAATCTATTCCAACGCTAGGGAGAGCTACGCAAGGAGTAAGGATAATGAGACTCAAAGAATCTTCAGACAGCGTTTCAAATATAATTTTAGTTTAATAAAACAATATGAAAAGAACATACCAACCAAAAAAGAGAAAAAGAGCGAGAACACACGGCTACATGGCCAGAAAAGCCACAAAAAGCGGCCGAGATGTTTTGAAGAGAAGACAAGCCAAAGGAAGAAAAAGATTAACAGTCGCGTAAAGTCGCGCAAAAAACATGCAAAACGCGCTCAACAGACTTAATAAACTCTCCGACATACAGCGCGTATTCGGAAAAGGGAGATATTTTTTTGTTGGGGCGATTGGAATTAAATTCATTAAAAACAATGGATCGCAAACAAGGTTTACGGTTGTTGTTTCCACTAAAATCTCAAAGAAAGCCGTGGAAAGAAACAAAATAAAAAGAAGAATTAGAGAAATAATAAAAAAAGACGTAATTCCTTTTGCCAAATTCTCATGCGACATAGTTGTAATGGCGCAAAAAGGCGCGCTCGCCCTATCTTTTGAAGAAACAAAATCAACCGCGATAAGCGTGTTCAAAAAAGCACAGATAATATGATCAAAAAAATATTTATTTTTTTGATAAAGGCGTACCAAAAAACAATCTCGCCTGATCATGGAATAATAGGAAAATCGTTTTTCCCGGGCGGCGCGTGCAAATATCACCCCACATGTTCGCAATATTCAATTGACGCAATATCAAAACATGGAATTATAAAAGGCGCTTGGCTTTCCGCAAAAAGAATATCAAGATGCAACCCTTTTTCAAAAGGCGGGCACGACTCAATATAGCAAAAGAAAAACAAAAACTCGCGCGTTCAATTTTTTAAAAATTAAACAGATTAAAATTAGAAACCAAAAGTTATGAATCCATTTGTTATCTTATTTTATCAACCGATTCTGAATCTTGTAGTATGGCTGCACAATATAATACCTGGCAATGATTTCGGTTGGGCAATAATCGCAATGACAATTATCATAAAGATAATTCTTTTTCCGATTTCGGCCAAATCAATAAAATCGCAAAAAGCTCTTTCTGATATTCAGCCAAAGCTTGAAGAAATAAAACAAAAATACAAAGACGACAAAGAAGCGCTCGGAAGAGAAATGATGTCTCTTTATAAAAAAGAAAAAATTAACCCGCTTTCTTCATGCCTTCCGCTTTTAATTCAGCTTCCTTTTTTGTTTGCCATATTCCAAGTTTTGAGAGATGGATTTAAAAACGGTTCATTTGACAAGCTTTATCCTTTTATCTCCGCGCCAGAACAAATAAACACGGTTTTTCTTGGAATAATAAATTTGGAAAACCCAAATATCGCGCTTGCTGTCGTGGCCGGAGCCTTGCAATTTGCGCAAACAAAAATGCTTGTAAGAACAAAACAACCAACCGTTCCGGGCAGCAAAGACGAAAACATGGCCGCCATAATGAACAAACAAATGCTTTACATAGCTCCGATACTGACAGTTCTTTTTGGGGCGAGCCTTCCGGGGGGACTTACACTGTATTGGACAGCAAATACTCTGGCCACGCTATTACAACAAATTTTTGTTTTTAAAAAAGAAAACAAAGACGCGCAAGTGATTAATTAAAAATATGAGAGAAAAACTAAAACTCAAATCATGCCCGGTTGTGTTCACGGAATCCGGACAAAAAATAGGAAAAGCCATATCAATAATAATAGACACCGAAACACAAGAAATTTTACAATACGAAACAGATCCGGATGGAATAAAAAATATTTTTGAGAAAAATCTTCTAATATCAAAAAACCAAATAATCTCCATCACAAAAGAAAAAATAACAGTTTACGACTCAACCGCCAAAGAGGCGGAAAAAGAACAAGAAAAAGAAAGCCAAAAACAAAACGCCGAAAGCGCTATCGCCACAGAATCACAATAAAATTAAAAACAACAAAAGACCGCTTTTTATAAGCGGCTTTTTGTTATTACTCTTGATCCGTCTTTTTGAATTTCAATCAAAATTTTTATGGCGCGATTTTTTGGAATTTCAGAAACAGCCATATCAGGCCATTCAATGAAAACCAAAGAATCCTCATAAGAAAAACACTCTTCAAACCCTATATTTTTAAAATTGTTTTTTATTCTGTATAAATCAAAATGACACACCCTTTTTATTTTTCCTTTTGGGACATCATATATTTTTAAAATTGAAAAAGTCGGGCTTTGTATTGTTTTTTTTATGCCTAATTTTTTACCAACCGCTTTTACAAACGCAGTCTTACCACTACCCAATTCACCAAAAAGAGCCACAACTGTTCCAGGCTTTGTTGTTTTTAAAAATTCAGCCGCAAAATCCGAGAGCTCGTTTAATGTTTTTATTTTATATCGCATGAAACTTATCTCCTATTATTATTTCCAAATGTTTTGGCGCGACCTCAACGACAATCGGAGACGAAAGCTGTTTTTCCGAGTCCGCTAGAACAGAAACTGTTTTTTGTTTTGATTTTATTGTTATTTTATCAACCAAAAAAACACTGTCCGGAGAAAAAGACGCAAAATCGTTTTTTTGTATCATTTTTTCCAAAAAAGACACTTCTGGTTTCGCGGCTATCACAGCATCAAGCATTCCATCGTAAAGCGAAAACTTCCATTTTCCGTGTTTGGGTTTTTTTGAATAAATATTTGAATTGCAGACGCTAATGTGGTGATTTTTTAAAAGAGAGCTTATTGAATACGTTTCAAAAACCAAAGAACACTTTCCACCAAACACAGCTGCTGTTATAAAATAATGTCTTCCGCTTAAAACTCCAACATCTATTTTGGCGGTTCTTCCGTGACTTAGAGCGTCAACACATTCTGTAATAGTTGAATATCCAAACGTTTTTGATATTTCCGATTTTTCCGAGCACATCGGAACATAAGAAAAAACAAAACCAAGGCCTTCTGTTTTAAGACACGCGTTCATAACCCTGCTTGCCGTGTCGTCGTCCCCCACCGCTACGAATGTTTTTATCCCGGAAGAAGAGCACTCTTTTATGCTGGACGGCAAATCATGCAGTCTGCTCATTTTTATTTTTCTTCCTGAGGCTCCTTTTTGCGTCAAACCCAAATCAAGCTTATCCATTTTTCTTCCACATTTTTCAAAAACCCAAGAATCTATAAAATACGCATACATAATTATTCTTCATCTTCTTCAATCGGCTCCTGTATATCAGCCGGCTCAGAGTCTTCTTGTTTTTTTGACGAAGATACGGAGCAATGCCCGTTCAAAACAGCGCCGGGTTCTATTGAAAGCACTTTTGTAGAAATGTCTCCGGATATTGTTGCCGAAGATCCTATTACCAAATTATTTTTTATTAAAACATTTCCCTCTATTTCTCCGCTTACTTGAGCGTTCGCGGCCTCAACATCTGCTTTTATTTTCGCGCCCTTTTCAACGCGAAGGTTGCCTTTTGTTTTAAGGCTGCCGTTTAAAATACCTTGAACCAAAACATCCCCATCACTTACAAAGTCCCCATCAACTTTTACGCTTGATCCTATGATTGTTTCCGCGTCAGACGCGTCCATTTCAAATCCCCCGTCTTCATAATCTTTGTTTTTTGAGTCAAACATTGCCATATTTATTTGGTTAATTATTATCCCCTCTCCTGTATTATTAAAAATTTATTTTTACCAACTTGGTTTATATAGTATACAAAATGTTTTGGTTTGAGTAAATCTTCCACAGACTAATAAAAACAAAAACCCCTTGGCAAAAGAAGTCGGTGTTATGACTTCCCGCCAAGGGGTAAAAGGACTAACGAAACAACAACACATCACACACAAAAAAAGTCAAACCAACAAAGGACAACAAGATTCCAATCGAGTTTTCAAACGTTGGCCTCTTGACTCTAAGGCCAAATATCTTGTCGTCCACAAGCTTGAAGAAAATGGCATTAAGCCAATCTTCAAGCGTTTCTCTTCTGTCCGCGCGCTCACGTTTTTTAGTTATCCAAAGCGATAACTATCGCTTTGGTTGGCTGGAGATTTTCGCAGACCGATCAATTCTGCGTCTCCCCGTCTTTGCGGCCTATCTTGGCTGAAAACGATTCAAAGACCTAATCGTTATTCAGCCCTCGCCAGAGTTATTACATCTATTAATAAAGTTGGGGTAAAAACATCGCCCCGAGTTGTTTCTGTTTTTTCTGTTGTACTTTTTATCCGGAGCTATCTGCCATTGCCCGTGGCGAGTTCAGACTTTGGCTACCGGTAAAAAAATATGGTGCTTTTTAAATACTTGATATATACTAAAATATGTATATAATAAACAAGCACTGTATTTCAAATTTTTACCTAAAACAAGGCAAAATAAGGGCCTGTAGCTCAGCTGGTTAGAGCGCTTCCATGGCATGGAAGAGGTCAGGAGTTCGAATCTCCTCAGGTCCACCAGCCCGCCTTGGGCGGGCGGTAGTTGGTAGTTTGTAGTTAGTAATTAGGGTTTGGTGGTAAAATTTACTCTCAAGCCACAAATTACAAAGTATTTGAACTAGGATAATAATACAGAGTCTGCGACGTGGTTCCATTAGAACATATTAGCCGGATTTAAAACACAGATTCTGGCAACTGGTTTGTCCAAAATTTATTGAGAGAATTCACAAACCAAAAAACAGCCTAATACCAGCCAAAAAACAACAATTTGAATAAGGGTTTGAACAAATAAAAAACGGTTTAAACATTAAAAAGACTATCCAAACAAAGAGTCCCCATAGTTCAACTGGATAGAACAGTGGCGTCCTAAGCCATTGATCCAGGTTCG
>Ga0172369_10006177_pt1 | contig 14376 bp, 11 predicted proteins | sample LakKiv25m_FD_114539 | JGI IMG/M metagenome (GOLD analysis project Ga0172369, IMG submission 114539) | Freshwater microbial communities from Kabuno Bay, South-Kivu, Congo - kab_022012_11.25m | ecosystem: Environmental > Aquatic > Freshwater > Lake | place: Democratic Republic of the Congo...
ACGATTCATATACCTACCCGCTGTTGCGCGACAGCAGCGAGCTATACAGCGGGGCGCACTACGAATCGCCGGGGTGGAGCGAGCCGTATGAAGTCGTCCGAAAAACCCGTTCCTCCATCGTCATGCGCTGCCGCCTGGCGAGCGGCCTCGAGCTGGAGCGCGAGGTGTCGCTCGGAGCCGGCGCCACCGTGCGCGAACGCGTTACGCTGCGCAACACCGCCGCCGAACCGCGCGAGACCACGCTGCGCATCAATCCCCCCTTCGTGGTGCGCGATCCCCAGTCACAGCGCCTGCTGCTCCGCGGCGCGGACGGTCAGTGGCGGCAGGACCCCCTCCCCGGCGCGCCCACCGATGACCCGGCGTTCACCGACCGCACCTACAACGGCGCCCAGCTCCCCGCCGGCGCCTGGGGCACCCTCGACACCGCCACCGGCCAGGCCCTCATCGACCACCTGCGCGGCGGCGATATCGAGCGCTGCTTTACGCACATGAACTGGCTGACCAATCGCCTGACTATCGAGCTCTGGTCCCCCACCCGCGCGCTGGCACCGGATCAGGAGATCATGATCGAGCATGAATATGAATTCGTAGACCGGTGGCCAGCGGCTGTCAGGGATGATAAAATGAAACCTTGATGGCTGATTGCATCCTGTGCGTTGTTAAGGTCAATGCTAATCTTCGTCTTTTCTTAGCAGGGGCTTGCTCCCCTTATGTCGAATATCGATATTATGCTCAGTCCGATACCCGGAGCGATCCGCGATCTTTTTGAAAAAAGCAGGAGGTATTGGAATGAATTGCCTGGAATGCCTCTTTGTGCTATGCTCCGGGCATGGATAACGGGCCTCTTTTCGTCTCCGCGGAAACGTTTGCCGTCACCCCGCGCGCCGGCGCCACCACGGACAGCCGCACGGATAACACTACGGGCGGGGTGTTCAGTCCGCTCAAAACGACCGTGCTCCTGCTCAGCGATGCGCGCATGAGTCTGTGCTTCATCACCATGGCGTGCTACAGCGACTTCTATCCGTTCTCGAACCTGGTGCGCCGGCGCGTCGGGGAGATCCTCGGTTTGCCGCGCGAACAGATTGCCGTCTTCTCGTCGCACAACCACAGTTGCGTCATGCTGAGCAACACCTACCCGTTCGCCGACCAATTGCCCGATGAAAAGGCGGAACTGCACGACGATCAACTGACCGATTTTGGCCGCGAAATGGTACAGGAGATCGAAACGGTTGCGTGGGGCTTGAAAGCAAAGCGCGTTCACGTCCAGGTGTCATGGGCCGTCGGGCGCGAACGGCGCGTCAGCTATAACCGCAAGGGACGCCGCGCGGATGGCTCGACCTACCTGATGCGCGAGGAAGACCGCGTGCTGCTCGGTCAGGACTTCAACGGCGACATCGATGACGAAGCGCCGGTCGTCGCCTTCACCGATGCGAGTGGAAAGCCGGTGTGCTTCCTCGTGCAGTTCACCAGTCATCCCTGCACGGCGTATAACGCGGAAAAGCCGATTACCTTCGGCGATTACGCGCAGGTGGCATGCGACGACCTGTCGGCGGCCTACGGCGGGGTGCCGGTAGCCTTCCTGCAGGGATGCGCGGGCGAGATCAATTCGAAGTACTTCATGGCGGATATTTCGGTCGAGGAACGGGTGGCCAATGCCACACGCCTCGGGCATTACCTGGGCGAGACGTATATTGCTGCCAGCCGGTCGCTGATGCCTTCGCAGACGCACGACCTGGGCGTGGACTGGCAGCGGGTTTTTCTCCCTTTCATGCCCGTCCCGCCCGAACGCAAACTGCGCGCGGATATCGCCGTGATGGAGGATTTTATCCGGCGCGCCGCCGCCGGCGATGAAAACACGCGCACCTGCCTGGGGCTGAATTTTGCGCGCAACCAGTCGCCGCAGTACCGCATCAAACTGGTCGAACCGCCGCTGCGCTGGGCGGAATGGGCGTTGCGTTTCCATACCGAAGGGCGATTGCCGGACGCGCCGAAGGGCGTGGAGGTGGTGATCGGCGCCTTCCGCATCGGCGACATCGGTCTGGTGGGCCTGCCCGCGGAACCCTTCCTGGGCATAGGCCGTCAGCTCCGCGCCGGCTCGAACCTGCCGCTCACCATCCCGGTCGGGTATATGAACGACAACATCGCCTACATTCAGGACGCGCCCAACGTCGGCGACATTGATTACAACAGCTCCTGCCACCGCTACTCATCGGGGTATCTTCCCTGGAAAAAGCCGGGCGGCAACCTGATGGCGCGGGCCGGAGTGAAGATGCTCAAGCAGCTCTCCAGGTGAAGGGAGGCCGGTCATGATCAGCCCGTTTGAGAACGCCACTATCGGTGAGGACACAATCATCGAGGACGATGTCTGTGTCGGGTTTCGCTACCATCCCGACTGCGGGCGCGCGCTGGTCGGCGCTAACGGCATCCTCCGCAAAGGTACGGTCATCTACGGCGACGTGAAGATCGGCGATTATTTCCAATCCGGCCACTATACCGTCATCCGCGCCAAAGTGCGCATGGGCGACTACTGCACCGTTTGCCACCACTCCACCCTGGAAGGCATCATCCACTTCGGCGATGGCGTGCGCATCATGTCGCATGTCTATATCCCGTCGCGCACCTGGTTCGGCAACCACGTCTTCGTCGGGCCGGGCGTCACCTTCCTCAACGATCGCATGCCCGGCCGCGTCGAGGTGATGGAAACGCCGCGCGGCGCAACGATCGAGGATGACGTGATGATCGGCGGCGGCTGCATCATCATGGCCGGAGTGACCATCGGCGAGCGCAGCTTCATCGCCGCCGGCGCCGTGGTGACCAAAGACATACCGCCCCGCAGCTTTGTCGCCGGCGTCCCCGGGAAAATCCAACCGCTGCCCGCCCATCTCGACCGGCCGAACAACCGCGCGCTGACGGTGCAGCCACTCGATCTCTGGCACCCCAATACGCCGGATCTCGATGCACTCGACTGGCCGCCGTACTGGCAAAGCCGGTTCGAGGACGAATAAGCGGATCGATTACTCGGGAGAAGTTTTTGCCTATGTGTGCATCCGGACATACCATCTTTCTGCACGGCCGCCTGCTGGGCAGGCCGGACCGGCAGCCTTACGGCACGGCGCAAAGCGTCGGGTATGAATTAGGCGGCATGTACCAGTTGGATGCGCGGCACTGCCTGCTGGTAGCCAGTATGGATGAGCAAGGCGGGGGCGACAAATGCGTCGGGAATGATGCCTTTATTTTCAGCCGGCTCTCCGACATTCGGGCGGAAGAAGCGATTCCGTTGAATTGGCCGCAGCCCGACTATACGCTGAAAGGTGGGGAGACCGCCTGGCTGTCGAAAGGGCCGGCCACCGGGTGCATGGTGCCGCTGGGCGCCGTGCTCGACGACGGATCGCCGCATCCGGGCGCGGGCAACGGCTTGCTCAGTGCAACCTGCATCAACTTTAACGCCGACGGCACATCGATCGTGGAGGAGAGTGAAACGCTCCTCGAATTCCTGCAACTCCGCTGGGACGGCGCCATGTTGCATGTGACGCGCGAACTGCGGGAAACACTGCTGGGCTTCAAAATCCTCGCGCAGGGCATCACGGCATACCTGCCGGACGGCGCCGCCGTGCTGGCCCCGTTCCTGACCACTCAGGGACTGGTGGTGTTCCGTTACGCCTGCCAGGATGGTGGCTGGGTAGCCGTCGCGCATGGTGAGCCGTTCATGACCAATTGGAACGGCCAGGCAAAAGGTGCTGTCGATTATATGCACTCCGGCGAGTCGGAACCCTCTATCGCCAGGGCGGATGGCTACTACTGGGTCTACACCCGCGGGGGAGAGTCCAATCCGATGGGACGCCTGTATCGCTCGACCGATGGACTGGACTACCAATTGTTCCTGGAATCCCCCAACCACACCGTGCCGCAGCCGATGAGCCAGGGGTTGCAGGGTGAATTATACGTAGCCACTAACCCCTTTCCGGGGCCGGACGGTCCCTGGCTGCGCAATCCGTTGATGGTCAAAACGTTCACCGGCGATGGGTTCAGTGAGTTGGAGATTGTCCATGACGAAGGCGGGATTCGCGACGATAAAGGTGATAAAATCCCCTTCATCGACCATGCCGCCGGCTCGACGGTGTATCTGGAAGGCCGTTGGCGGCACTTCCTGCTGTATCGTGTCTGCGACTTGAAAGAGCGAACACCCTACGCCTTCCAGACCGACTTGCAACAGCTCCTGGGGAAATCCAAACCGCGCTCAGAAACGGGTGGCCTGTACCTGGCCGAATTCACGTATGACCGGGTGACGCATACGCCATTCCGGTTTGCGCAAGCACAAAGATATTTACAGCAGCCGGCGTCATGTAGAAAGGATCGCACCATGATTTCAGAGGAAAGTCGCGAATACTGGCGGAAGGGTCGTATGAATCCGCAGTTCGGCGCTCCGGGCAACGAATTCAACCTCGATAACCTCCGCCTGGGCATGGGGATGCGTCAGGAGCCCGCCGACAGGGACGTGCAATGCCTCCGCTCGCAGATCGATCATATACCCTGTGAATGGGTGGTGGCGCCCGGCGCTGATCCTGATCTGCGGCTGCTCTATCTGCATGGCGGCGGTTATGTGTCCGGCTCGGGCGCAAACTACCTGCCGCTGGCTGCCGACATCTCGGCGGCGGCGCAGTGCGCCGTCCTGCTGCCCGACTACCGGCTGGCGCCGGAACACCGCTTTCCCGCCGGACTTGAGGATTGTGTCCAGGCCTACGAATGGATGCTCGCCTCCGGACCATACGGACTGGCGTCCGCCCGGGCAACCTTCATCGCCGGCGACTCGGCAGGCGGCGGTCTGACCCTGGCGACACTGCTGGCGCTGCGAGACCGCGGCCTGCCGCTGCCGAAGGGGGGCATCGCATTATCGGCCTTCACCGATTTGACGCTGGCCAGCGAGTCCATCCACAGCCAGGCGGAAAACGAGCTTTTCATGCATCCCGATTGCCTTCCGGGATTTGTGGAGCTCTATGTCAGCCCGAGCGAGGTGCGCAACCCGCTCGCTTCGCCGGTGTTTGGCGACTACAGGGGTATCCCGCCGTTGCTCATTCAGGTTGGCGAGTATGAGGTGATCCGCGACGACAGCGTGCGCGTGGCAGCCAGGGCACGGGCTGACGGGGTCGATGTGACGCTCGAAGTCTGGCCGGGTCAGGTCCATGTCTTTCAGATACGCGAGCTTCCGGAAAGCCGGGAAGCCATCGCCCATATTGCCGACTTCATGCGGTCATGTAATCCTGTGAGGTAATCGCACAACCGGGGGCACCTAACCCCCCAGCCCCCCCCCGCGATTTCATCGGGGCAAGCTTTCCCTACAAAGGAAGGGGGCTGGGGGCAATTACCTTCTGTGTAAGAATGAATCAGTGACGCCCACTCATCATCTCATCACACGTCACGAACTGGTAGCCTTGCTTTTTCAACGTCGTGATGAGCTGTGGCAGAATGTTAATCGTCTGTTGCACCCCATCGTGAATCAGGATGATTCCACCATTGCCGGCCTTTTTGAGGGTGCGCTGAAGAATCAGTTGCTCTCCGGGGCTGGCATAATCACCTGGATCATCCGTCCATAAGACGATGGTGTAGCCCAGGGCTTCCGAGGTGGCGGCGACTCCGGTATCATAATCACCTCCCGGCGGGCGGAACAGGTGAGGAGACTGCTGCGTAATGCGCTGCACCGCCTCACCGCAGGCTTTGATCTCGGTGGCGATGTCAGGCTCCAGAATTTTGGTCAGGTTGACATGATGGTAGGTATGGTTACCAATGCTGTGTCCGGCATCAAACTCGGCCTGTACTAAATCTGGGTATTTATCCGCCATCTCACCGATGACAAAGAAGGTTGCCTTCACCTTCTCTCGAGCAAGTATGTCCAGGAGTTGCGGCGTATACAGCGGATGCGGCCCATCATCGAACGTGAGGGCGATTTGTTTCTTTTTCAGGTCTCCGTGGAGCAATTTGTGATATTGAATATTTTGCTGGAGCTCGCTTTGATGTTGGGCTATCAATTCCAGCACACTTTTATACACTTCCTTCTTTGCATGCTGCCAGTAGGGATCATTGGCGTAATTGGGTTCTGCCGTTTTCGTCGTCGGCACGGTGGTCTGTTGAGCGCAGGTCGGCACAATGTAGGCCAGCAACACGCCTACGCCGGCAATAACCATCAGCATCCAGACTACGGATCTGAAGTGACATGTGGGATGATTTCGCAAGGAAATATCCTCCTTTACAGGTGACCGTATCCCTGAAATGATAGAAATAGGGTCTATGACTCTGAGCGTCTGCCTTATTCTACACCGTTTCTCGGCATTTTCTTTCGTTATCCTACCAACAAAGAGCATGCCGGAGTCGTATTTACTCCGACATCTTTCGGTATCATCGACGATCTTGCATACGGTTGCATGCAGGGCAGTTATTCTTAGCAGGGGCTTGCCCCCCTGTGTCGAACGGATGCTTCATGCTTGCACAAGTGGATTCGGCGGCTATCCTCGGCATAAAAATATTCACCGGTAGGAGATTGCATATTGATGCCACACAACAGTCAGAAGGCAGTTATGACGGCTGATATCGGCGTATACGGGCTGGCAGTCATGGGATCAAACCTTGTCCTGAACATGCTGGACAAAGGCTTCACCGTCGCAGCGTATAACCGTCCGCAGGAGGATTATACGCAGGCGCTCGCGGCGGGACGAGCGCGCGGCATCTCGACCTTCATGCCGACATACACGGTGCGGGAGTTCATACAGGCCATTGCTCGGCCGCGGAAGGTGATGCTGATGATCCAGGCCGGGTCGCCGGTGGATGAGGCGCTGGCGCAGATTCTCCCGCACCTCGACGCGGGGGATATCGTCATCGACAGCGGCAACACACATGTCGCAGACAGCCGGCGGCGTTGCGAGGCACTCTCGACACAGGGATTGCTCTACCTGGGCGTCGGTGTTTCCGGCGGGGAGGAAGGCGCGTTGCATGGACCGGCCATCACCGTCGGCGGCAGCCGGGAGGCTTATCGCCAGGCGGAACCAATCCTGACCGGCATCAGCGCTCAGGTCAACGGAGAGTTCTGCAGCGCCTACCTCGGCGGCGACGGCGCCGGGCACTACGTGAAGACCGTCCACAACGGCATCGAGTATGGGACGATGCAACTGGCGGCGGAAGCGTATTTCCTGATGAAGATCACCCTGGGCATGACCACGCCGGAAATCGCGGAGACGCTGGCCGGTTGGAGCGAGGGGAGCCTGGATTCCTATGTGATGAAGACGACGGCCGCCATCCTCGGCTGTCAGGACCCCGCGACCGGTCGGCCATTGGTCGAGATGGTGCTCGACAAGGCGGGACAAAAAGGCACGGGGTTGTGGACGGAACAAAGCGCGCTGGAGTTGCACGTGCCCGTGCCGACGATTGCCGCCGGGATCGAAGCGCGCTGCATCTCCGAGCTCAAGGAAGAGCGCGTGGCGGCAGGGAAGGTGCTCTCCGGCCCCTGCCCGCGCTGGGACGCCGATCGGGAAGAAACACTGGCCATGATCCATGACGCGGTATATGCGTCCATGATCTGTGCCTATGCGCAAGGCTTCGCACTCCTCGCCAGGGCCGGACAATATTACGCCTGGGATCTCGACCTTGCGCGTATTGCCCGCATCTGGCGGGGTGGATGCATTTTACAGGCGCATTTTCTCGACCGGATCAGCGAGGCGTATACGCGGCAGCCGGCACTGCCCAATCTGCTGGTCGAGCCGTATTTCGCGGACATTCTCACCTCCGTGCAACCCCACTGGCGCCGGTTGGTGTGCCTGGCGGTTGCCGCGGGACTTCCGCTGCCGGTAATCACGGCAAGTCTCGGCTACGTTGACAGCTACCGGTGTGAAATCCTTCCCGCGAACATCATCCAGGCCCAGCGGGATTGCTTCGGCAAGCACCTCTACCAGCGCGTCGATCGGGGAGGATGGTTCCATTACGAGTGGCTTGCCGACCATGGCCACGAAATTCCGCAAGGCTGACACACCGGCGGTGAAACAGTATTTGCGTGACCGGGAGGAATGGCTGCCGTGACCGTTCATGATATTTCGATGCCGTTGGAGACCTTGATGCCGACCTACCCGGGCGTGACGCCGTACCGACGCATCGTGCGGCGATCCATGGCGCAGGGCAGCGCTATGAACGTTTCGGATATCGAAATGTGTACGCATACGGGGACGCACGTTGATGCCCCGTTCCATGCTGCCATGCGGGGAGCGACGATCGATAACATATCCCTGTCGCACTGTTGCGGGCCGGCCCATGTCATCGATTGCCGGGGGTGCGAGATCATCACCGCGCCCTTCCTGCGGGACAGGCTCCCGCGGGAAACGGCTCGCATCCTGCTGAAAACAGACAATTCGCAGCAACTGGACGAGTCCGCTCCGGGTGCGTTTCGTTTCGATGCGGTCTACCTGGCCGGTGACGGCGCTGCGTTTCTCGCCGACAGCGGCGTGTTGCTGGTGGGGATCGATGCGCTGACGATCGATAAACCGAAACAGCCCGAGAAACCGAGCCACGCCGCGCTGCTGCAACAAGGCATCCTCGTGCTGGAGGGGATCATTCTTACGCACATCGAGGCAGGCGCGTATTTCCTGGTGTGCGCCCCTCTGAAGCTGGTGGGCAGCGATGGCGCTCCCTGCCGGGCGCTGTTGATCGACAGCATGGCATAGAGCAAAGCAGTTCGAATTCGACGCGACCTGTCCATGGCGAAGAATCAGGGGCACGTCAAGTGTCCGCTGGCGGTGGCGACCGCTGCTCCAAAAGGCAATAAAGCAATTGGGCAGAGAAGCAGGAGCTTGCTCCCCTTCCGTCGAACGGATGTCCCTATGCTTGCACAAGTGGATTCGGCGGCCATCCTCGGCATTGATGCCTTTACCGTGCAGGTGGAGGTGGACTGCGCGCCGGGGATGGAGAAATACCTCATCGTCGGGCTGCCCGACACCGCGGTGCGCGAGGCGCAGGAGCGGGTGCGGTCGGCGCTGCGGAATTCGCAGTTTACCTTCCCCAACAACTCGCGGGTGGTGGTGAACCTGGCGCCGGCGGACATCCGCAAGGAGGGGCCGGGGTTCGACCTGCCCATCGCGCTGGGCATCCTGATGGCCACCGGACAGCTCGAACGGCAGGATATCGAGCGGCTTACGGTAGCCGGCGAGCTGTCGTTGGACGGCTCGGTGCGCTCGGTGTCCGGCGTGCTGCCCATGGCGCTGGGGGCGAAGGCGGCGGGCAAAACAGCACTCATCGTGCCGAAGGAGAACACCCCGGAGGCGGCGGTGGTGAGCGGGCTGGAGATCTATCCGGTCGACTCGCTGGCGGAAACGGCGGCGCTCTTCCTCTATCCACAGGACCGCGCCCCGTTGCAAGGCGGCACCGACTGGGCGCCGGAGCAGCTTGAATTCGACGTGGACCTGTCCGAGGTGAAAGGCCAGGAGCACGTGAAGCGCGCGCTGGAGGTAGCGGCGGCCGGCGGGCATAATATGCTCATGATCGGGCCACCAGGAAGCGGCAAGACGCTCATTGCGCGGCGATTGCCCACCATTCTACCCCCGCTGGAGCTGGAGGAGGCGCTGGAGATCACCAAAATCTACTCCATCGCCGGCATGTTGCCCGATGGCTGCGGGCTGGTGCGCCACCGGCCTTTCCGCTCGCCACACCACACCATCAGCAGCGCCGGACTGGTGGGCGGCGGCAGCATCCCTCGTCCGGGCGAGATCAGCCTGGCGCATCAGGGGGTGTTGTTCCTCGACGAGTTTCCCGAGTTCGACCGCAAAACGCTGGAGGTGCTGCGCCAGCCGCTGGAGGACGGCTGGGTGACGATCTCGCGCGCCGCCGCCAACCTGAGCTATCCCGCCCGGCTGCAGCTCATTGCGTCCTCCAATCCGTGCCCCTGCGGGTATCTGGGCGACACCGCGAAGGCCTGCACCTGCTCGCAAATGCAGGTGTCGAAATACCAGGCGCGCATCAGCGGCCCCATCCTCGACCGGTTGGACATTCACATCGAAGTGCCCCGCCTGCGCCACGATGAGTTGCTCTCCACCCGTCCCGGCGAATCCTCCGTTGCCGTGCGCGAACGCGTGGCCCGCGCCCGCGCCACGCAGAGCCGCCGCTTCGTTGACCTGCCCATTACCAATAACGCCCAGATGCGCCCCCGCGACCTGCGCCAGTTCTGCCCCCTCACCGAGGATGTGCAGGCGCTGTTGCGCACCGCCATCGACCAGCTTCACCTTTCCGCCCGCGCCTACGACCGCATCCTGAAGCTCTCGCGCACCATCGCCGACCTGGACGGCGCCGACCAGATTGCCGTGCCCCACCTGGCGGAGGCGGTCCAATACCGAAACATGGACCGGGGGCGACGGATGTAACGCGCTGCCGGATGTGCTTTTCAACGGACCAACATCGCATTGGTGCGAAGTTAAAAGAGGTGTGTATCGGGTGTTGCCGAATAACCGAATCGTGTGCGGCCGGTAGGTCCGGATGAGGCGGATGCGGCTGACCGGGTGAAATCCGATCGAGCCGCGGAGAGTGTGTTATGACGAGAAAAGAGCGTTACATCGAAGCGCGCTCCACGCAGTGCCTGGTATGTGGAGTGCCGTTGGCTTCGTATCGCGAGCAGGTGCTCGGATTGTGCGACGCGTGCAAGCTGGCGGCCGACCATGCCCAGCGGGGCGAGCAGAAAAAGGTCAGTATCGAGCTGACGCCGCACATGTTCGACGCGCTGCGCGCCTACGCGAAGCAGCGCCGGGCGCGCGTGAGCACCATCGTGAAAGAGGCGCTGGCGACCTACATTCCCGATTACAAGCCGACGGAGAGAGAGCGGCCCGTCATCATCCCCGCCGAATCAGAGCTGGGTGATTATACGCTGATCGAGGTGCACTCTCCCCAGGGGCCGTTGTATGCCAAAATTTCGCCTGTGGATGGGGAACTGATTCGCGAGTTCCGTTGGCATCTGTTCCAGGGGCACGCCGCGCGCACAGTGCTGGACCCGGTGAGCGGATACCGGCGCCGCCTGTATCTGGAGCAGCAAATATTAAATGTTCCCATGGGCGTGCGCATCCGCCACCTCAACGGCGACCGCCTGGATTGCCGGCGCGCCAATCTCAGCATCATCGGCATACCGCCCGGCGAAACACCCTGAGCGGCGCCGGCACCCCGCAACAGGCAGCAACACCGTACGAACGGGCGCCGTGGAAGCGATCCACGGCGCCCGCGGCCTTTCCTTGATCTCCATCATCTTGTCACCGCCATGAAGACTTTCGGTAAAAAAATGAAATAAAGTACCGATGAGAACCTAAAATCCGTTATAATATCAATGAATTATGTGCGCGTGAAGGCGATGGGTTGGGTTGGCAGCGGGCAGTCGTGCAGTCTCTCCTCTTCGACCATCCTCCTCGACCTCACCGGTTACACACCACGTCACCGGCGCCGCCGGCACGGTGCGCGGCAATCCGCACGAGAGCCTGCTGTGTGGGCAAAACGGGAAGGATACCGAAGAATGGCAAAACTTCGTGTTGCCGTGCTGATGGGCGGCACATCACATGAACGGACGGTTTCGTTGAAGAGCGGCGCGATGGTCGCCGCCGGTCTCGATCGGACGCGCTACGATGTCGTGCCCGTGGATTTTACCGGCGAGGTGGCCCCGGTCGTCGCCCTGGCCGGACAGGTGGATGTGGTGTTTCTGGCGCTGCATGGGCCGGGGGGCGAGGACGGGCGCATTCAGGGACTGCTCGATCTGCTCGCGCTCCCCTACACCGGCTCCGGCGTACTGGGCAGCGCGCTGGCCATGCATAAAGGCATGGCGAAGCGCATCTACCGCCAGGCGGGCATTCCGACGCCGGACGACATCACCCTGTGGCGTGGCGCGACGGATGCCGGCGCCGCGCGGGTGCGGGAGGCGGTGGGCCTGCCGTGCGTGGTGAAGCCGGTGAGTGAAGGTTCGACCTTCGGCATCACCATCGCGCGCGAGGCCGGCGAACTGGAGGCCGCGCTGGCGGAAGCTTTCCGCTACGGCGACGAGGTAATTGTGGAACAATTTGTGCAGGGGATCGAAATCAGCGTACCCGTGCTGGGCGCCGTCCCGCAGGCGTTGCCGGCGATTGAGATCATCCCGAAGAGCGGCTTTTACGATTTCGAGATGAAATACACACCCGGCGCGACCGAGGAGATCTGCCCGGCGCGCATCAGCCCGGCGGCGGCGGCGAAGGCGGCGAATTACGCGGTGCTCGCCCATCGCGTGTTATGCTGCTATGGCGTGTCGCGCACGGACCTGATTGTCGCCGGCGATGAGCCGATGGTGCTGGAGACGAATTCACTGCCGGGCATGACGGAAACGAGCCTGCTGCCGCTGTCGGCGCGCGTGGCCGGCATCCCATTCTCCGCGCTGCTGGACCGCCTGATCGCGGACGCGATGGCCGCGGGTCGCGTCCGGGAATAAGTGCCGGAAGCCGGCGCACCTCCGCGGCGCTTTTTTGCCGCGGACCTAACGCGTTAGCAATAAACGAGCATAGCGCGGGAGTTCAGGGGGTACACTGATTGCGGAATAACCGGCCCGGCGTTGCGCGAGGATAGGCCGGAAAGTCGAGTGAATGATGGATGCAGCCCTGCCGCCCATGAATCCGGAAGTTGCCCGCCTGCGCCGCAAGGCGGCACAACGCAAGTATGTAAAGCGCTTGCGTTATGTCCGCCTGTTGTGGAGCATCGCCGGCATGCTGCTGCTGGCGCTGGCGGTGGAGGCGCTGCTGGTACTGACCGTATCGCCGCGGTTTTGGATATATCGCATCAAGGTGACCGGCGGCGACACATTGACCGTGCCGGAGATCATCACCCTGGCGCAGGTGCCGCCGCACAGCAACTTTTACCGGTTGTCGCTGCGCCGGGTGGCGCAGCGCATTGCCGACGGCGAACCGCGCGTAAGGCGAGTGACGGTCGAGCGGGATACGCTGGGCGTGCTGCATATCGGGTTGGAGGAGCGTGTGCCGCTCTGCCGGCTCGGACAGGAAGAGCCGCCGCGCTACGTGGATGCGGACGATGTCCTCTTCACGCGCCCGCAGCCGCCGGAGCCGCCGGTGCCGGTCATCGCCGGGATAACCATCCCGCTGCCGGTGCGCACTTTCGGCAAGCCGGTGAATGCCGACACCGTGCGCGCCGTCGTCAACTGCCTGACGATCGCGAATGCACATCCCGGCGAGGAAGCGCCGTTGGCTTTCACGCAGATCACCCTGGGCTCTACGGGCCGTATGGCGCTGGTCCTGCAGCCGGGGGTGCTGATCAAGCTGGGAGCGCCGGACCACCTGGAGCAAAAGATGTATGTGCTCCGCAATACCATCGTGTATTTGAGTACGAAGGGTTACGCCTTGAACCAGATCGAGTATATCGACGTCCGTTCGGTGATCCGCGCGGCCGGATTGGCGGCCGATTTTAAACTGCGCGATCCGGAGGGAACCCACCCATGAAGATGCAAGCGGTACTGGGAAAGCCACAACCCTGGGTATTGCCGGTCACCTTCGTCTGCCTGGCCCTCGGCGCCCTGATCGCGATTATGATGAACGCCTCACTCGGTATCCCGGGCGTTGACCCCAATGCGCGTCCCGAAGAACTGCGCGTCCAGGTACGCAAACTGACCCAGCAGAATAACGAGCTGGAAGATCAGAATAAGACGCTCCGCAGCGAAAAAGATGAGATGATCAACAAACAGCTCGAAGGCGAACAGAGCATGAAGCTGATTACCGATGAGCTGAACAACCTGCGCCTGCGCGCGGGATCCACGCCCGTGGAAGGGCGCGGGATCGTGATTACCATCGACGACTCGAAAATTGCCCGGAAGGATATCCCCACGATCAGCGAATCGGCCATTCTCACCCACGATATCGACTTGCTGATGCTGGTCAATGAGCTGCGCGCTGCCGGAGCGGAGGCCATCGCCATCAACGATCAACGCGTGGTGGCCGCCTCAGCAATCCGTTGCGTCGGTCCGGTCATCAACGTCAACAACCACCAGGTCGGCGCGCCCTTCGTCATCAAGGCGGTCGGCAAACCGGACAATCTCGCCGGCGCGGTGAACCTGCCGTTCGGCGTGCTCGACCAGTTGACGCAGCTCGGTATTCAGGCGAACGTGGTAAAACGGGACAAGATCCACCTGCCGGCTATCAGCATGCTGGCGCCTTTTGAAGAGACGAAAATCGTGCCCGAAACGCCGGAGAAGGACGCGAATCAACCCTGATGACTCACGGAGCGTGACGGTGAGAGCATACGCGGAGAATATGCAATGTGGCTTCCTATCCTCGCTTTGATTATCGGCTTTGTGCTGTTCTATATGCCGCATATCCAGCTTACGCCGGATTACACCGAGTATAT
>Ga0172369_10006180_pt1 | contig 14370 bp, 8 predicted proteins | sample LakKiv25m_FD_114539 | JGI IMG/M metagenome (GOLD analysis project Ga0172369, IMG submission 114539) | Freshwater microbial communities from Kabuno Bay, South-Kivu, Congo - kab_022012_11.25m | ecosystem: Environmental > Aquatic > Freshwater > Lake | place: Democratic Republic of the Congo...
CACTTAGACTAAATGGTTTAGTTTTTTATGTGTTTTTAATAGCTCTTTTTGTAAATATAGGGTGTAGTAGAAATGGGAGTGCAAATTCGCAATTAAATTTATCTCTCCTTAAAGATTATCATCAACAAATTTCACAACCAATTCCATATGAATTGAGTGAAAACCAAAATCTCGACTTTTATCTTGATATGACTGACGGATTAAAAGTTGCTTTTCAAAATAAAAACTCAAAATCATTTTTTGACAATATATTAACATCACTAAGTTTTAATAAAGTTGATTTTTATGAAGTTGCAAATAATTCTGTTAAACCTTTCCCAAATTATAGTAAAGAGCAAATTTTTAATCGAGTCAGTGATCCAAATAACTTTTCAAGATCTTATGCTCCTTTCAAGACTGTAATTGATGAAGTATTAAAAAATAATTCTCAAGCAATTTTTGTTACCGACGGTGAACTTTGGACGGTTGATAATGGACAATCCAATTTCCCTTGGGCACAAGAAGGGTTTACTGAATGGCTGGAAAGAGGCAATTTACTTCACTTTTATATTACCGATCATCCATACTCAGGCGAAGAAAGACATCTTTATTATATAGTTTTTATTCCTAAGTTTAGCATTAGTAAAAATAATTGTCTTACCGAAATAGACTTTTCATTAAAAAACAGTATTTTGGCTAAAAATGTTTCATATACATCCTTGTCTTTTGGCAACAGTCTATTTAAGATATTTGATCAATATTCATCAGAAAAAAGTGGTGGTGTCAGTCAAATCCTTTCAATAAACCCGCAATCATATCATAAAGATAGCGAACTTTCATTTGAGGTAATTGAACCACAGATTAATTGGTCTGACATTAAAAAGTATATTAAGGAGTCTCAGGAACAAAAAGGAGGGGTCCATTTTTTAAGAAAGATTTTTTTGGATAACTCCCTTAATAAGTTTTATGATTTTAGTAAAATTGATATCAAGGTTTATGATATTTATGAGGATTTTGTAAAATATCAACAATACACCACAAAAGTAGAGGAATTTAGGAATTTAAAACCGAAGTTTAAAACAGATCCTAGTGGAAATAGAATTTTAGATGAAAATGCAAGTGATTATGCAATCGCAAAAAAATATTATGACAATTCCGGAAGGCCACTACGGGAAATTCTTTATGAGAGAATTGTATCACAGGAAGTTAAAGAACTTTTTACCTTGGACACAACTTTATACAATAACACCTATTCCTTGAACAAAAAGGCGGAGATAGGAATAAAGATTCATCCTAATTTTAATGGTAGCCAGGTATCAAACAAAAGAGATAATTTATTTAAAGTCGACATTGTGCTAAAAAGTAAACCATTAATTCCTGATAATCTATTGCAAAAATTTATATGGGGCGGGGGCAAATCAGCTAAAAATACTTCGCTCTACAATAGCATTCTAAAAGCATTAGAAAATTCTAATTTAAAAGAAGGGAAAATTATTTATACATTTTATATTAAAACACTCAAAAGTGATCTTTAATATTTAATTTACATAATATTTTATAAGAATCAATTGAGAGGATTATGCAAACAGAATTTACACTAAACGAACTTTCGAATTTAATTTCGGCAATTTATATTTGGGCTATTATAATATCAGTATTGGCTTTTGGTCTAATATTCCTTATATCCAATTTAATAGCATTTCAAGGAGGTAAAAATCCCAAAGATCCCGCTAAAAGAAAAATGTGGTTTTTTATTATTTGGTTTGTTACTTCTGCCGGTTTTTTTGTTTACAATTTTTGGTTTAATTATATGGAAATACCGAACATTGCTTTCCAATCTGACTATTTCATTCATGTGATTATTAGTTCATTATTGGTTGTGGTGCTTTATTTCTTGCTGGTTTTTATAGTTAGTAAAATTTGTAAAAGTTGTAAAATTGCAACAATCTTCCCCTCAAAAAATGGATAAGTAATGGCAAATCAAGTTTTCTTAGTAGGTATTGGTGGTACCGGGATGCGTTGTTTGGAATCTTTTGTTCACTTGTGTGCGCTTGGTATGTTTGATGAAACAGAAGTCAATATTCTTGCCCTGGATACTGATAGAGATAATGGTAATTTCCGAAGGGTGCGAGAACTGATAATAGATTCATACAATAAGGCAAAGGGTGTTGACAAAAAACATTATCCATTAAAAAACACTCTTTTCTCTGCAAAAATTAATCATTATCAATTTAGTCCGGATTATTCTAAGTTCAATACTTTTGAATCGCTTTTTAATTATCGAGATGCAATGTATCATGAGCGTCACAAAGCGGATGTAGCAAATTTATTGTTAACAGGCAATGTTAGAACTTTTGATCTTAAGCATGGTTATAGGGCGCAAACTCATGTTGGTTCTTTGTTAATGTACCATGCAATTATTGACGAGGTTGAAAACAATCCACGATCAGAGCTAAGAAGTTTTATTGAAAAGCTTACTCAAACAGCAGGAACATCGTCATCCAGAGTCTTTATTTTTGGGTCAGTATTCGGTGGAACCGGAGCCTCGTCTATACCTGTAATTCCAAAAGCACTTGTGAAAGCGGCCTCCATTGTATCGCCCGGTAACGAATTAAGTCTCAATACATATTTTGGCGCAACTTTGGTAACTTCTTATTTTTCTTTCAAATTACCGAGTGATGAAATTAGAAAACAGCAAAAAGTGGTTGCATCTTCTGATAGGTTTTCATTAAATTCGCAAGTTGCAATGATGTTTTATGAAGCAGATGAAACAGTAAAAAAAACTTACCAAAAATTTTATTTGATGGGAACTGAAAATAATAATTTCCAACCTTCAAAACTGGATAAGCCTATAACCGGTGGGCAAGAACAAGAAAATGATTCGCATTATATTGAACTTTTAGCTGCTTCAGCGGCGTTCGATTTTTTCAATTTACCTGAATCTCAGCTTAAAGAGAACAAAGACAATCAAAAAATTGATTATCTTTTTAGAACAAGAGATTTAGACGAAAAATTAAGATTTAGTGACTTTGTCGGCATTCAAAACGAAGAAAAGTTTGCAAGGAATTTTGGAATTATGGTTGCATTATCGTTTATGGTAAATGTTGACATTTATGATTTTTACGAGCAAGCTCGATCAGGAAAACTTATCAAAGATAACATTATTGGTTATGAAGATATCGACAACAAAGAAATTGAAGGATTAAAAAAATACTTTGATTTATTTCATTTTTCCGTTGATAGTGAAAAAGTAGGAGATGGCTGGTTACGTCAACTTCATCGTTCTGCGGGAGGAGGGGATAAATTTTTATTCGATTCGTCTCTTTTTAGCATAACAAGTTATTCTGAGCTTAAAAAATTTAGTTTTAACAAAAGCATTTTCCCAAAAGGTTCAAATTTCGAGAACAATCAATTCAAAATTGGTGTGTTTGGGCTTGGTGGAAGCATTTTTGACACTTTTAAAGGTAAATTTAAATCAATTGGTGAACCTGATTTAACTAATAAATGCGAAAAACTAACAAAAAGGATTTTCGACACATTTGCAATTCTTTATGGATTCAATGTTTAAATTGTATTAAACTCGAGAGGATATTATGGCACAAGGTAAAGCTTTATTAATAAAAAGCTATACAGAAAAAAAAGAAAGCACTTCATCTTGGCATAGGTTAGAAGAGATAGAACCTTACATTATGGGTATTAAAACAGGTGATATTACCTCAAATGTTGATTCCACAACATTAAACGATCTTATATCAGGCGTTCCCACTCCTTGGGCAAGAGCAAAACTATTTTGGTTTTCATTTAAATATTTGCAGAAGCAAGATGCCAATATTCAGACCTCGGGATTAGTAGAATTCTATAAAATGCTTCTAAATGAATGGAAAGGACTCATTGCAATGATTGCCCTTTTTCCCGATAGAATTCATTTTTCTGAACCTATTTATCTTGAAAACAAAAAAAATGATTTATTTGATATATCTGATTCTTTTGGAAGGATGTTATTCGATGAAAAAGATCTATGGAGTGACTTAACCAAAGGTCCTGATGCGGAACCATTTACACAGCTAATTTATTATGGAGATGAAGAGCAGTTAATCGGAGCAACTTCTCCATATTCGATTATTTTCACTTCTGTAGATTACTCACAACTAAAAGATGTAAATGACATTCGATGGTATCGTAATGGCAAATTTGAAGACCCACTTCCATTTTTAAATCAGGATCAAATTCAAAAACTTTATTTAGTCATAAAAAATATAACTGATAATTTTCGAAAATTTGAATCAAATGTATACTCCTTAAGAAGTCGTGATACGATTATAGAAAAAACGGATGGTATTACAAATTACTTGTATTCATGGCAAAATGAAATAAAGAGATCCGGTAAAAGATTATTAGAAAGAGGCCCAATCCCCAAAATTAAAAATCTTTCAGAACCATTTGCAATACTTTTTAATTCGGAGCAGAAAGTATACCAAAGACAAGATACGTCTTTATCATTCGAAAAGCCTGCTATTGAACAGGGTTTGCTTATGGAAATTAAAGATTTGCAATATCTTCTGAAAGAGGATGAAATCATCATTGGATGGCCTGAAGTAAAAGAAAAAAAGCAGTCACTTAAAACTGCCGCCGTTCATCTTTTAGCCGTCAATGACCCGGTTGAAAACAATATTAAGTATTTCCCGTTGCCCTTAAGTTTTTGGGGTTTGAAATTATTTCGAAATAAATTAAAACAACTTATAGAAGGAAGTACAGGAGATTCATTACGAGCCAGAATTACTGAACATAATACATTATTGGTTGAAATGACTATCATTATTGATGGGACTTCAATCAGTCTTAATCCAAAAGAGTATAAAATTCAATTGGAAGATTTTAAATCTCGCAAAATAGTAATGTGGCCAAACTTTATCTCTGCGGTATGGAAAAAATACTATCTATATTCTGAATTCCCAAGTAATTTGTCAGGACTTAAATATTATCCTTTTTATAAAGAAAAAGGCGTTGAATTTCTGGAAAATAATGATACATTTGTTTTTTCCGATACTCCATTGGACGAAATGCCTCAAGGATTAAGTATTGAAACTATAGTTAACTATCCGGTAAATCGCGTGCCGGAAGAATCACATAAATATGAAGTTATCAGATCTAATAAGCCTATTGCCGGTCTTTTAATTAAATGCGAAGTACAAGGAAAGATGCAGGATGCGGGTTTTCTTGTAATCAAAGTCGAAGATGAATCAATGGGTTCAAATAAAATAAGAGATTATTCTAATACTCCTCCTCGAAATAAAGTTATTGTAGGAATAGATTTTGGAAGTACAAATACCTGTGTTAATTATTCAACTATTGATACTTCTACCGTTTCTGCAATACCATTTACTAATCGCCGTGTCCCTTTAGTTGGAGTTGAAAATTTAGAAGGTGGGAGTGCAGAGTTTGATGAATTGTTATTTTTTCAAAACGAAGAGGTCTTTAAAGGACAAATTAAATCTTGGTTGCATGAACATGATAAAAGATATATTAAGAGTAGATCGATTGAAGAGATCTCAGGTGGTGTACCCATTTATGAAAAGAATATTGCTATAATGGCAATGGATAAATTTGCTATAACTACGCAAGCAGGTGTATTACATTATAATCTAAAATGGTTATCTAATGTTACGGGTACAGAAATGAAAACTGCTTATATAAGAACGATTTGGGCCCAAATATGTGCCGACCTTTATGCCAATCAATGTTATCCAACACAATTGAAATGGTCTTTCCCGGGTGCATTTTCTACATATGATAAAAACCAACATACTACAATTTTTGAAACTTACCTTCCAACTCTTAAAACCACGGAATTTAAAGATCAAGTATATAACGAGTTTTCTGTCGAACCTGCAATGACAGAATCCGAAGCAGTTTTTAGATATGCACTTACTCAAACTACTTTTTCATTAGGAAGCAAAAACATATTTTTAGGTATTGATATTGGTGGAAGTACGAGTGATATATTACTTATGGCTCAAGACCCTTCGTCCAATAATAAGTATAGACTTTTTAGTGAAAGTTCTATTCGTTTAGCCGCAGGCGTATTTTTTGACGCAATTATTAAATCCAATGAGTTTCGAAAGGTGCTTGTCGAATTCTATAATAGCAATAAAAGTGCAATGGGACTAAAAATTGAAAATATTGAAAATATGTTAATTAGGAAAGAGACTTCGCCTTTTTATCTTAATAGTATATTCGACCAATTAAAAGAGGAGCATTTACCATTATTTTATGCGTTTGTTGGACGAAAAGTTCCGTTTGTCTTCTCTATCCCGGCATATGTGACCGGTTTATTGCTTTATTATTCCGGAAAATTGACCGCAAAGCTTATAGAAAATAATTTTGAACATATTACCAATATAGATCTCCTTCCGTTTGGAAAAGGAGGTAGGATATTCCAATGGATGGATACTTTCCCGGGTAAAATGGCTACAGATTCATATTACAAAGATTGCTTTTTAACCGGATTGGGTGAAAAGCACAATAATATTATTTTCCAGAGAAGGACTACAACTTTCCGCGACAATAAATCTGAAGTTTCTATTGGTCTTGTAGCACAGAAAGAAGATTTATTAATTGGAGAAAATATTCGAGAAAATTCTGATATTTTTGCTGAAAAAGGTGTTAAATTGATTTCTCCCGATGGGGGAACTATTGCAGTTGATGAATTAGAAACTGCCAGATATCAATTTTTCTATGATTTAAATAACATGAAATTGCCTGATATTTATGAAAATTTTAATGAATTTTTAGATATATTTTTAACATTCTCCGGCAAAAAAAATAAATTAATAGAGGATGTCGTTTCTATTGACAGTCAGCGAAAATTGTTGGCGGAGATGCTTAAATCATATTTGCAAAATGATACCGAATACATTAAAGCTAAAAATGAATCAGCAAAAACCGGGATATTTGAATTTAAGTACCCACTTTTAATTGCTGAAGGTATGTGTTTTCTAGAAAAAGTTCTTATTCCAGAAGTATTTAAGACGTAACTATGTCAGAAAGTTGCAGTTTAGCATTACATTTTAACTTAGAGTTTGCAATTGGCACTGTGAATAATTACGGCAATATGTGTCCGATATTTAAAAACGGTAATAATGTTATGGGACTATATTTTAAGAACAATCGAAATGAGAATATTGTTCAATATAGTTTTGATTATAAGAAATATTTTCAAAAAGAAGAACCAAATTTTTTTGGAAATTTTTTTGAAATTATAGAGGATACGGATTGCACTTTTTGGAAAAACGATTACGAATATCCTTGTATTCGATTATTGCAATATTCCGGATTTATTGATGATATTAAAAATAATTATTATTCTCTTACCGGCATAAATGATAGCGAACCAATTATAACTTACATATCTTATTCGGAAAATATTTCGGCAATTTCGAAAAATATTTTAAATAATTTTTTAGTTGATAATGGCTTTAAGATTGCTGATTTTAATTATTCCATTTCGGAATTGTTTTGCCATAATTTTATTTTATCAACCAAAAATAGTTCCACTAAGAATTTTTTGGTATTGGAAGCGTTAAACGATAATCTAAATATTTCATATATAATGTGTTCGCCCGGAGAAATAAAAAAACTTTTTTTTGAAATCCACAATGGTCTTGGTGAGGATCCAAGGACTTCAATTATTATAAAATTTATTGTTAATAAAGTCAATTCTGTTAAAGGGTTATTAAAGACTCATGAAGAAAAAGAGTTGGAATACAAAAGACTTTCGTTTAGAAAAGAGGAATTGTGGAAAAGGTTCCAGATGAGTCCACCTGCATTCGGTTTATATTTGGAAGATATTTCTTTTAAAGTTACCGGCAATAAACAATATTCATGTTTGGTAAAAAATGAAGATATTGTTAAGCAAACAGGTGAATATGTTAATCATCTATTCGATGTTCTTGTCGTATTCTTGCGAAAATATAAAATAAGAGAGGAGGAAATTGATTTTGTTATTTTATTGGGGGATTCGTTAAATAATGATTTGATCTTGCAAAAAGCAAAAAAGTCTTTTAGTGACACTAAAGTAAAAATTCATCGTAACTTAGAAATTTCTGAAATTTTAAATGGTTATTTTTCAATTGGTATAAAAGAAATAGATATTGTCGAATTAGTTAAAAAAGAAATAGAAGATAAAAACATAAAAAATGATGATGATAATGAGAGACGTATAATTGAGGAAAAGAAAATTGGAGAAAAAAAAGTCATTAATGACATCATTAAAACTAATGATATTTTAGAAAAATTAATGATAAAAGTTAGAAATTTGCTTGATAACGGAAAAGTTAATGAGGCAAGTGCAGCATTTTCTGAAGAGACTTCAAAAATTAAAAATGACGATAATGCAACAAATTTCAAGATAAAAGAAATTGAACAATTACTAATTGAAGATAGAATACGCAGAGATAGCTATCAAAAGGAAATAAAACAAGCCGATAAATTGTTTAATAATCAAAATTACCCGGAAGCATTATTTCACTATAAGTTAGCAATAGGCTTTCTTGAGAAAGAAGAGTATCCTCGAACTAGAGTGGCTGAAATAGAAAAAATACTCAAAAAACCTGAACGGCCACCCCTTCCTTCAGAGCAAATCGTTAATGGAAACTCGATTAATAATATTGCACCTGGCATTCCACCATTAGATATCATTCGGGGAGGGAAGAATCAAAGTCCAAAAGATAATGGGAAATCAAATAAAATTCTAAAAGATCTTAACGAAGCACCACCCATTCCGGGAAGTAAGAACCAGGGTACAAAAGATAATGGGAAATCAAACAGAATTTCCAACGAATTTAAAGAAGTACCACCTATCCCGGGTGTTAAGAATCCGGGTTCAAAAGATAATGGGAAATCGAATACAAATTCCAAAGAACAATTAAAAGTACCTCCTTTACCTCCGGAGATACCAAAAAATAAAAATAGATAATAAGTATTTTTTTAACTAAATATAAGGATAATTATGGCAATTGATCTAAAAAAGAAACAAAAATTTGATCTTGCCAAAAAAGCACCCGGACTGAATAAAATTATAGCCGGGTTAGGGTGGGATACAAGTATTGTTAAAGGCACCGCCGTTGATTGTGATGTTGCGGTATTTATGTTAGCGGGAAATAACAAAATACCTGCCGATGAGTATTTTGTTTTTTACAACAATCTAAATAGCGGTGATAATTCTGTCAAACACTTGGGAGACAATAGGGATGGAAAAGGAGATGGCGATGATGAAAGCATTGATATTGATTTATCCAAGGTTAATCAAAGTGTTGTTCAAATATTATTTGCTGTTACTATTCATGAAGCTGAAGAAAGAGGACATAGCTTTGGTGATATAGAAAATGCTTTTATCAGAATTTATAACAAAAATAATAATGACGAATTGTGTCGCTATACTTTGAATGAACAATTTACAAATAGCGATTCTATAATCATTGGTAGACTGTATCGGATTGGTTCAGTATGGTAATTTGAGGCAATGGGCAATGCTTTTTCAGGCGGTTTGGGAACATTAGTTAAACTTTACACTTAATAATTTAATTTAAAAACAAAAAAAAGGAAATATTTATGGGGTTCAATTTAACAAAAGGTCAGAGATTTGATTTATCAAAGGTAGCTCCGGGTTTAATGAAAGTTAGAATTGGATTGGGATGGACTCCAAACGAAGAACCGGACGGACCGGATTTTGATTTGGACGTATCGGCATTTGGAATTAATGATAAATTTAAAATTCCTGATGATAGCTATTTTGTCTTTTACGGGCAAGTAAGAATGGGGAACTCAATTGAAGATACTAAAGAAAAAGGTCTTTACAGACCCGTGACATTTGATGGGGCTGTTATGGGTGCAATAGATGACCCGGATGGAAGCCGAAGTGACGGTGATGATGACGAAGACATGATAATTGCATTAAATAAGGTTGATCCAAAGGTACAACAGATAATAATATGCGTAACTATTTGTAAATACCCATATGATAACAATAAAGATAAAAGGACTTTAAAACAGAACTTTGGTATGGTTGACGATTGTTATGTACGTATTGTGAATGACGTTAACGGAGAAGAAATGGCTAAATATCAACTAAAAGAGTCGTTTAAAAACGAAGATGCTGTTGAATTTGGTCGTCTGTACCGTGTTGGTGGTTCTTGGGAATTTGAAGCAATGGGAAGAAGCCATCAAGGTAGTTTGCAAACACTTGTTGATTTATACACCTAACAAAGGAGGATTTTATGGCTTTTAATCTGAATAAAAATAATGATATGGATAAATCAACTCAGGCTACGAAGAAATTTGATTTATCCAAAAGTAAAACAGAGTTGGGCGCTACAACCCCGGAAATAAAAAAGAAACGTTCCCCAATTCTATGGATATTAATTGTCTTTTTGGCATTAATAGGATTATGGTATTTATTGGACCCATTTCCCTCGCAAAAAACAACCGTCAATCCTGAATCCACTCAAAATACAATTAATAGTACGAATAATAATAATGTAGAAACTACTCCTGAATCGCCCACTAGTATTGATAATAATAGTTCTAAATCTACCGGGCAACAGCTAAGTTCGGACGTAAAACCCGGAAAGCAAAGTTCAAGTACGAAAGAATCTAATCAAACTATGGCAAGTAACACAAATAGTGCTATTAAAGAAAAAAAGAATCAAAGCGATCTGACTAAGAATGTTGAAAAATCACAAGACGTTAATTTACCCGGTACTCAAACTGCTTTGGCAAATAAATCTTCAATTTCAGTTTATAATTTTGGAAACAATAGTTCAGAGATTTTACAAGAGAACCAACAATTAGAAACATTGTATAAATATTTAATTGATAATCCCAGTTCATCTATAAAAATTATTGGACATACTGATAATGTTGGAGATCCTGACTTGAACGATGATTTATCACGAAGAAGGGCAACTGCAGTTTATAATTATCTTGTTAACAAAGGTGTAGCGAAAAACAGATTGGAAACTTCATGGAAAGGAGAGCTTGAACCTATAGCCGATAATAATACTTTAAATGGAAGAGCACAGAATCGGAGAGTCGACTATATTATAAATAATTAGTCTTTTTATATTTTAAGTTTATCAACCATCTTTATTGTAAAGGTGGTTGATAAAAATTCCCTTATTGAGGAATATTTTTGTGGTTATTATACCGAAATTAAATTGAGGATTAAATGACAAATTCACGGACAATCAAATATTCAGGATTAACGCAGTCCCAAGTTGCTGAAAGCAGAAAAAAACATGGCGCAAATATTCTAACACCTCCCAAAAGAGATCCTTGGTGGAAGTTGTTTTTAGAAAAATTTGATGACCCGGTAATCAGGATTTTATTGATTGCCGCTGTTATTGCCATTGGAGTTGGTTTTATTGACGGGCAATTTGTTGAAGGAATAGGAATTATAGCGGCAATTCTTTTGGCAACGGTTTTAGCTTTTTTTAATGAGTTTAAGGCTAACAAAGAATTTGATATTTTAATTAAAGCTAATGACGAAGTACAAGTTAAAGTAATTCGCGATGGCGGGTTTCATTCAATTCCCAAAAAGGATGTTGTTGTTGGTGATTTAGTTTTAATTGAAGTAGGCGAAGAAATTCCGGCAGATGGAAAAATAATAGAGTCGGTATCGTTTCAAATTGACGAATCAAAACTAACGGGCGAATCAGTTCCTGTTAAAAAATGCGCCTTTACCGAGTTAAATGGTCAAAATATCAAAGAAAGTACCTTTTCAATTGATTTGGCTTTAAGAGGAGGTATAGTAGCGGAAGGACATGCGATTGTTGAAATTACTCATGTGGGTGATGCCACCGAAGTTGGAAAGATCACTAAGGAAGCATCAGAGGAAAATGAAGAAAGCACACCTTTAAATAATCAGTTAAAGAAATTAAGTGACATTATTGGAGTTGTCGGTTTTGGGATGGCAGCAATAACATTTATCGCATTAGTTCTAAGATGCGTCTTGGTTGGAGAAATCACGATGAACCAAAATCAATGGATATTTAGTACTGTTGTAGCAATTTCGATAATGATTGCGTTATTAAAAGTATGGTTACCAATAATTTATGATGCACTTGGTCTATTAGGTAAAGAAAAAGAACCACCGGAATTTATTGATGATGAAGGCTACAAGGGATGGGTCTTTACCGGAAGTATTGCTATCGCTGTGTTTTTTGTTTTTACATCCATTGGGTATTTTTTAGGGCATCTCGATGCTAATATCTATGGATGGATACCTACAAAAGTAGCTAGATACTTCTTGGATTATTTTATGATAGCCGTAACAATTATTGTAGTTGCTGTACCTGAAGGCTTAGCTATGAGTGTAACATTAAGTTTAGCTTATTCCATGCGAAAAATGACTGCTACAAATAATCTTGTTCGAAAAATGCATGCCTGTGAAACAATTGGCGCTGCTAATGTCATTTGTTCTGACAAAACCGGTACACTTACCATGAATCAAATGAATGTTTTTCAATCAGTATTTCATTCAACCAAGGATAATAAACCAAATCAATTTATTTCAGAAATGATTTCTGCCAATTCAACTGCCAATCTGACTTATGAAGGAAATACTATTTCTGCGTTGGGTAATCCTACCGAAGGAGCATTGTTGATTTGGTTGAATAAGAACAGTCATGATTATTTGGCTTATCGTAGTGATTTCAAATTAGAAAAACAGCTTCCATTTAGTACGGAAAATAAATATATGGCAACTTCCGGAATCTCTAGAATTACAAATAGTAAAGTGACTTATATCAAGGGGGCGCCTGAGATTCTTATTGAAAAATGCAACAGACTACTTGATGGAAACAGTAAAGACATACCTCTCGATGGTCAAAGAAAGGAAATTTTATCAAATCTGGAATCTTACCAATTGAGGGGTATGAGAACAATTGGATTTGCCTATTGTGATAACATGAAATGTCTCACCACGGAGAAGCCTGAAGAAACAATTAAAAATCTTATTTGGGTAGGCTTTTGTGCAATTGCCGATCCGATTCGAGGAGAAGTACCAAACTCAATAAAATTATGCACAGATGCCGGAATTGAAGTTAAGATGGTTACAGGAGATAGTCTTGATACAGCAAAAGAAATAGCACTGCAGATCGGACTTATCAATGAGAAAAATGGATCTTCGTCAATGCTGACAGGTAAAGAATTCAATTTGTTGACTGATAACGAAGTGAAGGAGAGACTTAATTCGTTGAAAATTTTAGCTCGAGCTAGACCAATGGATAAATTGCGATTGGTAAATCTTCTAAAAGATCAAAAGAATGTCGTTGCTGTAACAGGAGACGGTACCAATGATGCACCGGCATTAAATAGGGCAAATGTTGGGCTGGCTATGGGTACCGGTACAGCGGTGGCAAAAGAAGCAAGCGATATTATTCTTTTGGATGATTCTTTCAATAGTATTGTAAATGCTGTTAATTGGGGACGTTCACTCTATCAGAATATTCAGCGATTTATTTTATTTCAATTAACAATTAATGTGGCTGCTCTTTGTATTGCGTTAATCGGACCGTTTATTGGAGTAAGTTTGCCATTTACAGTTACACAAATGCTTTGGATTAACTTGATTATGGATACCTTTGCGGCGCTTGCATTGGCGGCAGAGCCTCCACACAGTAGTGTTATGAATGACAAGCCGAGGGACCCTGATGCTTTTATTGTATCTAAAGATATGGCAAAAAGTATATTTGGTCTTGGCTTTGCTTTTGTAATATTTTCCATAGGATTTATATTATTTATGAAAAAGGATGGAATTATTACAAATTATGAACTTAGTGTTTTCTTTTCAACATTTGTAATGCTTCAGTTTTGGAACCTTTTTAATGCTCGAAGTTTAGGGTTAACAAGTTCGGCATTTAAGGGATTAATGGAAAATACAGGCTTTGTAATCATTGCCATCGGTATATTTTTGGGGCAGATTTTAATGGTACAATTTGGTGGTGATTTCTTCAGAACAACACCACTTTCATTGATTGATTGGCTTTATATTATATTTGGTTCATCAATAGTTCTTTGGGGTGGCGAATTATTTAGATTTATAAAGAGGATAGGAAATAAAAAATAATCTCTTAGCTATGAGCTAAAATGATTATATTAAAGGGCAAAGGAGTTTAGATGGTTCAAATAATTATTAAATTAAGATTTGTTGTTACTTATGCACAGCTTTGTAATTGTATTAAAGGTGATTTCTTAATGAAGTAAATCTTGTATTTAATTAGAATACAAAAGAAATAATAATATTTTGCTAATATAGGGAAATAAATAATAGTTTATTATAATAATTAAGTTGAGGAAGCAGAATGTCTTTGAAAACTCTATTTGACTTGGGGA
>Ga0172369_10006186_pt1 | contig 14362 bp, 12 predicted proteins | sample LakKiv25m_FD_114539 | JGI IMG/M metagenome (GOLD analysis project Ga0172369, IMG submission 114539) | Freshwater microbial communities from Kabuno Bay, South-Kivu, Congo - kab_022012_11.25m | ecosystem: Environmental > Aquatic > Freshwater > Lake | place: Democratic Republic of the Congo...
ATGGAGGTCCTCAAGTCCCGCGAGCTGCTGAGGAGGCTCGACGTCGTGGGGCTGCGTCTCAACGAGGCGGCCGACGTGCTCTCGGACGCGGCGGTCAAGCGCCGGGGCTGACGCGGGGCGCCCGAGACGAGCTTCGGGGACTCGACACGGACGACGTCCTGCGACTCAGAGAGTGTCTCGTGTTTCCTGATAGGGACTGGTGCTACGGGTGCGAACGCCTCCACGCCTCCGGTTCGTGACGGCCGCGACTGCGACGACGCTGCCGGGTACGGGCGACCGTCTCAGGCCCAGGTCTTGATCGCCGCGTCCGACAGGCGGTCGGCGGCTTCGCCGAGGCGCAGGCCTACGACGTCGAGCCGGCGCAACAACTCCCTGTACTTGACGACGTCCATGCTGAGCTCACCGTGGAACAGCCGCGCCAGCTCGGAGTCGTAGCGGCGGCGTATCTCGTTGCCGGATCTCTTCGCCGCCAGGACGGACCGCAGGTCCTTCGGGTCCTTCGCGATCGCCTGGAGTGCCTGCTGCAGGTCGGCGATGCCGTCGGCGGTGGCGTCGAGCAGACCGACGAACGACCCGGCCGCTTCGGCGTTGTAGAGGTCCCACGCGCGCACGAAGTCCCGCAGGTTGTCGAGGACGTCGTCGATCGACCGCGACAGGCGGAAGAGGTCTTCGCGGTCGATCGGCGCGACCAGCACTCCGGCCAGCCGGCTCACCAGCTCGGAGCGCATCGTGTCGCCGCGATGCTCGATCTCGGCGATCAGCCGGCGAGCTTCTGCCGAGTCGATCTCACCCTTCACCACGGAGCGAGCCAGCCGGCACGCGGCGGTGGCTTCGGCGAGCTGGCCCTCAAGCGCGGCGATGACGGCGAGCCGCCCGTGGAGACAGTGCCGGACCGCTGCATCGACCGTCAGGAAGAGGTGGTCCTCGCCGAGCAGGTCCAGCAGGCCGCTGCGTGCGAAGACGTCGACCACGGCGGAGCCGGCGCGGGCGAACACGATGTCACGCCCGCTGTCGCGCAGGTCGCGCACCAGCCGGACGAGCGACTCGACCGCGGTCACGTCCACGTCCGTCGTCGACTCCAGGTTCCAGATCACGACCCTCGGCGGGGGCTGCGTCACGCTCAGGAGTTCGTTGAGGCGGTCGACGGCGAACCCGGCATTGGCGAAGAAGAGCTGGCCGTCGAGGCGGTAGACGAGCAGACCCGGGAAGGTCTCGTTCTCGGGATGACGGGCCATGTCGCTGTACGTGGTCTGGTTCGGCACGCGACCGAGCAGTGCTGGGTGCGGCCGGCTGGCGCGGTAGATCAGGATGGCGAGCGAGAGACCCACGGCGACGCCGAGGCCGGGCAGGACGCCGAGCACCAGGACCCCGACCAGGGCGGCCAGCGCCGGAAGGGCGTCGGCGCCGCGGATGCCGGCGAAGCGGTGAAGCGCCTTCATGTCGATGAGACCCCAGACGGCGCGCACCACGATGGCCCCGAGGATCGCCTGGGGGAGATCATGCCCGACGCGCGTGGCGGCGAGCAGCACGACGAGCATGACGGCGGCGCCGATGAGGCCGGCCAGCTGCGACCTGGCGCCGCTCGAATCGTTGAGAGCCGACCCCGACAGCCCCCCGCTGACGACGATGCCGCCGAATGCCCCGGAGCCGATGTTGGCCAGACCGAGGGCGACCATCTCCTGGTCGGCGTCGATCCGGTAGCTGTGCCGGACGGCGAAGGTCCGGGCGCCGCTCAAGGCCTCCGTGTAGACCACGATGGCGATACCGGCGGCGCTGGGCAGGAGGGCGAGCAGGTCGGCGCCGTGAAGGCTCGGCAGGTCGAAGGCGGGAAGGCCGCTCGGAATGGCGCCGATCGTGGCGACCCCGTGTGCCTCGAGGCCGAAGACGGCGGCGACTACGACTCCGAGGACGAGGACGATCAGCGCCCCCGGCAGGCGCGGCCGGCGGCGAAACGCGAACAGGAGGATGAGTGCGACGAGGCTCACGATGGCGGTCGCGAGGCTCGTTTCGTCGAGGTGAGTGACGCCCTGCCAGACGATCCGCACGAAGTTCGTGCACGGCGGCACCTGCAGGCCGAGCAGCTTGGGCACCTGGCCGGCGATGATCGTCACGGCCAGGCCGGTGACGTAGCCGCTGACCACGGGCCGAGCGAGGAACTCCGAGATGAAGCCCAGCCGGGCGATGCCGGCGGCCAGGCTGACGAGCCCCACGAGGACGGCGACCATGGCCACCAGCGCGATCGTCTGCTCCGGGGCGGCGGCGCCATGGGCGGCGACGACGGCCGCCGTCATGATCGCGGCCGTCGATGTCGGCGAACAGGCGATCTGGCGCGACGTTCCGAAGAGCCCGTAGATGACGAGGCCGGCGAGGGTCGCGTAGAGGCCGGCCTCGGGGGGTGCGCCGGCGATCTGCGCATATGCCATGCTCTCCGGCACCAGCAGGCCGATCACCGTCAGCGCGGCGATGGTGTCGAAGCGCAGCCAGCGTCGCTGGTAGCCGCCCACCCACGAGGTGATCGGCAGCCAGCGATGCAGGCGCGCATGCGGTGTCGCGGGCGACACCGCAGCGGCGGGGCTGCCTCCTGGTGAGGTGTCCTTTGCGTCTTCTCTCGGGTGTGTGCTGCTCATCGGCTCCGGTCGGTCGTCCGCTCCACATAGTAGCGCGATGACGTCGCTCGCGTGATGGCCGGCGACGGCCGCCACGCCGCCGTACGCCTTGGTCTATGCTCGTCGCATCATGGAGATCGACGCCCCGGCAGTCGCAGAGCGCATCGAGGAGTTCATCCGCCGGCAGATGGACGCCTTTGAGCGGGACGGCGCCGTCGTCGGGGTCAGCGGCGGGATCGACTCCTCCGTGGTGGCCGGCCTGCTCGTGCGCGCGCTCGGGCCGGAACGCGTGCTCGCGCTCGTGCTGCCCGAGCGCGACTCGAGTCCTCAGAGCACGGCCGACGCGCGGCGCGAGGTCCGGCGTCTGGGGCCGGCGCACCGCGAGGTGGACCTCACGCCGATGCTCAAGGCCCTTGGCGTCTACAGGCTGCTCCACCTCGACGTGCTGATGGCCCGCGGGGCCAAGGAGGCGGTCGTGCGGTGGCAGCACCGCAGCCACACGGATGTGGCCGGCGAGACGCCGTTCCGCCGCGGCATCTTGGGGACGCGCGGCCTGGGCAGGGAGAAGGCGACTGTGGACAAGGGCCTCGCCTACGCGCGCGTGAAGCCCAGAGCCAGGATGCTCGTGATGTACTACGTCGCCGAGCAGGAGAACCGGCTCGTCGTGGGCACGACCAACCGCAGCGAGGCGCTGACGGGCTTCGTCGCGAAGTGGGGTGACGCCGCCGCCGACATCGAGCCGATCCTGCCGCTCTACAAGACCCAGGTGCGGCAGCTGGCGGCGTACCTCGGCGTGCCGGACGAGATCATCCGCAAGGCGCCGAGCCCGGACGTGCTGCCGGGCATCGTCGACGAGGCCGCGCTGGGGATCGACTACGAGACGCTGGACAGGATCCTCGACGGCCTCGAGGCCGGGTTGGACCCCGCGCACGTGGCGGTCACGCGCGCCGCGACCGACGCCCAGGTGCGCGAGGTGCGGGAGCTGGTGCGGCGGTCGCAGCATCTGCGGGATCTCCCGCCGCACCCTGCTCTCGACGTCCTCAGCCCGGCCGACGGCGCCGCCGGCCCGGCGCGGCGCAGTGACGCCCGGTCCGAGTAGCCTCCGGTCTGCCGGGGTAGCTTTGATCGCGATACGCGGGACGCGACGCGCCCCGCACGGAGAGGAGGCACACGACATGATCCAGCCCATCGAGGGTGCGCCCGAGGGCGTGCTGGCGTTCGAGGCCGTGGGTGAGGTGGAGGCGCAGGACTACGAGGACGTGCTGAAGCCGGCCATCGAGGATGCGCTGGCCGGCGGGAGCAAGCTTCGCTTCGTCTTCGAGATCGGCTCCCAGTTCGACCGCTACACGGCGGGAGCCGAGTGGGAGGACATGGCGCTGGGCTTCGCCCACCTCGGCGACTGGCAGCGCTGCGCTGTGGTCACCGAGGTCGACTGGGTGCGGCACGCGGTCAAGGCGTTCGGATGGCTCATGGGCGGCCGTATGCGGGTCTTCGACATCGACGAGCTCAAGGCGGCCCTGGAGTGGGCGGCGTCGGACGACTGACGCCGCGCGCGAGCGCGCGACGCTGGGCGGGGAGGCCGCATCGCACCGGCCGGCCGCACACGACCCACCTGCGCGCGGCCTGCCGCACGTGCCCCGTTGCGAGTCATAGTGGTTGATAATCGTCCAGTAAGTGGTTGAAATTCGTCCACGTATGGCGTATGGTATCGGCATGCTGCCGCGCGCACTCACCGATTCCCTGCTCACGGCTCTCGGCGACACGCCGGTCGTCGCGCTGCACGGTGCGCGTCAGACCGGCAAGAGCACCTTGTCCAAGGCGATAGCGGATTCGTCACACCCCGCCGCCTACTACACGCTGGACGACGCCTCGGTGCTCGCGGCGGCCACGGATGATCCCACGGCTTTCGTTGCCGGGCTGGCGGGCCCAGTCGTTCTCGACGAGATCCAGCGGGCGCCCGGCGTGCTGCTCGCCGTGAAGGCTGCGGTCGATCGCGATCGCACGCCCGGCAGGTTCCTGCTCACGGGGTCCGCGCAGCTCATGGCGTTGCCACGGCTTGCGGACACCCTGGCCGGGCGCATCGAGATCCTCACACTGCACCCCTTCACCCAAGGCGAGATGGCCCAGTCGCGGGAGGCGTTCATCGAGCGGGCGTTCTCCTCGGCGCCTGGGCTTCCCGCGCCGTCCGGAGCTCCGCTCGTCGCCGACCTGCGAGAGCGCGTCGTGGCCGGAGGCTACCCGGAGGCCGTCGCGAGGAGCAACGCTTCGCGGCGGGCCGCGTGGTTCCGCTCCTATGTGGAGACGGCCACCGAACGCACGGTGCGCGACGTGGCCGAGATCACCGGTCTGCCTGATCTGCGCCGGCTCCTCGCCGCACTCGCCTATCGATCAGGGTCGCTGGTGAATGCCGCCGACCTCTCTCGCACGCTCGGACTCCCCCAGACCACGCTCAAGCGGTATCTGGCGCTTCTCGAGATCGCCTTCCTCGTGCGGCGCCTGCCCGCGTGGTCCGCGAATCTCACAACACGACTGGTCAAGACCCCGAAGGTCTTCATCACCGACAGTGGTCTCCATGCTCACCTGCTCGGGGCGGGTGCGCAGCGCCTGGGCGACGAGCCCTCGCTCTTCGGTCAGGTCCTCGAGGGCTTCGTTGTGAACGAGGTCGACCGTCAGTCGACTTGGAGTGAGGTGCCGGTCCGGCTGCTGCACTACCGCACCCATGCTGGGCGAGAGGTCGACCTGGTACTCGAGGACGAGCGCGGCCGGGTCGTCGGCATCGAGGTCAAGGCGACCGCCTCCCCGACCGCGTCCGACTTCAAGGGTCTGGACTCGCTGGCCGAGGCCGCGGGGCAGAGGTTCCATCGCGGCCTGCTGCTCTGTCTGGGCGGAGGCGCGGTCCCGTTCGGCGAGCGGCTGCAGACGCTTCCGGTGTCGGCGCTGTGGGGCGGCTGAGGACCACTCCTGCCGGGGTGCTGCGGCGACGCGCACGGCCAAGGTCCGGCTCAGGATCTACAAGGGCACCAGGCTCAGGAAGAAGCTGACGGCCGGCACCAGGACCACGGGCTCGACACAGTCCTACAAATGGACCTGCAAGCTGCCCAAGGGCAAGTACACCTGGAAGGTGTACGCGACCGACCGGAACGGCCGGGCTGCCGTCACGGTGGGATCCAAGAAGCTGACGGTCAGGTAGAAGGGGTGAGGGTCGGTAGCGGCGCTTCGGCGGCTACCGACCCTCACGGCCCCCTTCTCGTCTGCTCAGCGTGCCCGCAGCGTCGTCACCGCACGCGCAGCGTCGTCACCGTGAGCCCGCGCTGGAAGTTCCCGGCGCGGTCCATGGCGCGGAGCGCCACCCGGTAGGTGCCGGGCGCGAGGGCGCGGGTGCTGACGCGGACGGTGTGCCAGGCGTTGGTGGTCGCCGGGCGCGTGGACGAGCGCGTCAGCACGCGCCCGCCTGCGTCGGACACCACGAGCCGCACCAGCGCGCGGCCGCAGCCGGGGCGCGGGTCGCGCACCCGGTAGCGCAGCCGCGCCGTCGAGCCGGCCGCGCCTGCGGCCGGCCGGGCCTGGACCCGCGGCCGCTTGGAGTCGATACGCACGGTGCGCGTCACCACCGGCCCCGGCGTGCCGTTCACGTCCACCGCGCGGACCTGCACGCGGGTCACGCCCTGTGCCGTGACGCGCAGCCTCGACGCCGGGGTCCACATGTGGGTGACGCCGTCGATCCAGTACTGCGTCGCCGCCACCGGCGCCCCACCCTGCGAGGGGATGGCCATGAACTGCAGATTCGCCGGCCGCCGCTGCCAGCCGTTTGCCGGGCCGTTGATCACGGCCGAAGGGCCTTCGGAAGGCACGTACAGGTAAGCGGCGCCCTGGGCGGCCTTCCCGTCCACGGTGGCCCCCGGCGCGCCGACGAGGATAGTGTTGCCCTCCGCCTGGATCCACCAGCCGAAGTTGTCGTCGGCGCCGCCGTCGCTCGCCACCAGCTGGGTGGGCGCACTCCAGGTGTCGCCGGTGCGGGTGTACACGTAGGCGGCACCCTGGGCCGTGTTGCCGCCGATCGTCTGATGCTGGGCGCCGATCACCGCGACGTCGCCGTCGACGCCGGCTCCGCTGCCGAACAGGTCGCCGGGGACGAGGCCCGGCACTGTGAGCTCGGCCTGCTGGCTCCAGACGCCGGCGGTGCGGGTGAAGACGTAGGAGCCGCCGGTGCCCGCGTTCGCGGAAGCAGCGCCCACGACCACCGTGTCGCCGGCGATCCCATTGGTCCACCCGAAGGAGTCGTTGGCCGCTCCATCGGCGGCCGTCAGCGTGGCCTGCTGGCTCCAGACGCCGCCGGACTGCGTGAAGACATAGGAGGCACCCTGGCCCGCGTTGGCGCCGACCTGATGGAACTGAGCTCCGGCAACGACCGTGTCTCCGTCGATGCCGAAGGTGAAGCCGAGATAGTCGAGCGGCTGGCCGTCGCCGGCCGTGAGGACGGCCTGCTGCGTCCAGGCGTCGCCGGACCGCACGAAGACGTACACCGCGCCCTGGTACTCGTTCGCGCCCACCTTCCTGCTGGGCGCCGATACGGCGATGGTGTCGCCGGAGATGCCGACGAACGTTCCGAACTGGTCGCCGGCCGCGCCGTCGCTCGCCGTGAGCTTGGCCTGCTGCGTCCAGTCGCCTTCGGAGTACCCGAACACGTACACCGCGCCCTGCTCGGCGTTGCCCCCGACGTCGTGACCGGGCGCGCCGACGACGACGGTGTCGCCCGAGATGGCCGTGCCGTAGCCGAACCAGTCGCCCGGCGCGCCGTCGCTCGCGGTCAGCTCGTCCTGCACGAAGAGCTCGCCGGAGTGCCGGAACACGAACGCCGCTCCCTGTTCCGCGTTGCCGCCTACGCTGCGGTAGGGCGCTCCGGCCACGGAGACACCTCCGGAGTAGGCGACGTCAAAGCCGAGTTCGTCGCCCGCCGCTCCGCCGAGGGCGACCAGCTTGAGTTCCTCGAGCGGCTGCAGGCCCGCGCCGGCGTCGGCGGGCGGGCCGGCGAGCGCGGTCGACGCGAGCAGCGCCGCTCCGAGTGCGACGAGGATCAGCAGGGTGGACCATGGACGCGGATGCATTTCGCAGCCTCCTTCTTGCCGGCGGAATCCCGACAGGACTTCGCCGTGAGGAGCGCGACTCCCCCGTCGTCGGCCCGAGCGCGGACACCAGGTCGGACCTCCCGTCCGCGCGCCGCGCCGGGGCGCGGCGGTCAAGCGCGCGCCGCGCCGCGCCGATACTCTCGGCATGAGCAGCGCGGAGGGCAGTGAAGCGGTGAACGCCGGCGCAACCGGCCTGCCCGGCGCGGGCCCGGCGCAGACCGACGCCGCACCCGCCCGGCCGGTGGCTCCGGCGCAGGCCCCTGCGCCGTCCGTGGACGACCAGCGGCGGCTCTACGGCATCATGCTGTGGAGCTTCTTCACGCTGTTCCCGCTCACGGCCATGTTCATCGTCACCGCCGTGCTCACCGACTCCGCCGCGGTGGTGGTGTACATCCTCCAGTGCCTGGTCGCCGTGACCGTGCAGGCCTTCTCCATCTACGCGATGCGTCAGGTGCTGCGCGACGACGTCTTCCGGTTCCCCTACGGCGCCGGCAAGCTCGAGGACTTCGCCGCCTTCCTCTGCGGTGTGCTCTACATCCCCTCCGGGCTCTACATGATCTACGACGCGTCCGGCCGCCTCGTGCACCCTCACGACGTGGGCTACCTCCTCGGCATGGTCCCCGTGGCCGTGGAGACGGTGCGCCAGGTGACGCTGTACCTGCTGATCGTGCGTCTCTCGCGCCGCACGCAAGCCCCGTCACCGCTGCTGCGCTCGTACCTGCTCGACTACCGCGTGGGCTCGCTCACCGACCTCGGCGTGCTCGTGGCCTTTGCGCTGGGGTGGCTGCTGGTGTCCTCCGGCCGGCCGGGTCTGGGTGACCGCGTGGACCCGGCGATCGCCCTCGCCGTGGCCGTCTACATGCTGTGGGTAGGGGTCTGGCTCGTGCGGCACAACTTCCGCTCGCTGATGGACCTGCCGCTGCCGGAGGCGGAGCAACTCCGCGTGCTGAAGGCGCTGGCGGAGCACTACGCCGAGTACGAGGACATCGGCTGCGTGTACACGCGCAAGAGCGGCTCCCGGCAGTTCGTGGAGATCGAGCTCGCCTTCCCCGCCGGGCGCACGCTCGCCGAGATCGAGGCGACGAGCGCCCGGATCGAGGAGTCGCTGGCGGCCGGCGAGCCCGGCCTGCGGTTCCGCGTGGTGCCGGTGGTCGCGGCGGCCGGCTGACGGTGCGGTAGGCGGTGTCCGCCCGGCGCCGGTCTGGTGGGGGTCTTGTTCCGTCCTCCATCGCGATTTTGATAGGGTCGCGTCCGTACTGCCCCGCCGCTCGCGTGTGGCAAGGAGCCGGCGGGCACGTGGGGCCGACGATCAGCGAGCCGCGGAGGATGGTCGGCGGCGGCGCCTCCCTTCGGAGCCGCTGCCCGGATGACGGGGGGGCATGGGCAAGCGCACGAGGACCGGAGAGCGTCCGCGGACGACGCAGGCGACCAAGGCCGGGACTCGTCGGCCCGCGGTGCCCCTGCCGGCGGCGCTCGCGCTGGCCGCGCTCCTGCTGGCGGCGCTCCTTGCGGCCGCGGTCTCGGCGGCGCCGGCCGGCGCCGCGGTGTCGGCGACGCCCGACCCCGGCACCTGGGTCACGAACGGCACCGTGAGTGCGATCGCGACGGCCGCCGACGGCACCACCTACATCGGCGGCGACTTCACCTACGTGGGGCCGAACACGGGCGGCGGCGCGCCGCTCGACGCGAGCGGGAGCGTGGTCGGAACCCCGCTGCCCATCGGCGGCGAGCTCCACGCGACGGCCGCCGACGGCTCCGGCGGCTTCTACATCGGTGGAAGCTTCACCAGCGTCGGCGGAGAGGCGCGCAGCAACCTCGCCCACATCCTCGCCGACGGCAGCCTCGACCTCAGTTGGGGCCCGTCCGCGAACAGCACCGTCTACGCCCTCGCCGTCTCCGGCGGCACCGTCTACGCCGCCGGCGCCTTCGCCAGCATCGACGGCGTGAGCCGCAGCCGCATCGCCGCCCTCGACGCCACGAGCGGCGCCGCCACCGCCTGGGACCCCTCAGCGAACGACACCGTCCGCACCCTCGCCGTCTCCGGCGGCACCGTCTACGCCGCCGGCGCCTTCACCAGCATCGACGGCGTGAGCCGCAGCCGCATCGCCGCCCTCGACGCCGCGAGCGGCGCGGCCACCGCTTGGGATCCGTCCGCGAACAGCACCGTCCTCGCCCTCGCCGTCTCCGGCGAGACCGTCTACGCCGGCGGCTACTTCACCACCATCGGCGGCGCGAGCCGCAGCCGCATCGCCGCCCTCGACGCCGCGAGCGGCGACGCCACGGCTTGGGACCCGTCCGCGGACCAGGTCATCTACGCCCTCGCCGTCTCCGGCGGCACGGTCTACGCCGGCGGCTACTTCACCACCATCGGCGGCGCGAGCCGCGGCCGCATCGCCGCCTTCCACTCGGAGTTCACGATCACCCCGAGCGTGGTGGGCGGGGCGAGCGGCCATGGGGCGATCAGCCCCGACGCGCCGCAGACCGTGGAGGAGGGCGCCACCCCGACCTTCACCTTCACCTCCGACGCCGGCTACGAGACCGACCAGGTGCTGGTCGACGGCAGCCCGGTGACCCCGACCGCCGAGAACGAGTACACCTTCCCGGCGGTCGCCGCCGACCACACGATCAGCGTCAGCTTCGCCGCCAGCGCCGGCCCGCCGCCGGTGACGACGGTCTCGGGCGCCGTCCGCGGCTGGTCGAAGCGCCCGGTGACCCTGCGCTTCACGGCCGTGCCCGCCCCCGGCGGCGCTGCCGTCGCCTACACCGAGTACCGCCTCGGCGACGGCGAGTGGCGGCAGGGGACGAGGCTGCGCCTCACCCGCCAGGGCACGACCCGCGTCGCCTACCGCTCCGTCGACGTGCTCGGCGACGTCGAGGGCGCCAGGGTGGTGCCCGTGCGCATCGACACGCGCCGCCCGCGGGTGGTCGCCCGCTCGGCCACCGGCCGCGCCGGCTCCATCGTCCGGCTGCGGTACAAGGTCGGCGACCCGCGCCCGGGCTGCGCGCGCGCTCTCGTGCGCCTGGTCGTCGTCGACTCCTCCGGCCACGCGCTCACGCGCGCCTCGACGCGCCCGGCGCCTGCCAACGCCTGGCGCACGCTGCGCGTGAGCACGCGCGCCCTTGCGCCCGGCGCCTACACCGTGGTGCTGCGCGCCGTGGACATCGCCGGCAACTTCCAGCGCGGGGTGACTCGCACGCGGCTGACGGTGCGCTGAAGAGGCGCGAGCCGGCACCACGAGCCGAGTCGGGCCGCCCGTCGGCCCGCGGCCGGGCGGCCTTCCGCGGCCTGCCGCTCAAGCCGTGCCGATAGGGGCCGGCGCGCTCGAGGCGCCGGATCGCATCAAAGTCGCCTGAGTCCGGGTACTGAGCGGCCCTCAGGCCGCCACGGCGGCGCCGGCCCGGCGCTCCGCCTCGGCCTTCAAGGAGCGCAGCCCGTCGCGCAGGCCGGAGCGCAGCGTGCGCTCCATGCGCGAGCGGAACAGCCGCGCCAGGAGGCCGTCCCAGGACTCGCGCTGGCGCACCAGCGTGCCGCCTTTCGACGGCTCGAAGCTGACGGCGTCGACGGCTCTGATGCCGAGGGTCACGCCCGTCCAGACGGTGCTGCCGGGGGCGCCCACTTCGGCGATGCGGGACTTGATGGTCCCCGGTCCCGCCTTCCAGTGGAACGACGTGCCGGGCGCGATCGGGCCGTGCACCGCCACCGAGCGCACGGCCTCGTTCCGGTCCGGCCAGTGCTCGATGTCGCTGAGCGCGTCCCAGACGGTCTGGACGTCGGCGGCGATCAGTAGCTGCTCGTGCTCGATCACGGGTGCGTTCTGGTCGATGTCCATCGGAGCTTCCCTCCCAGTTGGGTCTGCTGCTGGTGGGGATACCCCGCCGGGGTACCGACGGACGCCGCGACCGTGGTTCAGCCTCGCATCGTGGGCTGCAGCACTCCAGAGACCAGGGTGTACGCGACGAACCCGTAGTAGTCGGGGCGCTCGAGCAGGCAGTCCGCGGACCCGGGCTGCGAGAGGCGCATGAACACGTTCCAGTCGTCCGGCGACACCTGCGTCTCGAGCCTGCCCCACAGCATCTGCAGGCAGTACGCGAGTCCTTCGCGCTGCCGCCCGGGCAGCGGGCCCTGCAGGTCGGCGACGTAGGTCTGCGCCCGGACGTCGGTGAACCCGGCGGCCGCCAGCCAGCCGGGGGCGCGCAGGAAGTGGTGTTCGGGCGTCGCGACCGCGAGATAGGGGATCGAGGCCGCCATGGCCGCGTCCAGCCGGGCCTCGAGCTGGGGATGCCCGCAGAGCAGCGACTGGCCGGACCAGTAGAGGAGCCCGAGCCTGCCGCCGGGGCGCAGGACCCGGGAGAGGGCGCGTACCGTGCGGACGGGGTCGTCGGTGGTGATCCCCGGCCAGAGCGTGTCCGCGCACCAGAGCCAGTCGAAGGAGGAGTCCGCGAAGGGGATGGACCCGAGCTCGCCGCGCACGAAGTCCAGCTGCGGCGCCTGGGGAGTGGCGGCGGCCAGCTCGGCGGCGGCGTCAAGATGGGGCGGCGACGGGTCGAGCCCCGTGACGCGCGCCTCCGGCCCCGCCGCCTGCGCCAGCCAGATCGAGTGCTGCCCCTGTCCGCAGCCGACGTCCAGCCCGCGCGGACCGGCGCCGGCGAAGGCCGCTATCGCGGCTCGTACGGCCGGCGCCGTGACCCGCAACGCGAGGCCGAGCTCGTTGGCGTAGTCTGCCGGTGGGCCGCTCATGGCGCCATCCTCGCACATGCGCACGCGTCGCGCCCGGTGCGTCGGCGCCGGGGGAAGGCCCTCACGGCCACCCGCCGTGGAGCTATCCTCAGAACTTCACGTACGCGGCGCCCGCATCCGCTCCTGCCTGGGGGTCGGCTATCCATCTACCGTCGGAAACGGCTGTGAACGACATGTCCACATCGGTCGGTTCCGGCACCAGTGGCGCTTCCCGCCATGCCTTGTCGAGGACGGCGATGATGGCATCGTCCTCTGTGTCCTCAGTGATCTGCCCGCCGATCGTCTTGAACTGGGTGTCCAGCGACGAAGACATGTCGATGCCCCGGATAGCGACGGTCACCGTGGCGCTGTCACCATCGACCTTCTCGTCGACGACGGTGAACTCGACCTTGGAAAGCCCCGCCAGCATGGCCTCGGTGAGCTGGGCCTCCTGCGCGGCGGTGGGGCTGACCCCCCACGCTTCCAGCATGCCTTGGTTGGCGCTCCCGAACACCCCTTCCTCTGTGATCTCGGTGTCCGGATTGTGGTCTCTGAGCCCAGACACGTCCCCCCGCATTGCCTCCAGATAGAGCGGGGCGACATCGCCGGGAGACAGTTCCTGGGATGCCTGCTCTGCCGTACCGCATCCGGCGACCGTGGGTGCCAGCATCAAGGCGATCAGCAAGGCGGATACGGTGGCGAGTCTCTTCATCATTGCCCCCCGGTTCGAGTGGCATCGATTCTTCCAGTCCGCGACGGGCACGTCCAGGGCCATGCGGATCAGCCTCGATCCACTGTCCAGCCCGGTAGAGCAGAGGGCACACAGCAGCGTCCATCTCCGTGGCGCGCGGTGCCGATACTGCTTGTAGAGGCCGGGAACTGCGTAGCGGGTCCCGGCCTTGCTCTTTGGGCAGAATGGCCAGCCCGGCGCTGACATAGTCGCCTGTTCTGCGCCGCAGCCTGGACTCCGCGATCGCCCAGACGGGCGGGACGTCACCCATGCGCGCTTTGACAGCTCACCCGACCCCGCCTACACTGACCTTGGTCGGGTATTGCGTAGCGGTCCCCGGCCACTTTCTTTGGGCAGCACGACCAGCCCGGCGCCTTCCCAGTCTCCCTTCGGTCCGCGGCGCAGCTTGCTGCGCACGAGGTCCAGATCGGGTCTTGGGGGCATGCCCGCCACCCTGCGGCCCAGCGGTGTGACCACGAGGTCGGCGATCTCGAGCCCGGCGCCACCCGTCGCCTTCGTCGCGAATTCGAGCGCAGCGATGCGTCGCCGCAGGACCTCGGGCCGGACGTACCGTGTGCCGTTGAGGCGCAGTACATCCCAGGCAACGGTGAGCTCGTCATCGAGTCGCTCGTTGCGCCGCTCGACGAGGATCCGGCCTTGTGGTCCGCTGCCGCCGAGCTCGAAACAGAAGCGCTCGACGACGATTCCGAGGCCGAGCATGTACGGGTCGACCGCCAGTTCTCCGTGTCGTTCAAGAAGAGCCTGTTTGCGGATGACGCAGGCGACGACGGTGAACTCGAGCGATGCAAGCAGGGCGTTGAGCCGGCGCTGGAAGTGACCGCGGACGTCTGGGTTGGTGAGGCTTTCGAAGCCCCGACGGTTTCGCGTGATGTCCGCGGTGTGCAGCACGATGTCGGCAGTTCCGAAGAAGTCGCGCTTGAACGCGGCGACGGCTCGCTCGATGGTCTCCAGGATCGAGTCGTCCCTGACGAGGATCCCGCCGAGCGCGAACACAGGGTAGCCGGCGTCGATGTGCGTCAGGCTGTGGTCGCCCGATTCGTCGAGGAAGAGATGGTGCATGCCGCGATGGTAGGCGGGTCCACAGGCCGCGCACAGAGTGACAATGCAGAGGCGGGGCGGCGGCGTGGGCGAGCGCCGCGGACGCGGCTCAGAGCACCTTCAC
>Ga0172369_10006191_pt1 | contig 14355 bp, 22 predicted proteins | sample LakKiv25m_FD_114539 | JGI IMG/M metagenome (GOLD analysis project Ga0172369, IMG submission 114539) | Freshwater microbial communities from Kabuno Bay, South-Kivu, Congo - kab_022012_11.25m | ecosystem: Environmental > Aquatic > Freshwater > Lake | place: Democratic Republic of the Congo...
TTTAAACCTTTCGGAAGTGTTACCTTTAAACAAAAGTAACAATTATACTTGAATAAAGATATAAAAACATTGTTTTGATTTTTTATTTTATGAAAGAAGATGAAAATAATGAATTAGAAGAAGAAATAACTGAAATTACTAATGAAATATTTGAGGAAAAAGTTTGGCCAAATTTCAAAGAAGAAATTAAAGAGTTAAGCAAAAGAGAAATCGCAAGAACAATGTTTAATATGGGGGCTATATTGCACCAACAAATAATTGATGCCGGAATCAAAGAAGCAGAAGAAAAAATAAAAAGCGACCCTGAATTCGCGAAGGAAGCACTTGAAAGTTTAATGGAAAAGAGGAAAGAATGAATTATCGAATTGTTTATCTATTAAGGGGAGAATCAAAAAAATATTCTGAAAAACTAATAAAAGATGTCGCTAAAAAATTTAATGTTAATTATGTTTATTCTGGAAAAAACCCTGCCCATATTTCGCTAAAATATAGATTTGAGACAAATAAGATAAAAGAAGTCGAAGAGAAACTTAAAAAATTATGTAACGAGTATAAATCTTCTTATTTTGAAATGGGGGGAATTGGAAGTTTTAATAGAAATAGTCTTCACTTAAATGTTAGGCCGTCTAAAGAGATGGTTTCTTTTGAAAAGGACTTGCTCAAAAATCTTTCTGAATTTAGAGGAGATTTATCCAAATTTGATAAAAACTTATACAAAAATTTTCATGTCGGAATAGCTAATAATGATATTGAAAAGAAATTTGATGAGATAAAAAAATATTTAGAAAAACACAACAAAAAATTCAAAGTCAAATTCGATAAAATTTATCTTATTAAAAAACCAAAAAATAAATGGGTAGTCCAGAAGGAGTTTAGATTAAAATGAAATACACTTTCTCTCCTGAGCTTCAGGCAAAAACGGAAGAGATTTCGCGGATGCTATTCCCGCACATAGACATAACCCGAGTAAAATGTTTTATCAGCGAAGGAAGTTCAACAAGAAGAACAATCGCACGTTGTCACACTATTGGTAAATTAATGCAAAAAACAATTGGTGTTCCGGCGCATTACGGAATTGAATTTATCTCCAAAACTTTTAATCGACTTCCCGAAGAAGAAAAGACGAAAGTTATAATCCATGAGTTAATGCATATTCCACAGGCGTTCGGTGGAGGATTCAGACATCACGATTTTGTTTGTGAAAAAAATGTTGATTTATTCCATAAAACTTATTTGGCAAAAACCGGACAAAGTCAAGTAACAAAAAAATGGTTTCAGATTTGAAAATTATAATCTCTTCTAACGTCTTTTGGTATTATTAATTTCTAGTGTAAAAAATCTGTTAAAGAAGAGACTTTTGCATTTGATTTGTTCCTAAGATTTGGGAGAACATATTCTTTTAATTCATCAGCGCGTTCAATTTTTGATTTATATCCTTCGAGAACTTGTCTAAGAATAAAATTATCCTCTATGAAATCTAAATGTTTTAATTCTTTTTCCAATATTGCTAATTCTTCCTTTGCTGTTTTTAATTGTTGTCTGACAATACGAATTTCTTCACGAGGTTTGAAATAATAATTTTGAAATTCTCTACTACACTGACAACCCCCTAAAAAAACCGCTCCTGTCAAAAGAAAATAGGCCATTGTTTTATGCATAAATACAAATAAAAAGAAAACTATTAAAATATTTGTATGATATTCTATAATCAAAGACAGGTATATTTCCCCATTTTGTCGTCGGCTATACGAGGAAAGACCAATGTCTTTCACTATAAGTTACTCATTTTCTAATTTTCCGACATGCGCGGGAGAAGTTGATCTGTCGATTCCCAAAAAATCTCCTTTCTTTATTGGAAGATAATATTTGTTCTTTGCTTTCATAAACTAACATATTATATTAAATATAAATATTTTTCCGTCTTCAAAAACTATATAAATTCAAATTGCCTTGAGGTTGAGAGATGATAGAAAAATTAATTTTTTTAGCTGTGGGATATAACCCAGATCAAACTTCCCTCGGAAAAGTTTTTTCCCAATGGAGTAATTTCGGGGTATTTAATTATATTCTTCCTTTTCTTTTAATTTTTGCAGTAATTTTCGGAATGCTTGAAAAAATGAAACTTTTTGAGGTAAAAGAAAATCCAAGCCAGACTAAGAAAATAAATGCAGTAATTGCTGTCGTGACAGGGCTTATCGCCATTCAGTTCGACGCTGTACCGCTATTTTTTTCTGTCGCTTTCCCAAAATTTGGAATGGCAATTGCGATTCTTCTGATTTCTGTTTTATTGATGGGAATGATTCAGGGAAATAGAAACCGTTTTCTTATGTTCGTAATTCTAGTTATACTTGGTGGAATGCTTGCCGTTGCAAAAACACTTTCACCATATTTTGGATATAATTGGCAGGAAGATATTTCTTATCTTGTTATACCTGCGATTCTTATTGGGGGAGTTGTCTGGGTATTACTTGGTTCTGGAAAGAAAAAACCCAAAGAAAAAGAAGCAGAAAAAGAAGTGAAGAAAACTGAAAAAAAAGATGAGGACAAAAAAAATAAAGTAATTGACTTTGAGTAAATAACTAAGGTTTAAATAAACAAAAAAATTATTCTAATAATGAGCGGTAAATATCGGCCATCAGTTTTTGTTGTAACTTTTTCTTTTGTCAAAGGAGGACTAAATTATTTAATTCTTAAAAGAAAACTCCACTGGGTTGGGTGGGAATTTCCCAAGGGGGGAATTGAAAATGGGGAAACTTTTTTCGACGCTGTTAAAAGAGAAATGAAAGAAGAAACGGGGATAGAGATAAACAAAGAAAAAATTAAAAAATTTAATATCCGAGGCAAATTTAATTATGCTAAAGAGTACTCCGACAGACCGGGATTTATAGGACAAAAGTATACTTTATTTTCTGTTGAAGTAAAAAAACAAAAAATTAAATTTGACAAGAAAGAACACACAGATTTTAAATGGGTGAATTTTGAAGAAGCTGAAAAAAAGTTGACTCATAAAGACCAAAAAAAATGTTTAAAGATAGTGAATGATATGCTGAGTGGGCAATGATTGGAAAAAATTAAATATTCTTTAGAAAAATTTAAAACATCTTAATTCCTCCTCGGTTTATGGAAAAAGAATTTTACAGGAAATATCGATGGTTTTTTACTCATTCGGGAAAGCTTGTTTATGGAGGAAAAAGTGCGGAACAGAACGAAGAAGTTTTGAAAAGTTTGGAAAGCAAAAAAGGAGATTTTGTAGTTATGCATACAATGGATCCGGGAAGTCCATTCGCAATAATTGATTCATCAATACGAGAAGTTTCTGACAAAGATATAGAAGAAACAGCGACGTGGACTGCTTGTTTTTCGAGAGCATGGAGAAGTGGAAAGAAAAAGTCAGTAGTCGATATTTTCACAAAAAACCAGATTTACAAAAACCCAAAGATGAAAACAGGAACATGGGGAGTAAAAGGAAAAATTGAAAAAAAAGAAGTTGAAATGAAGTTAGTTTTAATTGATCAAAAAAAAGTTTTAAGGGCAGTTCCGGTGATGACTCCTGACGAAAAAGACAAAATTTTATTAAAAATATTTCCGGGAAAAAATCCAAAAGAAGAATTCGCAAAAATAATTTCTGAAAAATTAAAAAAACCAATAGAAGAAGTTTTAAATGCTTTACCGACGGGAGGATTTACAAAATAAAATGACCATCTCACATTCACAAATACCAAAAATTCAACTTGGAAAAAAGGGACTCATGGAGAGTTTTTTTGATTCATTAATTAATTGTTTTAAAAATCACAAAAATGTAAAAATCGTAGTGCTTCCGGGAGCATCAGAAGAAAGAAAAAATATTAAAGATATTTCTAAGAAAATAATTGAAAAACTTGGAAAAAATTACACGGGCAGAGTAATTGGTTTTACCATCGTTGTTAAGAAATGGAGAAACGCAAAATAATTCTTACTAGAACAATAATAATTAAAAACCAAAAAATTATCCAAAATAATGGAAATAACGGACTCAGAAGATGTGGATGATTACAGCCGTCTCGGACTGAATAATTTTATATGTTCCAACAGCATGGAATTGGAAGTTAGAAATATTTTCAGAAGAATTGAGAACGTGGGTTTTTACAGAATTTTTGGAATAGAGCCGGATAAGTCTTACCTATTCTATGGACCGACAGGAACCGGAAAAACCCATTTGGTAGATTGTCTATATGGGGAATTGATTAAAAAAGGAAAATGTTTTGAAATGAAAGAATATTCTATCGGAGTATATGGGACAGCGTGGATAAATCGGGGATCAGTTAATTTACAGAAATTTTTTGATGAGGGGAAAGAAGATTTGAATAAATGCAAAGTGGATGGAATTTTTTACAAATTTGATGAATGCGACGTCATTTTGACTCAAAGAGAAAAGAGTAATAAGAGTCACAAAGAAGATGAAAAATTATTAAGCACTTTAATGACGAATCTCCAAAAAATCCATAACGATCAGACAAATGAATTTATTTTTTTCATGACTAATTTCGAAGGTGCTTTGGATGAAGCGTCGACGAGAGTTGGGAGAATTGACAAATACCTTCGATTTGGTCTGCCCGATCAGGAAACACGAAAAAGACTATTTCAATACGAAATAACTAAAATAAATAATCGTTCGAGATACAGAATGATTAAAAGATATAATCTAGATACTCTTGCAAAAATTTCAAATGGGATGAATAATGCTGAAATTTCAGACATTTCCCGACGAGCAGTAATGAAAAAAATAGACAGTTTTTTAGAAGTGAAGAGTAAAGGTTTGGATTTAAACAGTATTGCCATAGGGCAGGATGAATTGGAAATTGAAATAACAAAATTAAAAAACGAAAGAAAAAAGAAGAGTAAGATTGGATTTTTTTAATTTCGAAAAGGTTTAAAAACTATATTTCACCCAGAACTTTGACTTAACTGACTCGGAAACGAGTTGTCTAACACCGTTATGGTGTGGTCGATAACAAATGGTATACGAATTAGATCAACAAGAGTATAATAATAAATTAGCTGAAGCTCTGAAAAAAATTCCGGAATTTAAATCACCAGAATGGATTGAACTTGTAAAATCTGGAACTGGTAAACAGAGACCTATTGAAGATGCTGATTTTTGGTATAAGAGATCTGCAAGTGTTTTGAAACAAATCTACAAGCGGGGCGTCGTCGGAGTTAGCAGATTGAGAACGAAATATGGTAACAAAAAAAAGAGAGGAGCCAAACCACCAGTTTTTGTCCGAGCATCGGGAAAAATTTTGAGAACAATTCTCCAGCAAGCAGATAAAGCCGGATTCACTGAAATAGTTAAGGATACTCGTGGACTTAAAAAAAGGAAACCGGGAAGAGTTTTAACAAAGAGAGGAAAAGAATTTATGGAGAGTATAAAATAAAATGCCGATAAAAAATTTTGGAAAAAAAATCAAGCTCGCTAAGCACGGAAGACGAACTAAGTGGGCACCGATATGGGTTGTCCTTAAAAAATATGGGAAAGGAAAAAGAGTTCATCCTTCGGCTGTTACAAGACATAAAAGACATTGGAGAAGAACTAAGTTAAGAGTTGGACCAATTAAAGAAACGAAAAAACATTTAGGATAAAATGAAAACAAATCAATATTTTTCCGTTTCTTGCAAAGTTTTTCAAAAACTCCAAAACTTCGGAAGTAAACAAATAAAACATTTAGGATAAAATGGCAAACAAAAAAAATAAAGTTAACTATGAAAAACTTGAAAGGGAATATGTCGTTAATTTGAGAAAGAAAGTCAACGGTGTTCCGAGATACAGAAAGACCGAAAAAGCAATTACAACTTTGAAAGAGTTCATCGCAAAACATATGAAAGTTCCGGACAGAGACAAGAGAAATGTCCGACTGGACAAATATGTAAACGAATATCTATGGGCAAAGGGAATTAAAAATCCACCGATGAAAATAAAAGTTAAGGCTGTCAGAGAAAAAGACATTGTTCGGGTTGAGCTTGTTGATTTCCCGGCTAATTTGAAGTTTAAGAAAGAGAGAGAAATGAAAATGCATAGTCTTGCAAAAGAATCAGTTAACAAGAAAAAATCAATTCTCGAAAAAGCAAAAGAAATGAAAGAGGAAAAATCCGACGCTGTTGAGAAAGAAACGACATCTGCAATTGCTGAACGGCAAATAGAAAAAGAATTGTCCAAAGAAATAAAGCACGAAACAGTCGCAAAGAAACAGACAAATGTTAAGGATCACAGCAAGGGAAAAATGGGTTATTAAACCAAAAGAGTTCTGATAAAATTATGAATAAGAAAGAAAGATTAGACCTTCAAAAAGCAATTAAGATTATAGAAGAAGATTTAGTTGGTGAAGAAATAACTTTGTTAGAGAAATGGGAATTGAGTATATTCCATGAATCAATTTGGGAAAACTTAATGCAAAGAAAAAAAGAATATTATGATAAAGTTTCTGCATGGAAAAAAGGAGAAATAAGTAATGAAGAATTTCAAAAAGAATATGGATTATATTCAAGAAATCACAGTCATCCAATAGAAGAAACACTTTTTTATTTTATTACAAGATATGCAGATCCCGAGATTTATGATAATCCTTCTGAAGATAATTTGAAAGTTTTGAAATGGGCTAGACACAAATCATTGCATTGGATATGATTATTCCAATACTTTTCTGAGAGAAATCTTTTCAAAAACTTTATTAACTTATTAGAATTTATTACTTTATGAAAAAGCCGGTAGTTGCTTTGGCACAAATAAAATATTTTGACGTCCATAAAGATAACAATGTCGAAAAAATAAAGAAATACATTCGATTGGCCAAAAAAGCGGGAGCAGATATTGTTTGTTTTCCGGAGTCGACAATTCATCGAACGGAAACGCTTCATCCCGACCACAAATTTATTCTTGAAATAAGAGAAGAATGCAAGAAAAATTCTATATGGTGTATAATTAACGACGATATAATTCTAAAAAAAGTTCCGTACAATCTTGCTTTGTTGATTGACCGGAAAGGAAAAATTGTTGAAATGTTTAAAAAAATAAATCTGTATGGTGAGACCGATAACATAAAACCCGGTAAAGAAATAAAAGTTGTCAAGACAGATTTTGGAAAAGTTGGAATTATAATTTGTTGGGATTTGGCTTTTCCGGAACTTTTCAAACAGATGAAAAAAAAGGGGGCAGAAATTGTTTTTTGCCCGGCGGCTTGGTGTTATGAAGAAAAAGCATATGACAAGAATCACAAAAAACAAGAAGAACATTTGTTAAGATCCTTGGTTAAAACCAGAGCATTTGAAAATTTGTTTTTTGTTTGTTTGTGTAATCCAGTCAAGAAAAGAAAAGATCAGGTTTCATATTCGGTGATTTGTTCTCCGCATAAAATAATTAAAGAAATATCAGGAAAAGAAGGAATGATCGTCGGTGAACTCAACATGAAAGAAATTAAAAAGTTCAAAAAACTTTATTCAAATGTGGAGTATTAAATTTTTTTCTTTAATGCATCCAAAACTTTTCCAATTAAACTCTCTCTTTGGTTCTCAAAAAAATCAAAAGCTGGTTCGCAATTTATCTCGAGGACAAGCCATTTATTTTCTTTCTTAAGTAAATCAACACCATAAACTGTCATTCCAGAATGTTTTGAAAGTTTAGAAATAATTTTGTGTAAAGAATTATCTACTTCAAATTTCCCAATTTTTTTAGCATAGACTCCGGTCGCTTTCCAACCATGATTTTTCTTTATAGCAGTTTGAACCGGTATACCTTCGATAACCGTAACGCGATGTGATGGGGAAAGCACGAATTCCTGAGCAATAATTGGAAGTCGCTCACTTCCCTTTTTCCAAAACTTTTCCATTATTGAAATTGCCTGATTTACGTTATCTGCTTTTTCAACATATTCTCCTCTTGTTCCACAAACCCTCTTGAGTACGACGGGCCATTGATTAAACTCTTCAAGTTCTTTTCGGGCAATATTAGTATTTTCTGAAAGAAGAATTGTTTTCAGCATCGGGATGTTATGCTTTTTACAGTTTAAATAAAACATCCATTTATCTTCACAGTAATAATAAGATTTAGAAGGTTCAATTACTTTTGCCCCCATTTCTTCCATGGTTTTAATTAACTCTATTGCAAAGTCTTCCCCACTATTATTGAAAACTACATCGCATGGCGCTATTTTTTTTCGAAGTTCTTCTTCAGAAATTGAGTTCAGGAGATTTATTAAAACAAGAGAAATATTTTTCTTTTTGGCCTGTTTAATAAATGCTTTTTCATCTTTTGAAAGTTTTTTTTCTGAAAAGATATAACCCACCACCATCTTTTTCATGAAGGTATGTAAGCTTTGTAATTTATAAATCTTATTTCAAAACTTTACCTGTTTCAGCAAACCATAGATACAAGTCAAGTTCTCCGAGAGGAATTTGAGTTTTTTCAGATAGTTCACGCAAAATATTTTCAATTTCTAAATAAGTTTTTTCATTCAGAGATTTATTTTTTGGTTGTTCAATTAAATTATTTTTAACAAGCAAATCGATTATGTGAAAATCAATTATCGCCACGTCGAAAAAACCAATATTTCTTAAGAAGTGGGAGGATTCTTTCATTCCAAGACCTTTGACATTTTCAACTATCCAATCTCGTCTTTGGCTGTCATTTTCAAATTTGTTTAAAGTTTCTTTTATTGTGTCTTTGTGCTTTCTTGCTTCGACGACAAATTTAGCTCGCACATTTGGAAAACGGTGTCCTAGTTCAACAAATTTTTCAGCAAGTTTTTTTTCGGGCAAAACTAAAAATCCGTCGCGAATTTTATTCTGAATTTTAATCCCGCCTTCGGCGGAAAAATTTGCAGTCAATAAACAAAAGCACAATTCATTAAATATTTCTTGAGATGAATTATTTTGAAAGGAAGAAAATTCCCGCATTCTTTCGTCGATGGTTTTTTTAACCGGATGTTTTTTAAGATTTTCAATAAGAGTAATAAGGTTGGAGAGTTTCATTTTACTCTCTTTATTTCATTCAGCAATTTATCTTTTTCTTTTCTGGAAGTGTAAGTTTTTCCGAATTTGACCAAGGAAGGATTTATTTTATTCCAATGAGATTTTGAAAATAAATTTTTTAATTCTTCCTCTACTTTGTGCGGATTGTCTGAGTTTGCCCAACCAAGTTTTCGTGAAATGTAAAAAACATGAGTATCAACCCCGATTCCAGTTCCACCACGTTCAGATAAAAAAACATTTGCTGTTTTTCTCCCGACACCAGGCAAAGTCAAAAGTTCTTCAAATTTATGCGGAACTTTGCCGTTAAATTTTTCCTGCAAAACTTTCGCACATTTCAAAATAGATTTTGATTTATTTTTATAAAAATTTATTTTTCGGATTATTTTTTCTATGTCTGAAAGTTTTGATTTTGAAAGCTTCTTTGAGTTTGGATATTTTTTGAAAAGTTCTTTTCCTACAACAATTGTAGTTTCATCGCGCGTTCGGGCAGAAAGAATTATGGCAATTAAATATTCAAAATCATTTTTCCAACCTTCACCCGCTAGCCGAATATTTTTCGAAAGTTTTTTTATTTTAGAAAGTTGTTTTAGGGCGGTTGACTGTTGCATTTGTTTTAATACAAAAACAAGATTAAATAATTATGGTTTGCCTGAATTAGTTTGTTAAAGTTTTGGAAGAATCAACTTTTTTAAGATGAATAGAACAGCAATAATTCTTATAAACTAATTTTTTCTGAGGGTAAAATGCAAGAAACAGTAAATTTTTTGAAAAGAAGTCTGGGCGATGATTTTGGAAGACTTAATGATGGTTACTGGGCTCATGTTTTGAAAAGTCAGGAGATAATGGGTGAAGTAAAAAGGGGGAAGTTTGATCCGGAAAAGAACGCCACACCAGATAACCCAAGAGGAAAAATTTTCCCGAGTGAAGATATCGTTAACCAATTAATGAAACTAAATCTTGAAAGAGTAAAAAAAGGAGTTCATAACGGAGAAATTCCCAAGGAGAAAATTTTTAGCGAATTGACAAAATGGGAAGGAGTTTATGATTTGGGCGACGAACCAAAAAAAACTTTCTTAGGATTTAGAATAACAACTGATTGCAACTTGAAAAAAAGATGTGCTTACTGTGACCAACCACGATTGAAAAATTTGATGAATTATCCTCTGTGGAAAAGCATAGTTGACGAAGAAACTGAAAGTGGCAATAGGAGAGGAATTTTCGTCGGTATAAGTGGGGGAGAACCTTTGATGGACGGAGAACTTTTATACGGAGACAATGGGTTGATAAGATATTCTGTGGATAGGGGCGCGATTGTGAATATTAATTCAAATGCTCATTTTATTACTCCACCAGTTGCAGTGAGTCTGATAAAATGTGGTTTGGCGACGATGCACGTTTCTCTTGATTCTTCCGAAGAAGAAATTCACGAAGCACTTGAAGGAAAAGGAACATTCAGAAGAGCACTTGAAGGAATTTATTCGGTACAACTTGCGAAAGCAATTTTTGAAACAGAATACCCAATTGTTTATGTAAACACCGTCGCGACAAAAGACAATCTTTTGCATTTTGATAGACTTGTGCAATTTTTATTCCAGAGAAAATTTTTGATAGAGAATAATTATTCCGGAGTAGAAAAAAGAAAATATCCTGATCTTCGAAATTCTATTCCAAGACTGCTTCCGTTGGGTGGAGAAAAAAATGAAGGACTAAGGCCTGGAAAAGAAGAATGGAAACAGTTCATAACTGAAATTCTTCCGAGGGCAGAAAACGAATGGAAAAAAGCGTTAGACAAAAATGAAATTCCCGAAAGATATAGAGTTCCATTAGCTGATGTTTGTTTTTTTACAAATCCGTTTAAACAGCGAGGTAAAAGAACAATTGAAAATATTCTTGAAGAATTTTCTGAAGGCGAATATTCTGCTGGTAGAGTTTCGGAAAAATGTTATGCTGCTCCGACGCAGGCCTATATTGCTGCCGACGGAAATGTTTATCCTTGCGGACCAATGTGTGATACAGGAAAAGCTCCCCCGATGGGGAATATTTTAGCAGAACCATTAAGAGGAATTATTCAGAAAAATCTTAGTTATTTGGAATCTCAAATTGGAGAAAAAAATCCAAACTGTGACAAATGTTGCGGGAGTGCAATGCAGATAAATTATCAAGTTGAAAAAAGAATTAAAGAAATTGCTGAAGAGATAATTGAAAGAAAATGAATTAAAAATCTTCTTCGAGATAAATGATTTCTATTCCAAATTCTTTGGCTTTTTCGTGCTCCCATTTTGCTCCGTGCGAAGATTCCCAACCAGGAATAAAAAATAATTTTTTGATAAATCCAGACTTGAATAAAGGAAGATAAAAACTTTCAAGAAGTTGCTGGTTTGACTCTTCTGGCAAGAGATGATTTTGGTTTGCTCTAATTTTTTGGATTATTTTTTCGAATGGGGCTTGGTCAAAAATGTTATGTTCTTGTTCATTCAATTTCAAAATTGTTTTTCTGAAACAATCAGCATTTGCTGAGATTGAACCCTTGCCCCCGGAGGTCAGCGGACCACAAACCTGCGAAATTGGCTGAGGCATTTTTTGCAAAATATCTATGGCGATTCTCAAAAGTTCTTCATAAGAATTTATCTGACTTAATTTTTCAAAGTGCTCCGGCTTCCAGTGCTTGTGTTCTACTTTTTCCCAGCGATTGTCGTCGCGACCATAGCACTTTTCAATTTTTTTCTTCCACATTTCATCAAGATTAATTCCCTGAGAATTAGCCAAACAAATCATCGCAAAAATGACATCAGTAATTTCTTCTCCAATTTCGGCAGTATCCGATGGAGATTTTTTTATCCTTGGGCCGTATCTATTATTTACTTCTCTCGCTAATTCTCCTAATTCCTCTACGGACTGAGTTATAATTGCGAGGGGGGAATAATAACCTATTTTATACTGAGAAATCCAGTCATCAACTTCCTTCTGCATATCTTTACTAGTCATAAATAATAACTAAAATAAAGATATAAAAATATTGCTATAGTCGAATAAAAATGGTAAGAATTAATCTCATTCATCCAGAAAGTCTAACAGACCAGCACCTCGTCGCGGAATATCTTGAAATTTTAATGTTAGTTAGCAACGCTCGTCATCATCCGAATCCTAAAAAAGTTCCGGCTGATTACAAACTCGGAGAAGGGCATATAAATTTTTTCAAAAACAAACTGAAATATCTCAAAGAAAGACATGAAACAATAAAAAAAGAAATGCAAAAAAGAGGATTTCAAACGAATAAAACTCTAAATCTAAAAAACATCGACGAGACACAGCTAAAAAATTGGAAACCAAAAGACATTCATCTTAAAATAATCAAAAAACGTCTAATAGAAAAAATAAATAAAAAGCCTAAATGGTATAGATATTACGGAAAAAAGATAAATAAAAAAGAAATGATTACAAAAATAAAAAATGCTAATTAATCAACAGGTAAATATCGATAAATCTTTACATCATAAAATTTAAGCATAAAATGATTTTTTATTATTCTACTAAACTCCCCGTATAATTCATTTAAAAATTCTATATATTCCTGTTCACTCTTAAGGTGAAGTTCTATCTCTAAATCTTCACCACCGATATAATTATCTAAATAAATGACAAAGTTTTTCGAACCGAGCCATGACTTAAATTCTTTCAAATCTTTTTCGTTATAATTTCTTAAGTTAATATGAAGTTTGTAATACTCATAACCTAATTTTTCAGCATCAATAAAAAGCCTGTAACCAAGAATTATATTTTGTTTTTCCAGATTATTTATTCTTTTTCTTAGAGTATTTATGCTTAACTTTAATTTTCTTGACAAATCAGCCCAGTTCATTGAAGCATCTTTTGTTAAAAGTCGAAGAAGTTCCTCGTCTTTTTTATCGAGCACAAAATTATTTGCAAAAGATATGTCCAATATTTTTGGGGGGCTTGTTCTTTTAGAATCTAAAAAATAGTCTCGAGGGTAATGATATATCTTCGTTAACAGAGAAGTAGAATAATCTTCAATTATCTGATTAAAATTTAAAAATAAATCCTGACGAAAGTTTTCAAATTCTTTTATTTCTTTACACATAAAAATCAAATCAATATCCCATTTACCGATAGCCTTGCTCAACCAAAGAAGATTTTTATTTTTAGAGAGAAAATTCAAAAGTTCTTCTTGTTTTGACTGACTAAAATTTCCAAGTTTTAGAAAAATTCTAAAATTTTTGTAACCAAGAGCAGGATTATTTAATTCCACAAATGAACCTTTAATTATTCCTTCATTTTTCATTCGGTTAATTCTATACAAAGCAACATTTCTCCCAAGTTTTAATTTCTTCGCAACTTGAGCAATATTCTGACTGGCATCTGCGTCTAAATAATACAATATTTTCCTATCTATCAAATCCAAATCCATAATTTATACTAAATTATCAATATTTATAAATATTTTGATTGTTTGTTCAAAATTTAACTCAAAGAATTTAACTATTAATTAATCTTATAAAAATTATGAAAAACAAAATTCAATCAAGAAGAATGAACAACTTAGTTGTGACTTCGCAAATTAAATTAAAGGAGGTTAAAAAATGAAAAAACTTTTAACAACTTTGATTTTGGTATCTGGACTTTTGTTACCCTTGAATGCATTTAGTCAGAAGGAAAATTATCAAAAACAATTTCCTACAGAGAAGAATACATCAGTGATAAGGGCTTGCCAGAATGTCCAAATGTCGCCAGTTAGAAAACCAAAGGAAGTATGCGCAACTTATTTCTTTTGGAAAGATCCGTTAACAGGAAAGGAAATGTCAAGAATAGAGATAGATGAAAGGGATGAAGGATATCTACCTTTTCAAAGATATTTAAAATAAAAAACAATTTTAAACCCCTTTCTTCTTTTTATTTTTATGTTATCTTCAATTAAATCCGAACTCCGACAATTCGCAAATCCGGAAAAAGCAAAATTGCTTCAGAGATATTTCAAAACGGGAAAGGGCGAATATGCCGAAGGAGATATTTTTATCGGAGTTGTAATGCCCGACATAAGAAAAGTTGCGAAGAAATATTTCATGGAAATTTCTCTGAAAGATATTCAGGAATTGCTGAATTCAAAAATCCATGAAGAGAGAATGTGCACTTTGATTATGCTTGTTGAAAAATTTAAGAAAGCAAGAAAAAATCCTCTTGAAAGAAGACAAATCTTCGAGTTGTACATAAAAAATACGAATAGAATAAATAATTGGGATTTGGTTGATGTAACCTGCCCGCACATCGTCGGCGAATTCACAAAAAAAGAGGGAACAGAAATTTTGAAACAGCTTGCGGGGTCCAAAAATTTGTGGGAAA
>Ga0172369_10006195_pt1 | contig 14343 bp, 12 predicted proteins | sample LakKiv25m_FD_114539 | JGI IMG/M metagenome (GOLD analysis project Ga0172369, IMG submission 114539) | Freshwater microbial communities from Kabuno Bay, South-Kivu, Congo - kab_022012_11.25m | ecosystem: Environmental > Aquatic > Freshwater > Lake | place: Democratic Republic of the Congo...
GACCAGCCAGCCGGCCCTGTTTTATTGGAAACCCGCCACACTGGCCGTGATGTAAGCAGTGCGCGAGTGGCGCAAAAGCGGGCTCCCCGCCGCCTACACCATTGATGCCGGCCCAAATGTGCATGTCATTTGCAGCCAGGAAAACGCTGCAAAAGTGGCCTCAGAATTGAAGCTCCTGCCCGGTGTGAGCAATGTGCTGGTTGCCACCGCCGGTCCGGCCGCCCGTCTGATCTCAGGATAAGGTTGACCTGGCAAGCGGGGACCATATCTAATATTCTGCTAACATAAAGAAGATATAATCTTCTTACCGCGCCAATTTTCAAGGTATTTCGCGGAGAAGGAAAACTATGACTCTCTTAATCGTGATAATCGTGTTCGGCGGGATGGTGTTCCTACATGAGTTTGGCCACTTCCTGGCCGCCCGCTTTTTCAAAATCGAAGTGGAAGAATTTGGCTTTGGTTTGCCGCCCAAGCTGATGACGTTGTTTAAATGGCAGGGTACCGAATTTACCCTGAACGCCCTCCCGGTCGGTGGTTTTGTGCGCCCGAAGGGTGAAAACGACCCCAATATTCTGGACGGCCTGGCTGCCGCCAACCCCTGGAAGCGCCTGGGCGTGCTTTTTGCCGGACCTTTCATGAACTTCCTGACTGCCATCGTGGTTTTTTCCATCCTTATTGCCCAGACCGGTATCGGAGTAGAAGGCAAGGTCTTGATTGAGAATGTTTCCGAGGCTTCGCCTGCCCAGCTGGCCGGGATCCAGGCCAACGATGTGCTGCTGTCTGTCAACAGCAAACCCGTCACCACCCTGGATGAAGCCCGCGCTGCCATCCTGGCGGGCATTGATACGCCCATTTCATTTACCATTGAACGGGCCGGCCAAACCCTGACCATCAACGCCACCCCGCTCTCCAGCCGCAGCAAGGAACAGGGTGCCCTCGGGGTTGGACTGTCATACCCGCGCCGGGCCGCCACCATTGGCGAAGTATTTACAGGTGGTTTTGCGCTGACCGGCGCACAGGCAGCCAATATCCTCTACCTGCCCATTGGCCTGGTCCAGGGCGTTATTGCCCCCAGCGATGCCCGCCTGGTAGGCTTGAAAGGCATTTATGACCTGTTCGGACAGGCTGTCCAGCGCGATGTTCAAACCCGCCAACCCGCGGCAACTCCCGCAGCTCCCGGCCAAGCTCCACGCTCGACCGAACCGACCAACTATATCCTTTCGCTGATCGCCATGCTAAGCGTTTCCCTGGCTGTTTTCAACCTGCTGCCCATCCCGGCCCTGGATGGCGGGCGTATATTGTTTACCATGCCCGAGATCCTGTTCCGGCGGCGCATACCGTACAAACTGGAGAACGTCATCAATGGCGTCGCCATGCTTTTGCTGATCGCCTTGATGGTTGTGATCAATGCGATGGACTTTATTAACCCGGTTAATTTCAAGCTGCCCTGACGAATAATAACTGATGACTGAAATCCCTTTTTCCACTGTATTGGGCGCCCTGACCAACTCAGACCAGAGTTTCCCGCCGCGTTATCTGCAGTTCTTCAACGATCTCGCCCCTGTCGATCTCGCCGCGCTCAAGAAGGCCTGGCCGCGCGTGCCGCTGTTGCGCAAACGCTCCCTGCTCAAAAAACTCAACGAGCGCTTCGATGAAGATGACCTGCTTTCCTATGAAGATATCGGCGCGATGCTGCTGCAGGATGAAGACGGAGAAGTGCGCACACGAGCACTTAAACTGCTGGAGGAGACCACCGATTCGCGCCTGATCCCCAGCCTGGTAAGGATGGTGCAGCAGGACCCTGAGGCCGAAACCCGTGCCCGCGCTGCCACCGTCCTGGGTCAATTCGTGCAATTGGGTGAAATGGGCGACCTGCCCGATGGCAAGCGAGAATTGGTGGAAGAAACACTGCTTAAAGCCGCGCATGATGAGCATACATCCATCGCCCGCGCCGCACTTGAGTCGCTCGGATATTCAAGCCGTCCCGAACTCGAGGACCTGATCATTTCGGCCTTCAACCGCCCGGATCCGCTCTGGCAGGCCACCGCTCTGTTTGCTGCCGGACGTTCGGCCGACAACCGCTGGCAGGAGCAGATCATCACAGGCTTGCTCAGCGAAGATGTGCCGGTCCGTCTTGTAGCTGTGCAGAGCGCGGGCGAATTGGAACTCAAGGCTGCCCGCAGGACGCTGCTGGAAATGCTGGAAGAGGAAGAGGATGACGATGTATTCCAGGCTATCATCTGGTCGCTTTCGCAGATCGGTGGCGAGGATGTGCGCACTTATCTCGAGGCCCTGCTTGCCAAAGCCGAGGATGATGACCAGATCGAATATATTGAGGAAGCCCTTGCCAACCTTTCCTTCACCGAGGATATGGAGAAATTCGACCTGATCGCTTTCGACCCGGATGCGGAAATCGACCCGGATGAGAATTAATTCCATCTTCCTCAATTCCAATATTTACTCACTGCCATCTGCTTTCTGACCTTGCCATCCTGATTTCGCCGCGTGGGCGAATGAAAATCGAGGCTTTACCCTGCACATGGTATTTTCCAGCAGAGCATCTGGAAAATACCACAAAAAAACCGCCTTCTCCACTTTTGGGGTTGTTTTCTCAGTCCGGGAAGCAACCTCGTGAGTAAATACCAATTCCAGATCTTCCCTGTTTCGCCCGGTAATGCAACTTCCGGGCGAAACAGCTTTTTAATGCCTCCCCAGATTTTGGGCGAGGGGTTTACAATTGAAAGGCATCCCTGTCATCAGCGAGTTATAGTGTCATTATCCGAACTTCTTGCCACATTCGCCAATAACATCCTGCCCATCATGTTTATCAGCGTGATCGGCTTTGTTTTGGGGAAAACACTGAATATCGACTCGCGCTCCATCGGGCGTGTTTCCTTTTATTTTTTTGGCCCGGTGCTGGTCTTTAATCTACTCGTTCACAGCCACCTGCCGGCAGGCGAGATCATCAAGACCGGGGCGCTGGTGATTGGGGTTACGCTTATCTCCGGAGTACTGGCGCTGTCCGGTGGGCTTCTGCTTAAGTTGGAGCGCCATGTCCTTGTTTCGATGCTGATCACAGCCATGTTTGCCAATAACGGCAACTATGGTTTACCACTGATCGCTTTTGCCTTCGGCCAGGATGCGCTGGCGCATTCAAGCATATACTTTGTTTTTTCCAGCCTGCTAACCAACACGTTGGGTGTTCTGATAGCATCATTGGGACATCTTGATCTGAAACAGGCTGTCGTGGGTATGTTCAGGATACCAACCATCTACGCAGTTCTGCTGGCGATGCTGTTCAACCAGTTCCAGATCAGCGTCCCCATACCCGTCGATCGCACAGTTACGCTCGTGGCTGGTGCCGCCGTACCGCTCATGATTTTGCTGCTCGGGCTTGAACTACAACAGATGCGCTGGACAAAAAACCTGCCAGCACTTGGCATCAGCACAACCCTCCGTCTCCTGGGCGGTCCACTGCTGGGTTTATTGCTTACATCCATGCTTGGCATTACTGGAACTGGACGGCAAGCCGGGATCATGGAAGCATCGATGTCAACCGCCGTCGCCACAACCAATTTAGCCGCGGAATACAAGCTGGATACTTCACTTGTTGCGGCGACAATCCTCGTCAGCACGCTGCTCAGCCCGCTCACGCTGACGCCTTTGATCCTGCTTTTGGGAAAGTAACATGCGCAAACTAATCCTGCTTATTCTCACGCTTGCCGCAGCGTTTGCCGCTTTTCGACCAGTCCGGGCACAAAATACGAGCTCCCTTCAAGTCGATAACCTGGGATTATCCTACGCATTCGGAAAATATATAACTTTCCAGGCGCAGCTCAAGCCTCCATCCTTGCCAGGCGAAGCCTACCTGGTGTTCCGCGCCGAAGGTGAACAAAATACGCGTATGATCACTCTCCATCCGGACGAGCAAGGCAATACCACTGAACGGTATGAGATCAGCCAGGGTTCCGTGCGTCCATTCGCCATTGTTCATTTTCATTATCGTGTCAAGTTGCAGAGCGGGGAAGAGTTAAATAGCGACGAATTCTTTTTCAAGTACGAAGACAACCGGTTCCCCTGGCAGATCGCCTCGGCCGACAAATTGACGGTCCATTGGTATGCCGGCGATGCTGCCTTTGGCCAGGATGCGCTCGATGTAGCCCGCCGCGGCGTGGAACAGGCCAATAAATTACTGCTGGTCAACCCATCAAAACCGATTGACATTTACATCTACGCGTCCGGTACCGACCTTGCCAATGCCCTGGAAATTGGATCCATACCCTGGGTGGGAGGTCATGCCAGCCCCGATCTGCGCCTGGCATTGGTGTCCATCGCTTCAGGCCCGGAACAAGGCCTCGAAATGGACCGCAAGATCGCCCATGAATTGGCACATATCATGACATTCGATTTAATGGGTGATCGTTACACCCACCTGCCGGTCTGGGTCCGGGAAGGTATCGCCACCCATGTGGAGCTATCAGCCAACCCGGATTATCCACGCGCCCTGAAGCAGGCCTCCGCCCAACAAACCCTTATTGACATGAAAGATCTGTGCAAGTCTTTTCCCCCGGAGAGCGGGCGCGCCTTCCTGGCCTATGCAGAATCCGAGTCCTTTACCCGTTTCGTCATCGATAAATATGGCCAGACGGGTTTCCTCGCACTGACCAGTGCGTATGGAGACGGTATGGATTGCGAACAAGGGATGCGCCGCGCCGTTGGTCAGACGCTGAGCGAAGTGGAAACAGACTGGCAAGCCAGTTCCCTTGGCGAAAACGCCAGCCTTACCGCCTTCAACAATCTCTTTCCTTACCTGGCCATCCTGGTGATCGTGTTTGCAGTTTCCATGGTCAATGCATTTACATTCAAGAGGATCCAGCATGATGGATGAGAGCATCCGCGTGCATCTATGGGTTACCGGGCGCGTACAGGGAGTGGGGTTTCGCGCATTCGTCATGTCCAGCGCCGGTTTTATCGGTGTCAGCGGATGGGTGCGCAACGTGGGGATGAATACCGTTGAAACGGTGGCTGAGGGCACCCGCCAACAAATAGACCAATTCCTCAAAGCTGTCAGAACGGGTCCGCGATCATCGCGGGTGGATGAAAGCCGGGTTGAAGAAGAAACGCCCAGCGGTGAATTCACATCTTTTGAAATGCGATCTTCAAGATAAACCCCCTACTTTATGAGTAAAATGACCGATACCTGGCGTCTATTGATCACCTCTCCGGCACGCGGAGCCTGGAATATGGCGGTTGATGAGGCCATCCTGGAAAGCGCGGGGCGCGGCGCAGTCTTACCAACCTTGCGGTTATATGGTTGGGAGCCAGCCTGCCTATCACTTGGTTATGCCCAATCGTATAAGGATGTGGATGCTGATCGTCTCCGTGCGCGAGGATGGGATGTTGTCCGCCGCGCCACCGGCGGGCGCGCCATTTTGCACATCGATGAATTGACTTACTCTGTTACCGCACCACCGGATGAACCGCGTGTACAGGGCTCCGTTTTGGAAAGTTACCACCGCCTGGCGAGAGCGCTTGTTGGCGCTGTCCGCGGCCTTGGGCTGCCGGTCGAAATGGAGAAGAACACCCCCGCATCCGGGGATGCCAGGGGACCAGTTTGTTTTGAAGTTCCATCGGCTTACGAGATCGTTGTGGATGGCAAGAAGTTGATTGGTTCAGCCCAGGCCCGCAAAAAAGAGGCGTGCTCCAACACGGGACATTTCCGCTGCACGGCGACCTGGCTCGCATTACCCAGGTATTGGTTTTTTCTGATGAGCCTGCCCGGGAGGCCGCCGCCGAAAAACTCCTGTCACGCGCCACTACCGCAGAAAGCGTTTGCGGGCATACCATTGCCTGGCATACGGCAGCCCAGGCCTTTGTAAACGCATTCGAGACTGAACTGGATTTGAAGTTCGAACGAGCCGGACTAACAGATATTGAAAAAAAACGAGCAGGCGAACTGATCGAAACAAAATATGGTCATTCAACCTGGACAGAGCGATCATAAAATATCCGGGCATCCGATCCCCCGGCGCACCCAACCATACCATGGCGTAAATTAAATAGCGACCGATCAGGATTTCAGCCATCTGATCTTGACATGATTACGTGAAAACCCCAACCAGCTTTTGCTGATCGGGTAGGCATGCGTTATCTATCCATGAATCCTGCCTGTCTCCTGCCAGATATCTTTCACCTGGCAAGTTCAGCGCACAGGAATTGTCCGGACAGCTCCATCAATTCCATAAAATGGATGCCGGTTGTCATTTTGGATGTAAACTAGTATATAGCCTCCCCAACCCAATTTTTTCAAGAAGCAGTTACCAGCTGTGCGAAAAGGCAAAGTCTACACTTGAAAGATTGATCGGATACTCCGCCTTCAAAATTCACAGCCAAATAGCGGGAAAGACATCAAACCGGGCCGCCTGGCAAAGAATCTTGAACGCTGTGAAACATAGAACCTAAAACTAAAATACAATAGTACTGATGCCTGTCGAACCTCTTTTCCCGATCAGCAAGACAAAGATCATTCCGCCCAGGCGCCGGGCGGAAATCATTACGCGTCCGCGACTGATCGAAACCATCCATTCCCTGCTTAATAAAAAACTCACCCTGATCTCCGCCCCGGCAGGTTATGGGAAGACATCCTTGCTGATTGACCTGGCGGATAAAAGCGAAATCCCCGTTTGCTGGCTATCGCTGGACCTCATGGACCAGGAGCCGCAGCGATTTCTTGCTTATTTTATTGCGTGCATCCAGGAGAAATTTCCAGCCTTTGGAACCGAATCATTAGCAATGCTTAGAAATACAACCTCGGTTGAGAAAGAAAATGAACGACTGGCCATCACCTTTACAAATGAGATTTACCAGGAGATCCACGAATATTTTGCAATCGTACTGGATGATTATCAATTTATTGACCCGGTGCCCGAGATCCGCTTCTTTATCAATCGCTTCATCCAATTGACAGGGGAAAATTGCCATCTTATCCTGGCTTCGCGCGTGTTGCCGACCTTGCCGGACCTGCATTTACTGGTGGCGCGTGATCAAATTGGGGGTATGAGCCTGGAGGATCTGGCTTTTTTGCCAGAGGAGATCCAGGCTCTCTTTGCTCAAAACTCCTCCCAACTCATATCAATCGATGAAGCCAGGGACCTGGCCAGCAAAACAGATGGGTGGATCACTTCCATCGCGCTGACCGGACTTTCTTTTGAAAAGGGTAACCTGACGCAAAGGAACCCGGCCGCCCGGACTGGCATTGAATTGAATGATTACTTTTCCATTGAAGTACTGGACAGACAGACACCCGAAGTACGGGAATTTCTCCTGCTAACTTCGTTATTTGATGACGTCAGTGTTGATATGTGCAGCAACGTGCTGGAACCTCTGGTTGGCATCCAAAAACTGGACTGGATGAAAGTTTTCGACTTTGTCCAGTCGAACAATCTTTTTGCAATCCCGGTCGGTAATGAAGGTATTTACTTCAGATATCACCATTTATTCCAGGAATTTCTCCAGAGCAAATTGCAGGAAACCTATCCTAATATCATCAAAAAAGTTATGGTCCGGTTGGCCAAATTCTACCAGGAGCGCAATGAGTGGGAAAAGGCTCATCATATCTATGAAAATATTGGCGATCTCAATGCACGCATAGCGCTGATCGAAGGAGCTGGAACCTTCTTTATCCGCAATGGCCGGGTTGCAACCCTTGGGAACTGGCTTGAACGACTGCCAATCTCCGTCCTGCAACAAAACCCCATTCTGCTCTCACTGCAAGGAGCTGTGGCATCCACCCAGGGCGATCCGCAATTGGGGGTTTCCCTGCACAGCCAGGCGGAAGTGAAATTCCGTTCCGCCGGGGATGATGAAAACCTGTCCACGACCCTGGTACGGCGCGCGGCAGCATATCACGAATTAGGTGAGTACACAAATTCATTAGCTGACATTGATGAAGTTATAAAGCTTTGCGGGGACAAGAAAGACCACTATACACTCGGAAACCTGGCGACCGCCCAACGCATAAAAGGGCAGTGTCTTTTTCGCATTGGAAATACATTGCAGGCGCTAAATCAATTCCAGGAAGCGTTGGACCTTTTTATGGTGATAGGCGATAAAACTTCCATCCCCATCCTTGAGATGGAATTGGGAGCAGTACAATACACCCTGGGAAATGATGATATAGCAATCAAACTCTATCGAAACGCTTTAAGAGCATGGGAGGCAACAGGTAACCTGGGCTGGCAAGCCACCCTCAGGAATAACCTGGGCGTTTTGTATCACTATCGTGGGGAGTATGAAAAAGCTTTTGAAATGTTGGAAGGGGCAATTGAATGTGCCCAAAAAAGCGGTTATGTGCGTGCCCAGGCCCTGGCATTAAGCAGCCTGGGAGATCTGCTGGCAGATGTGCATGAATTTGAGCGATCTGAAGAAAGCTTCGATCAGGCCCTGATCATTGCATCACAACTTGGTTATTCATTTCTTGTTTTTTATTCCTCGGTTGCCAAAGCACGGGCAGCCAGGTTGGGGAACCATCTTGCCCTGGCAGAAACCATACTGAGGGATCTGTTCGTTCATGTCCAGCAAAAAACCACGCCGGCAGAGGAGGCATTGTTCAGGCTGGAAAATGGCTGCCTGTTGATCCACACCCATAAGCTCAATGAAGGACTGAGTGAGCTTGAGCGGGCGGTCAGTTTATATGAACAAAATGGGCAAACGCTGGAGACATGCGTAGGCAGGTTGTGGTTATCTGCGGTGATGGAAGTGTCTGGCATGACAATAGCGGGGGAACTTAAATATAGCGAGCTCTTATCAACCTACAAAAGCCTGAAGGAACCAGCCCCTCTGCACAGCGCCGCGGCTGAAATACAACGCTGGGCGAAAAAAAATAACCTGCATTTACACAATTTTGACTTGATGCAAGATTTGGTCAAGAAAGCAGAGCAATTTACCAAAAACATCCCGACCATTCGCCGAAGGCTGCGCAGGATCTCGAAATCTGCCTTCCTCTCAGCCCCCCGACTGGTCATCCGCGCGCTAGGTCCGGCACAGGTTATATTGAACGGTAAGGTAATAACAATTTCCGATTGGCAGACAAGAGAAACACGGGACCTGTTTTTCTTTTTCCTGCACTCGAAACCAATCACCAAGGAAAAACTGGCTGCGGTTTTCTGGCCCGACATTTCTCCAGAGCGGTTAAGGATGCGTTTTAAGACCAGCCTGTACAGATTGCGCCATGCCGTTGGACAGAATACCATCCTGTTTGAAGGAGACTGTTATCGATTTAATCATGACATCGATTATGAATACGACCTGGAAACCTTCGATGATCTGATCGAACAAGCCACCCAGGCAAAAACCCCCGCAGAAAACGCAACACTTCTCCAGGCAGCTGTTGACCTGGTAAAAGGTCAATACCTGGCAGATATAGACTGGGAGTGGGCTGAACAGGAACGCAGCCACCTTGAAATGCAATATCATTTCGCTTTGATACGTTTGGCGGACTTGTATGTGGATACGTCCCAGGCGGGTAGAGCCATCAAAATCTGTCAGATTGCCCTGGAAAACGATCGCCTGATGGAAGAGGCCTATCGCATCAGTATGCGCGCTTATGCGCTGATGGGGGATAAAGCTGCGGTAGCGCATGCTTATCAAACCTGCAGAGAAACGCTAAGCAATGAACTGGGGATCAAACCATCAAAAGAAACTGAAATTCTATATAAACAGCTGATGTAGACCGGTTTTGTAGTCACCTTTGTACCCTGGTATGGGTTATTCTTATATCATTCTTCCATCCAATTTCAAAAAAAGGTGACCCATGAAAAACTCTGCTTACAACTTCGCGTCCTCCCTCTCGAAAATTCAGAAACACCACATCCAATTATTTTTCATGACACTCACCATCGTAATGCTTGTTTTAGGCGCGGGCGCCCCGGTTGACTTTGGCGGCGTCAGCAAATAGTGATCCTGCTCACAGCCATAGGTTTTGGACTGCTGGCAGGCATTGCACAGGCAAAGTATCACCAAACAACCTGGCAGCTCCCACAACTCCAACATGCATGGATCGTAGCGGTTTTTATCCTGCCGCAAGTGCTGGCTTTCTACCTGCCGGTCACGCGATCCAACCTATCTGTGGCAGTGGTTTCGGCATGCCTGATATTTTCCCAGGTTGGACTGCTCCTTTTTTGCCTGATCAACTGGCGCCAACCTGGAATGATCATCCTGGCAGCAGGGTTGTTGCTCAACCTGGTGGTGATTGTCGGAAATGGCGGTTTCATGCCGCTCAGTACGGATACAGCCGCCCGACTGGTACCGGCACAAACTTTTGCCAATATGAAAGTGGGCAGCCGTGTCAGTCTCAGCAGCAAGGATATCCTTCTGCAACCTGAAACTATCATTTTTCCCTGGTTGTCCGACCAGTTTATACCCCCCGATTGGTTCCCCTACAAATTCGCATTCAGCATTGGGGATGTTTTTATCGGCCTGGGAGCATTCTTGCTCCTGAGCCTGCCAATTTCAAATGTATCTCCCTCACAAGAAAGGAAGTTTTAGCGATGTTAACCAACCAATTATTTGACCAGCATGTAAAGATAGGCAATCCACATCGTGATTGCAGCGAAATCAACCGGCTGCTGGCAGCTGCTGTTGTCAGCCGCCAATTCTGCAACCTGCTATTGACCGATCCGTCCCGGGCCATTACCCAGGGATATGGCGGGGAAAAATTCTCCCTCTCAGCCGAAGAATATAATCTCGTCATCTCCAGCCGCGGTTCATCACTGCCCGAATTTGCAAGGGAGTTGTGCAAATATTTACCCGGTCAGACTGCCGTAAAGCATCCATCCTATACTGAGAGTTACGCCCCTCGTTTTTAATTTTCTTTCATTCATCAGGACACCTTCCGGCACCCAGCCGAAGCATTATCAATATGAAAGAACTGCCTCCGCGCCTGGAAACTAGTGTATCAAGTAATTCACCTGGCGATTCTGCCTCCATCCTGAAAACCATTTTTCAGATTTTTCCGGATTTGTTATTTTATTTGGATAAAGATGGGGTTATCGTCGACTATCTCGCCGGTGAAATGGTGACTTTTTTCGCTGCCCCTGAATATTTTCTAGGGCAGCCCATTCTGGATGTTTTACCCGCGAACATTGGCAGCTTGTTTCAAGCGGGGATTTTAAAGACAAAAACAACGGGGCAAATCTCAACCTGGGAATATGACCATTCAAACGAATACGGCCTGCGATCCTACCTGGCGCAGTGCATACAGATCACCAACTCAAACCTTGTTATTATTATTCGTGATAATACCCTCCAAAAAAGAATGACGGAAATGGCGGACCGGCGCCAAAAATTCATGACAGCGCTTCATGACAGCGCGCGGCAGTTATCCAGAGAGCTGGACAGCCGGGCGTTGGGAGTGCAAATAACACGCGATTGCGTTGAACAATATGGCGCCAAGGCAGCCTGGCTGGGGTGGATCAAGTTTGGCCATAAGCTTCAGGAATTGGCCCATGCTCCTGAAAAACCGCTCCAAATAAAACCAAGCGATACGGAATTCGAATATTTGTTTAAAACCAAAACACATATCATCCTTGAAAATGCATCATCAAAGGCTGACGAGGAGCAAACCACGGCATTTTTCCCACTTGTTTTGCAGGACCAAATGGTGGGGGTTTTGGGATTAATTGTTGAAGAAGCGAATTTCTTCACGCTCGAGTGTATTGATTTTTTCCATGCATATAATTTACTCGCAGCCTCAGCCATCCAACATGCCCGGTTATACGAGGATTCGCGCCGGCAACTGAGCCAGATGCAAACCTGGCGGTCCATCGACCAGGCGATCCTTTCAAACCGGGATCTAAAATCCACGGCAACCGTGATCTTGAAGGAAGCGGCAAAGCATATCCATGTTGATGCGCTTGCCCTCCTGGTTTTGGATCCGAAGACCCAGGTCCTCAATTTTATAGATGGGTACGGCTTCCGCTATGACACTTTTCAACACTCACACTTGAAAATCGGCGAAAGTTTTGCTGGACAGGTGGCCCTCGAAAAACGCATAGTGCACGTTGGCAACCTGGAAAACAATCCCAAAAACTTCTCCCGCGCCTCCAACTTCAAAGAAGAAGGGTTCATGATGTATTTTGGCATCCCTTTGATCGCGAGGATGGAGGTGCGAGGAGTTCTGGAAATATTCCAGCGGGGGCCTTTTGAACCGGATGAAGACTGGCTAACCCTGCTTGAGACCCTGGCGAACCAGATCGCAATCGCAATCGACAATGCCCAATTGGTTAAATACTTAAGAGATTCAAACCTGGAATTGAACTCGGCCTACGATGCCACCATCGAAGGCCTGTCCAGGGCGCTCGAATTGCGTGATCGTGAAACTGAAGGGCACACTCGACGTGTCACAGAAATGACCGTGGACCTGGCTCGCAGGATTGGAGTTCCCGAGATCGATATCGCCCAGATACGCCAGGGAGCGATGCTGCATGACTTGGGCAAAATGGGCATCCCGGATGCAATTTTGCTAAAACCCGGAGCGTTGACAGCGGATGAGTGGAAAATTATGCAACAACACCCGGTTTATGCCTATGAACTTTTATCGCAGGTGGAACATCTCAAACCCGCCATGGATATTCCTCTGTACCATCACGAAAAATGGGACGGCAGTGGTTATCCTTATGGATTGAGGGAAGAACAAATCCCATTCGCCGCCCGGTTGTTCTCCTTTGCAGATGTATATGATGCCCTGATATCCGATCGCCCTTACCGCATCGCCTGGTCAAAAGATAAGACGCTGGCTTATATCCAATCCCAGGCTGGCATCTATTTTGACCCAAGCATACTGCCTGTTTTCAACAAATTGATCCTTCGGGAAACCATTCCCATGCCCAAGAACACACATTTCCCAACAAAATCAAGCGCGATACCTCTTTATCTGAAGTAACACCTGGGCTGCAAGGGGACAGATAGTGATAAACCGGTTGAGCATCAAGTTACAAATCCATCATTGGCGGGAATAAAGCCAGGAAATATTTGGGATACGGATGGATTTTTCAACCTTTTTTTCAAAACCTCAGACAGCACATCACGATAATCAGTTGTGACAGCCAGGTCGCCTGGACCGACCAGCTGTCCATGCTGCAAACCCGGCCATGTGCCGTGTACTTTTCCCCCAACAACATGACCGCCAAGCACCATGATCATGCTGCCGTGACCGTGGTCTGTCCCGAGAGAGCCGTTTTCAGCAGCCCGCCTGCCAAACTCTGACATGGTAACAACGGTCAATTTATCTAGATGATCAGTCATATCGGCATAGAATGAAGCCAGGCCGCTCGACAGATCGAGAATAAGATTGGCTTGTTGGCCAGTACTGCCACCCTGGGCAAAGTGGGTATCCCATCCGCCGAGGTCAATGGCGACCACTTCCAACCCCACTTCGGCCTTGATCAACATGGCAGTTTGTCTTAATGCGAGCCCAAATTCTGAATCTGGATATGTGGGATCGCCAGGGTTTGATGGCTGGGAGATCGGGTCGAGTTTCTGTAAAATATCAATTATGGCGAGAGCTTCCCGACCAGAAACATCCGCAGCATATATTTCATCAAGCACGGCCCGCACGGATGCAACCTTGCGCGCATCTCCGCCAAGATGATAATCGGTGATGGAACGCAAAGCGGAAACAGGCACAGAGCCGCTCAACGAACGTTGGGGCATAGCTCCCATACCAATCGCGCGCAGCGGGGATGAATTACCGGTGTTCAAGGTAGCCAAATGACGACCAATCCAGCCGGAGGCCGGACCGTGCTCATCATCCACGCCTCTCTCCATCAACTCCATGGCCTTGAAATGACTGCGAGATTCATCCGGTGCGCCGCAGGCGTGGATGATGGCAAGATGCTTGTCCTGCCAGCTTTCCATCAGGGAATGCATGGCAGGATGCAATCCGAAAAAGCCGTCCAGGTCAATACAGCGACCTGCGCGATCGATGCTGGCATCATCGGGATGGGGAATGCCCAGGGTGGGGCGCAAGGCGTAATAAGCGGGTTCAGCATGCGGCACCACGATATTGAGTGCATCTGCGGCTCCTCGCAAAAAGATGACCACCAGTGTATCACCACGCGTGTTGCTCCCGTTGGGCGCAAAAGCCATGCGTGGCAGCCAGGGTTTGCGAATAACCTGGGATAAAAGAGAGGTGGGGATGGACAGAGTCATTATTTTTCCTGGGTAAAAAACCGGTTGGCAGTGGGTGAAAGATCAGCGATACTGGAATGCGGGAGAGGCAAGGATGCCGCCTGTAACTATTGGTAATATTTCATCATCGTTGGCACCAGCCGATTTAATCGCGTC
>Ga0172369_10006200_pt1 | contig 14327 bp, 10 predicted proteins | sample LakKiv25m_FD_114539 | JGI IMG/M metagenome (GOLD analysis project Ga0172369, IMG submission 114539) | Freshwater microbial communities from Kabuno Bay, South-Kivu, Congo - kab_022012_11.25m | ecosystem: Environmental > Aquatic > Freshwater > Lake | place: Democratic Republic of the Congo...
CGCCGCCGGCGCGGCCGGCTCGGGCGCGGGCGACGCGGCGCGGCCCGCGGCGAGGCTCAGCGCGACGGCCGCCGCGCCGGCCCCGGCCGCGAACAGGACCGGACTGCCGCCGTGTACGACGAACGGAAACGCCGCCGCCGCCCCGCCGATGCGCCCCAGGTCCTGCAGCACCAGGAGCCCTCCGTGTCGCGCCCCGCGGCCCCGGCCCTCGGGCAGCAGCCGCAGCAGCACGAACGGCGCGATGGACGCGAACACCACCTCGCCCAGCGTGGCGACCAGAACTCCCAGGAAAATCGCGGGTTTGCCTGCATCCGGGTGCAGCGCCAGCAGCACCCCGGCGGCCGTGAGCGCCATGCCGGCCGGGAAGACCGAGCGCGGATCGCGCAGGCGGCGCGCCGCCCAGACGCCCAGCAGCGTACACAGCACCGTGTTCACCACCATCGCGGTGGAGAACAGGCGCAGGCCGTCCTCGCCGAAGCGCAGCCGGAACGACGCGGCCGTGCCGGTCATGAACAGCTCGTAGAGGAACGTGAAGCCTCCGATGCACACCGCCACGAGCACCGCCGCACCCGGCGTCCCGGCGTCGGCGCCCGTGCGCGGCACCGGAGCGGCGACGCGGCGCCGGCGCAGCAGCGGCGCGCCCAGGGTCGCCGCGGCGAGCGACGTGGCCGCGTCGAAGAGCATGAGCGGCAGCACGCCCAGTGCCGAGAAGACGGCGCCCAGCGTGTAGCTCACGATCTGGCCGGCGTTGTTCGCCGTGCGCAGCCAGCCGATGGCTTCCTGCTGGTCGTCGTGCGGCATCCAGTCCACGAGCAGCAGGCGCGCCGGGCTCATGAACATGGACTGGCCCACCCGCGCCGCCACCGCCAGGAGCGTCACGGCCCACAGCGCCGGCGCCAGCGGCAGCAGGCCCAGCCCGACGCCCTGGAGCAGAAACGACGCCAGCACCGCGCGCGACGCCCCCGCCCGGTCGGCCAGCAGCCCTCCGCCCAGCACGCCCGCGGTGCCCGCCGCCTGCACGACGGACATGACCAGCGCCGCCTGCGCCGCGGGAACGTGCCGCTCCACGAGCAGAATCGGCAGCAGGCTCAGGCCGATGGTGCCGCAGCGGTTCACGAACGAGGTCGCGAGCAGCGGCAGGCTGCGGCGGAAGACGCCCATCGGAGGGGCAAGCTAATGCGTGCAGGCCGGCGCGCTCAACGGGCGGCCGGGCCGGCGGCGCCGAGGCACGCACTGCGGGTCGTTCCTGCACACAGGGGAGCGAGGCAATGGAGCGGATCGGACACCCACGCCGAGGGTTGGCTTCTTCCCGCCTCAAGATCAACCGCCAAGGCGCCAAGGACGCCAAGAACGCCAAGGAAACAAGGCGTTTCGACCCTCCGCCCGGAACCCGCCCGCCGGGTTGGTCGGCCATGCGATGGTCCGGCCGACCCGGTTTTCCCTATGCGTACCTCGGCGTTCTTGGCGTCTTGGCCGTTCCATCAGCGAATCGCGCCGCCCGCAATCACCGCCGTCGCGTGTGCGGCGTCGAACGATTCGGCCGCCTTCGCAAGCTGTGCGACGGTCGTCTTTTCCAGCGCTTGCGCGAAAGAAGGCCCGAGCCGGAGCTGCGGCAGTCGGGCCCGCGCGAAGGCGAATCCGCGCGGATCTCCCGTGCACGTGGCGGGGTCGAGTGCGAGGCTGCCCGCGAGAAGGGCGAAGCGTCCGCGGGCCGACGCGACCTCGCCGGGCGAGAGCAGCGGCGACAGGATTGCCGCTGTTTCCGAGCGGATTCGATCGGCCGCGGGCTCGGGCGCCTCGCCCTGCGCCACGCTGCCCGCGATGAAGAGCGTCTCGGGTCGGGCCAGCGGATCGTACCTCGCGGTCCAGGCGCGATTCGAGCTCGAGTCGGCCTGCAGACGCGACGCGAGGATCAGGAACGCGGGGTACAGGGGATCGGAAGGCGCGGGAGCGGGAACGGCCAGCGCGACGGCGCTGGGCGCATCGCCCATGACCAGCGTCCCGACGACCCTCGAGCCGGCAGGCGGACGCACCACGGGCGCAGAACCGGCCGGGATGCCCGAGAACCCCGTTTCGACCCGGCGGCGCACGGCCGCGGCGTCGAAGCGCCCTGCCGCGACGATGCGCAGATTTCCGGCCGTGAAGTGCGCCTGTCGGAACGCTTCGACTTCGGCGAGTGAAACCGCCTCCACGTCCTCGGGAATGCCGCAGCGCCTTGCGCCGCCGCGCGCCGGCTGCACGGCCTGTGCGGCGAGGCACTGGGCGGTCAGGACGGGATCGCCGCCGCTCCGCCTCGCAATGTCCGCCAGGACGCCCGCCCGCGCGCGGACGAAATCCGCCTCGGCGACGGGTGTCGAAACGCGCCGCGCCGCCTCGTCGACGACGGAGGGAAGATCGCCGGCAGGGACGACGCGCGACCATGCGGTGAAGTCGCTTCCAGCCGCGGCGCTCCAGCCCCCGACTTCGCCCGCCGCGGCGAGCAGATGGCTCGTTCCCGAACGGCCCGGCGGGTCGTGATCCTCGCCGACGCGGACAAGGAGCACCAGCGCTGCCGATTCCCTCGAGGGCGCGGCGAACAGCTCCGCCTCCACCCCGTTGGCGAGGCGGAAGCCTGCTGCCTCCGCTCGTCCCGTGGCGAGGCGCCGGACGGCCAGGGAACCGAGCCCGGCCGCAACGAGGACCATCGCGACGAGAAGGCCTCTGCGCATCGTTGACGTTGCAGTGAAGGGCCGCCGATATCCGGCAGCGCTCCTACTTAACTCCCGCCTTCGCCGGATCGGCCGGCGCCTTCGCAGCCTCGCGCACCGGCTCGTAGTCCTCGTCGGCGGCTTCGGCGAAGCCGTCGGCCTTGAACACGCCGCGCAGCAGGGCGCGTCCCTCGTCGCTCGTGCCCAGCCCCAGCAGGGTCTCGCGCATGCGCCGCTCCACCACGGGCGGAAGCCCGTCGCGCGCCGCGAAGACGTCGCTGGGAATGCGGTCGGAAGTCGCCAGCACGCGGAACGCCGCCGGGTCGATGCCCGCTCCCCGACAGCCGTCCGCCACGGGGGAAGCGCTCGCGGGCACCTCGTCGGAAATCGTCGCACCGGCGTCCGCGCGCCCCTCCAGCACCGCCTGGCACACGTCGCGGTGGTCCGTCGCCGAGAGCTGCTGCGAGAAGAACTTCGCCGGGTCCAGGCCCTGCTTGCGCAGCATCGCCAGCGGGAACATGCGCCCGCTGGCCGAGCCCTCCGGCGCCCAGATCATCTTCTTTCCCTTCAGATCCGCGATCTTGTAGAGCGGCGCGTCCTTGCGCACGAACAGTCCGGAGCGATAGTAGGCGTACCCGCCGCGCACGAAGCGCACCAGCGGCCGGACCTTGCCCTTGGCGGTCGCCGCGACGTACGCCGTCGGGGTAAGCCATGCCACGTCCACGTGCCCCGCCGCGAGCGCCTCGCCCAGCGCGCCGACGTTCGGATAGCGGCGGATCGGCACCGCGCCGCCCAGCTCCCGCGCCAGGTAGGCCCCCAGCGCGCGAGACGACTCCTCGCCAATCTGCGCGCTCAGAGGGCTGATCATCCCCAGCGTCGCCAGCGCCTCCGGCGCGGCCTCGGGCTGCACGACAGCGCTATCGGAGCCCGACACGTCGGACGCCTCCAGCGGCAGCGGGATGTCCAGGTTCTCCGCGGGTGCGGCCGACTCCGGAGCGGCCTGCGGAGGCGGACCGCCCGCCGCCGGGGTCCTGCACGCGGCCGGCAGCAGCGCGAGGAAGATGGATGCCAGGACGTTTTTCATGATCGTTTCCTCCCGGATTTCGCGGGCGAATCGCATTTGCCCGCGCCCGGCGTGGCCGAAGGTCGCCCCGCCACGTGCGACCACAGGTCGCCGATCCGACGTGCGGCCGCAGGCCGCCGCTCCCTCCCGCGTCCGCCGTTCCCCGCACCCGCTCATGCGATGTGACGATCCTTGGCCGCCTTCTCCAGAGCGCCGCGGAAGTCCGGGTGCGCCAGCCCGACGAGCGCCCGCGCCCGCTGGCGCAGGTTGAGCCCGTGCAGGTTCGCCGCCCCGAACTCCGTCACCACCCAGTGTACGTCGCCGCGCGAGGTGACCACGCCCGAGCCCGGATCCAGCACAGGCACGATGCGCGACACCTTGCCCGCCTTGGCCGTCGCCGGCAGCGCGATGATCGGCCGGCCGCCTTCCGACCTCGCCGCCCCGCGCACGAAGTCCACCTGCCCCCCGATGCCGCTGAACTGCAACGTCCCGATGGAGTCCGCGCACACCTGCCCCGTGATGTCCACCGCGATGGCCGAGTTGATGGCCGTCATCTTCGAGTTGCGCGCCACGAGGAACGGGTCGTTCGTGTAGTCGGACGGGTGCAGCTCGATGAGAGGGTTGTTGTCCACGAAGTCGTACAGGCGCTGCGACCCCATGAGGAAGCTGGAGATGATCTTGCCCGCGTGCAGCGCCTTCTTCTCGCTGGTGACGACGCCCTTTTCGACGAGTTCCATCACCCCGTCCGAGAACATCTCGGTGTGGATGCCAAGGTGGTGCTTCTCGTGCAGGAACGAGAGCACGGCGTCCGGAATGGCGCCGATGCCCATCTGCAGCGTCGCCCCGTCCTCGATGAGGTCCGCCACGTTGCGCCCGATGGCGCGCGACACGTCGTCGAACGGGTCGTGGTTCAGCACGAACACCGGACGCGACACCTCCACCACCGCCGCGAGCTTGCTCACGTGGATGAACGAGTCGCCGAGCGTGCGCGGCATCCGGTCGTTCACCTCCGCGACCACCGTGCGCGCCGCTTGTGCAGCCGGTTTCACCACGTCCACGGACACGCCGAACGAGCAGAAGCCGTGCTCGTCCGGAGGCGCCACCTGTATGAGCGCCACGTCCGGGCGCAGCCCCGCGCGCAGCGTCGCGGGAATCTCCGACAGGAAAATCGGCACGAAGTCCGCGCGCCCGCTGTTCACCGCCTCGCGCGCGTTGTGGCCCGTGAACAGCGCGTTGTGGCGGAAGTGCCCGTCGTACTCGGGCCTGGAGTAGTCGGTGCCGCCCATCGTCAGGATGTGAAGCAGCTCCACCTCCAGCAGTTCGGGCGCCCGCGCCAGCAGCGCCCCCACGAGGCTCTGCGGCACCGCCGCCCCCGAGCCCACGAACACCCGCTCGCGCGAGCGCACCAGCGCCGTCGCGCGCTCGGGCGTCGTGATGCGCGAGCGGTAGGTCTCCATCCAGCTCATCGCGCACCTCCGCCCGAAACCGGGAACTGCCAGGTCGCCTGCTCCTCCTCGCCCTCGTCGAGCTGCGCGAACGCGCGCCCCGTGAGCTGCGCGAGCTCCCGGTGCGTGACCGCGCCGCCGTGCACGTACGTGCCGCGCACCAGGTCCGCTCCCGCCCCGCCGAAGCCCCGCTCCGCCAGGTGCGACACGTACGGGTAGAGCGCGTGGCTCATTGCGTAGGAGGTGGTGCGCGCCACGGCCGAGGTGATGTTCGGCACGCAGTAGTGCACGACGCCGTGCTCCACATACGTGCGCGACTCGAACGAGGTGGGGCGGCTCGTCGCGACGCAGCCGCCCTGGTCGATGGACATGTCGATGATCACCGCGCCGCGCGGCATCGTGCCGACCTGGTCGGCGCTGACCGCGACCGGCGCGCGCCCGCCGGGCACGAGCACCGCTCCAATGAATAGATCGGTGGTCCGGAGCCATTCCGACAGCCCGTGGGGGCTCGCGACGCCCGTGACGAGCCCCGGACCGATGCTGTTCTCCGCCGCGCGCAGCCGCCGGATGTCCACGTCCAGCAGCAGCACCTTCGCGCCCAGCGACATCGCCGCGCGCGCGGCGCAGGTGCCGAGCGTCCCCGCGCCCAGCACCAGCACGTTCGCCGGCGCGACTCCGGGCGCGCCGTTGAGCAGGATTCCGCGGCCGCCTTCGGTCGTCTGCAGGTAGTGCGCCCCGGCCTGCACCGCGAGCTTGCCCGCGATTTCCGCGACCGAGGCGAGCACCGGACGCTCGCCGTGGCGGTTCTGGACGATCTCGCAGCCGATGGCGGTGAGCCGCTTCTCCAGCAGCACGTCGAGGTAGCGGCTGCTCACCATCGCCAGGTGCAGGAACGACATGAGCGTGGCGCCGGGCGACACCAGCTCCAGTTCCTCGAGAGTCGGCGCCCCGACGCGCAAGAGGATCTCCGCGCGCCCGCACACCTCGTCGGGGGAGAACACGACGACCGCGCCGCGGCGGGCGTAGTTCTCGTCGGGGAAGCTCGCGCGCTCTCCCGCGCCCGACTGGATCCAGACCTTGTGCCCTTCGCGGACGAGCGCGCCGACCGCGCCCGGCGTGAGCGGCACGCGGTTGTCCGGCTGCCGGCCGTGCTTCCAGATGCCGATGTTCATGGGTGCCTCCGTCGCCGTGCGGGCGGCGGCGGCACTCTACACCGGGCAGGCGCCCGCGGATCGGTTCGGGGAGGACGCCGCGCGGCGAATCCGCTTCCTCCGAATTCCGGCTCCGGAGCGGTCTTCCCGAGCGCAGCCGGGGTGCGACGAACCCCGCCGCGTCACTGCAGCACGGCTCCTGCCTTGCCGACGACGAGATCGGCCAGAGCGCGGGCCTCGGACTGCGCGAACGGGAGGGTCTTCATGCGCTCCATGGCAAGAAACGCCCGGTTGTCGTCGACCGTGCGCTGCGCCCTCCATTCGCGAGTGTGACGCGCCTTCTGCTCGAGCAGACGCCCCACGCGCGGGTCGTCGAGAATGCGCCGGAAAAACTTCCTCGAACGGCCGGAGTACTTCGCGAGGTAGACGTGCAACGCCCTGCACAGCGTCACGGCATGACGGTCGTCCGCCGCGTCGTCGCCGTCGCGCGGCTTCGGAACGCTCCCTCCTGCGAGGACGCGGGCGGTGCGAGGCGAGCCGAGGAACGCGTGCAGGAAGTGGGCGAGCGCGTCCCCCTGGCGTCCCAGCTCGAAAAGCGCAAACGCCGCGATGAAGTCCTCTTCGGGCCACAGACCGGCCATCCGATCGGCCTCGACGAACGCCCTCTCCCAACGGCGCTCGTTGAGGTGAATCGAGGCGCGATGCGTGTCGGCCGTCACGTCGTCGAAGCACTCCTTCTCCAGGCGGTCGCACAGCGCGAGCGCCTCGTCGAAGCGGCCCGCCTCCACGAGCGTGAGGGTCAGGTTCCTGAGCCCGCGCATGTACGGACGCGTGTCGAGGTCGGACCACCAGCGGCTCTTCGCGATGCGCGCCGGGAACTTGCGCCGGCCCAGCTCCATGGTCTTCCGGAAGCACTCTTCCGCCCGCTCCAGCCGCCGGCGCTCCAGTGCGACGAGCCCCAGGTAGTTCCAGCCTTCCGCGTAGCCCTCGAAGCAGTCGATCAGCAGACGGAACACGGCCTCGGCGCGGTCGTAGTCGCCCCGCTCGTAGAAGGCTGCGGCGTCCTCCTCTGCCTCCGCGGGCACGTCGCCGCCGGAGAGCGTGAAGCGCCAGAAGTACGGGCTGTCCGCGCTCCACTCGTCGGGCTCGCGGTGCACCCGCGGGTCCAGCCGCCAGCGAATCAGGTCGGCCAGATACTCCAGCTCGAATCGGCTCTCGGACACGAGCCGGGCCGAGGACTCGAGCCACTGCGGATCGGCAAGCAGGAGCTGTCTCGTCAGGACGCACAGGTCCTGCCGGAAGCTCGCGTGCAGGCGCCCCGCCGGGTAGTCGTAGGTTTCGGGCAGCACTTCCATCCCCTCCGCGACGGCGCCGCGGATTTCCTTCCAGTCGAAGCGCACACCCGGGTAGCGCGTTTCCAGAAGCGATCGGAACAGCCGGTCATTCCCCTCCTTGCCCCGCCCGAGGACCTCCAGGGCCTCCGGCTTCGAGTACAGCGTGAAAAGAATCCGCTGGGACACCTTTCCCGTGCCTGGCTCGCGCTCGCCCTGCACGATCGCAAGCTGACTTCCCCGACGACGCACGTACGCCACGACCGCCTCCTTCCGCCGACGTCGTCGGCGCTGTTGTGTTCGACATCATAGCGCACACAACAGGATCGGCGCAAGTTGCTCCGGGCCGTGGGTGCGCGACGGAATCGGAGGGCGGCGATCGAGCGGGTGGGATGGGCAGGCCGTCCCGTGCGCCGGGGAGACCGGCTCGCGCATTGCGATGTTCGCACGCGGCGGCTGCGCGTCCGTCGGCTGCGGCCGGTCGAGGGATCTGCTGCACACCGCGGGCGCCGCTACCGCAGGCGCCGTACGCGCTTCTCGATCATCCGGCGGATCGCCTCGTAGGCCATCGGGGGGCCGTTGCGCACGGACCTGCCGTCGACGAAGACCTCGTCCGCATGGCCTTCGCGGCGGAACGCCTCGCGATCCGGCACCTCGACCTCCCGGAAGACGACGGCGTCGCCGAATTCGGCGCTGGCGCGCCGGGTGCGCTCCAGCGCGATGTTCTGTCCGGGGCACCAGCCGCCCACGTACGCAGTCACGGAGACCTTGCCGGGAACGCGCGGCGGAGGCGGGCCGGGCCGAATCCACCGCGGGGCCCGAGCGTCCTTGTCGAAAGGTTTCCATAGCAGGCCCAGCAGCGACATGCGGTCGACGAGCGAGTATCCGTGCCGGCGGAACCAGCGCGCGCGCTGCCAGAACGGCAGCAGCAGAAGCCCCTGCGCCGCGATGCCCCTCGCCCCGCGCTCGCGTGCGCCGCGTTCGGCGGCCTCCAGCAGCGCAGGCCCCATGCCGCGTCCCCGGAAGTCGCCGCGGCCCTCCTTGTACGAGTGGATCCACAGACACTGGACGAAGCACCCGCCCTCGCCATCGAGCGTCGAGCGCTCGAAGGGCACGTACTGGATCATGCCGCCGGCGGTGCCGCGCTCGTCCAGTGCGAGCTTCACGCGCAGCCCGCGCTCCTTTTCGCGTTCGAACCATCGGCGTTTCGCGTCGCCGGCCTCGGCCATCACGGGCGAGTGCTCTTCGAGGCAGACGAGCCATTCGGCGACGCGCGCCTCGGTCAGGTCGACGATCTCCATTTCCGCCTCTATGCCCCCGGAGCGCCGCAGGGTACCACGGCTTGGTCCTTCACCCTTCATCCTTCATCCTTCATCCTATTTCCCCGCCTCTCGCACGATCGTCGGCCGGTCGCCTTCCACGCTCAGGGGCAGCACCTGCCCCGGCGAGAACGTCGCGAACTCCGACGCGTCGCGCGCCTCGTAGGGCGCGAGGCGCCTGTCCGGTTTATTCTCGTCATGGAATATGACCCGGTAGTGCGCCTCACTGTCGCAGCACGCCTGCCCCTCGGGGCCGTCGCGCACCTCGCCGCAGGGTCTGCAGCCGGGCGAGCCCAGCTCCGCGCCGTCCGGCCACGCCAGGCCGGAGGTGCCCGACCCCGTGCGCCGCGCCGTGCGCGACGCCGGCCACTCCCACGCCTCGAACGCGCAGAAGTCCTCGTAGACGGGCTCCGTGCGGTACACGGCCTCCTGCTCCACGTAGTGCTCCGCGCGGTAGTCGTAGTCCGGCACGTCCCGACAGATGCGCTGGCGCTTTGCGTAGCCGTTGCCCTGATCCTTCGTCTCGGTGCGGCACTCCTCGTGAGAGCCGCTCTGGTACTTCACCTCGCGCGTGCGCGATACGGGGACGTAGTGGTCCACCACGCGCCGGTCGCTGCGGTGGCGCGGCGAGCAGCGCCGGTCGAACGCGCCGGCGGGCACGTCCTCGTGCCAGGCCTCCCTGTGCGTTTTCGTCTTCACGTGCAGCACGAGCAACTGCTCCCACTCCAGCGCCGCGACGCGGCCCTGCGTGCGGCGCGGCGAACCCGGCCAGACCAGAAGCACAAGAATCGCCGCGACGACGGCGCCCGCGACGAGCAGGCGCCGCTTCCATCTTCCTCCCGGGGGCTGCGGCGCCGGGACACTGTCCTGCTGCGCTTTCGGCCCCCTTCGCTGGTCGGACCCGCAGAAGCGGCACACGCGCACGCGCACGCGCCCGCGGTTCTGCTTGTCGCAGTAGGCGCAGACCCAGTGCTCGCCGGCGGCGGCGTCCTCGAGCTGCACCTCGTCGGTCACCGCCTGCGCGTGCTCGTCCACCTCGTAGCGGGCCGACTCGTCCTTGGGTGCGCCGCACGAGGCGCACTTCATGTCGCGGCCGCGGTTGCGCGTCGAGCACGTCGGGCAGGTCCACGAGGTCTCGACGATCTCCTCGTCCTTCACGTACTCGTCCGACATGCGGGCCTCCGGGCGCGTGGCGGACCGTTCTAGTACGCGGCGGCCGAAGTTCGCACCGGCATCGAGTCCGCCCGCGGGCGTCGGGGCGCGGCGAGGCGCCGGGAACGCCAAAGACGACGACCCGGGGCCGATGGTCCCGGGCCATCGCGCGATCGGCCGGCGCGGCGATCGACGTTGCGGGCCGATGGCTGGAAACCCGTTTTCCTTGGCGCCTTGGCGTCTTGGCGGTGATCTCTGAAATTTCTGAGAATTCGCTTGCGGTCCGGCCCGCGCTGCGGCAGCCTTCCCGCCGTCGGAATTGGCCTCGTCCCTCCGCGTGCGCGGAGGACCGCGGAGCCGGGAGCGCACATGGCAGCCAGGGAACGGAAGAAGGCCGGCGGGCGGGCGACGGCCGCGGACGACGTGGCGCTGTTCTTCCGCGAAATCGGCCGCCAGCTCGGCGAGGCCGTCGGCAGCTCGATGGTCGAGACGCTGCGCGCGTCGCTGCCGGCCATCCGCGAGGAGATGGCGGGCGCGGTCGGCGCGCGCAGCGGCTCGGCGGGCGACCGGCGCGCCGCCAAGGTGTCGGCCTCGCTCACGCGTCCCTGCCCGGTGCCCGGCTGCAACCGCCCGGGCCGCGGGCCGCGCTTCTCCTTCCTGTGCGAAGTGCACCGCGACATGCCGGTCGGCGATCGCGACAAGTACAGGATCCGCCCGCGCCGCGGCTGACCGCGCGAGGCGGCACCGCGCCGGCGTGCGCGGCGCGCCGCGGGCGGCCCGCCCGGGAACGAAGCGCCGTGCCGGACCGTTGGGGGCGTCGCGGCCCGCCGGCCGCCGCGGGGCTTGACGGGCGCCGGCCCGGATCTGCGATGCTCCCGCAGCACGCGATGCAGGGGCGCCGCGCCCGCGGGCGCCCGACGAGGGGTCGATGCCGGATCTGGAAAAGGAGCTGCAGGACCTCCGCAAGGAGATCGTCGAGGCCCGCAACCTGGTCATCAAGACCGACAACCTGCTCAAGAACCTCCACGCGGACCTGAAGCTCGTCACCCGCAACCAGGAGCGCTTCGAGCGGCGCAGCGTCGCCACGGGCGCCACGGCGCTCATCCTGTTCGCGGCGCTCTCGGCGGTGGGCGCGTACATGTTCGCGCGCAGCGAGATCCGCCAGATGAAGGACGACCTCGGGGAGGCGCGGGCCGCCCGGGACAAGGCCGCGCTGGACCTCGGCGAGGCGCGCACGCTCGCCCGCGACGAGGCGGGCGAAAGCGCGCGGGCGCTCGCGCTCTACGAGCGGCTCTCGGCCTCCGACGAGGACGTGCGCGACAAGGCGGCCGAGGAGGTGGCGTCGCTGGCGCCCGGGCACCTGTCGGCGCTGGAGCAGCGCGCGCTCAAGGACCGCGCCCGGTCGCTGCGCGTGCAGGCCGCGGCGGACGCCCTGGAGTCGGGCAAGACCGCGTTCAACCGCAAGGAGTACAAGAGCGCTGCCGAGGACCTTTCGCGCTATCTCGCGCTGGCGGAGAAGCCGGAGGACGCGGCGCTGTTCCTGCTGGGGCAGGCGCGCCACGGCACGAAGGACTACCGCGGGGCCGTGGAACCGCTGCAGGCCTACCTGAAGGCGGCGCCCAACTCGAAGAGCGCGGACTGGGCGACGCTGCTGCTGGGGGAGGCGCTGGCGGAGTCGGGCGATCGCGACAAGGCGATGGAGATCTACCGTGCGGGCGCCGACAAGTACCCGGCCTCGCAGTTCTCCCCGTGGATGCGCTCGCGCGTGTCGCGTCTTCGCAAGGAAGCCGAGAAGGAACGGGAGAAGCCGCAGTAGTCCCGGTCGACGGCGGAGGGCTGCACTTCGGAGCGGCGGCGCGACGCACCCGGCTTCATTCTTTCGTCATTTCATCTATCATCATCATTTCATCCTTCATCCTTCGCCCCTGCCGACGACCACGCGACACTGCCGCCCCCCCGCCGCGCGGCCGTGCCCCCGTCCGGTTTGACTTCCCCGCGCCGCGATTCCTACGATGACCCGATGACGCGGCGCGCCGAACCCGACATCGTCCTGCAAGGCGAGGCGGGCGGCTGCGACGCGCCGCTGCTGCGCGCGGCGCTGGCGCTCTCCGCGGTGACGGGCCGCGGCTTCCGCTTCGACTCGCTGCGCGCGGACGCATCGCCCCCGGGGCTCGACGCCGCTCTGCTCGCCTGCACGCGCGCCGCCGCGGAGATCTGCCGGGCCGGGGTCGAGGGTGCCGAGCCGGGTTCGACCGCCCTGGCCTTCCGTCCCGGCGCCGTGCGGGCGGGCACCTACTCCTTCGACACGCCGGGAGGCACTGCAGCGCTGCTGCACACCGTCCTCCTGCCGCTCTCCTTCGCGCCGGCGCGCTCGCGCGTGCGCCTGTGCGGTCCCACGCATGCGGCCGGAGAGCCTTCGTTCCACGACCTCGCGGTGGGATTCCTGCCCGCGGCCGAGCGCGTGGGCCTGGGGTGCGAGCTGTCGCTGGAGTCGGCAGGCCCCGGCGCCGAGCCGGGCGTCGTCCACGCGCACGTCTTTCCGGCGCCGCGCTGGTCGGGCCTGGACGCGGTGCAGCGCGGGCTGCTGCGCGAGCTGCGCGCGGTGGTGCTGTCCGCGAACGCGCCCGCCGGCGCCGCGATGGCGCTGGAGCGGGCCGTCGCCGAGCGCCTGCGCAGCCGCGGGCTCGCGGGCGAGACCGAGGCCCTGCCCGTGCCGGCGGCGCGCGGGCGCGGTCTGGGGCTGCTTCTGGCGGCCCTCTTCGAGCGGTCGACCGTCACGTTCTTCCGTGCGGCCGGCGACGCGGTCCCGGCCGCCATCGCCGCCGACGCCGTCGACGCGCTGCAGCGCTTCCTGGGCACGCGGGGCGCGTTCGACGCGTCGCTCGCGGCGCAGGTGCTGCTGCCGGCGGCGGTGGCCGCGAGCCCGTGGGCCGTGCGGGGACGCATCGGCGCCGGGGCCCCGTCGCGCTCGCAGTTCGCGGTGAGCGAGGTGGCGCCGGAGCTGTTCGCGCTCGCGGACGCGGCGCGGCGCTTCCTGGGCGTGGAGGTCCGCATCGGCGGACTGCCGGGACGGGAAGGCCTCGTCGCGATCCGGCCGCAGGGCGGCTGACGACGGGGCCCTTGGCCGGCCGCGCCGCACGGCGAGCGCAACCACGCGCATCTGCCGGGATGTCGTCTGCGGGGACGGGATTCGAACCCGCACGCCGCCGGGAGCGGACGCGGATTTCGAGTCCGCCGTGCACTCGATTCCCTCGCGTTTCGGACGCTCTCGTCCTTGTCCGAAACGGGGGGTTGGGGGCAGAGCCTTTCCGGCGAGGCCCCTGCTAGATTGCGGGTGATCGCGCGCGCCGCGCGCACGGAGCCCATGCCCCCGGAACCGCCCCGTCCCGCCGAATCCGGCACCAGGCTCCTTCCTCCGGAGCGCTTCGGTGCCTTCGACGTCGTGTTCCCGCTGGTCGTCGCCGCCGCATTCGCCTGCGTGGCGCTGCCGGGGCTGTCGCGTCCTTCCGGCTACGTGTTCGACGAGGTGTACCACGCGGGCTCCGTGCGCTCGCTCGTGACCGGACGGGGCCCGTTCGACATGAGCCATCCGCCGCTGGCCCGCCTGCTGATGGCCGCCGGCGCCGCTCCGGCGGGCCGCGAGGCCGCCCGCTCCGCGGACGATCGGTTCCTGGCGGGAGCGCGTCTGCCGGGCGCCCTGTGCGCCACGCTGGCACTTGTGCTCGTGTACGCGCTCGTGCGCCTGCTGCCCGCCGGCCGCGCCGCCGCCGCGCTCGCGTGCCTGCTCGTCGCCGCGGACACCATGTTCCTGCTGCTGGCGCGTACCGCGATGACCAACGTCTACGGCACTTTCTTCGCGCTGGGGGGCGCGGCGGCGCTGCTTTCGGCGGTGCGCCGAGGCGGAACGCGGCGCTTCGCGCTGGCGGGGCTGCTGTTCGGCGCGGCGGCGGCCTCGCGGTGGACGGCAGTCGCCCTGGAGCTGGGGTTCGGGGGCCTCGCGGCGGCGCGGCTCGCGTGGGAGGCGGCCGCGCGCCGGGACGCAGAGCCGCCCGCCGCACGCCTCGCGGCCGCGCTGCGGGCGCTTCGGCCGCTGGCGTGGACGGCGGCGATCGCCGCACTCGCCTACCTGGCCGCGTACGCGCCGCTCGTGGCGGCGACGGGCAGGGGGCCCTGGTACCG
>Ga0172369_10006201_pt1 | contig 14326 bp, 8 predicted proteins | sample LakKiv25m_FD_114539 | JGI IMG/M metagenome (GOLD analysis project Ga0172369, IMG submission 114539) | Freshwater microbial communities from Kabuno Bay, South-Kivu, Congo - kab_022012_11.25m | ecosystem: Environmental > Aquatic > Freshwater > Lake | place: Democratic Republic of the Congo...
GTAGGCGTCATCGCCGCCGGTGCGTATGAAGAGCACATGCCGCTCAGCCGCAATACAATTACGCGGGGCCGCCTGGTCCGCCATCACGTAGTCCAGTAGGGGATGCCGTTGGAAGCCGGTGAGCCGGCCGGCATAATGCTGGGCAATGGCGGCTTTCGGGTCCCGGTTGAACTGCCCCTGGTTCTCGATGAGCACCACGCTGTGGTCCTCCTCCAGGCTGTTGAAGTATCCGGTGTCGATGGCCAGGTATTCGCCGTGGGCGAAGAGGGTGAAATGCCCGGCATCGGCGTGTAGGTGATCGTAGCAGGTGTGACCCCGTCCTTGCCCCGACACGTTCAGGAATACGGCATCCCGGCTCCAACTCGTGCGGAAGAAGGCGAGTTCGGTGCCCGGACTGTGGAAGGCCAGAGGCTGCGCGGATTCCGCCACCGGCGTGCGCGGTGTGTCAGCGTCCCACCACAGGAAGGGATACAAATCGTGCCCCCAACCATCGGCGCGCACGGGGCCGGTCGGGCCGACCTCCGGCCAGTTGAGGCTCGGATTGTTGTTCGGCACGGGATCGGCGGCGCGGTCCGGGCCGCGGTATTCATACCAGAGTCCGAGGTCTTCTGGACGATTGTAGTGTTTCGCGGTCAGCAGCAGAAACGCATACGACTTCGGATTCCGGATGCCGCCGTCCACCCACGGCGACAGACCGATGCGATCCGGGAACAGGAGGTTGCGTATGGCATTCGGATAGACTGCCAACTCCGGAATGGTCTGGAACAGGTTCTCCCGCCCGTTCTGAAAGAGAAGCTGCGCGAAGAGGTAAATGACGTCCATGCCGGGATAGGCATACATCGTCCCCTCGTAGCCGAAGGCCTGGCGGTCGTGCGCGTGCCGGCAGCCGACCACGCACACGTCGATCGTCCGGTGTACCAGGTCCTCCCAGTCAGACCGTCCGGCCTCCTCACCCCAGGTCAGCGCGCAGATGCCCGCGCAGACCAGCTCGGTTGTGGGCTTGTTGTGCCCGGCCAGGAAGTGATACGGCGCATCCCAGCCCGTGTGGGTCGCTTGCAGGAACTGGTCATGCACCAGCCGCTTCAGCGTGGCAAGCCGGCGGTCGTCCAGCCCGTCCCGGCAGAGATCCGCTGCCAGGCACACATGGGACTCCGACCAGTAGGGATGATTCTCCTGTGGCCGGTGAACAAGATGCTCGCGGAAGTACTGGTCCAGCTTGTCGATCTGCCGCCCGACATAGTCCAAGGCGTCGCGATTGCCGGTCAGGCTATATTCCAGGGCCGCCTCGCGCACCAGCCAGGTGAACTGGTTGCCGGAACAGCTCCCGATGTCGAGGAGTTTCCCCGTTTTCTTTTCCCAGGCGTCGACCTCACGCCAGCGCCGAGTCAGACGCTCCCAATACGGGCGATAGGACGGATGGACTGTCCTTTGCTGCAGTTCGTCGACCGATACACCGGCCAACAGGCCGCGTGATGAATTTGTCATCGGTTGTTCATCTCCATTTCCCGCATCAGCTCCGTCCGGCCTTTCTCATACCCGCCGCAGGGGCAGGGGTCCCACCAGACCGAGATTTCCGGCACTGATCGCTCCAGCGCGCAACTGTTCACGGTAGTCGGCATCCGGGTGAATATCCGGGCAAAGAGCTCTCGCGCCGGGACGACATCACCGAAGGTCAGCCCCAGGATCTGCAACACGCGCAGGTCTTTGAGCTCGTTGAAGAGTCCGCCGGAATGCACAAAGCCCGGTCCCATGCAGGTGCCGCGAGCGGTACAGCGGACGCCGCACGGCGCGCACATCATCGCGTCTGCTCCACCGACCAGCTCGATGCGGGTGTCCGGATGGCGGATGACATGCTGCAGCAGTTCCGGCAGGTTGTCGTCCTTGAACGGCGGCCTGACCCCACGCCCGTATTGGGCGATCGCGCACAGGAGTATATGCGGACGAGTGCGGATCGCGCCGGCCGCCAGCATCGCCTCCAGGGATGCCACCTTGTCCCGTTCCATCTCCCCCGCCTCACGGGGTGGGAACAGCTGCTCCATGCCCGTTTCACGGGCGTTTTCGTATATCCCCGTGCCGGCCAGCGGACACCCTTGCCAGGCCGGGGCGGTGGCGTCGCCATACCCGCAGATGCCGGACACCGAGGTGACGGCTTTGCGCGCGCGGGCGATGGCTATTTGCGCCGGCAGCACCGCACCCGGCGCCAGGTCCATGCGGAACAGGATTTCCATGTCCTGCTTTTGCATAAAACAGGCATGCCGCCAATCGCCAGGCGCCTCATCCGGCGATTGGAAAGCAAAAGAATCATCCGACTGGCAGCACAGGGCGAGTGGCATGCCGGGGTCGCGGCGGATCGTCTCGACGAGTTCGGCCATCGCGCCGGCATTTGGCACGCTGGCCGGCTGTTCCAGCGCGCAGAAGAGGCACAGCAGCTGGTGGGGGCGAACCGAGAGTGCCGTATTATTTTTAACAGTGTGCATGGGTGTGTTCTCCTTCAGGAACTTCATTGATTATGTAGCCGAGCGCCTGCTCGTAGTATGCCTCATACTCCCAGTGCAACCACCCCGCCGGCTCGCAACCGGGTTTCATCTGCGCGTATGTGGTTACGCAAAGCGAAATAACGCCGGTTCAGGCAGCACGTCGCGGGTATAGGGTGTGACATAGGTGCCATCGAGGGCCGCGCCTTGCCGCAGCGTGCCGCCCGGCGCGAAACATCGGTGCACCAGCGAGGCATCGGTATTGTAGCCGGAAACCTTATCACCCAGCATGAGACCCTGGCGATAATACCATTCCACCCGATCCACCGTCCCGTCGTGCCAGCGCAGCGCCAGCCGGCCGATGTTGTCCGCCGCCGTCGAGCTGGCTTCCGCCGTGACGCGTGGGCAGTCCGTACCCTGATAAGGGATGATAACGGTGACCAGTTCCGCCCAGTGGTCGCGCATTTTCGGCAGGGAGAGGGTGAGCTGCGGCGCCGCGATGATGCCCGGTTGAAACACGGGACCGTTCACCCACCCGCGGACGGGATCCTCCTGCCCCTCGCGCACAATCCACTGCATGCCGTCGGGCAGCAGGGGGAACAGCATCAGGGCGTTGGCATCCGGATATGTCGTGGTCAACCGTCCGCGTTGTCCATCGAGACACAACCCGTGCCCGCCTTCGCAGAACTGCCAGTTCGCCTCCAGGGACGGCACCGCGTCATCAGGCTCCGACTCGGTTTCCTGCTGGCGGAAGAGGCTGTCGATGACCACGATGGCACGGCCATGCACCCACAACAGCGCGCGGTGATGGCTGGCCCAAAGGCCGCACCCGGCGACACCCAGGCAATGGGATTGTGGGGCGCCGGAAAAATACCCGCCGTCATAATCAGAGCTGACGAAGTCATACCCCTCGCAGTGGTGGTAGCGCGTCCGCGAGGGATTGGCCTGCGACTGATTCCACCCATTCAGGTTGAGGGTGTTGTGGGCGCGTGTCGACCCACTGTACGCGCCGATGGGCTTGCTGGAATAGGTGCCGGTTTCGGTGAGCCAGCCTACTTCGCACAGCAAAGTACGTCGGTACGCGTGAACTTGCACCGTGTTGCGGCTGTAGTGCGCGTGGCAGCCGCCCCACAGGCTGGCGTCGAAGGTGAGATAGGTGGCATCCTCTCCCCAGCCATCTCGCAGAAACGCCTGGCCGGCGTCGGGGAACCACTGGCTTGCCGGCGGCAATGATGCGGGCAGACCATTGCGCTCCCGAAAGGCCTGCCGCAGCTCGGCCGCGTAGTTGCGCGTCCGGCCAACGCGAATCCCATTCGAATCGTGCAAGCCATTCTCATCACCGTTTGGCCGGGTGGCGCCGAGGGCATAATCCCAGGCCCGGGCCATCTTCTCGACATCGAGGCGAATACCGAGCTCCGGCCATGCCAGCTCGAGCTGCTGCCAGGCGTCCATCATCCACAGCGGCCAGGTATGATAATGAGGATTGCGCTCGACGTGCACGCCATCCGGCAGGAACTGCCGGTGGAAGGCATCATTCAGCGCCGCCACCCCCAGGATGCACCAGCGCGCGGAGGCCGGCAGGCAGGCCAGGCGCAGGCCGTTCAGCAGCAGACTGTCTGCCTCTGCCAGCCGCCAGTTCATGTTCTCCGTGGTGAGGCGGTCGTGCAAGGAGTCGAGCAATTGCCGGCTGATGTCGACGATGCGGGTTACGAACGCCTCGTCGAACGCCGGGCTGGCCAGGAAATACGGCAGCGTGCCCAGCCAGCCGGGCACGGCGGTATTCCCGACGGTGAACGAGATCGCCAGCGAGACCCAGGCATCTAACGCTGTTTCGGCGTTCGCCAATTCCAGTTCCAACCATTCGCGCGCGGCAACCGCATAGCGCTCGTCGTGGATCGCGTGAAAGGCGGCAGCCAGGAAATCCAGCGGGCCGCGCGCGCATAGGGTGTTGTCCGGCCCTCCGGTTTTTCGTCCCTCTAGTGCGGCGTCGGCTCGCTGCCGGTTCGCCTCGCTCCATTCGGGCAGGCGATCACCCCAGATCGCAACCAAACGCCGATGATCGGAAAGAAATTGTTCACGATGGAAAGTCATTGTGGGCATGATCTCTGCTCCCCTCGCAGACTTGCTGTGCCGGCATACGCCTCCTGCACGGCCGTAAAGGCGCGTTTCGTGCGCCGCCGGTAATCGACCAGCCCTTTCAGGTTCAGCTCGTTCCAGTAGCCGTTGACGATCTTCGACGGATCCCGGTAATCGGTGAAACAGAAGGGAAAGGTGCCGGCAATCTGCGGATACTCCTGCGCCAACCGGAATATGTCACGCAGCAAATCCGCGTGGTAATCTTCGCTCCACAACTCGCGGCTGGCGGAATAGTAGCCGGGAGTCGCATCGGCGCCGAATTCGGTGAGCAGCAGCGCCAGGTCCGGCTTTCCGGTGAGCACCTGATCGAGCATCGCGCGCATGGGGGTGAGATCGATGGGGCGTATCCCTTCCGCGTGCGCAGCCTCGCGCAGATCGGTGCCATCCTGGCGAATCTGATCGTACCAGCCGTAATAGGAGTTGATGCCGAGCACGTCGACGATGTCGGCGATGGGGCCGACGATGCCGTAGAGCGCGGCATACGAGAGGAGGCGCGTGGGATCGGTTGTGCGGATGGTCGCCGCGAGCTGCTGGAAGAAGGGCTCCGCTTCCGGGTGCGCGGTGTTGCACTCGTTGCCGATGCTGTAAATCGCCACCGAGGGGTGGTTGCGCGCCACGACGATCATCTCCCTTGCTGTCGCCTGCGCCAGCGCCAACCATGCCGGATCGCTGAAGCGCGTGCCGGTCTCCTCATTGCCGGGGTGATAGCAGTAGACCGGCGGCTCGATCCACACCAGCAGCCCCAGGCGGTCGCACGCTTCGTAAAACGCTGGGTCCATCGGGTAGTGGCAGCGCACCGCGTTGATCCCCGCCGCTTTCATCAGGCGCAGGTCGGTCTCAATCTGGTCAGCGGTCATCACCAGTCCGGAGACGGGCGAGTCGTAAACGTAGCACACGCCCTTCAGTGGATAGGGCAGGCCATTCAGGCACACCTGGCCGTCGCGCATGGCGAGGGTACGGAAACCGAAGGCGTATTCCCGGCGGTCCAGCACCTCGCGACTTTCATCGAGCAACTCCACCGCGACGGGCACCCGGTACGGATGCTCCGGCGACCAGGGCGGCGTCTCGAAGAAGGGCACACCCACGGTCAGCGTGCCGTCGTCTTCAATGCGGTCTTCCCAGGACATCAGCTCGCTCTGGACGCGAACCAGCAGACCCGGATGGACATCACGCACCCGGCCGCCCACCGCCAGCTCCCAGTGATCTTCACGGGCCACGGCCTCCAGCGTGACATCCTCCAGGGACGGCCCATCGCTGATCTCCAGGCTGACCGCGCGATGGATGCCGCCGTAGTTGAAATAACCAAGCACGGGCGGCCATTTGATGGTGGTGGCGCGGTTGTCCACCTGCACGGCCAGGTGATTGACACCGGGTTGCAGCTTGCCGGTGACGTCGAGCACGAACTCAGTGAAGCCGCCTTCATGGGTGCCGACGTCTTCACCGTTGAGATAGACGCGCGCCAGGTAATTCACCGCACCGAAGCGCAACCACGCCTGGCAACCGTCAGGCAGTTCGGCGACTTCGAATTCGCGGGCATACCAGCAGACGCCTTCGTAAATATCGTAGCGTTCGCCGTAGTGCTGCCACACGCCCGGTACCGGCACCGGCTGCCAGTGCCGCCAGTTGGCGGTGGGCAGGTGAAAGCCGCCGTAGACTGCGTGATATTTCGGGTCGAGGTCGGCGACAAAATCCCAGGTACCGTTCAAATCGATGATGGTGCGCATGCTGACCTTTCTCCCGGCCAGAACTGCATCTCCGGACAGCGCACAAACTGCCAGGGAATGCGTCCGAGCGGGTGTTCGGGCAATGCTTTGCCGATCAGCGCCAGCGAGAGCAGGCGGAACCAGGTGGGAAACATCGCGCCCTGCCCCGCTTCGCCCCGCAGCGCGTGGTGCCCGTATTCGAACGGCACGTCGCGCATGAAGACGAAACCGCCGTCCGGCATCTGATTCGTCATCACCCACTCGGTCGCCTTCCACAGCGCATATTGAATCTCACTTCGACGATATGTCGTCACCTGCATCATCCGGCACAGCGGATCAATAGAATCAATATCCTCGCAAGCACTTGACATGAACGGCGCAGCCGCGTTGTGCACGCCCCACCCGAAACCGCCGAGTGGATTCTGCGTCGCCAGCACGGTGTCGATCGCGCGCTCCAGGTGGGGGATGGGGGCGCCGTCGTAGAAAAACAGGGGCCACCAGTGATATGCCGCCTGCACGGCGTGACTGCGCCAGATGGGATCGGTAACGTCGAGCTCACCCCAGACGCCGGTCTTGGCATTAACGTGATGGGTCGACAGCCACTCCAGCAACACCGTTACGGCGTGCCCGGCGCGTGTGTCGTGGTGGAAATCGCGCGCATACTGCAGCAGCACGCCGATGTTCATGATCTCGTTACCGGTCCAGGCGACATGCGCTCCCCAGTCACGCGCCTCCAGCCAGCAGACCAGCGCATCCGGGTCGCGCCAGGGGTCGAGCCAGCGCAGCGGCTTCTCAGCCACCCCGCCCAGGCAGGCCAGCGCGGCAATGACATGGCAGGTCAAGTGCGGTCGCCCGCACCAGAGGGGGTCGCCGGCATACCACCCCTGGCCGAAAATCACCGGGTCGCGGAACAGGCCGTCGTAGTCCTGGTGCGCCTGCAGATAGGCGATCCATGCCACCTGCTCATGCTCGGGAATCGGATCGCCCAGCAGGTGTCGTGCCATCGCGGCGTAGCAGGAGCTATACAGCGTGGGCATGGAGCAGTCCGAAGCATACCGGTAGCGCCCGATCTCTTCAGCGGTATGGGCGGCAAGGAAACTTTTGATAGTATCGGTCAACATTACATATCTCATACTGTGCGTTCTATCGGCTTGCCCTCTAGCGTGGCAAAGACACGCGCTGTATTAGTATCGGGTCGCTCGGTTATACCGGCGTCATCGAGGCGTATGTGATAATACCAGGGCATTGCCCACCGGGCGTGGGCGCTTATCTGACGGAGAGTTCATCACCTGTCCCTGATACCAGAGGGTTGACGATCCGCCGCCATCGAGATTGACGGCGTCGGTGCACCCGAGGCGCTGCATCAATTCCGCGAGCTCACGATGACTCATGCCGACGGAGAGTTCCGGCTGGCGGCCATCGACGACGACCAACCAGCAGCGCGTGCCGTTGAATCCCACGGCGGTGCGCGGCGCGCGGTTCGTGTTATCGAGACCGGGGAGGATTTGCCCCTTCGCCATCAGGAGCGGGTCGCCGCTGACGGCTGCCTGGGCACTGGACAGATCGGGGGTTAACGATGCCGTGATCGTGATCGTGTCGCCAGGTTGCAGCGCAGGGATGCGATCTTTCGTGGCGCGGGCGATTGACAACACCATCGCGCCGGTAGGAATCACCGTGTTGCCGGTGGTATGCATCGCTTTTACACGTGCCGGCAATCGGGCGCCGGCCCGGAGGGGCAGCCATCGGTGTGTATCCACCGGCTCCAGCAGGTATTCATCTCCGCCTTCGGTATTGGTGGAGGGTCCAAAGGCAGGGGTGTAGAGCACGACATCGGCAGCGCGGACTTCACTTTTGTAATCCGACGTGGAGCAATTCAATCCGTATGTCACCCTGGTTCCATCAGGCCATGTGGTAGAAAAGCTGGCCTGTACCTTGTCCAGGTGCGGGTGTTTGTGCTGATCAATCCAGAAGGTGGTGCCCGCCGGGCCACTGAGTAACTCGCCGTCGATGATGCACAGACCCTGCAGCGTCCCGCGGAATCGCGGCTCGGTCAGGTACTCGAAATAGTCGCCATTGACCGCAGCGACGGGTTCTCCCCATCGGCGCGACAGCCCGGTCGCCATCTCCGGCACGGTTTCTGCTCCCTGTATGCCGTTGCCGACCGTGGCCAGAAGGCCCAGGTCGCGTTGCAACAGGTCGAAGGAGACGACATGGATCGACCAGGGAGCCGGCTCGGTCAGATGCTGATACGACACTCCGGCGATGTGCGTCGATTGGACGCGACAGCCGGCGAGGGTGATCACGGTCAACGCCGCAATGATGACGGCAATCACGTGTCTGATGTGTCTTTCAGCGAATGGCATGATTGCGTTCCTCCCACACCGTCTCCACCATCGCCCGGAAGTTCTCCGGTGGGATGGGCGGATTGATTTCGCTGGAGGACGCGACAAACATGCCGCCGGTCTCCAGCGCGCGGGTTGCGCGGATGTGACGGCGCACTTCCGCCCTGACATCTTCCGGCGTGCCGCGTTCCATCAAGTCCACGCCATCCACGCCGCCGGCCCAGACCATCTCCGGCCAGGCGTTTTTTAGTTTGACGATATCCATGCCGCAGTTCGGTTCCAGGCAGTAGAAGCCGTCCACATGGCAGGCGATCAGGTCGGGGATGACCTTCTTCCAATTGCCGTCGCTGTGATACAGCACTGTGACCCCGTGCTCATGCCAGGCGTCGGCCAGTTGCCGGATATACGGGTAATGGAACTCCTGCAGGAACGCCGGCGGGAAGATCGGGCCTTGTTTGGTGGCGAAATCCTCGGGGATCAAGATCACCGGCGAGAGCGTGGGATCGGCCACCGCGTGCACACGCCGGAGCTCGGTGGCCACCGAGGCCTCCATATAGGCTTTCAATACTTCCGGGTAATCCAGTTGAAAGAAGGTGAATATTTCCAGCCCCATGCTGTCAAAGGGGTGGCAGAATCCGGTCCCGGAGAAGTTCAGGATCACCGTATCGCCGATCTTCGCCTGCAGCGCCTGCATATACTGCCGGTATGCCTCGCGGGTGCGGGCCGGGTCAAATAGAGCTTCCCGCATGGCGCGTGTATGTGCCAATAGCCAATCGCGGGCGCCTTCAGCATCGTCGAAGGGCCGCGAGACATGCCAGCTGGTCCAGTGGTCGTGCTGGACCACAAAGCCGTCGGCCGTCGTCACGCGCGCGACACCGCGCGGGGCAGATGGTGGCATCACCAGGTCGCAGGTTTGGCGGACGACCGCGCAGATATCGTCCACGGTGTAGTCAAAGCCGGAAATGACTTTGCCGGTCCAGTCGGCAATGACGCGCGGATTGTAGCTGAGCTGTTCCAGGATCGCGCAGCGGTCGACCGGCTGGTGCGCCAGCGTCGCCTCGACACGTTCCCGCCTGGTCATGAGGAGACAGCCGCTTTTTCCCGGCAAGTCATGGCTTCTCGCGCTCGCGTGCACCCGGCATACCCTCGCTCTCGTGCAGTTTAGAGCACGGCACGGCCACTGTCAACGCGCAAAGCTTGAAAGACACGTCATCGCAACCTGCTCTCTCGTATACTTTACCATAAAGAAATTGACCGATAACCTGACTGAAAATATACTTGAGCCATGCGCGGGCGTTGCCTGCAGGATCACGCCACCGAATGAGGTGTGTAATGACCGAAGAAACCACGCTGGCCTGGGTGCTTGCCACATATCCCGAACGCGTCGACGTGTTATTCAACGCGCTCGATCTTGACCGCGAGGGACTGCAGGGAGTGAAAGCGGCCGCAGCGCGAGGTGACACAGCCGACGCTTGCAAGGCTTTGCTGGACTACTACCGGAACGGCGAGTCCGGCCACTGGCTGCGCGGTCCGGCGATTGCGCCCGGCGACGGACGCGATGAAGGTATAGAGAAATTGGTAGACGGCATCTTCACGGCATACGGACGGGACTACCGCTATCGCATGGCGAACGGCCGGAACGACTGGGCCGAGGAGGCCATTCAGTCCGACAGGGGCTGGATATGGGAGTTCAACCGCATGGAGTATCTGCCGGGCGTGTTGGCGGCGTATCGAAAGACCGGCAATGCGCGATATGTCGGTTGGATGGATGATCTGCTCCGCGACTGGGTCGTGTCGAGCCTGCCCTATCCGTCCGAAGACACGCTCGACGCCCGGTGGCGCGGGTTGGAGACGGCGCTACGCGTCAAGCAGTGGGCGCTCATCTTCTACGCGCTCCAGCAGGACAGCCACTTCAGCGACGCCACGCGCCTGCTGATGCTGACGAGCCTGCCCGAACACGCCCACTACCTGCGGCATTTCCATAAGGGCGGCGGCAACTGGATCACCACCGAGTTGTCGGCGTTGGGTCTGATCGCCGCGGCGTGGCCGGAATTCCGCGAAGCGGTGACCTGGCAGGCCTACAGTGGTGAGACGCTGCTGCGCTCGATGCCGGAGCAAATCTATCCCGACGGCGTGCAGGGAGAACTGACGAGCGGCTACCATTACGTCGCCCTGCATTTCTTCAATCACTATGCGGCGATCTGTCGAGATGCGGGACTGCCCCTGCCGTCGGGATACCGGGATTGGCTGGAGAAGATGTGGAATTACCTGGCCTATGCCCTGCGGCCCGACGGCTGCGGCCCACAGAACAACGATTCGGACTTGAGCAGCTATCGAGAGTTGTTGATCGAGGCGGCGGGAGCGTATGGGCGGCCGGACTGGCTGTATATTGCGACGCACGGCACGCAGGGCGAGCAACCGACGCACGGGCCTTCGCTGATCTTCTCCTGGGCGGGACAGGTCATCACGCGCAGCGGCTGGGATGCGAAGGCATTGTGGGCGTTCTTCGATATCGGGCCGATGGGCTTCGGACATGCCCATTGCGACAAGCTGCATCTTTCTCTCTATGCCAACGGTCGCGACCTGCTGGTCGATCCCGGGCGCTTCACCTATGCCTTCGAAAGCGAGGAGGGGCGCTTCCAGGGCAAGTATGCCGGCCTGTCCGTGGCGCACAACGTGATCCTGATTGACGATCGCGGCCAGGCGATGGGGCTGGGTACAGTCGACAAACCGGTGCCTGCGGAAGACTATCTGATTACGCCGGAACTGACCTTCGCGCGGGGCACCTGCGACGAGTTCTTCGAGGAGATTTATTCCGGACGCCTGACGGGCTTGGCCGCGCATACGCGGGCGATGGTGTGCTTGAAAAACGAGCTGGTCGTGGTGGCGGACCGGATCGAAACTGATCGACCGCGCAAGCTCGATGCGCTCTGGCACTGGCATCCGCGGTGCACGGTCGAGATCGACGGCCAGACCGCAAGGTCGGTCGATCTCGGCGTCGGGAACCTGCGGATCGCGCCGGTCGCCGGGTTCAACTGGACGGTAGAAATGGTGAAGGGCCAGGAGCCGACGGGGATCCATGGGACCATGCAGGGCTGGTACGCCCACTCGTATGGGAATTGGGAGCCGAGTCCAACCTCGGTCTTCACCTCCCGCATCGAGCGCACATCGGCCTTCGCCTGGCTGTTGCTGCCGGAGCATGGGGAGGTGCCGGCGATCCGGGGTGAGATTGTCGAAAACACTAATGAAGCCATTGGCGTTCGAATTCACCGTCCCGGCGTCCCGGCGTGTACCGTTCGCATTCCATGGCAAGGCAACACGCCGGTGATTTCCCAGGCTTAGGCGCCGACTGACGCAGGACATCAAAGGAGCTTTGATATGACATCATTCGAGCTGTTTACCCCTCCTCCCCCGAACGTACATACGTGCTACCAGAACTTCGAGAATCCGCGAGGCACAAAGGGTGGCGGTGGCACGGAAAACCAGGGGCGGAAGGGGCACGCCTTCGATGAGCTCAAGGCTGGAGAGACGAAGACACTGTTCCAGGCGGAAAGCAGCGGGGTGATCACGCATATCTGGATCACGGTCAGCAGTCCGGCCGGCGGGGTGCTCAATCCCACGATTTTGCGGGGGGTGCGCCTCGAAGCTTTTTGGGATGGCGCATCCGAGCCGGCGGTGTCGGCGCCACTCGGTGACTTCTTCGGCATCGGCCTCGGGCGCGCCAATGTCTCGTTTGAATGTGAACTGTTTTCTTCGCCAGGCGCGAAGGCGTTCAACTGCTATGTGCCAATGCCGTTCCTCAAATCCGCGCGACTGACCCTGACGAATGAGAGCGAGGTCGACATCACCCATGTCTTCTACACCATCACCTACCAGCAACAGCCGCTGGACCCGGAAGGCATGCTGTACTTCCACGCGACCTGGCGGCGTGAGCTGGAGACGCAGCGCGGCCGAGACTTTGTGATTCTGCCGCGCGTCAGCGGCCGGGGGCGATACCTTGGCGCGAACCTTAGCGTGATCCCGAGCACGCGATATGGCAAGGTCCAGTGGGGTGAGGCGTGGGGCATCCCCTGGTGGGGCGAAGGCGAGGTGAAGATGTACCTTGACGGCGATCGGGAGTTCGCCACGCTGGTCGGCACCGGGGCGGAGGACTACCCGGGCACCGCCTGGGGCATGAACGCGTTCAACCATCGCTACCAGGGCATCCTCGTCAGTCAGGATGACGGCTACGCCTTCTACCGTTACCACATTCCTGATGCCATCTATTTCCACGAGGACATTCGGGTCACCATGCAGCAAATCGGCGGCGCCCTGAAGCAGCAACTGCTGGAGTTGGAAAAGCAGATCGGACCTATCCGCATCGTGAGTGTCAATTCTACCGCCCCGCGAAGATTCATTCAGGCGCTGACCCAGGATCTGCCACTCCACAGCGACGCGATCGCGCCTGATGACTGGTGTAACTTCGAGCGGGAAGGTGACGACTGGGCAGCCTGCGCCTACTTCTATCTCGACCGGCCTGAGAACGGCCTGCCGCCACTCCAGCCGGTGGCCGTCCGCATGGCCAAGGTTCTACCGGATGAAGACACTGAGCGGTAGGATGGATGAGCGCACGGAAGATATCGGCGGCGATCAGACTGCCCATTTGCTACACGGTGTTTATCGATGGGGGGGAGGAATTATGGAGCAGACGAAGTGTGAGTTGGAGGAAGGCGCCGGCGCAATATTCGCGCCGGGCTGGTTCGACCCGCAATTCGAGACGATCAAATCGCGTGTCAGTTACGTGCCGGGCATCAAGGTTGTGCGGGGGGCGACGCAGGTTATTGTGCCCCGGCATGAGAGTTTCCTCCCGAACGGTTCCGTGTTCCGTTACAACAACGGCGATCTGCAGGTTGTTGACCGCCGGTCGTCAGACGGCGGCAGGACCTGGCAGCAGGTTAAGCATATATTGGAGCCCTCGACCTACCAGTTTCCGGAACCCGACGGCGAGGTGCTGATGTTCCGCCAGGAGAAGGAAGATTGGCCCAGCGAAATGCAGGAGACATCGGGAATTCAGGCGACGGGCAGACCGGAAGTGACGTTGCGTCCTACCCGAGATCCGGATGTGATGCAGGCCACGATCTACCGCTCACGTGACCAGGGGGTGACCCGGACGGAGGGTGTGGCGGCTATCTATCTACCGGAACAGCTTCGGGGCAGTTCGCCGTATTTATGTCGGAAAATTGTCGGCCTGGCGGATGGCAGTCAGCTGATGACTCTGTATGTCTTGCCGCCGTCATATCCCGCGAACGGTTACTGGACTTGCGTCATCCGTTCGACTGACCGGGGCGCGACTTGGCGCTTTCTCGCCACCATTGCGGCCGGGATGCCATCTCCGCTCCGAACCGAAGGATTCTGTGAGCCGACGCTCCTGGTCCTGTCCGATGGCCGCGTCCAGTGTTTCCTCCGCTCCGGCGCCAGCTACCAGGCGTCGCTGGGCAGTCATGACGGTGGCGACAGGAACGCGACGATGCCTTTTAGTTACCATCCGCAGACGCCCCTCTACCTGTGCGATTCCGACGATGGCGGCCGCACCTGGAGCCAGGTCGACCCGGTGGCGCCATTCGGCGTCTGGCCTGACGCGGCGGAGCTGTGCAACGGCATCATCGCAGCAGTCTACGGACGACCGGGCAAC